>ENA-UOOK01001566-UOOK01001566.1-fermentation-metagenome-genome-assembly--contig:-NODE-1566-length-29921-cov-5.132090_pt1 | contig 29921 bp, 29 predicted proteins | sample MGYA00245777_ERZ724023 | MGnify/ENA primary metagenome ERZ724023 (study PRJEB28704, sample SAMN03018312) | fermentation metagenome | biome: anthropogenic terrestrial biome; feature: soil; material...
ACGCCTTTGAGGCTTGCCGATTCACCTAGCTTGGCAACACTCTATATATTGTGACGTGAGCAAAAATTAAAGTAACAACAAATTAGCTTAGAAAAGGCAGGGTAATAAAACCCCTGGTTAAAGTAAAAACCGGGGGTTTTATCGATATAAATGACATTTCTAGATTATATGGCGGTAGCCTGCGTCAACGAATTAATGCTTCTCGATTTACCTAGTTTTGATTAATAGTACATGATTATATGGTGGTAGTCAGTATGAACGACTATCTTATTCTTCTATTACGCCCGGAATGAAGGTTACAAGGAAGAGTTGGTTCTTGCCCTGGTATAAAGGAATGCGTCTCGACACTGTCCTGTGGACAAAAAGGAGTGGCCAAGAGCCCTGATTCAGTACAAATATCAACGACCATTTCTTCGGTATTAACCCCATGAAGCTGACATTTTTCGGTAGGCATTGGAGTACCGTCATTGGTTTCGGCGCTTGTTAGCGCCCAATATGTTTTGGTAATGATTCTTTCCGGTGGGCAGTAATCGGTGGCTAGAGCACCAGAATCTAAGCAAATTTGAAGATTAATTTTACTTCCAAAATCGGGAGCAGAATGGTTGGGACAGGTCTCGGTTGGTTCTGTGCCAGTAATAAACATTTCACTAACCGTTTCTGGACAATAGGAGGTAGCTAAAAAACCAGTTTCCGCGCAGATCTCTATATTAGTAGTAACGCCTGTAGGTAGGGTAAAATCGGTAATCGGTTTTTTTTCTAAAGCCCGACGGGCGAAGTTCCCCCAGATTTGAGCAGCGCTGCCACTGGTGATTTTGGTGTTATTAATAATTAGAGGTTGGGACTGACTGTCATTGCCAATCCAGACTCCAGCAATAAGGTCGGGGGTATAACCGACAAACCAAGCATTGGTATCGGCATCCGTCGTTCCGGTTTTACCAGCTGCGGGCCGTCCAATCTGGGCTCGGCGTCCGGTTCCTCTTTCGATTACTCCCTTGAGCATATCTGTGATCACATAAGCTACGGATTCTCTAAGCACTACTTTGCGTTGAGGGGTATTCTCCAGCAGGATTCGTCCTTGACTGTCAGTTACCTTCAAGATGGCGATTGGTTCAGAATAGATCCCCTTATTGGCTAGTGGAGTATAAGCTGCTGTCAGTTCAAGCGGGGTAACACCTCGAGTTAAACCGCCCAGCGCTAATGGCGAAAGCGCAATATCATTAAATTCTCCAGTAGAAACCAGACTGTTTAAACCCATTTTTTGCGCTGTTTTAAAGACGGCGCTCACACCTAAGTGATCAACTAGCCTAACAGAGATGGTATTTAGCGAAGTTTCCAAGGCGTTTCGTAGTCGAACGGGTCCTTGATATGTCTTGCTAAAGTTCCGTGGAATCCAAGGCTCGGTATCTTTGCCATTAGGGTATTCGACGGCTTCATCGATCATAACAGAAGCAGGTGTAAATTTATGACTATCGATTGCGGTGGTATAGACAAAGGGTTTCATACAGGAACCGGGTTGTCTGTAGGCTTTAGTGGCCCTATTGAGCTGGGTATTTTGCCAATCGCGACCGCCAATCATTGCTTTGATGTAACCATTTGTAGGATCAAGAGCTACGATGGCAATTTGTGGCTGGGTAACATTATCTTTATCTGGTTCACCAGTGGGGAGGTCAGCCATAGCTTCTTCCGCCACACTTTGCATTCTAAGATCAAGGGTGGTATAAATCCTGTAACCTTGGGTATATAAGTCTTCTTCTGTGAATATCTTTTTTTTCAGAGTTAGTTCTTGAATAATATGATCAATAAAGAAAGGGGCTCTTCTCCTTCTCGACATTTTGGTGATAACATCTAAAGGAGCTTGTTTGGCCTCGGTAGCCTCTTCAGGGGTAATAAACTTGTATTCTAGCATTTTATTAAGAGCAATAGCTCTTCGATTGAGGGCAATCTCTGGATTTTTAAAGGGTGAATAATTTTCTGGACTTCGAATTAGTCCGGCGAGTAAGGCAAATTGGTGAAGTTCCAGTTCCCAAATATGCTTGCCAAAATAAAGCTGAGCAGCAGCTTCTACCCCATAGACTCCATGTCCAAAGAAAATATAATTTAAGTAACGTTCTAAGATCTCATTTTTCGATAAGTTTCGTTCAAGATTAATAGCGTACAGCCATTCTTTAACCTTTCGGGAGATCGTTTTCTTATGTGTTAAAAGCGAAACTTTAGCATATTGTTGAGTTATGGTGCTACCGCCTTGTTTATAATCCCAGGCTAAAAGATTAACCCAGACAGCCCGGAAAATAGCTTTTAATTTAATCCCATGGTGTTTATAAAAATCCGGATCTTCCACCGCGATAATAGCTTTTTTCATTTGCTCTGGGATGCGGTCAAAATCAACTGGAATTCGGTTCTCCTGGAACAGACGCTCAATCACTTCTCCATTACCATCATAAATAATAGTGGCTTCTACAGGAGGAGGAGGGTTGTCGGGTATTTTTGAACCAAAAATAAGTCCGGAAGCAATTCCAATTAAAAGCCCGGAAATTAAAACAATAGTTATGAGTGACCAACTTAAACCAAAAGGAATATATTGTTTTTTCATATTTCCCCCTCCCGTTTGGTAGGTAAAAATTTTTTTACTAGATTAAGGAAGTGCATAACTGAGTGGTTTTAAATTAAACCACAAGGAAAATCCTTTATGCTTGTCGAGGCGCCCGACTCTGATTTTTTACCACTTCATATGTACGGGCGGTAGCCAGCATGAGCGACTACCGAATTAAAGTAAACATAATATATTGTGGTTAAATAAAGTCTTGAGGTAATTATGCAATTCCCTCAGATCATAAAGATAATAAGAGAAGATTTTTTAGAACAACGGTCCATCTCACTTTTCGCATTATTGGGATTTAGCTTGATTTTTATTAAGTTTCATTTAATTAATAAAACTAAATTTAAGCTTTAGACACCAGGTGAGAGTAGTCGTTTTCTTAAAAAAGACACATGGTGGTGATCCCGAATGAGAATGAGACTAAAAAGAATAAAGAGAAGATCGTTTTCCTTAAAATTTCCGAGGTGGAACTTTTCGCTGTTCATAATGTTATTTATTCTCTGTTTGATCGGAGGATTCCTCTTTGCAGATCATCAGTTACGCCCAACAATCCAAGCTAAAGCTGAAGCTCGGGCCCGGGTAATAGCAACTACCTCAATTAACCAAGCGATTCAAGAGAAAGTAGCAAAAAATATTCGTTACGAAGATTTAATCTCTGTTAAGGTAGATAACAGGGGACGGGTAGTTTTAATGCAACCAAATACTGGAGAAATCAACCGGCTTGCTTCGGATGCTACGATTGCTGTTCAACAATTGATGGTCAATACGCGAGATAAGATTTATATCCCCTTAGGACAACTATTAGGCAGCCAAATACTAGCCGGAAGCGGGCCGGATATCCCCATCATCATTGTTCCCGTCGGCACGGTAGAAAGTCGAGTGCACGATATTTTCGAGCAGGCTGGGATTAACCAGACACGCCATAAGATTTACTTAGAAGTTAAAACTACAGTCCGCATTATTGTCCCTTTATTCCAATCAAATGTGCAAATAAAGACGGAAGTTCCGCTTACCGAAGCTATCATAATGGGAGAAGTGCCACAGGTATATTTTGGTGGTCAACCGATAATTAGCCTTCCTGAAGTGCTTAAATCGACGATCGGCGAACAGTAAGCTTAAGAACTAATCAAAAAGAGCGCTGACAGAGACATTTTGATGGATGCGCCGGATTGCATCTCCAAGCAAGGAGGCAATAGAAAGAACTTTCAATTTAGGAAAAGACACATCTTCCGAAACTGGTAAGGTATTACAGACAACTAGCTCTTTAATGTTAGGACGATTTAAACGCTCTAGAGCAGGTGGAGAAAAGATTCCATGGGTGGCTAGGATGTGAATCTCTTTGGCTTCTCTTTCTTCTAAAGCATCTATTACCTGAACCAGACTACCCGCGGTATCAATCATATCATCAATGATAATCGGAGATTTTCCTTTAACATCACCAATAAAAAACGACATCTCTGCTACATTAAAGGCAGGTCTTCTTTTGTACATAACACCTAATGGTAAATGTAAATAGTCTGCTAGTTTCTCTGCTTTTTTTACACTGCCGGCATCTGGAGCTATTACCACGCCATTTTTTAGGTTTTTTTCCTTTATATATTGGGAGAGTTTAGGGAGGGCCGTAAGATGATCAACCGGTATATTAAAGAAACCTTGAATCGCAGGAGTATGCAAATCCATCGTTACTATGCGATTAACGCCAACGGTCGAAAGGATATCGGCAACCATCCGTGCAGTAATGGGTTCACGGGGAGCAGTTTTCTTTTCTTGGCGGGCATAAGCGTAAAAAGGGATTACTGCAGTAATGCGTCCAGCAGAAGCCCTTTTTAGGGCATCAACCATAATTAAAAGTTCCATTAAGGTCTCATTGACCGGATTGGAAAATGGTTGAATGACGAAAACATCGACTCCTCTAACAGTCTCTTCAAAACGAACATAGATCTCCCCATTAGCAAAACGAGAGATGCGCACACCTCCTAGAGATACCCCAAGGAAGTCAGCGATCTCTTTCGCCAAATTAGGATTAGCAGTCCCGGTAAAAATTTTCATTTGATGATATTCACTCAACAATTTAGCCACCTCCGATTTTTTACACTACCACATCTAGAGCTATTACCACGTCATTTACCAGTTTTCCCCTTTATATTTATTGAGAGAGTTTCGGTAGACGGTAAGATGTCTTTAAATATAATTAGGAAACAAAAAAGACCCATAAAAAAGGCCTTTTTTGAGGGTGGGTGGTACATTAGATTGCTCTTTGTACCCTCCCTGACCGTAAGCATCGGGTACAAACTTTAATGGTTCTAGGAGTACCATTAATGATTGCTTGGATTCGTTTAATATTAGGTTTCCAAACACGTTTAGTTTTAATATTGGAGTGACTAACTTGGTTACCGGATTTTTGATCCTTACAACAAATATCACAACGAGCTGACACTTCGTTTACACCTCCAAAGTAGGCTTAATTCTGAACTAAATAGATTTTACCATAACATAGGATCCACTGCAAGATGATTACGGTTAATAATAAATAAATGACACGTTCTGCCGTTTAGAAATTAATTCATAATATTAAGATAATTAAATTGAAAAGAGGAGATTATGTTTTTGAAAAGAAGATAATAAACAAATTTAGTAATATAATAAGAAGGAAAGAAAAGTAATTAGGAGTTTAAGTCAAGGTCAATAATGGTTTTTGTAGTATTTTTCCGGAAAGAGCAGGAGTTCAGCTAAAGAAAGCGAATACAGTTTAAGATTTTATACCCAAAAGGAGGTCTGATCTGTGGAGAGAAACCTCTCCGTCAAGTCCCAAAAATCTTTGGGAACAATTGACGTAGCCCCGGATGCCATTGCCATGGTAGCAGGGATAGCTACCTTAGAATGTTTTGGCGTGGTTGGGATGTCGTCTCGGAGCTTGCAGGATGGCATTGCCGAGTTATTGCTGGGTAAAGAAAACTTGACAAAAGGGATCGAAGTGCGGATAGACAACAATCGAGTAATTGTGGATCTATACGTTATTATTGAGTATGGAACCAGAATCAACGAGGTTGCCCATAATGTAATTGAAAATGTAAAATACGCTATTGAAAGCCAACTTGAGGTTAATGTCACTAAAGTAAATGTTAATGTAATTGGTGTCCGCACAGGACTTAACGGCAAAGTGTAGGGAGGGTCAAGGATTGAGCCTTGATTTAATCGACGGACCAAAATTAAAAACCATACTTAGCGCAGGCGTTGATATGCTTACGGGGCATAAAGATGAAGTTGATGCCCTCAACGTATTTCCGGTTCCAGACGGAGATACAGGGACTAATATGTCTCTGACTTTTCAAGCAGCTTTACGAGAAGCAGAAAAGGCTTCGGATAATGTTCCGGATATTTTAGAGCACGCTGCTCAAGGCGCTTTAATGGGCGCCAGAGGGAATTCTGGTGTTATTGTTTCACAGTTTTTTCGAGGCTTTGCTAAGGCAGTTGGGAAAGCGCGGAAGTTGGGGATCCCTGAAATTAGTAAGGGGATTGTCGGAGCTTCCACTTTGGCTTACCAAGCGGTGAGAAAACCGGTTGAAGGAACAATTCTAACGGTGATCAGGGAAGCAGGCGCGAAAGCCCAAGAGATTCGAGAAAATGAGAAAAATCTGATTAAATTTCTGGAAATAGTCTATAAGCACGCAGAAATAGTCTTGGATAAAACTCCAGAGATGTTGCCTACACTTAAACAGGCAGGAGTGGTGGATGCTGGTGGTAAGGGTCTGCTCTTCTTTTTCCAAGGAATTTTGGAGGCGCTAAAAGGTAAACCAGTCAAGGTCAGGAAAGCTGAACAAGCAGAAAAACCAGAGACCGTTTCTCCCACTAGTTTTACTGACAGCGATTATGATCTGGGGGAAATTACCTTCCAGTATTGCACGGAATTTATTCTTCGTGGAGAAAAGCTTTCGGTTGAAACCATCAAAGAGGATTTATCTCCCCATGGTGACAGCATGTTGGTGGTTGGAGATGAGAACACGGTAAAAATTCATATTCATACTAACAACCCCGGTTTGATCTTAGATTATGCTGTGCGCTTGGGAGAACTATCAGAGATTGATATCAATAATATGGTAGAACAAAGCCAGCAACGGTTGGAAAAGATTCGCCGCAATCAGTCACCGCAAGCGATAAAAGAAGTAGGTTTAGTAGCAGTGGTGCCTGGAGATGGTCTGCAAAATATTTTCCGTAGTCTGGGGGTAGACGAGGTTATTGAAGGTGGTCAGACTATGAACCCTAGTACGGAGGATCTATATCGTGCGGTGATGAAGGTTCCTGCCAAACAAGTAATTATTCTTCCCAATAATAGTAATGTGGTGATGACTGCGGGACAAGTTGGGGAACTTACTGAAACACCAGTGGCTGTAGTTCCGTCTAAAACTATTCCTCAGGGGGTGGCCGCTTTAATGTCTTTTGTTCCTGAAGAGAGCTTAGTCAATAATCAGGAGGCGATGACGAGAGCATTAGGAAGTGTAATTACAGGTGAAGTTACTTTTGCTGTAAGAAGCTCCTCATATAATGGGTTGACCATCCAAGAAGGTGACATCATAGGGTTAAAGGAAGGGGATATTACCTGTGTTGGGAAAGATGCTTCTCTGGTGCTCTTTGATTTACTTTCTTGTTGTGTTCAGAATGAAGATTCTTTTATTACTCTCTATTATGGTCATGATATTAATGAACAAGAGGCCCAAAACGTGTTAGAGAAGGTTGAAACTCTTTTCCCTGGAGCGGAAGTTGAATTATACTATGGAGGACAACCATTATATTACTATTTATTTTCGGTAGAGTAAAATTTGGTATTATATAATATTAATTAGGATTTAAAGTGGGTTAAGATGAGAGTAACTGGTGGAAGATTTTGTGGACTTCGACTGTTGGGCCCTTCACATCAAGGTCTACGACCGACTACAGATCTGGTGAGAGAGGCGCTGTTTAATATTTTGGGAACAACTTTCCTAAATGGAAGAGTGCTGGATCTGTTTGCTGGTTCCGGAGCTTTGGGTATGGAGGCCTTGAGTCGAGGAGCAAAGTCCATTAGTTTCGTGGAACGTAATCCGAAGAGTTTACGCCTTCTAAAACAGAATCTCCAACGTCTTCCAGACGTTGCAGCGGAGGTCAGAATCTTCCCGGCGGATGTTTTTAAGATTTTACCTAAATTCAGCCGGGAAGAAGAAAAATTTGACCTTATTTTAATTGATCCACCTTACCAAGCTAATCTCTGGTTACGAGTTTTACAGTCTATTTCTCAGTTGACACTTCTGGCGGCAACCGGCCAAATTGTCTTGGAAATTTCAAAATATGCTTATCTTCAGGAACAAGTGGAATCTCTAGTGAGAGTCGATAAAAGGGTATATGGCGAAATATCCTTGGAATTTTGGAAATATAAAACTAACGGAGCTGATTGTTAATGACTATAGCCATCTGTCCGGGGAGTTTTGACCCGGTGACAAATGGCCATCTAGATATTATCCAGAGGGCTTCAGTAATTTTTGAGCAGTTGATTATTGCCGTTGGAAACAACCCGGGTAAAAAAACGTTGTTTACGGTAGAAGAACGAATTGTTCTTCTGCAAAAGGCGATAACAGAAGCGCAATTAAAAAATGTGCGCGTGGATTATTTTACTGGTTTACAAGTAGATTATGCTCGTTCCCAAAAGGCTAAGGTGATTATTAAAGGGCTTAGAGCCCTTTCGGATTTTGAATATGAGTTTCAGATGGCGCTAACTAATAAGAAACTTGATCATGATATTGAAACCATGTTTATGATGACCGCCAACGAATATTCTTTTCTTAGCTCAAGCATGATTAAAGAGATCGTGCACTTTGGGGGAAACCCGGAAGGGTTAGTTCCCTCGGCTGTGTTGGAGCCTTTATTAAAAAAGATGAGTAACCGAGGGTCGAAAAATGACTAAAAACCATTTATTACTTCTAATTGAGCGTTTAGAGGAGATACTTACTAAAAGCCCCAGATTAGCTGGACGCTCTTTAATTATGGTCGATGAAGCTTTTGAACTCCTTGAAAAAATAAGAATTGCTCTTCCTGCTGAAATTCAAGAGGCGGAAAAGATTATTAGGATGAAAGAAGAGATTATCCAACAGGCTAGAGAAGAAGCGGATAAGCTGATTACCCGTTCCACGACGGAAGCTAAAAGAGTGCTATCTGAGCATCACTTAACTAAACTAGCGGAGGAAGAATGTAAAGCGCTTAAAGCGGAAGCTTATAGCTATGCTCGACAGGTGGAAAAAGAGTTATCTTTATATGTCCAGGATATCTTAGAAAAACTGGAAGAAAATTTAATTCAGGCCTTAAAGGTTGTTCATCGCGCCAAGGATGAATATGTGGTTCACACAGGAGAAGACGAGGCGCCTGAGAATGCTTATGATTAAGGACTTAGGTGGAAAAATGGATGATTGTTTAAAAACCGGAGCACGAAAAATTTCTATTGCGATTGATGGTCCAGCTGGCTCGGGTAAAAGTACAGTAGCGAGACAAGTAGCAGAAACATTAGGAATTTTATATATAGATACTGGGGCTATGTACCGAGCTGTTACTTTAAAAGCGTTACGAACTAAGATCTCTTTAGATAATCATGAGGATTTAACTCAGTTGGCAAATCAGGTGCAACTGAGCTTTAAGAAATTACCAGATGATACTTATCATCTATTTATGGATGGTGAAGATGTTAGCGAGGAGATTCGTTCTGTACCAGTTACTAGAAATGTATCTTTTGTTTCTGCTATTTCTGGAGTGAGGGAAGCGTTGGTAAAACGGCAGAAACTTATTGGAGCCCAGGGCGGAGTGGTAATGGATGGACGAGATATTGGCACTGTGGTTCTCCCGCATGCTGAACTAAAGATTTTTCTGACAGCTTCTTTAGAGGAAAGAGCAGTTCGACGGTGGCGGGAAATGACGGCAAAGGGTATAAAGAGTTCTATGGAAGAGATTAAAGAAGATTTAAAACAAAGAGATGCTTTCGACTCAGGTCGAGAGGTGGCGCCTTTACGACCAGCGACTGATAGCGTGATTATTGATACCAGTAGTCTTAGCATTGAGAAAGTTGTCGACAGGATCTTGGAGTTATCTTCTTTTTTAATATAACTTAGGGGAATTGCCTAATTACCTTAGAACCGTTTCTTGTAGTATCGAGTAAAATTTCTTAAGATTTAGGAGGTTTGACTCCATTGCTTTATGAAATTGCTGCTTATATTCTTTCCTTCTATCTGAAAGTTTTTCATCGGTTTCAAGTTTACGGAGCGCATCACCTTCCTAAAAATGGACCTGTAATCGTCGTCAGTAACCATGCAAATTTTATTGATCCGATAGTTGTTGGTTGTAGCCTGCGTCAACGGCAGGTTTGTTTTATGGCTAAAGAGGAACTTTTTCGCATACCGATCTTCCGGTCGCTTTTACCTGGACTGGGAACTTTTCCGGTAAGACGCGGACGAAGTGACCGGACAGCTATCCGGGCTGCCTTTGAGGTGCTAAAGCAAGGGAAAGTGCTGGGTATGTTTCCTGAAGGAACGAGGTATCGGGATGGTCAACTTCATCCTCTTCGTCAGGGCGCCTCTTTACTAGCCGCTGAGACTGGGGCCAGTATTTTACCAATGATTATCCGTGGTACACAAAAGCTTAAACTTTTTCATTTTCCACAGATTAAAGTATATATTGGTGAGGCCTTTACTTTAGCTACAGTTGAACCAAAAAAGGAAATGGTTCTGAGGGGAACAGCGGAGATTTATACTCGTTTGCGTGCGTTGTGGGAAAATACCAAATAGTTAGTCCGAGGCGGAGGATAAAAAATGGGTAAGATTATTGTTGGAGAAAAAGCCGGCTTTTGTTTTGGGGTAGAAAGAGCTTTAAATATTGCTCTTGAAAGTAGAAAAAAGCATAATCTTCCGGTCTATATTTTAGGCTCTCTAATTCATAACCCTAGAGTAGTTGCAGATTTAGAAAGTCAAGGGATTAAGACGATTTCCGATTTGCAAACCATTGAGGGCGGAGGAGTTTTATTAATTAGGTCGCATGGAGCCGGTCCCCAAATATTTGCTCGAGCTGAACAATTAGGCTTAAAAGTAATTGACGCTACCTGTCCTTTTGTGAAACAGGAACAGAATTTAGCCAAAGGGTTGTTACGCGATGGCTACCAAGTAGTGGTAGTTGGAGACGCACAGCACCCTGAGGTACAGGCGGTAGTTGAATCCGTATCTAACCAAGCAATTGTGGTTAATCCTTCTACTTTAGACGCTTTAAGCAAAATAAGGTTTTCACCTAAAGTCGGCATAGTCTGTCAGACTACTCAGAATCAGGAGAAGCTTAAATTGGTAGTAGGAATGCTTTTACCTTTGGTTAAAGAGTTAAAAGTTTACAACACTATTTGCAATGCCACTCGCGAGCGACAGGCAGAAACTTACGATTTGGCCAGAAAAGCTGCCCTTTTGTTAGTGGTGGGTGGAAAAAATTCAGCTAATACTTGTAAATTAGCCGAGATTGGGTCTTCCCTGATCCCAACTTATCATATAGAATCTATAGATGAGATAAAGCCCCAATGGTTGGAGGGTAAAAATTTAATCGGTGTTACAGCCGGAGCGTCGACTCCTCAAGAACAGATCTCCGAGGTCGTTGACTGGCTGAAACTAAATTTGGCAGGAGGTATAGACATGGAAGAAAATCAGATTAAAAGTGAGCAGCTGACGGAGGAGGTCAATAAAATTGAAGCTTCTGAACCGGCGGTTGAAAACGGGGAGATGCGACTGGACCAAGAGATTCCCCTCCTAGAAGAGGGTAGTATTGTTGAAGGTATTATTGTGGCAGTAGGAGATGATGAAGTTGCGGTTAATGTAGGAGGGAAATCAGATTTAGAAATCCCTCTGAGAGAACTTACTGCAGAAAAGATATCTTCAGCTCGGGAAGTAGTCAAAGTTGGAGATAAAATAAATGTTATGGTGATTAAATCCGAAGATGAAAAGACGCTTCTTTCAAAAAAGCGAGCGGATGAAGAAATAGCTTGGTCAAAGTTAGCGGATAATTATAAAAATCGGCGCCGGGTGAGGGGCCAAATTGTTCAGGCAATAAAGGGAGGACTTCAAGTTAAACTTGAAGGTATTATGGCTTTTCTCCCTGCTTCTCAGGCAGACCTTGGTTTTGTAAGTGATCTTACTACTCTGGAAGGTTTAGAAGCTGAATTTTATTTAATTGACTTTGATCCGGAGCGTCATCGGGCAGTCCTTTCTAGAAAAGAAGTTCTTGCTGAGGAACGCCAAGTAATAGAAGATAAGTTTTATCGTGATTTAGAGGAAGGGCAGACTAAAACAGGGGTTGTGACCAGGTTGACTCCTTTTGGCGCTTTTGTTGATCTTGGGCAAGGGGTGGAAGGACTGCTTCATATCTCGGAAATTGCCTGGGAGCGAATTCGGCATCCTTCTGAACGGTTGACAGAAGGAGAATCTCTTGAGGTCCTTGTTATTAAAGTGGACCGTGAAGCTAAAAGGCTCTCTCTTAGCCTAAAACAGTTATCTGCTCACCCGTGGACTAAGGTTGAGGATAAATATAAAGTCGGAGATGTGATAGAAGGTAAAGTTGTTCGTCTTGCTCCTTTTGGCGCTTTTGTTAATTTGGAAGAGGGTGTTGACGGACTAATTCATATCTCACAGTTAAGTGAGCGAAGAGTGGAGAAACCCGAGGAAGTGGTGCAGGTGGGGGAGACGGTGTCTGCTAAGATCATTAAAATAGAACCGGAGCAAAGAAGGATCGGGTTAAGTCTACGCGAAGCTCGGGAACAGAAAAATTTTGCTTCTGAAAAGAATAAAACGCCGATTCCTGGACTTGAACAGGCGCCGCTCTCTTCTAGTTTGGGTGATTTACTCGCTGAAAAGATGGGAATTGATTATAAAGATCAAAGTGAAAATTAGTTCAGAAGGGGCTTTCCTGAGGGAAAAGGGAAAGCCCTTTTCTTCTAGGAAAACTACCCGTCATCGTAATCTTTTCTATAAAGGCGGCAATGGAATTCAAACATCAGCTATTAAGCTGGTGTTTTTTTATTTTTGAGCTTTTTAGCGCTCGCAGCTCGTAACCCGTCGCTGGTCGCTCGTGTTAAATGGCAGCCTTTGCCAATCCCAGATGAAGCTTTGATTTTTATCATTTCACGCGCCCCAGCTTGCTCAAGTGGGGAACTGCATAGTTTTTTGAATTGGAATTCAAAGAGGTGGGATAATAAAATTTGAGATAAGTAGTCACGGATAATTCAGTTTCTGGAGGAGGGAAAATAATGAGTTTAGGAGTTGTGTTCCTGATTGGAGTGGGGATTGTAATTCTTCTAGGCTTGGCGCAGCAGGTTTTAGATCGGCTTTATCTTAACGATAAACAAGCTTTAATTGTCTTAGCTGCGATGGTGGTAGGTAGTTTTATTAATATTCCTCTATACCGAGGAACGCCTGCTCTTAGTATCAACTTGGGAGGAGCGATTATCCCGCTGGCGCTTAGCATTTACGTGTTAGTCAGAGCAGGAACGAGCAAAGAGACTTGGAGAGGGATTATCGGCGCTGTGCTTGTCGGCGCAATTATCTATGGAGGATCAAAGCTCTATAACTTTGATATCAAAGAAGGGCTGATCGAACCTCAATATCTATGGGGGATCCTGGCGGGAGTAACCGCTTATCTTATTGGACGTTCTAGGAGATTGGCTTTTATTGGAGCTACCGTTGGGATTATCCTCGCCGATCTTGCTCATGCTGTAGAAACTGCAATTAAGGGGCTTCCTGCTCCCACAAGAATTGGAGGGGCTGGAGTCTTAGATACTCTGGTTATAGCAGCGATTATTAGTGTTGTTTTAGCGGAGGTAATTGGAGAATCGCGGGAGCGTTTTCAGGGTGGGCCGGTTCGTTCTGTTGAACGTTCAGAAGAGTTGAAAGAACCAGAGCAAAAGGAAGGAGGAGAACATAATGGCTAAAATCGGGCGCAAACATTTATTGAAGGTGACTCTATTTTTGCTTGTATTTTTATTGGCGCTACCAGCTTGGGGAGAAACGGAGCGGGTGGATGGTTATTTTACCTTAATTGATGGCGAAGGACGAATAATCGCGCGCACAGCTCATCAAGTAAAAAAAGGTGATCAGTATCTAACGTCAGATAATATTCTCTATCGAGTGGAAGAGGTAAAAGAGGATACCGCGCATCTTCGTTTTGTCAAAAGGGTTAATTTGGAAGCAGCTGCTTCTCTTTCATTCTTTTCCCGGATAAAAAAAGTGATAACTACTCTATTTTGGGGAGAAGAATATGTGCAAGGAAAAAATCGACCAATTGCGATCTACCATACACATTCTGATGAATCTTATGTTCCTACTGATGGTCGTTCCAGTATTCCTACAAATGGAGGCATCTTTAAAGTAGGCGACTCTTTAGCCCAATCTTTGCGAGAAAAAGGGGTTACTATTCTTCATGATAAAACACCCCATGATCCTCATGATTCGATGGCCTATGATCGTTCACGCCGGACCGCTGTAAATTTGTTAAAACAAAATCCGATTGCCCTCATAGATTTACATCGGGATGCGGTTCCTCCAGAGGAGTATGCGGATCAAGTACAGAATACCGCTGTTACTAAAGCTCAACTGGTAGTAGGTCGACAGAATCCTAACCGCAAGTCGAATGAAGCTTTTGCTTATCAAGTAAAAGCGACAGTTGATAAGAAATATCCCGGTCTGGTAAAAGGGATATTTTATGGAGATGGGAAGTATAATCAAGATTTAGCTCCCAGGTTGTTATTGGTTGAGATGGGAGCGCACACCAATAGTAGGGAAGAAGCGGAGAGGGGAGCGGCTATTTTTGCATCCGCTGCTCAGGAAGTACTCTCTTTATCGAAGGTTAGTGGACGTTCAGTCGGGCAAGGCGCCTTTAAATCTGCATTATGGCTAATCGGGTTGGCACTGGTAGGAGGCGCGATCTATCTTGCGCTTAATGGTGGTTGGAGTAAAATCCGTAATGAGATGGGTAGATTAACCGGGGATCTAAATTCAGGGGAGCATTCAGACTCGGATCATGATCAACAGCCACCGGGGGAGGGATAAAGATTTAGGGTTATATATTATTGGGGAGGCGCTAATTTTTTCGCGCCTTTAGCGGCCGCGATTCATCTCGGTTTTTTACCGCTTAATGTTAAAAACCAAGCAGAGTTTAGATTAATTTCCAATAATTGTACCCATTTTATAACAAGATGTTGGCAACAGAATGTGGGCTCTTTAATATATTGCGGACGCGGCAAAAAAAATGAAGATGTCTACATTCTGGCTGTGGGCAAAAAGCCTGCTTTGATTCTTAAGACTTTAACAGCAATGGTAACACTTTTAGGAGAAGATCTCTTAAATTATCGTTTTGTAAACTGTGAAGAACACATCCATAAAAGAGAAGGAAAAAAAGGGATTAGGTTTAGATCTGGTCTTAGCAAGTATAATTCAATTGGAGAAATGGTCGCCACAGTTCATAAGGGGTTGTAGAGTGAAAGTAATTTATCATTGCTATGGAAGGGCTCATTCATCGGTGATTGCTGCTCATCTACATTTGGGTACGCTGCCGATCGAGGGATTAGTTACTAAAGAACAGATTATGATCATCCGCGAGTTTGACTTGGCGGAAGCTGACGATTGGGGAAAACCTCATTTTATGGGAAATGATGAGGAGGGAAATGAGGTTTTTATTTTGGGTCTGAATAGCCAGACCCAAATTTGCTGTCGGACAATCTTTAGTTTAGCTTGCCACTTAGGTATAGCCGACCAAATAATGCTTGTTAATACCTTAACAGTGATTGGTATGACGACAAGGATCGGAGGGTTTCTTTCTAAAAAAATGAGACTGCAGTGGATAGGGAAGCCGCTAGCCGCTCAAGGGATAATAAATTCTCTTCCTCGTTTACGAAACCTGGTAACTGAGGTAAAAATGCAGATACAAAGGAAGATGAAAGGTGAATAAAAAAAAGATTATTACGATCACCGACGGCGATAAGGTGGCCAGAAAAACTATAGAAAAAGCTGGAGCAAAATTAGGCTTAAGGACTATTTCCTCTTCTGCCGGTAACCCTACTCCCCTTTCGGCTGAAGAATTAAAGCAAAAAATTATTGAAGCGCCGCAGGATCTGTTTCTCGTGATGGTAGATGATGCGGGCGAAAGAAAGAAAGGATCCGGTGAAAGCATCTTAGAGACTTTCAAGCAAGATGAGCGTTTTTCCGTATTGGGGGTAGTGGCGGTTGCTTCTAATACCGATCAAGTGGAGGGGGTTCCGGTTAATTTCTCAATTACCAGGGAAGGAAAGATTCATCAAGGACCGGTGGATAAAGAAGGAAATCCGGAAACTGAGGGTCGGTCGAAGCTTAAAGGGGATACGGTAGACATCCTTAATGGCCTTAAGATCCCATTAATCGTAGGGATTGGTGATATTGGGAAAATGGGACAGGCCGATGATTATGAACAGGGAGCCAACATTACTACCAGGGCGATTAAGGAGATTCTTAATTTCCATGGTCTTAGTAAATGATGATTACTTAAATTGATTGCTAGTAACTTTTAAACCGTATAAAGGGGTGAGGATGATCAAGATCGGGATTCCTCGGGCGCTTCTCTATTACTGGTATGGTCTGGCGTGGAAAACTTTCCTTCAGGAAATCGGTCTTACGCCCCTGATTTCAGGACCAACCGGTAAAACAATTTTAAATGCTGGGGTTAAAGCAGCAGTTGATGAAGTTTGTCTCCCAGTTAAGGTCTTTTTAGGGCATAGTCTAGAATTAATAACTCAGTGTGAAGCTTTACTAATCCCTAGATTTGTTAGTATTTGTAAAAACGAATACATCTGCCCTAAATTTATGGGCCTTCCGGAAATGACTAGGCAAGCAGTGGGCAAGAATCAATTATTAATCTGGAAAAGTGAGAAAAATTGTTTCTGGGGTTCAATTAAGGCTTTACCCCAAGAAATTTCTACTGGTTATAAAAGAAAAACAATTAAAAAAGGTTTGAAGAAGGCGGAAGAAGTACTGACGGAGTACCATCGCCTGTTGCAGAGAGGTTTATTACCAATGGAGGCGGAGGTTACTTTACTCAAGGGCATTACTCCCAGAACAGAAAAGAGTAGTCGAAGTATTGGCTTGATTGGACATCCTTATTGTTTGTATGATTCTTATCTCAACCTGGATACAATCGATCTATTACGGAATAAAGGCTTTAAGGTGCTAGTACCCGAGATGTTTTCTCGGCGGCAGCTTGAAATAGAACTGGCTGATCTTTCAAAACCTCTATTCTGGACTTTAGGTCAGCGGATTTTAGGTTCCTTTCGCTTAATGTGGAAGCAGGGGGTCGAAGGGGTTATCTACCTAAGCGCTTTTGCTTGTGGACCGGAGGCGCTCATCGGTGAACTGGTCAAGAAGGAAGGTAAAGCCGTAGGGATGCCCCTGTTACAACTCGACTTAGATGAGCATTCCGGAGAGGCGGGGGGCATTACCAGAATGGAGGCGTTTTTAGATCTATTAAGCAGAAAGAGGAGATATAATTGCGTTTGACTTTCCCTCACATGGGTTTATTATCGATACCGGTTGAGACCTTAATTAATGGCCTTGGTCATCAAGCGGTGGCGCCCCCTCCTACTAATAAGCGCACCTTTGAGTTAGGAGCGAAGTATTCGCCGGAAGCGGCTTGTTTACCTTTTAAAATTAACCTTGGTAATTATATTGAAGCCTTAGAGCAGGGGGCCGAAGGAATTGTTGCGGCAGGGGGAATAGGTCCATGTCGTTTTGGGTATTATGCGCAAATTCAACAGAGAATTCTTCAGGATTTAGGGTATGATTTCGAATTGTTACTTTTAGAACCTTTGGGAGGAAAGCGAGAAGAACTCTATAGAGCTTTAGCTATTCTGCTTAGAAATCGGCGTCTTTATCAGATTACGAGAATTCTTCGACTAGTTTGGAATAAAGTGCGGTGGTTGGATCGGGGAAATACGCTCTTTCGATCTTATCTTCCAAGAAGTGAAGTAAAAATCGAAGCTCGTCAAAGGTATGAAGAGTTCTTAGCGAAGATCCGTCTAGAGGAGAACATTAATAAATTGCGCCTTCATTATCAGGAATACTCAAGTAAATTACAGGGGCTGGTAGCCAATAAAAATGAAAAGGCCACCTTAAGAGTAAAAATTATTGGTGAGATCTATATGGTGCTTGAACCAAGGGTTAATTTCCATTTAGAGACCACACTTGGGGAGATGGGAGTGGAGGTAGTTCGGAACTTATCGATCTCTCAGTGGGTGGAAGAACATCTTTTTGGTCTTTTTTTCCCCAGTCATAAGCGTAGAACAATTTTACTTTCTGAACCATTTCTCCCTTCCTTTGTGGGAGGACATGGTCGAGAAACCATCGCCGAAATGGTGGATGCCGGGGTTAACCAGCTAGATGGGGCTATTCAGGTGCTCCCCTTTACTTGTATGCCAGAGATTGTTGCTCAAAGTATAACCCCGGAGATTAGTACTGTTTATAACTTACCCCTTTTGACCTTGGTAATTGATGAACACTCGGGGGAGGCGGGATTAATGACTAGATTAGAGGCTTTTGTGGATTTAATGCAGCGAAAAAAAAGGGGAGTAAGGAAGTGATCAATTGAGGGCTGACGGCATTTTTCTAGGAGTAGATGTAGGTTCGGTTAGTACCAACCTGGTGGTTATGGAAACTAGTGGCAAGATATTAGAAAAAATATATTTGCGCACCGAGGGTAACCCTATTCGCTCAGTCCAAAAAGTTCTTAGTAAGATTGCCCATGATTTTACAGACGAACAGATTTTAGGAGTAGGGGTCACTGGTTCTGGTCGTCAACTAATTGGCGCTATTTTAGGAGCGGATGTGGTAAAAAATGAAATCACCGCTCACGGGGTGGCAGCCTTACAAGCTGATCCTACGGTACGAACGGTAATTGAGATCGGTGGTCAGGATTCTAAGATTATTCTAATAAATGAGGGGGTGGCGGTTGATTTTGGAATGAATACTGTCTGCGCTGCTGGGACTGGTTCATTCCTCGACCAGCAGGCAAATAGACTTAACCTTTCCATCTCAGAATTAGGAGCGATCGCCTTGCGCTCAAAACATCCGGTAAGAATTGCCGGACGTTGTTCAGTTTTTGCGGAATCTGATATGATCCACAAGCAACAGATGGGTCATAGTCTTGAAGATATAGTTGCCGGGCTTTGTGAGGCTTTAGTACGAAATTACTTAAACAATGTGGGTAAAGGAAAAGAAATATGGCCTCCGGTTTTGTTTCAGGGGGGAGTAGCGGCAAATGCTGGGATCAAAAGAGCTTTTGAAAAAGAATTTGGATTTGAAATTATTATTCCCCAATACTATGATACGATGGGAGCTTGGGGTGTGGCTCTTTTAGCTAAAGAAGAACAAGCAGAATTTAAAAAGTCAAGTTTTCGCGGGATCAAACTTTGTGAAGACGAGATTGAAGTTGACAGTTTTGAATGCCCGGATTGTCCCAATCATTGTGAGGTGGTAACGGTTTTAATTAGTGAGCATAAAATTTCAGGATGGGGCGACCGTTGTGGGAAATGGCAAAGGATAAACACTAAGGCTACAGGATAAAATAATAAGGAATTACCTTATAGAGAGGTTAAGGATGAAAAATAAGAAGTTCCGCCAACCTAGTTTGCCTGCGGAGATCAAAAAGAATAAAGAACGACAAAAAAAGGAACAGCAGGGCGAGGGACCTTTTCTCCGAGCTGAGCTCGAGTCCAATGTAAACTATTTACAAGCAATCATTGGCAAAAGTAATGATGTGATCTTTCGAGAGTTTACTTTTAACTTGGTCAAACCAATCAAGGGTGTCTTAGTTTTTATCGATGGACTAACGGACCGGGAAACGATTAACGAATATATTTTAGAGGCCCTGACTACCTATCAAGTAGATCCTGAGGCGGAGTGGCCCCATGACCGCCCAAATTTAGCTCAACAGATTAAAGATTATGTTTTAAATATTAATGAAGTCAGCCTGGAGTCAAGTTTTCCTACAATTATTACGGCGATTCTTTCTGGGGAAACAGCGGTGTTCATTGAAGGTAATGACCGGGCGTTGCTCTGCAACACGAGGGGATGGGAACACCGGGGGATTGAAGAACCTCAGACCGAAGCTGCTATTCGTGGACCGAAAGTTGGATTTAATGAACTCTTGCGTTCTAATACCGCCCAGATCAGACGGGTAATTAGAGATCCAGGGTTGAGAGTAAAAACCATTAAAATAGGTGTACGTTCCCAGACGGATGTGGCGATCGTTTATTTAGAATCGGTCGCCAAACCAGAGCTGGTGGCAGAAGTAGAAAGTAGACTACAGCGGATTAAGGTTGATGGTATACTGGAAAGCGCTTATCTTCAAGAGTTTATAGAGGACCACCCTTATAGTCTGTTCCCCACTCTCCAGACAACCGAGCGGGTTGATCGGGTGGTGGCTGCTATTTTAGAGGGTAAAGTGGCAGTGGTGGTGGATAATACTCCCTTTGTTTTGCTAATGCCAGTTACTTTTTGGGAGTTATATTATGCGGCGGAAGATTATTACCACCGTTGGCCATTGGCTTCTCTCCTGCGTTTTCTTAGGTTAATCTCCTTTTTTTTCTCTTTGTATCTGCCTGCTTTATATGTGGCTTTTGCTGTTCATAGTCCGGAATTAATCCCATTTAACTTGGCGGTGAAGATTGCAGGCACTAGGGAAGGGATCCCTTTTCCGGTTTATGTAGAAGGACTCTTGATGGAGTTGGCGATCGAAATTCTTCGCGAAGCTTCAGTTAGGTTACCCGGTCCTTTTGGTCAAACTATAGGGATTGTGGGTGGTTTTATCTTGGGGGATGCGGCGGTGCGGGCCGGTTTAATCTCTCCGATTATGACAATAGTGGTAGCCTTAACCGCAATTAGTTCCTTTACTGCTCCTAGTTTTGCGGTGGCTATTACCATGAGGATTTTACGATTTCCTTTGATGTTAGTGGCGCAGGTTAGTGGGTTATATGGACTGTCAATGGTCACTATTATACTGCTGATTAATATGGCGGGAATTCGTTCTTTTGGGGTTCCTTTTCTTTCTCCATTAGTGCCATTAAAGCTTTCGGATCTAAAAGATTTCTTTATGGTCGCGCCGCGTTGGGCGATGATTAACCGACCATTAGCCTATGAAACCCTCGATGTGAAACGAGAGGGTTCAAAAGCTAACAATTGGTGGGAAGCTTTGTTTAGCCCCCCTACGAAGAGAAATAAGGGGGGAGAAAAGGAAGATGAATAAAGAACTACGCACCCTCTCTTCACGCCAGGTAACCTTGATCCTATTGGGCTTTACAATCGGAGCGGGGGTTCTCACCTTACCTAGCGCAGCGGCCCGAGTATTCGGAGCTTCCGGGTGGGTTTGGGTGTTGGCGGTCGGATTATTATTTACTGGGGCTGCCTTCGTTGCAGTTAAGTTGGCGCAAGAGTTTCCTAAAGAAACGATTGTTGAATATAGTCAAAAACTTTTGGGAAAACCAGTAGGAATTTTGTTTAGCTTGGTGTTAGCACTCTTTTTCTTTTCCTTCATTCCAATCGAAACCCGAGTTATGCAGGAACTGGTTAATATTTCAATCTTACCGTCGGCGCCGACTTGGTTTGTTAATGGTCTTTTTATCTTAACCATGGCTTACGGCGCTTCGAGAGAGATCGATCAATTAGCATTGGTTAATGAGATTTTGATTGAAATAGCGCTATTCGTCGGCTTATTTGTCAGCATTTTAGCATTGCAACATTTTAAACCGATTCACCTGTTGCCTTTTTTAGCTAAGGACCAGATCCAGTTGGAACGTTTAGGGGAAGAGATTGGCACCGCTTTTTCTTATGCCGGTTTTCCGGCGATTAATATGATTTTACCTTATATCCGTAGTCCGCAAAAAGCCTCTACAGCAACGGTAGTGGGAACCCTTCTCGTGGTAGTTGTTTATACCTTTTTTACCATCTCAGTGCTGGGGGTTTTCGGATATTACGAAACGATTCATCTTTCTTGGCCTGGCTTGGAATTAGCGAAATCAGTGAATTTCGAGGCAGTGATCTTAGAAAGGTTAGATCTAATTCTTCTTATTTCTTGGATCTCCGCCATCTTTACTACCGGAGTGCTTGCCTATTTTCTAGCGGCTTTAACCCTAAGTAAACTTTTTGGAGTGAGCAAACATGCAGTGGTGGTTTGGGCAATGGCGCCGCTCATTTATTATTTGAGCGCTAGTTTAAAAAATTATTTTACTTGGAATCGATGGGGTCTCTATATATCCGTTTTAACATTGGTTATTAGTTTTGTCTTTCTTCCCTTTCTTTATATTTTGGCTTTAATCAAACAGCGACGGCAACAAAGGGGCAGATAGGAATGAGCTCATGCGTGTAAAGAAATTATTCTTTCTTTTTTTATCTATCATCATGTTAATTACTCAGACAAGTTGCTGGCAAGGAAGAGAGATCGATGCCAGGGCTTTTGTAACCGCCATTGCCTTTGATTTACCTCAAGAGCAAGCAGAGGGGGTCCAACAGTTTCTCTTAAGTATTCAAGTTCCGGTTCCCCTGAAAATGGCTGGCGGAGAGCGGGGGGGGAGTCCGGAAGAAAAGCCTTTTCTGGTCTTTGGCACAACTGCTGATACGGTCATCGCTGGTATTCTGCAACTCCAACGTCAGTTGGATCGGCAGCTCTTCCTCGGACATGCGCGGTTAATTTTGATCAGTGAGGAAGTAGTAAAGGTCTTTGGGTTAGATGAATTATTAGATTATTTTAAACGTGATTTTAGGATTCAGCGGATGACCAGAATTGCGATTGTTGAAGGGAAAGCTAAGGAAGTTTTAAATATCCAACCACCTATTGGTCAGACACCGTCAACCTACATCTTAAATCTAATTTCTCCGCAAAGTGGGAGTAGTTTTAATTACATTTCTGATTTAGGTAAACTATTGGTGACCCAATCGGATGAGGGGATTGAACCAGTTTTACCACGGATTAGTAAGGGAAAAGAGACTGCTTTGACGGGCGGGGCAGCCGTCCTAAAGAATGGTAAGTTTCTGGGTTGGTTGAGTGATTTTGAGACGCGAGGACTTAATATCCTGCTTAATGAATTTATTGAATCTGATTATCAGGTGGAATGTCCGCTGCACTCTGGGGAGATTATTAGTGTGGGAGTTAATAATCTTCGCACTAACTACCGTTTGGCGCAGGAGGGGAATACTTGGGCGCTAATGATTAAGGTAGGTGGGAAGTTTGAAACAAGGGAATTTAGTGAAAAACATGGACCGATGGCGAAACTGACGGAAGGTTTAGAAAGAAATGTGACCGGGAAGATTAGAGAAGAGCTTGAAAAAGTAATTATAAAAGCTCAGGGGCTGGGGGCGGATATTTTTGGAATTGGTCGTTACCTTCAAGCCTATAACCCCAAGCTTTGGAAGCAACTAAATTGGGAGCAGGAGTTTCCTTATTTCCCAATCAAACTTGAAGTCAGGATGGAATGGGCGCTAACTGTCAGGAGGCTGGGAGGATGAAATGGTTAAAACTATGGATGAAAGCCTTGAGAGTTCGTTTTTTCACCGCTTCTCTCATTCCCATCTTGTTAGGGATAATGGTGGCCGGACAGAGTAATCCTCTTCCAATCTTGCGTGTTCTTTTGGTAATAGGAGGGATCTTCTTTTATCATGGCGGTTCAAATCTGATTAATGATCTCTATGATGATCTTAGTGGCACTGACCGGATTAACCATTATTACTCCCCTTTTAACGGTGGAAGTAGGGTATTACAGGAAGGACTAATAACCAGAGATATATGTATAAAAGCAGTTGTTTTTTGTTTTACGGTGGGAACAGTCTGCGCTCTGCTGCTTGCTTCATCTGGTGGAGGATGGGAAATAATACTTTTAGGGATAGCTGGTTTATTTTGTGCCTATTTTTACTCGGCTCCACCTTTACGACTTGCTGGCACAGCCCTAGGAGAAGCGATGGTTGGTTTTGCTTTCGGACCTTTATTAGTAGTAGGAACAGTCAGGGCCTTAACTGGTTATTTTATAAAAGAGGCCTTCTTTCTTTCCTTACCAATTGGTTTTCTAATTACTGCTGTAATCTTTATCAATGAATTCCCGGATTATCAAGCGGATCAGGTGACAGGCAAAAAAAACCTGGTGGTGAGAATGGGGAAAGAGCGAAGTATTAGATGTTTTGCTCTTTTACTAATGAGCGCTTATCTACTGATGTTGCTAAATTTGATTCTGCTAGAACTACCTCAATATCTGATTATTTTTGTTCTTACTTTACCTTTAGCTTGGTGGGTATATTGGATGGGGAAAAGGAATCTAAATGATGCTCGGAAGGTGTTACCGGCTTGCGCCGGTACAATTATTCTTCATTTTGTAAACGGATTGACTTTAATTCTAGCCTGTTTTAGTAAGTGGAAACAATGAGGAGGAGTGTGTCGTTAAACTGTATGAAAGTTATTTTTGCGATCAGGGGTTAGATTTTTCTCCGGCATTAATGGAAATAATAAACGGAATCTTTTCTTCTCCAGGGAAAGGGCTGAGGGGCAAATTATTAACTTTAGCGGCTGGCGGAGAAGAGAAGGTAGTCCAGTTTCCTCAGCTCAGAGTATTGGCGTCTGGGATAGAGATTTTACATCTTGCTACTCTGATCCATGATGATCTTTTAGACCGAGGAGAGGTTCGTCGTGGGCGCCCGGCAGTTTGGAGGAAATGGGGAGATAAAACCGCAGTGATCATCGGTGATTATCTATTTGCCACCGCTTACCGGATGATTAATACGAGCAGCGGAGAGCGGGGAATGAGTAGGGTAAACCTTTTAATCAAAGAAATGGTCGAGGCGGAATTAGAAGAAGAAAAAGAGAAATTCCGCAAAATTTCGTTTAAAAGGTATATCAGCCGCATTGAGAAGAAAACAGCCCGTTTTTTCCAGGTAGTCTGCGAACTAGGAGCCGAGGTGGCTTTGTTTCCGCGGGAGATCTGTCTTGGTCTGGGGGAATTTGGAAGGCAGCTCGGAACGGCTTATCAATTATTTGATGATTTATTAGATTTAATTGGGGAAGGAAATAATATTGGCAAGCCGGTTTTTCAGGACTTAAGAAACGGAGTGTTAACTTTACCTTTGCTTTTAATTGCTAAACAGCCAGTATTTAATAAGGTTTTAGACCAAGTAAAAGCTGACGGTAAGGTTAAACCTGGTGTTCAGAAGAAAATCAAAAGCTTGCTTATTGAGGAAAGAGTTCCAAAGCATATTTGGGGTTTGATTGATGAATATCGACGGAGAGCGAAAAAACAGATAAAGGAGCTGGGACTCCCTCATGGTTCTTTGCTGATCGCTTTTGCTGATCGTTTTTTATCTGGGGAACCATTCAAAAATTAAAGCGCCCTCGCCTGACGGGGGATTTTTAGTACACCATGTTCGTTCTTTATGTAAAGGAGAGTTTCAATATTCATTATTTTCCGGTTTATTAATTTTAGCTTTTAATAAGATGTAAAAAACACTTTACAATTATTAGAAGGAAAAATGAATGAGTTTTTAAAAAACTATTGTTTTAGGAGAAGGTTTTGTTATAATATACATAAAAATATATAGAAAATGGCTGCAAGTAATAGACTATTGCTCGTAAATTCCAATTTATGTCTTGTATATCTTGTCTTTAATATTGAAATTTTGGCACAGAACAATTACAAATGATTAAATTTTCCTTGACGATCTGGTAAAAATATAGTATAATCAATTTACCGTAAACGTTTACAGCAAATTTTTCCTCCAAGCCTATGCAATTAGGTTGTTTATAATTGAATATAAATATAATTAGTCAATTTATTTTTACCTTTTGCGGGAACGTGCCCACCAACCTTTTTAGTATTTTTTTTATAAGTGAGGTATAATTTAGAATTTGAAAGGGGGGAATCAATGGAGGATATAAAATTAATCTTTCCAGCTTAATATGGGAGCATTAATTTCAAGAGGAGGTAAAAAATATAATGAAAAAAGGTTTATGGTTGAAAGTATCGTTAATTTTTTGTTTAGTGGCATCAGTGTTGACAATAAATACGCTGGCAGCGTCAGAAAATTGGAACCAGATAATTGCCAATGCCAAAAAAGAAGGGGTAGTCGTTACCTATGGCACTTCTGGGAGATTATCTCGGGTCGGAGACGTTATGAAAGCAAAATATGGCGTGGAAGTTAAGCATGCTAAAATGAGTGATATGGAATTAACAGAAAGAATAGTTCGCGAAAAAGAAGCTGGAATAAACACAGTGGACTTTATTATGGCTGAAGATATACTTGGAGTAGCGAAACAGTTACTACCACTTCGCTATGTCGAAAATTTTGTGCCAGACATGTACGTTAATGTAATTGATAAAGACTATCTTGAACCTTTAGTCTTTTTAGTTCAACCCCGCACAATATTATATAATACTGAAGCGTATAAAAAATGCCCAGTTACCAATCTTTGGGAATTAACTACAGAAAAATGGCGGGGTAAAGTAATAATCAGGGATCCGGAAATCACTTCAACAAACATCAGTTTTTTTGCTGAAATTGTCGCTCGGGCGGATGAAATGGCGGCTGCTTATAAAAAGTATTTTGGTCAAGAAATAAAACTGACAACTCCCAATGCTGGTTGGGAATTTCTTAAACGGTTAGCTCAAAACAAGGTAGTTACTGTTGGAAGTGATGATGATGTGGCAGAAGCTGTTGGTACTCGGGGACAGTCAGCTCCTCCTATTGGCTTTTCTACCGTTGGCAAATTAAGATTAAATGAGGAACAGAATTTGGCGTTAGGTGTTGCTGAGGGTATCGTCCCGACTAATGGTTACCATTATCCGGCGTATGGATTAATAGTAAGCAATGCTCCCCATCCTAATGCGGCAAAATTATTAGTTCGTACTCTCTTAGAAGATGAAGGAGTTATGGCCTGGACACGAGATATGGGTAATTTCTCGACCAATCCCAATAATTCTTATAACCCTGATAATCCGTTTGGTGGGCTCAATGTGTGGAAGAAAATAACCTGGCCATTAAGACTTAATGTCTCGGCTCAACTGTCTAGAGATGTTTTAGACTTTTGGATTCTAAACCGTAATTAAAGTTAATACTAACTAGCAACTCACTGCGCACACCTTTTAGACAGAGGTCAAGCTAAAATCAGCTTCCATAAACCGGATGCTAAATAAAAGCTCAGCTAAATATAAGGAGTGCGAAATATAGTAGTAAGCTTTATTTTTCAGTAATCAGATTTGGGGTCATTTTTACCCCCCGAATATTTGAATTGTCGGGGGGTATGACTCCCAGATTAAAGAATTGCATAATTAATCAATTAACGGTTTAACAATAAGATATTGATGGCCTAAGGTAGTTATGTTAATTTTCTTAGATAATAAAACTGAATGATAAGTAGATTTATAACAAAGTATTTTGTTGCAACTGGAGGGATTGTAGTGCAACCAGAAATTCGACAGGAAAAGAAAAACCTACCGTTAAGATTGCCATTTATTAGAATATGGAATCAAACCAGAAGAGCCTTGAGAAATCCGCCGTTTATTTTAAGTATTCTCTTGTTGGTGGTGTTAATTTACTTAGTTATTGCGCCATTGGCTTCAATGGTTAAATCTAGTTTTACCTTGCATCCTCGTGACGCCCTATTTATAGATGGCGGAAAAGCTGGGGAGTATACTACTTACTATTTTGTTCGGACTTTTTTAGGGAATATGCGACAAGTTCTTTTTTATAAGCCTTTGCTCAATACCTTAGTAGTAATTTTCCCCATGTCGGCTCTGGCTCTGTTAATCGGTGGTGCTTTGGCCTGGCTTGTGGTGAGGACGGATTTTCCATGGAAAAGAATTGTCGCTAAAATTGCGATCATTCCTTATATGTTACCTTCTTGGACATTGGCTTTAGCTTGGATAACGCTATTTAAGAATCGAACGCTCGGCGGAACTTCGGGAATATTGGAATACCTGGGAATTACGCCTCCCACCTGGTTGTCGTTTGGACCACTGCCAATCATTATTGTGATGGCTTTGCATTACTACCCCTTTTCCTTTTTATTGATTGGTAGCGCTTTACGGGATATAGACACCAGGTTAGAAGAATCCGCTTTAGTACTGGGAGCAGATACCAAAGTTATTTTGAGAAGGATCGTATTTTCATTAATTACGCCTGCGGTTCTTTCGAGCTGGATACTGACAATTGCCCGTGGTGTAGGTTCCTTTAGCGCTCCAGCCTTTTTAGGTCGGCCAGTTAATTATCAATTATTATCTACTAGGCTATATTCGAATTTACAAACAGGAAGTCCTGGTGTGGCGTACTTGCTTGCCTTAGTAATGATCTTATTAGCGGTTTCATTTATATATATCAATCAGAAAGTAATAGGAACACGTAAAGGTTTTGTGACGATAACCGGTAAAGCAGCCACCAAAAGTATAATAAAATTAGGAAAGTATACTACATTGGTTAGTGTTTTAGTATTTGCCTTTCTTACTATTGTTGTGTTTATTCCGATTATCGTCTTGGCCATAGAAACAGTGGTAAAAGTTCCGGGTAATTATAGTTTGTCTAATTTTACTTTGCATTACTGGCTCGGGAGATCGGATCCCCAGATTCTAACCGGCCAACCGGGCGTATTACGAAACCCAGAAATGTGGAGAGCTTTATGGAATACTTTAAAACTGGGTGTTATGGCTTCAATCTTCTGTGCTGTTGCCGGTTTATTGATTGGATACACTGTGGTTCGCTTAAGGGGCACACTTATTTCAAAGATTCTAGATCAGGTTTCATTTTTACCTTACCTTGTTCCCAGTATTGCTTTTGGGGCAACATATTTATCACTTTTTGCCAAACAACGTGGATTTATCCCGAGCCTGTATGGTACCTTTACCCTGCTTATATTAGTAACAACGGTAAAAAACTTACCCTTTGCTACCCGGTCTGGTATTAGTGGAATGATGCAACTGGGACATGAAATAGAGGAGGCGGGAATTATTGCCGGCGCCAGTTGGTCTACTAGAATGCGGCGGTTAATTATGCCACTGCAAAGCAGTAGCTTATTAAGTGGTATCTTATTGCCAATGGTTTCTGCTATGAGAGAATTAAGTTTAATAATAATTCTTATTACTCCGGGTACTCACTTGTTAACGTCATTAACTTTTAAGTACACTGACTATGGGTATTATTCTATTTCAAATGCGTTATTATTAATAAATATATTTCTAGTAGTAGTATTAACTATTGGAATTCAAAAAATAACTGGAAATGATTTATCAGAAGGTTTAGGAGGTTAAACAAATGCCAGAAATTGTTTTAAAAAATGTTACTAAACGTTGGGGAAATGTTGTTGCAGTAAATGATTTCAGTTTAAAGATACCAGATGGTAGTTTCATGTGCTTTTTAGGACCTTCCGGCTGCGGTAAAACAACTACGCTAAGAATGATTGCGGGTCTGGAGGAGCCAACAGCAGGCAAGATTTATATGGATGATAAACTTATTTATTCTGCGGAAGAGGCTTTTTCGCTAAGACCTAAGGATCGAGACGTAGGCCTAATCTTCCAAAGTTACGCCCTCTGGCCGCATATGACTGTCTTTAAAAATATTGCTTTTGGCTTAGAGATGGAAAAGTTACCCGGTCAAGAGATTAAAAAGAGGGTACAGGAAATAGCTGATTTAATGGCGATCGGAGATTTGCTGGAACGTTATCCTTCAGAATTAAGCGGAGGACAACAACAGAGGGTTGCGCTGGCAAGAAGTTTAGCGCCGCAACCAAATTGTCTGTTAATGGATGAGCCCTTGAGTAATCTTGATGCTAAATTACGGGTCGATATGCGTACCGAGTTGAAAAGAATTCATAGTGAAACCAAACAAACAATTATTTATGTCACCCATGACCAGTTAGAAGCGTTATCGCTAGGAACACAAGTAGTGATCATGAATGAGGGGAAGTTACAGCAGATAGATGAACCAATGGAAATGTATAAAAACCCAAAGAATCTTTTTGTAGGGGAATTCGTAGGAACACCGCGAATCAACATGGTCAGTGGAGAACTTATTGAAAAAGATGGGCAGTTCGGGTTAGAAAGTGATGGAACATTTTTCCGACTGAAAGGAATTGAAAGGCTGAAAACGAAAGCATTCCAGTTGCTCGAATAGGCTTTGCCGGGCAGAGCCAGAAAACTAATACTGCTGACGAAGGTTGCGAAAATTGACATTCCCACCGTCCACGAAGGCAGCTTTTTGCCTCCGGTTGTGAACTGATCCGTTGTCCTGTTCCTGAAGAAAAAACT
>ENA-UOOK01001567-UOOK01001567.1-fermentation-metagenome-genome-assembly--contig:-NODE-1567-length-29919-cov-4.128717_pt1 | contig 29919 bp, 27 predicted proteins | sample MGYA00245777_ERZ724023 | MGnify/ENA primary metagenome ERZ724023 (study PRJEB28704, sample SAMN03018312) | fermentation metagenome | biome: anthropogenic terrestrial biome; feature: soil; material...
TGCCATTAAATTGCAAGATGAAGTGATGCAAATTTCAACATGCTAACGCTAAATGAGTTTTTGCAGCAGAATCATATATAATATTTGTCCAAAATCTTTGCTTCAACTCTATCAAGTTCATCTCTGGGAAGTATGCCCAGTATTTTCCAACCCAAGTCTAAAGTTTGTATAATAGATCTGTCTTCATTAATATCCTGGGATAATAATTGGTTTTCAAAAGCTCTGCCAAAATTCATATAAAGCTTATCTATATCTCCTAGTTCTTCTTCTCCAATTATTGAAGCAAGGGCTCTCACTTCTTGCACCCGGGCATAGGAAGCAAAAAGCTGAGTGGCGCAGTGAGGATGATCCTCCCTGGTAAAACCTTCACCTATACTGTCTTTCATAAGTCGCGATAAGGAAGGTAGTATAGAAATCGGAGGATATATTCCACTTTGTGTAAGTCCTCTATCCAGTACTTTCTGGCCTTCTGTAATATACCCTGTTAAATCAGGCACAGGGTGCGTAATATCGTCATTTGGCATGGTAAGAATAGGTATTTGAGTAATAGACCCCTGTTTCTTATCAAGCATTCCTGCTCTTTCATAAATAGATGCAAGGTCACTGTACATATATCCCGGAAAACCTTTTCGGCTTGGAATCTCTCCTCTTGAAGAAGATATTTCACGCAATGATTCACAGTATGCAGTCATATCAGTAAGTATTACCAAAATATGCATGCCCAAATTAAAGGCAAGATATTCAGCTGCAGTTAGAGCGCAGCGTGGTGTTACGATCCTTTCTACAGTAGGATCTTGTGCAAGATTAAGATACATAACAACTTTCTCAAGAACGCCGCTTTGTTCAAAACTATTTCTAAAATACTCTGCTACATCATGTTTTACGCCCATGGCTGCAAAGACAATAGCAAAGCTTGCATTTTCTTCATCCCGAAGTTTTGCTTGTTTTACAATTTGAGCAGCAAGTTCATTATGTGGAAGCCCATTGCCTGAAAATATCGGAAGTTTCTGACCACGAATTAGAGTAGTCATACCATCTATTGAAGATATACCAGTTTCAATATAATTTCTTGGATATCTACGGGATACAGGATTTATGGGGTTACCATTTATGTCCATGTTTATTTCTGGATATATTTTACCGAGTCCATCAATTGGTCTTCCTACGCCATCAAAAACTCTTCCAAGAATCTCCGAAGATAATGGAAGCTCCATAGGATGACCTTTCAGATGAACACTTACATTGTTAACGGAAATATCTGAAGTTCCTTCAAATATTTGAACTACAGCCTTGTCGTCAAATATATCTATAATTCTTCCAAGACGGCTTTCTTTTCCCGCTACTACAACCTCTACTAATTCTTCAAAAGATGCATTTTTAACCCCTTCAATTACAATAAGTGGTCCAGTAATGTTTATAACATTCAAATATTCTATAGGCAAAGCTTAAACACCCCTTTTTTGTTCATCCATTTGTTCATTAAAAACCTGGTTAATTCTTTTTTTTATGTCTTCAAATTTACTAAGCTCATCATTATTTATTTTATATTTTATCTCAATAACTTCATTAAATAGACCGCTTTCTTTTATTTGAGATATAGGTATTCCTTTTTTTATTAGATTATTTGAATTGCTATACAATAATAGTATAACCTCCATCATAAGAAATTGTTTCTCAAGTGGAACATAAGTATCCACTGGGTGGAAAGCTGCTTGTTGAAGAAATCCCAATCTTATTACCCTGCCAGTTTCAAGTACAAGTTTTTGGTCATCAGCAAGAATATCACTTCCTACCAATTTTACTATTTCGATTAGTTTCCCTTCTTCTTGAAGTATTTTTAACAACTGTGCCCTGTATCCTAAAAAATCTGAATTTACATTTTTCAGATACCAGTCATTTAACTGGGTTACATATTCGCTATAACTAGATAACCAGTTTATAGCAGGATAATGTCTAGAATATGCTAATTGCCTGTCAAGACCCCAAAAACATCTTATATAACGGCGAGTGTTTTGAGTAACAGGTTCAGAAAAGTCACCGCCTTGTGGAGATACAGCTCCTATGATTGAAACAGAACCAGTTATTCCACTTAAGCTTTCTATGTTTCCAGCTCTTTCATAAAATTCTGACAGCCTAGATGAAAGATACGCTGGAAAACCTTCTTCAGCGGGCATCTCTTCAAGCCTTCCTGAAATTTCTCTCAAAGCCTCGGCCCATCTCGAAGTAGAGTCAGCCATTACAGCAACATTATATCCCATATCTCTATAATATTCAGCAAGAGTTATTCCAGTATATATTGAAGCTTCTCTTGCTGCAACAGGCATATTTGAAGTATTAGCTATCAACACAGTACGTTCCATTAAAGGTCTTTGTGTCTTAGGATCAATCAGTTTGGGAAAATCCTCCAATACCTCGGTCATCTCATTTCCACGTTCACCACATCCAATATAGACAATAATATCTGCATTAGACCATTTTGCAAGTTGGTGCTGTGTCATAGTCTTACCAGTTCCAAAACTGCCTGGAATAGCCGCTGTACCGCCTTTACCTATAGGAAAGAAGGTATCTATCACACGTTGCCCAGTTATAAGAGGCTCATCAATGGCTAGTCTGCTTTTATATGGTCTAGATTTTCTAACAGGCCATTCCTGAAGCATTTTAAGCTCAAGCATATTTTCAATACTGTCATTAAGAGCTACCTTCGCTAAAACTTCATTTATGCTGTAGCTCCCATCAGGTACAACTTCTTTCACAATACCAATTGCAGCATACTTATTTGACATAATAATATCATCATCTAAAGCAGGTGGTACCATGACCTTATGGATAACCAGTGGTGTTTCTGTCACCTCTGCAAAAATCATTCCTCTGTATACAATATCTCCAGGTTTTATAAGCAATCTAACATTCCATTTTACAATATGATCAAGTGCCTGGATATTAATTCCTCTAGTAATAAAAGCTCCCGCTTCCTTTTCTACACTGGCAAGCGGTCTTTGTATTCCATCGAATATATTACCAATTATTCCTGGAGCAAGTTGAACTGAAAGAGGTTTTCCAGTACCTGTTACAGGCTCTCCTACACTCAATCCAGTAGTTACCTCATAAACCTGTATTGTTGCAGTATCTCCATCAAGACCTATTACTTCACCAGTCAACTTAGAGTATCCAACCTGAACAGTTTCATGCATTTTTAAACCTGATGCTTTTTTTGCTCTTACTACAGGACCATTAACTCTGCTTATTTCACAATTCATTTTAAGCTCCATTCCTGCTATTTCCCTTCCAAAAAAATGTCTCTATTCATTTCAAGTTTTTTTAAAAATGTATTATCTATTACTATCCCTTTAGATTTATTCAAAACTTTACACCCACCAATAATATCAGTATTTGCTTCTATAATTTGAATATCAGATAAAAGTTCTTTTCTTAAGTCTTCTAAGTTTTTTGAAAATCTATCAATATCCCTTCTATTTAAATATAGAACCCGTTCTCCTTCTCCTGCTTGCATCCAAGATTTCTTAATTTCTTCTTTTAAATAATCAAGATATGAATCCTGCATAACAAACTGCTCTAATAGCTGCTTTACATAATTTATAACACTATCAATAATATTATCGCGAGTTTCCATTAAAAGTCGTCTACCTTCAGTAAAGGCTTCAGATATAGTAATGTTTTTCTCTTTATCTGCTTGAGTTATTTCCTTTTTAAGAGTTTCATCTGCTTTCATATGAAATCCCTGCTTTTTTTCCTCAATCATTTTATCAACTTCATCTCTTGCCAATTTTAGAATTTTATCTCTTTCCCAAGCTGCATCTTTTAATATAACTTCATTAAAATGCTCAAGCTTTTCCTCCAAGGTGCTCATAGTTACCTCCAATATTCATATTTGATTCTACTGCAATAACTCAGATTTTGCTGCAAAAGGCAAATGAAGCTTGGAAGCACATTGCATAATTTGCCACTGAAGTCGAAGCATTTTGGCAGTAAAATCATATTTTCAAACCAATAGACTCTCTGACATGTCTGGTGATTGAATCAGGAAGCCTTTTCGTTCCATGTCTATCTGGAATTTCAAGTACAAGAGGGTGCTTGTACTTGAGCTTAATATTTTTTAAATAATCTGGCACTAAACCTGCAAGCTTTTCAGTTATTAGTAAAATAGCTATGCTTTTATCTTGTAAAGCTTTATCAATGGCACTATTGACTTCTTCTTCACTGTGTACAACCACACTTTCAACTCCTGCAAGCCACATACCTGTCTGTGTATCAACATTATCACTAATAAGAAACATCCTCATAATCCTTTACCTCTGATTTCTAGCTTCTAGCTTCTCACTTCTCACTTCTCACTTCTAACTTCTAGTATCAAATTCTACCAAGAATCAATATAGAAACAATAAGTCCATAGATTGCTATTCCTTCTGCAAGGCCTACAAAAATCAAGGTTTTTCCCAACAGTCCTGAGTCTTCGCTAATTGCACCTAGTGCAGCAGAGCTTGATATAGCAACAGCTATCCCTGCACCAATTGTTGCCAGACCAGTTGAAAGTGCTGCAGCAATGAGACCTAGTCCATTTGCAGCTTCAACACCTTGAGTTTCAGCACCTTGCGCAGAAGCTCCATTGGAAATCATAATTACTGTTGCAAATATGAGAAGGCTGAAAATGCTAATTACATTTATACCCAGTATTTTTTTTGCATTTTTACCAGATACACCTTTTTTAATATCAAATATACCTAGTCCAACTATTGATAATACGAGTGCAACTACAATTACAAGTAAAAATTCCATAAATATTTTCTCCTCTTATTTTTCATTAGATAAACTGTTTTTTAGCGGTTTATAAGGTCTGCCATCACCTGTAAAGAATCTATTGAACAACTCATAGTATTCAAGCCTTAACGCCTGTATCCCTACTATTAATCCCTCAAGCCCAATTATAAGAATATTCCCAAAGATAATTTCCAGGACACCACCTAATCCTTTTGTCATTTCTGCAAGTATCATAAAAGCCAAAAATAATCCTGCATGATTTAAAGCAAATGCACTAAGCCTTATAAAGGATATTGTGTTGCTTAAATAGGATAAAACAGTATCAAACATTTCAAAAAACGTTTGAATAAAAAATACGCCCTTTTCTTTAGGAAGGAATTCTCTTTTATGGTACAGATTTTCAAAAGGTTCTTTGAAAAACATAATTAATATAGGAACTAGCAAAATTACAAAAAGAATACCTAATGAGAATGGTAGCTTGTTATTTTTAAAATAGTATAACACAACAATTAATGTTATCCAGTAAAATAAGAATCCAGCAACTCCATTTCTATCCATTAATACTCTCATAATATTTTTACTTTTTATTCCATTGATTATATTTAGTATCATTGCAGCAGTAATTAACACAACACCTGTAATTACTGCAACAATAAGCATAGTGTTAATGTTTTCCATTGGTTTTAGCCATAAAGAAGGTATCCAATCTTCAAAACCAAATACACTTCCATATAAAAATCCAAATATAGTTGAAGAAATACCAGCTCCGGCAATAACACCACCAAGAGATACTTTAAGCTTTGCAAGAAGTATTCCACCTGCAAAAAGAATAAGTCCCTGGCCTACATCCCCAAACATTATGCCAAACATTATAAAATAAGTAAAGGCTACAAATGCTGTTGGATCAACTTCATTATATGCCGGAAGACCATACATTTTTACAAGAGTTTCAAATGGTTTTATGAGTTTATTATTTTTCAACTCTATAGGAGGCTTGAAGCTCTTTAAAGTATCCGGCTCTTCTAAGATATAAACAATCTTTTTATCGCTATCAAATGTTTGCTTCAACGAATTTAACTCATCTTCTGGTATCCATCCTGTAATATAGAAAGATTCTTTAGTACATGCAGCATACTTCCGAGCTTTATATATACGATTAAGCTCAGTATTTAATAAATAATTATTAATTACATTTTCTTTGTTTATCTCTAAAAATTTTTCTATTTTTACTTCTACTTCTTTTTGTTGGTTTTGCAAGATAGCTAGCTTTTGCTTTAGCTGTTCCAAGGCTTCTGCAGGAGTACCATTAAACTCATTAGGCAACCATATTCTTTCAAAATAAAGAGAAGATAGTATACCATCCACATTTTCACTATATATCTTTGGTGTAAAATATATAATCCAAATATAATCCTCGTCTTGCGAAACAGGATGAACTATTGCGTTAAGGTCATCTATATATAATTGAAGCTGCCTATATGATTTTTTGGGAATTCTACCAAAACGGAACTTTATATACTCAAAATTAAAAAAACTATGAAGGTCAACCTCCAAACCTTTAAGCAACTCCAATTGCTTTTGCATGTGGTGATATTTGTTGATTTCCTCTTGATTTTTTTCTATAAATTCAGTATTTTCTTTAAGCTCATCTTCTATCTTTTGGATATCTTCATTTATATTTTTAACAGCTGTATCTGATAATGAATTTATACTATACTCCATTAAAAATTCTTTACTACTCAATTTATTATCTATTTCTTTCTTAAGACTCATGGCATCTATTAGTGAAGTGATGCGTTTAAGCAAATCATTATAGGGCTCTTGAACGTTATAAGCCGATAAGCCTTTAATATTCTCTAGTTTGCTTATAGCATTCTCAAGCTGCATACCACTATTTATAATATATTTGTATACAAATTCTTCAAAATAATCTTTCCGTCCAACAATACTAATAAATTTCATTTTTAAAATTGACAATTTTTCCACCTCACTTTCCAAATTTGTCTAGCTTATCTGATTTGCCCACAATATAAGATTTTATTTCATCTTCCGGCAGGCTATAACGTACACCTTCAATAATTGTGATAATGTTTCGTACATCAATATCCTTCAAATGCATGTACCCCATAATTGCTCCAAGTGTAAATTGTCCTTTTCTTAATAAACTTTTGTAAAATTTATATAAATAATTTATTGAATTAATCTCCCAAAGGTGTTCCTCGTTTGCTCTGAATATTTTGCTGTAAGGGGTTCTTTCAACATACTCTTTAAACTCCTGAATATCATTACATTCAGCCAATCCTACCAATTGCTCTTTCTTTAATCGAAACCAAAAAGGTATAACATTATTCAGAGTTATTTCTTTAGAAAGATTAAACAATTTTTTACTTCTGTAAATGAACATTATGTTCATTATATCAATTTCCATTCCTAAGCTCATCGAAATAAGTTTGTTATCTTTTCCTGAAAGAAGCTTTTCTTTCAGTTTTATTATTAACATAAAATAATTAATATCTAAAGACATCTCCATATCAAAAAGGTTTTGTCCTTCTTCTCTTCTAGAAAAATAAGATAAAGCTTTGTAATATTCTGTTCCTTTTAAATTTCCTATTAAATCATTTAAACTTTTTGAATTAAAGAGCTTTTTATAATCAATTTTACTGTGCTTTTTTAAAAATACTAGGGAATCAATTATAAATTCATTATCACGCCCAGTATATATTTCTCTAAGAAGTACCTTTATATCTTCTAACTCATGTCTTAAGAATGAAGCTTTAATGAATTTAAGGGAATCATCACTTAAAAAACGAAGTATTTTGTTAAAATCATCATATATAGATTCCTTGAAAACCATTTCAAGTTCATTCCGATGTACATTATTCTCATTAATATTTAATAGTACTTTATTATAAGCTGTATTTTTTTTTAGATATTCCACAACATCACGTACAGTTTTTCTACTTAGCAAGTATAGATAATCATCATTTGTAAGCAGTTTGGAAAACATGGCTCTAGTTTTTGCACTTGTTGCACTGTATTCTAATAGTGAAATACCCACTGTATCACCCTCCTATAACTTTAGCAAATACTTCCTGAACCCATAAAGTTTTATTTTCTTCAAACTTTTTTTGCATTAATAAAACCTTTTCATTGGCTTCATTCATTATTTTTTGTGATTGAACAAGTGCTTCTTGCTGTTTTTCAGTTTTATATTTGTCTATCTCTTCTTTTAAAGTGAGTAAAATACTGTCCTTCACATCTAAAATATACTTTTCAGCATCTAGTTCAGCTTGTTTTCGTTGTTCTTCTACTTCATTCATTATTTTTCTTGCTCTATATTCACTTTCAAGTACTTTCTTTATTATATTTTCCAATCGATTTCCTCCACATTATATGTTGCTTTATTATTTGTAATATACTGTAATTATTTTATATAATTTGGTAATCAGAGCCCACAATAGTTAAATATAGCACTATGAAATAGTATAATCAATATGTTTAAAAAATATTTTTTCTAGAGCCAAGGGGACGTTTTGTTTTCCACGCTCTAAATAATAACAAGAGAGCGTGGAAAACAAAACATCCCCTTGCCACATCAACAAAAAAAAGCCCAATGCCTAATAATAAAAGCATTGGACAATTTTTTACATTACATTTTCAACTATTCTCTGCATCCAATTCCACCACCAAATACTCCTGGGCAGAACAGACAAATAATTATGAGGATAATAATAATCCACCATATCCAGTCTTTGTTAAATCCACAGCCAAATCCACCTCTGTCTTCAGTCATCTCAAAATCCCCCTTTCAAATAATTATTATATTTCGTATGAATATTTATCAATAGAACAATTATGTTCCATGATACATTGTTGATATCAATCGTTCTGATATCATGAATTAAGTAAGTTCATTCACTCTATAACATAGTATTCATACAGGGAGATTTGTGTTACTTATTTCAAATAAATAATATTAAGCTAATTGCCATTAACACCATTCCGCTTATAAGACCAAATATTGATAAATGATGCTCACCATATTCTTCTGCAGTAGGTAATAATTCATCAAAAGAGATGTATACCATTATACCTGCTACAGCAGCAAATAAAATTCCAAATACTATATCACTCATAATTGGTTGAAGTATTAAATATCCAACCAATGCTCCTAAAGGTTCAGCAAAACCGGAAATTAAGGAAAGTAGAAATGCCCTCCTCTTGCTTCCTGTTGCACAATATATTGGAATTGATACAGCTATCCCCTCAGGAATATTATGTATTGCTATTGCAACTGCTATTGCTATTCCAAGAGACGGTTCCTTAAGGGCAGATGTAAAAGATGCAATACCTTCAGGGAAATTATGTATTGTAATCGCTAAAGCAGTTATGAGTCCAGTTCTTAGCAACCCCCAATTTTTCCCATTTGCATCACAACTCATTTTTTCTTCTACTTTGTGTGATTCATGGGGATTATCCTTTGATGGTATTAGTTTATCAATAATTGCAATAACAAGAACTCCACCTAAAAAGGATGTTATAGCAACCCATGAACCTTTTACTTCGCCAAGTTCTTGAGTTAAATAATGCATCGCTTCTTTTAAAATTTCCATAAAAGAAAGATATATCATAACACCTGCAGAAAACCCAAGTATAATCGACAAGAATTTTGTGTTTGTTCTTTTAGATACTATTGTAATAAGGCCTCCTATACCTGTAGATAATCCAGCTAGCAAAGTCAGGCCGAACGCAAATAATACTGAATTTGTTGTTATATCAGCTCCCATAAAAAATCACTCCTCTGTTGTCTTATTGAGAACAATTATCATTACCATTGTAACATAAAAAAAAATCCTGTCAAGATTTTAACAGGATTTAAATAGAATTTTACATAAAATATAATTATCTTTAATTTACACATACATAATACTTATTTATTACTCATAAATCTATCATATGCTTGTTGGTAAAGCTGTATATATTCATTAACTTTCATGTTTTCTAAAGTCTTAATGTAATTGCTCCAGTTGTCAAAGGAATTATCTCCTGTAGCAAATTTAGCTCTTTCCTGCTCAACATATTTTGTAATATCTGTCTTTAGTATACTTATCTTTTCTTGCTCTTCTTTTGTGAAACGTGCACCTGATGGGAATAATCTTTCATTCTTAAGGTATGGGAACACATAATTTTTATTGTTTTCTCCAACCCATTTTAAATATGGAGATTCAAAAGGAACATACATCATTAATTCACCAACAAATCCAGACTGACTAGGCGTAACCTTTTTTAATAATGTTTGAATGTCTGTTGTTCCTTCATCAGGAGTAAATAAATATTTAACAGCTTTCTTGTCTTCAGTGAAATCCCAATCCACGCCTCTACGACCAATCCACATAGCTGCACCGGTTATCCCATCTATGCCTTTATCTAACTCTGTAAAGAATAGATCCGCCCACTTTATCGATTCAACAGGATATTTATTAGCCTTAGTTATTGCAAATCTGCCAGCAGAATATAATGTGTCTGTCGAGCTACTAAATCTTTCGCTATTATACTCTGATGTTAAAGGATTCATTATTTGGAATTGTTGCCAATCGGATTGTCTTATATGTCCTAACACCCCGTAAAGGTTTTGCTTCGTTTTAGCTAAGTACTCATCCATGCTGTGTGATATAAACATAGGATCAATTAATTCCTCTTTATATAATTTATTCACATATTGGAGGTAATTTTTAAAACTCTCTGTCATAGGTGAAAATACAATTTTTCCATCTTTAACTGAAATATCCTGTGCCATTGTACCGAAAGCTGTTAGTAGCATTCCATTTAGGTTTGCAAACTGATACTCACCAAGAGGAATTTCATCATTCTTTCCATTTTGGTTAGGATCTCCTGTTTTGAAAGCTTTTAACACATCATATAATTCAGCAGTCGTTTCCGGTACTTTTAAATTCAAATTTTTTAACCAGTTTGAATTAATAACCGGTTTATAAGACCCCATTGTAGTTGTAGTAAGAACCTGTCCTAATGCATAAATTTTACCATCACTAGCTGTCATAGTTTTCTTAAGTAGAGGATACTTTCCAAAAGTAACCTTCATATTTTTACCATGCTGTTCAATTAAATCTGTAAGGTCTATTAATAAACCTTGAGGACCATAATTTTCTTCATCTTCAACAATGAGAGCACCTAGGAAGATATCCGGAAGATCACCTGTTGCTAATGCAAGATTCTTCTTTTCCTGGAAACCTTCATATACAACATCAAACTCAAAATGAATATTTGTCATTTCTTCAAGATCTTTAAATAATCTTAAATCTTCCCATGGACCACCCATAGCATCTCTTTGAGACATAACTTTTAAAGTAATCTTTTTGTCTGATACAAGAACATTTGGGCTAGGAGTTGATGTTTTTTGAGTTTCAGATGCACCCGGCATCTTTGTTTCTTCTAGTGAAGAACCATTTCCAGAGGTTTTAGTACACCCTGTAAAAGACATAATCAAAATAAGCATTGCAACAACTAAACTCAAGATTTTAGTAAACGATTTTTTAGACATTGTTTTTCCTCCTTAAATTTTATTATTTTTTATTAAATTAACCATTGATGATGGTTAATTCAGTAACATAGTCTATTGTTCTTAACCTTTAATTGCTCCAATCATAACTCCTTTTACAAAATACTTCTGTAAAAAAGGATATGCTACAATGACTGGTAAAGTAGATACTACTATAACTGAATATTTTAATAATGTTGCAAGCTCAACTCTTTTATGAATTGCTTCTATTTCACCCTCATTCATAAGTAAATCCATATTAATTTGATTTACAATAAGAATTTCTCTTAATATTAATTGTAATGGGAAAATATTTCTATTAGAAATATATATTAGTGCTTTGAAATAGCTATTCCATTGAGCAACACCATAAAACAAACCCATAACCGCAATGATTGGTTTTGCTAAAGGTAATATTATTGTAGTGAACAATCTGAATATGGAACAACCATCAATTGATGCGGCTTCCTGTAAACTATCAGGTATACTTGTCTGGTAAAATGTTCTTACAACCACAATATTCATGAAACTTACGGCACCAGGAAGTATCTGTGCAAAAACAGTATTCCTCATTCCTAATCCCTTGATTATCATGTAGGTTGGTATAAGTCCTCCAGAAAAGAATATCGTTATGGTAAAAAATATTATAAATATATTTTTACCTATGAAATCCTTTCTTGAAAGAGAGAAAGCAGCAGTCAAGGTAAGGAACAAGCTAACTAAAGTGCCTGTAATTGAATAAAATATAGTATTCCTATAACCCATCCAAATATCCGAATATGCTAACACTCTTCTATACCCATCGAAATTTATTCCTTTAGGAAGCAATATTATTTTTCCTTGAGAAACTAATGATGGATCACTTATTGATGCACTTAGTACAAATAACAATGGATAAAGCACTATGATAAAAAATATTGTAATCAAAACCGTATTTATAGATTCAAATACTATATCATCTTTACTTTTTTTCATTTAACTTCTCACTCTCCTTTACCATAAGCTTGTTGATGAAAGTCTTTTTGCTACTTGGTTTACAATTACTAATAATATGAAGTTTATTATTGAATCAAAAAACCCTATAGCCGTCGTAAAACTAAAACGAGCTCCTTGTAGTCCAACCTTATATACATACGTGGATATTACTTCAGATGTATTTGCATTTAAAGGAGTTTGCATTAGGTATATTTTTTCAAAACCGACACTCATAATTCCGCCAACACTAAGGATCAATAAAATAACTGCTGTTGGAATAAGAACTGGTATATTTATATACCAAATACGTTGCAATCTGGTAGCACCATCAATTATTGCTGCTTCATGTTGCTCAGGATCTAAACTTGACAAGACAGCAAAATATATTACAGAGTTCCATCCAGTACTTTGCCATATTCCAGACCATACATAAAGACTTTTAAAATATTCTGGTCTATTGAGAAAATCAATGGCTTGAAGTCCAAATACTTTTATTAAAGAATTAACTATTCCATACACAGGATGTAGAAATATATATAGCATACCTACCATAACAACTGTTGATATGAAATGAGGAGCGTAAGCCACAGTTTGTACAATTTTTTTATAATGCTTACTTCTAATTTCATTTAACATAAGAGCAAAAATTATTGGTATTGGAAAGCCTGCTACTAAAGCATATAGAGATATGCCTATGGTGTTTCTTAATAACTCCCAGAAATAATGCGAACTAAAGAAAAGCTTAAAATGTCTTAATCCAACCCACGGACTACCCCAAATGCCATCTACAGCAACAAAATCTTTAAATGCTAACTGGATTCCATACAAAGGTGCATAATGAAATACAAGATAATATATTACTGTAGGCAATATAAATAAATAAAGTTCGTATGTGCTCAGCATTTTTTTGATTATATTTTTATTTCTACTAGCTGATTTCATGAGTAACCTCCAAACATGTTCTTTAGTTGATTTAGTTGACTACATTTATTATCACAATGAATTCTGCTTTTGGAAATATGCTAAAGGTATTTTTACTATGCATTTTTCTACATAATCAGTACTTTTAGATCTTTGGAGGAGTTTAGTTTGAAAGAAATTGAAATATTCTGATAAACTAGTGATCAGAATATAATTATTTTGTTAATACTTCTCTATATTTTCCTGGTGTTATTCCTTCTTTCTGACGAAATGTCCTAGTAAAACTTGCTACATCGGTATATCCTATTTCTTCAACAATGCCCTTTATTGCTTTATCAGTTTCCTTCAATAATTTCTTAGCATAGTTAATTCTTAATTCTTTAATGTAATCTGTAAAGTTATAGCCCATTTGTTGTTTGAAAAATCTACTTAAATACTTAGGAGAAATGTTGAATTCTTCTGCAAGTATATCTAAACTTAACATATTATTTGTATAGTTTTCGTATATATAATTAATTACTGAGATTTTCAAATTTTCGTTACTGCTTTCTTTGCGTCCTTCAATGTGCTTGCATACTTCAAAAACTATATTTTCCATTTCTATTTTAAAATCGTTTAAGGAGGAAAAGGTGGTTAATTTTTCAACTTGATCGTCAAAATCTTTTATATCTAATTCATTCAATATTTCTATAATCTTATTAATCATTCCAAAACAAATAGCTTTTGTTTTACCAATGGGTAAATGTTTCTTGTTTATACTATCAATTATTTCATCTATAATATCTCTGAAAATATAAATATTTCCTTGTTTGATACATTGTACTAATCTAATTTGTTCTTCGATAGGATACCAGTAAGCCATTTTATCTTCTGAAACTAATTCATCAAAGAAAATTATATTTTCATAACCTGCAGTAAATATGTGTTCAAGGGCACTTGAGGCTTCCATAAAAGATCTGCTGATCAAGGTCATATCATTGTAATGTCTGCCTACTCCAATACTGATTTTTAAACCCAATTCATCTGACAAAAATGTTTGAATGTCCTTTAAAATACCTTTTATAGCAATTTTAGAACAGTTCTCGTACGAAGTATTAAACAATACAACAACATCGCCTTGGAAAGTATCTACACAATAAAAATCCCTATTTTGATTTTTTTCATTTATAATGTTATTGATGCATAAACTAAGTTGAGATGGAGTTATTTTACTTTCTTTAACATCTTTAACAGAAATCGTAGATACAAAAAAGTATTCATAATTAAAGCTCATTTTGTATAAATCTACTAGATTGTCGATATTCCCCTTTTGATTTAGTTGTCCTTTAAGCAACATAAGAATAATTTGATCTTTCACAAAATCTTTATGGTAACTTAATTGTTCTCTAAGCCCATAATTTTTCTCAACAATATTATCAAACATTTTTTCTATACTGACTATTTCATCTGGTTTTTTTAAGGCTATGTTATTATCTACACCTATGCTATTATCCATGTTAAAAGACGCATACTTGCTTACCTTTTCAAAAAGGATTCTTATGGGCTGATAGTTGCCTGCAGAAAAGATAAATGCTAAAACAACACCAGCAATTATCACCACAAGAATTACAGAAAAAACCTGCTTTCTTATTGTAATAACCCTTGACAAGTAACTTTCAGGGGACATCACAAGTACATAACGGAAACCAGATGTACCCGATATTCTTTTAATAACTGACAATTTACTTCCATTGTAAGTTGTACTGCTTATACCTGTTGGATAATTATTTCCAGCAAACTCATTAATTTTATCAGTAGGGAAAAATTCCTTATCTCCTAAAACAAATATTCTATGACCTTCATTATTAAAAATGAAAATAGAACCTTTTGACCCTCCAAATATATCTCCAGCAATATTTTCAACTGTGCTTTGATTAATAACTATGCCAACGGAACCATAATGACTGGTACTTCCTAAAGGTAATGGATATAGACACACTAATGTATCTTTAGTCCCAGATACCGATGAAGGTGTTCCTCTAATTCCCAATAGCATCGGACTACTCATTTTTTTTATAATATTAGAAAAATTTAAACCTGCACTATAATCTATTCCTAAAACATTGGTATACATAGTATTAAAAGACATCTTACCATTTACATTATAGATATAATCCTCATCCTTAAAATAGACAAAAAGATTATCAACGAAGTTTTTATCCCAATAACGATTAAGTTGATCAATAGCATATTTGCTGCGATAGTCATTTAAATTTGCCGCATACGGTGTTATAGCTTCATTAGAAGATATTTTTAGTGTGATTTTCTTAGTTTCAAGTAATCTATCATCCAGACTATTACTCATTCTTGTAACCTTGTCTAAGGTATATCTTTCAACTTCGTTTTGAAGCTCACTAATAGTGTGATTATATAGCACGACACTTAGTATTATCAAGGGTATTGCAAAAATAGCTATGTACGAAATAAAATATCTACGCCAAATACTTTTACTTCTTCCAAAATGTCTCATTTTAACACTCCCGATATCAATTCATTTCAACCATTAAGATGTTTTCAAAAAATATCTTATCCTTCTTCTTGGTTATAAGGTATTAAAATCAACTTTTTTTAAATACCAATTGACCAGTTTGTTTTTTGATTATTATTACTGAAATTATTATAACAAATGTTGAGTGTATTTGCTATATTTTTTTAAGTAATGTTATTTAGCCAAGGGGATATTTGCTCTTTAAGCTACATTCGCCCCAACATCATGCACTAAATTGTTAATCCACTTTTTAGATATCAAACGTTTCATAAATATATAAACTTTAATAAGCTCCTCAATGGTTGAAAGAGCTACTACAAGATGAATTGGAAGATGAAGGGCAAAAGCTCCTATAAAAGCTAAGGGAACACCAATAAACCACATAGTAATACTTTCTGAAATAAATGCGAATCTGGCATCTCCCCCTCCTCTTAGAACACCAATGGCAAGTACAATAGCAAATACTCTAAATATCATTATGATAGCAGTCATATATTGCATCCACAAAGCACTCTTGTATACTTCCGCTGATACATTAAAGAAAGACAATGTAAATTTAGCAGTAATGGCAAGAATCAATCCAAGAATTAATCCGGTAATCCAGGATAAAATGGTAAACCGCCATGCATATTCCTGCCCCTGTTTTTCTTCACCTTCTCCTATTTTATGTCCTATCATGACTGAAGCCGCTGCAGCCATCCCAAATACCGCTACATTAAAAAGGTTTTGTACAGTATTACATATCTGTACTGCTGCCATGGCATGTGACCCAATTCTGCCATATGCAATTGAACGTACAACAGAACCTAAAGCCCAAAATCCTTCATTTAAAACAACAGGCAAGACTATTCTGAACATCTTTAAAAGAAATTCCCTGGTAATGCCAGATAAATCTTTCAATCTTACTGCCAAAATACCATTTTGACCATAAATATAAAATATAATCACAACTACTTCAACCAAGCGCGCTATAACTGTAGCTATAGCTGCACCCTCAACCCCCATGGCAGGTGCTCCCAATTTACCAAATATGAGGATATAGTTAAGCACTGTGTTACATACAATAGCAATTCCACTGACAACCATTGGCATAAAGGCATTTCCTATACTTCTTGAAGCCATAGCATAACCTAACCCAATAGCAGTAAAAACATAACTTAGGCATACGATTCTAAGGTATTTTCCTCCTTCTGATATAACTAATGCTTCCTTATTAAATATGGCAATTATTTTTTCTGGGAAAACAAATGCAGCAATTGCAAATATGATTGAAGCCAAAAATGAAACTATTAAGCTTACACTCTGTACTTTTCTTATATGTTCTTTATCGCCTTTACCCCAGTACTGTGATATTAATACACTGCTTCCACTATGAATTCCTATTATAACAAGAAAATAAAGAAGAAAATACTGGTTTGCAACGCCAACTGCAGCTATTTGTATTTCCCCTACCTGCCCAATCATAACAGTATCTATAATATTTAAAAAGGAAGACATAAAATTCTGGATAATAATTGGTAAAGCCAGCGTCCAGAGTTTTTTGTAAAAGGTTTTATCACTAAATAGATATTTATAAGTATATTTTTTAAAAGCCTTAAAGTAATTATTCATAAAATTTTATAAAATATTAACCTTCCCTGTTTAATAAATGTAAGATTATTAATTGATTTATATAGTTTGCTTTAATAATTATAACAGCAAATTAACTCTTGTAAAGAGTTAAAAAGATAAAATTCTATTTACATTTTATTCTTATGGTGCTATTATATTATAAATATACACAGTAATGAATATTTATACGTTCGAATACATATTTATTAATAATATGTATTCACGCTCATAAATTTTATTTAGGTGGAGAAAGGCGTGTTTTATATGGGAAAAATAATTGGAATAGATATTGGTGGAAGTACAACAAAAATAATAGGCTTTGATAACAAAAAAATGTTTAGTCCAATGCTAGTAAAAGCAGCAGATCCTATTTCTTCTGTTTATGGAGCATTTGGAAAATTTTTAAGTACTAACAAGCTTTCTCTTGATAATATTGAAAAAATTATGATAACAGGTGTAGGTTCATCTTTTATTACAGATAATTTATATAATATTCCTACAGGAAAAGTTGATGAATTCCGTGCTATTGGTATGGGAGGTTTGTTTCTAAGTAAACTTGATAGAGCAATAATAGTAAGTATGGGTACTGGTACGGCTTTCGTTACTGCTAATAACAATGAAGTTAAGCATATGGGCGGCACTGGTGTTGGAGGAGGAACCTTACTCGGATTATCAAACAGAATGCTAAATGTACGAAGTTTTGATGATCTTATAGAAACAGCACAAGGTGGCAATATAACAAATATTGACCTTACTATAGGGGATATATCAATCGAAACAGCTGTTGGCGCTCTTCCTCCTGAAACTACTGCATCAAATTTTGGTAAAATAAGTGATCTTGCTTCAAAAGCTGACTTGGCAATGGGCATAATTAACCTTGTATTTCAAACTATAGGTATGCTATCTGTCTTTGCTACTCGAATAGATAGTATTAAGGATGTTGTGTTAACTGGAAACCTTACCAATGTTCCCCAATCAAAAGATATTTTTGACCAATTAGGAACAATCTTTGGTGTAAACTTTCATATACCGGAACATGCTGAATATGCAACAGCAGCTGGTGCTGCTATTATTTGTGCCAGAAGTTAGAAGCTGAAGTTTGGCAAGGAGACCTTTTGTAACAATTCTATACTCTCCTTCATAGAATGATTATAGGAAATATTATGTATTCCATAATATGAATTAATATAGTTTGGGGTTTTATATCCCAATTGGAGGTTAATATATGAATTATTTCAACAGAAAACAACAATCACAACTCCCCCAGCAAGTCATGCCAGCGAACGCAAACATGAATATGCCTATGAATGGATCTATGAATGTCCCTGTAGGCATGCCACCTTGCATGATGATGCCAGGTCAATATAATGGCATGCCTGGTGTAGCACCCAATGCAATACCACAATCTAATTTAATGGATATGGATGATTTTACAGGTGGTATGTATCCTAATGATTTACCTATGAATCATTATAATTGGCCCGTTTCTGGTAATGGTTTTCCTATGGAACAAAATGGTATGTTTATGCCAGTTCCAATGAATAATGTGCCTATGATGGGTAATATGCCAATAATGAATAATATTCCTATGTCCTCATTTAATAATTATGATACAACTGTTTGTCCTCCGACTACCATAGAGGCAGGTAATCTGCAAGAAGCTCTTGAACTTATTAAAGAAGCTGTCTCTGGTGAAACAGAAGATAGATTGTTTTATGAGTACTTAATAAGTGTTGCACCTAGTGATGAAGAAAAAAACCTAATAAAAGGTATACGAGATGATGAAATTAAGCATTTTAGTTTTTTCAGAGACCTTTACAAAGAGCTTGCAGGAGCTGCTCTCCCGATTACAAGTGATGGAGATTTTCAAAAACCGAAATCCTACTGTGATGGTTTAAAAGATGCACTTTTAGGAGAGCAGAGAGCCGTTCAGAAGTATAGAAAGATACTTTTTGTTTTGGTAGATAGAAATCAAATTAACAAATTGATAGAAATAATTACCGATGAATTAAGGCATGGAAGTATATATAATTATCTTTACTCAAGAAATAAATGCGTGAAATAACCAATTAGCAGAGACATTAAAATCTAAGTACTTGATCCATTTAATTTAAGTGAAGAAAATATCTCCCTTGGTAAATATTTCTTCACTTTTTACATATATCCAGTATCTATCTCCTTTTTTTAAATCTGTTTCACAAGACTCTTCCTATATTTTTCACTTTCCCAGTTGCGTATATAGTCAATTTCCTTTTCTGACATTGATTTAACCTCTAATCCAGCTTTTTCAATCTTGTCTATAACATAGATATATCCTAGCAATGTTTCTTCAATAGTAAGGGCCTCATTGTAATTTGTATTATATTTTAATTCTCCTGTTTTATTGTTTATTACGAGTTTGTTCCGCACTCTTTCATCTAATGAAACACTGTCATTAAGATAAACTAACTGATCAGGATATAATGCGTACTTTTGGAAGAAATTTGCTTCTATCTTTCTGTTTTTGAAAAATTCTATTAAATACTTAGTGTTGCTTTTGAAAGTACCATCCAAAGATTGGATAATTTCTATTTGAGGATAAACTTCATTTATTCCAAGGTATTCCTTGATTCGGGTATTAATGTCATTGTGAAGAGTTATACATTTCTCCATATCATCTGAATGGACTATAAAACCATGGTTCTCCATAAATATAATTTCTGGATATTTACTCTTTTCCTCATATTTTTTTAAGCCCTCTTTGATTCTAACTGTAAGGAAAAACCCAGGGTTAATATATGAAACCCATAATGTATTCCACTTGTCTTCGGGCAGTATTTTGTTCATTAAACTTTTCCCTTGAGTTGAACAGCAGATAATATTAGCATATACAGGATGAGTATGTATTACATATTTTTTAAGGATAGAATGAAAACCTGCTTCTACAGAAGGACGTAATTCTTTTAACCCTTCAAAGTTTACAACATTATCTTTCGTAAACTTAATACTATCCTTTTCATAATCAACATCCAATGAAAGGTCTATATTATTAAAATATTCTTTAATATTTTTGTAGTTTACAACTACAAAACCTTCATTTTGAGTAATTTGTTTTAATTTATAACCTGATGCTTTTACAGCCATTAATTTATCATCTAATTTAACTGAAGTATTTCCTCCACCACCTTGTACATATTGTGGTAAATTCCCTACCCCTTTTGATATATGTTCTAATTCGCTGAAGCTTTCGTAAAACATAAGTTCTCCTTTCTATTTACGGGGACACTCTTTTTAAGGGTATTCCTTTTGCGTTGAGAAGTGTCACCATTTTCATATATCTTATCTTTTCAACAGCACCTTGTCTTCATATTCCTTAACATTATTTAACCATGCTGCGCCTATAGGTACTTTGTTATCATAACAGTATTTATCCCATACTGCTGCAAAAGGAAGTGTTTTAAGTTCTTCCATTAAGGCTAGCCTATTTCCAAAGTTACCACTTCGTTCTTCATTTATTAATAAGTCCGTAGGTTCAAGTAGTGAAATAAATATAGCTTTTAGAACTGCTCTTGTTCCCACAACCCATGCTGTAATCCTATTAATACTAGCATCAAAAAAATCTAGCGCAAAATATGTTTTATCAAATGCATTACTTCTCTTTACCTCTTGAGCAATTGCTAAAACTTCATCATTTAATAATGCTACATGATCACTATCCCATCTTACTCCCCGGCTTACATGTAATAATAACTGCTGCGAAAATGCTAGAATAGAAGATATTTTGTCAGCTATTCCTTCTGTAGGATGAAAATGACCAGCATCTAGACACAACATTACATCTCTTTTTAGAGCATAACCCATATAAAATTCGTGAGATCCAACCACATAACTTTCTGAACCTATTCCAAAAAGTTTGCTTTCAACTGCATCTAGCAAATAATTTTTATCATATTTTTGATCAAATACCTCATCCAGAGCACCTTTTAATATTAAACGATGTTCCAAACGGCTTGTAGTAAGATCCTTTGAACCATCAGGAATCCATACATTATTAACGGAAGCAGTTCCAAGTTCTTTACCTATTTCAGCAGCTATTTTCCTGCATATTTTTCCATGATTTATCCAAAATTCTCTTATTAATTTATCCCTACTAGACAAAGTAAAGCCGTTGTCAGCCTTCTTATGGGAAAAGAAGGTTGGATTAAAATCAATGCCTATTCTTTTGGATTTTGCCCATTCTATCCATTTTGAAAAATGAGAAACTTCAAGTTGATCTCTTTCAACAAATGTATCTCCAGTTTCAGCATATATTGCATGTAAGTTTATTCTATGTTCGCCAGGAATTAATTCCATAGCTTTTTCTATATCTTGTCTCAACTCATCTCCATTACGTGCTTTCCCAGGATAATTTCCGGTTGCCATAATACCACCACCCGAAAGTCCCCCTGCTTTTGTTTCAAAACCTGTTACATCATCACCCTGCCAGCAGTGAAGAGATATATGTATATTTTTCATTTTTTCTAAAACTTCGTCGGTATTTACGCCAAATGAGCTATATACTTCTTTAGCATATTCATAAGATTTTTTTACTTTTTCATCAATATTATTAACAAGACCATACTTATCCATTTTAAGCTCCATTCCTGCTGCGTGCGAAATGAATTCGCCCTTGCAGGAACAAAACTTTTATGAAAAGTTTTTATGGGCTTAAATTCATTTAAGTCACGCATGCAATTTATTTTTTATTTAAGGTATAGTTAATTTTAATGAGTCTCTTCTCTATAATGAATTATACCATATTATACAATTACAAAATAAAAAGATTTTATTTTATGACGGTAAAATACAACAGTTTAGTGAAAATGACAAAAGAGGTATGTTAAGCATATCGCAGCGTATAGCTGCAAACAAATTTCAATACATACTAATCCATCTGAAAATTATTTGGAGCATATTCTGCTCTTCTTCCAGGGCACCTCTCTCTTGGGCATAACATACAGTTTTCAAAATTGTGTTCTGTTTGAAATTTCATTCCTGAAATAGATTTTACAGGAAGCATGAGAAAACTTTCTGTTAATTCAATACCTGCTGCTTCCATATTTTCATTGCCTAATAATGTGAATAATTGTCTTTGCTCACTTATAGGCCAATCTTCAAGAGAACCCGGATTCATTGTTGCAGTTTTCCCAGGCTTAATTTTAGTAATAAAATCATGATTCATAGCAATAAAAGCTTTACGAAGAAATATTTCACATAAAGTGTCTGCCCAATAACGAACAATAGGGTCACTAATGGATTTCGTCCAATTATATAATTCTTGCCCGCAAGTTACAACATAAGGGAAAACTTTATGCACATTTTTCAAATTAATGCTTAATATTTTACTTGTGAAACGGACTCCTTCAATTTCTATCCAATTCTCACCTCTATCTTCTATATAAGCTGTCCCGTACAAAGCTTTTGGTTTTGCAACTTTTTTAGCTTTTTCTAGCAATTCTAATATTTCAGAAGCATACTCATCCTCAGTTTCAGTTTTCAGTGCTTTAAGGACTTCCTCATTACTAACCATTGTTATAATATCGTCTAAAAAAACAACTTCCATATTTCCCCTCCACAAAACAAATATTATAATTTCATATCTATGCTTTTCTTCTTGTTACGAATTATGCTTTTAAATTACTCATTCTTCAACCTCAAAAATTTTATTTTGACTACTAATATTATATATCAAATTATATACTATTAAACAAGAACTTAACAATATTCATATCAATATTATTATATATTGATATATGATTCTGCTGCAAAAACTCATTTAGCGTCAGCATGTTGAAATTTGCATCACTTCATCTTGCAATTTATATTGAAGTGGAATCATATATAATAATATTGTACTTTTTAAGCCTTTGTGCTAGAATTTTTAAAGCAGCTCATCTTTTAAATAATGAATTGAGTGCAAAATCTACATAAAAAACTAAAGGGAGAATAATTAAGGCGAAAACCTTATGTTAAATAGAAAATTAATGATAGATAAAAAAGCAGTAGATAAAATGATAAAAGATAAAATAAGAACCAATAAAATAATTGACATCCATAATCACATATTTCCTGATAAAATGGCTGAAAAAGCTGTTGCAGCTACTGGCAGTTATTACGGAATTCCCATGACTGGTAAAGGTACCGTTTCAGATATGTTAGAAAGCGGTAGTAAAATTGGAATCAACAAATATATTATCCATTCTACAGCTACAAAATTTGAACAGGTAAAATCAATTAATGATTATATTGTATCAGTTCAAGCTTCTGATGATTCTTTTATCGGATTTGGTACTTTGCATCCAGAATTAGAAGGTATAGAAGATGAAGTGGAAAGAATATTATCACTTGGTATAAACGGAATTAAGCTTCATCCCGATTTTCAGAGATTTGATATCGATCAGCCTAATATGATGCCTATTTATTCAGCGATAGAAAAAAAGTTACCCCTATTAATACATATGGGAGATAAAAATAAAACTTTTTCAAGTCCTAAAAAACTTGCAAGAGTGTTAAATATGTTCCCAGAGCTTACTGTTATTGCAGCTCACATGGGTGGATACTCTGTCTGGGATGAATCCATAGAATACCTTGTTGGTAAAAATATATACTTTGATACTTCAAGTAGTCTTATGTTTTTGGATACTAAAAAAGCTACTCAAATGATCAAAGCTCATGGAGTAGAAAAAATTCTTTTTGGATCTGATTATCCTATGTGGTCTCACCAAGATGAACTTGAAAGACTTTGTAGGCTTAATCTTACCTCACATGAGCTTGACCTTATTCTTTGGGAAAATGCTTTAAGGCTTTTCACAGAGGGACAGGTTCACTGTCCCAACCTCTGATTTTAAGATGGAGGGTTAGTGAACCTTTCCCTCCAGAGTTACTGGTCTTGTATAAATATCATTCTAAATAGAACTGACGCTGTGGAATTACTTCTTTTGTTTGCATATTACTTGACCATGATAATATTACTTGCGATGTGCTATTATCATTAAAATATTCTACTTTAATGTCATACTTTTCACCTGCAATAAGATCTATAGAAGCGCTCTTTTCGGAAATTGTATGCTTTGTCCAGTCATCAATAAGTTTTTCTCCATTTACCCATACACGAATCCCACCATCAGATTTAATAAGAAAATCATATTTGTCTGAATAAAGAGGCTGTACTTCGCCAGACCATCTAACTGAATAATTATAACCACTAATATCTGTGTCAGGAGAATTGAACCCCCAAGTAAAGTTTACTAATTTATCTGTTCGTACTAATTTCTGTAATGTAAAGTCCTTATTTTCATAGTATTCAGCTTTAAGTCCTGATCCATTACCGAATGTTGCTGCTTTTATAGCTGTACTTGACTTGGATTCTACATTATTAGAATTAAATGATCTAACAGTATATTCATATGTTTTACCAGGCAACAACCCTGAATCTTGATAAGTTAAGCTATTTGGACTTGTCAAGGTACCTATGTGCTTTCCATCCCGATATATTTTATATCCTGATATAACAGAATAAGCTGTACTGGTTGCTGGAGCTTTCCAATTTACAGCAATCTGGCTGGTAGATACTGTTTTTGCATTTAGAGATACTGGCACACCAGGAACTTTTGATTCATTAATAGTAACAGGACTACCAAATATTTTCGCTTCTGAAATGCTTGCCCAAGCACCAGAATCAAGACCTGTTATAGTAATTTTAACGTATCTTGCAATGGTTGAAGATATGTTTTCATTCTGTACTTGCTTCTTTGAACTATTATTTGTTTTATCAAGAACTAAATTCCATTCGGAACCATTAGTTGATGTTTCAACTTTGTATTCATATATTTTCTCATCAAGTTCCCAAGTAATTTCAGTTCCTTTAATATTATAATATCCACCTAAATCAACTTTCCACCAATGGTTAGCATTTTCATCAGCTGCACACCAACGTGTAGCAGTATTCCCATCATTTGCTTTTTGTGGATCATTGCCTCCCTGATAGGTATCAGAAGAAGCTGTCTTGTTAAGTGCTACATTCCATTCATCAGTTTCTTCTCCAAGCACATCAACACGATCTATTGCTATACCATTTCCTTTTGACATAAAAGATTTATTCCCTGATACTTTAACTTCCAAAGTATAGGATCCTTCATTCAACTTTGAGCTTGTATACAATAAAACATTATTCTGAGCTTTGTATGAATAAAAGTTTACATATTGTTCTTTTCCATTCACCTTAACAATACCATACCCTTTATCAGGACCTTTTGATCCATAAAGTTTTATCTCTGTACCAGTAAAGCCAATTTTCATTGAAGCATCTTTCTCATTTGAAAAATGAAGATCCTCCATATATGCTCCATTTTGTTTTTGTAGATAAGTCCAATTTCCCATGTATTCGAATCTGCTATCGTTATCATTAAATGAAGTATATTTTTCATCAATAATTATAACTCCTGAATCATCATCACAATCTACATTAAGTCCAAGAATGGTTGCTATAGCTTTTACTAGCACAATTCTTCCCTTTTTTTTGTTACCATCAATTATTTTCCAGTCAATTTTCTCATCATTAATAGTTATTTTCTTTTTTTCAAGATCAATCACAATCTCTTTATCATCTTTTGTAATTGTCACAATATGTTCTTTATCATCATATTTCAACTCTGCCTTTAAGCCTTCCGTAATAGGTTTTACAGGAAGAAGAAAGTTGCCATATTTAATAACCGATGTATCTTTACCCGAAAATTCTTCTCCATTGATTAATATCCATAAATCATCAGCGTCAAAATCATCAAAATCAAAGTCATATTTACCTTTATACTTCTGTTTTAGCTTATCCATTTCTTTCATTATTTTAGATATTTGATCATTGTACTTCTTATTATTCTTTAGTTGGTTTTTTAGTACATTTAATTCCTTTGTATATTTCTCTTCATATTTATTGTTGTTACTCTTCTTGAAGTGAGAATCAGCTCCAACAGGTGTTACAAGTGTAGCAAATACAAGCATTGTAACTAAAATCAAGCTTAAAACTTTTTTCATGATATAACCTCCTATAAAATTAAATATTTAAGTTTTGTTGCATACACTAAATATATTCGTGGAAGCTATGGCAAAAAGAGTAGTAATTACTCTATTTAATATAATTGTAATATGAAAATCCTATTTCTTTAAAATTTTTTACTTATTTTGTTGTAAATAAGGTAGAACTAAATGAAATGTGTTATAATGATTATAATAAAAACTGATATTATTTTAAAATTCAAATCATCTAATGAGGGGGATTAAATATGGCATTCTTTGATAATCTAGGTAAAAAAGTTGGCGAAGCTGCCCAAGCAGCAGCAAAAAAATCAGGTGAGCTTGTAGAAGTTACAAAGCTGAATATGAGTATTGGTACAGAAGAAGATAAGATCAAAAGAGCATTTGAAAAAATTGGTGAAAGAATATTTGTCAAATTCAACTCAGGTGAAGAAGTATACTCGGATTTTATTGCAGATTGTGAGGAAATAAAGGCTTACCAAAACACAATAAGTAGCTTAAAACAAAAGATTATGGAAATAAAGAATATGAAAGCCTGTACAGGATGTGGAGCTGATCTGGACAGAAACGCCACATTTTGCCCAAAATGTGGTACAAAGCAAGAACAACCAGCTGCAGAAGAGCAGAATGATGAAGGTAAGTTTTGTCCAAAGTGTGGAGCTACTGTAACGGAAGGATCAGCATTTTGCCAAAGCTGTGGTACAAAAATTTAATAATAGGAAAACAGCATAAAAAGCTACATTTAATCTTTAATACAAAGAAAAAATGTAGCTTTTAACTTGGAGCTGAGGAAGGGAATTGAACCCTCGACCGGTGGTTGTTCGTAAGGTAGTATGATTTACTTATTCGATTCTCTGTCATCAGCACGATATTCATGTGCAACAGGTTTATAATCCGTCTGGTATTTTCGATATTTATCACCAGGAGGAAGCGATTCCTCCTGGTCTAAATCATCTGTGTATTCGATTGGTTCTGTACAGATTGCATCCAGCAGGATTTTCTCAAGATGCTCAAATTCAGAATATTGGTTAAGGCTTGCCATCACAAAGGCGTTGCGGACATATCCCGCACTGGCAGCCAAAAGGTCTTTGTCAAAGTAATAACCGTAATACTCAACGAAAAAAGTCATTAGCATTACAATAGTTCTCGTGTTTCCCTCACGGAAAGGATGTACCTGCCACAGTGGCGGAAACTTTCTGGCAATCTGAGCGGCAAACTCCTCACGGCTCAGTTTCTTCCAAGGGATTTTATTAATAGCTTTCCAAACTGCATCCAAGTATCTCTTGATATTATCAGAGTTAGCATACCATACGCTGATTCCCGCTAACAATGGTTCTCGTTTTTGGATGTTTATATTGCGAAATTCTCCAGCCCAGGCATACACATCTTCGAATAAAACCTTATGAATTGTCTTGATCCCTTGTGTAGAAAAATCATCAAAGCCCTGCTCGTACAGCAACATCATGTTGGCCCGTGAGAGTTCAGCCTCAGCCAAATCCAATTCCTTTTCATCACGGATATTCAACAGATTGCGCAGAACAGAGCTTCCCTCGTAAAGATAAGGATCATTCATGAGGTGTACCTGTAGCCGGACGTTTATGCTTAGCAATAAGCGCAGCTTTCATCGCAGAGCCAGAAATCTCCCCTCGCGCCCATTGGGCTGAGAGCTTTTTTGCTTGAGCTGTTACCGGGACACCCTCTATTTTATTCACAGCATTAGCAAACTTTACTGCTATTAACCGCTTAGAATGCATTTTAGAAGACATATCATCAACTCCTTTTATAATATTATATCACAAATTGCAGTTAAATTGCGGCTTTTTTGAGCTTTAAAATCTATGTGTTTTCTCGTTTTTTCAAGAAACATGAAACCCAAGCGTATTTACAGCTTTAATAAACTTGTCCCAATGAGCAGGATACTTGTTGCTCCCATAAATTTTAAAGCGTAGGCATATTCTTCTTGGCATGGCTATACCTCCCGTTCTATGCTTTCTTTGCCGCCTGCCATATAACCATAACCGGTAGGAAGGCGATGCAAGCCAACACGAACATAAAATTATTAAATCTGAGTCATGCTGACTTTGACAGACACACCTTCGTGATTGTATTATAAAATCATGGAGGGCAAGAAAAAATGGGAAGCAATAAACAGAAAAGATATGATGAAGAATTTAAAGTAAGTGCAGTAAAAATGATTATTGAAAAAGGAAGAACTGTCAGTGAGGTCTCAAAAAGCTTGGATGTATCAGAACCTGCCCTTAGACGTTAGATTGCAGCAGCAAAAGAGCCTGAAGGAGATTACTTCCGCTTGGTACAATAGTTCCGTTTTCATATTGTGATAAGGCTTGTTTTGTCACGTTTGTCTTAGCCGCTAAATCAGTAAGTGTCATTCCTCTATATAATCGAGCATTTTTTAAACGCTCACCTTTAAAACCTTGTAAGGCCATAATTCTACCTCCGCTGTTATTATTTAAGCTTCTTTTGATTTTTCACGAATCTGCGCTGGCGTAGCATCAGTATCAGGGCGGCTCTTTAATGCAATTAAATCTTCGCTCGTTTTACTTTCTGCCTCATTCGTTTCCTCTTCTACTGGTACGGTATCTGTCAAAGTAGAAAAGTCTGGCTTAATAAATTCATTCAGAGGTATCCGCTCAATTTCATCGAGATCCCTATCCAAAAACAGTATTTTAATACCAGAGAGTTCGTTACGAAATGTATCGTATACGATAACACAATGCGTAAATCCCGCACTTCAATCAAGGCATCCACAGAATATTGAATTATAGTCTTTATCCAGAACTTCCTGTTCGAATCCAATCTCGCTAACTCTAAAGATATTCATTTGTTTTACCGGCGCCTCAAAATTTGCGTTTAAAACAGCAACAATTGTATAGAAATAAAAAAGTCTGTCGTTCGAAATACTCGATATAAATTTCTACAATACACTGATGATTTTGAAAAGATATATCCGATATAACTGAGGCAATTGAAAGTGTTAAAGGTCCAGCTGGATATGATCTGACTGACATACATTCTAGTCTGTCAAATGTTGAATCATCATTGAGTTCAATAGATTTTGCATTATCAATGAAAGACTGAATTTCCGGTGGGTAAAGTATAAAAAATCCTTAGAACCACAACGATTCTAAGGATTTGACTTTCTGGAGCTGGCAAGGTGACTTGAACACCCGACCTGCTGATTACGAATCAGCTGCTCTACCAACTGAGCTATGCCAGCATATATGCGAGGACGGGCTTCCGCCCTCGTTTTTTATTATATTAACTTTATCCTACCTTATCAACAACCACAGACCTATTGATTACGAATCAATTGTGGCGTTCCAGCCATTAAATTGCGACGATTTCAGCGTCAAATTTTACAACATGCCTCCAAGCAAAATTCGCTCTTTGTAGAAGAATCTGGGTTTTTGAAGTAGAATCATATATAATTTATATTTTTAATTGCTGCTTATATGTTATTAGCTAAACAGCTTTTACAGATACC
>ENA-UOOK01001568-UOOK01001568.1-fermentation-metagenome-genome-assembly--contig:-NODE-1568-length-29900-cov-14.410052_pt1 | contig 29900 bp, 31 predicted proteins | sample MGYA00245777_ERZ724023 | MGnify/ENA primary metagenome ERZ724023 (study PRJEB28704, sample SAMN03018312) | fermentation metagenome | biome: anthropogenic terrestrial biome; feature: soil...
CGTCAAGTTTACGCCATTACCAGATGAAGCAGAGAACCTCTCCGCCTACTCCGAGCTTTCTGGCTTCTTTATCTGTCAATACGCCCTTCGATGTCGAGATAACAGCGGTACCTAGTCCACCGAGAACCTTTGGAATCTCAGTTGAATTAGCATATACACGCAAGCCAGGTTTGCTGATTCTTTTCAAGCCAGCAATAATAGGCTTCTTCTTCTCGCCATACTTCAGGAAGATTCTGATCGAGGACTGATTGTTCTCGCTAATGAGTTGGTAATCCTTGATATAGCCTTCCTCTTTGAGTATCCGGGCGATCTCTGTCTTTAGCTTCGATGTGGGAACATCGACTTTATCATGGTAAACTGCACCGGCATTCCGGATTCTCGTCAGCATATCAGCTACCGGATCAGTTGTGATCATCCTAGCATCCCCCTTCCTTTACGAATCTTTAGCAAGGATTATGCCACATGTCACCAGCTAGCTTTGCGCACACCTGGGAGTTTGCCTTCGAGTGCTAGCTTGCGGAAGCAGATGCGGCACATTCCAAATTTACGCATATATCCACGCGGGCGACCACAAATATTACAACGATTGTGAACCCTAACTTCAAACTTCTGGGGCCTTGCAGCGCGGATTCTCATTGACTTTTTGGCCACGCTCTTCCCTCCTCCGTGAGTATTAGTGGCCTAGGTGCCAAATAAGGACTTATGCCGCCCTATATGGCATTCCTAGTAGCTTAAGCAACTCGTAAGCTTCTTCGTCAGTCTTTGCAGTAGTGACAATGCAGATATCCATGCCGCGGATAGCATCGACTTCATCGTAGCTTATCTCTGGGAAGATAATCTGCTCTTTTATACCAAGAGTATAGTTGCCGTGCCCATCAAATCCTTTAGGTGAAACACCGCGGAAATCGCGGATGCGTGGTAAACCAATTGACAGCAACCTATCAAAGAACTCAAACATACGATCTCCTCTTAAGGTTACCTTACAGCCAATTGGCATGCCAGCACGGAGTTTAAAGGCAGCCACTGATTTCTTGGCTCTGGCAATGGCGGGCTTTTGACCAGTGATGGTAGTGAGTTCTCTCACTGCAGCATCAAGAGTCTTAGGATCTTCCTTAGCCTCTCCAACGCCCATGTTGACAACGATCTTTACGAGCTTAGGTACTTCCATTGGGCTTTTATATCCGAACTTCTCTGTCATTGCAGGTACAACAGCCTGCAGATAGAGGTCTTTCAGACGTGGCATGGGAGCTAACCTCCTTTCCTAGCGCAAAATCAGTCAATAACTTTATTGCACTGTTTGCAGACGCGCACTTTACCGTCATTACGTTTTTCACGAGCGATGCGCGTTGGCTTCCCACAACTTGGGCAAACAATCATAACCTTACTGCTCTTCATAGGAGCAGGTATTTGTACGATGCCACCCTGTGGGTTATCGCGGTTTGGTCTCAAATGCTTTTTCATCATGTTAAGACCTTCCACAACAACTCGACCTTTTTTATCGTCAACGCGAAGTACCTTACCTTTTTTTCCTTTGTCATCACCAGAAATAATGGTAACGGTATCGCCTTTTTTGACATGGATCTTATTCATGTTCATGGGTAAGCTTTTTCCCCCCTTTGTTTGATAACGCCTTCCCCGGAAAGAAGTTTAGAGTACTTCCGGGGCTAGGGAGATGATGCGCATGTAATCTTTCTCGCGGAGCTCGCGGGCAATAGGTCCAAAGATACGAGTACCACGAGGGTTTTTCTGGGTATCGACAATTACTGCGGCGTTGTCATCAAAGCGGATATAGCTACCGTCTTTTCTTCTTACAGGTTGCTTGGTTCTAACAATAACCGCACGGACTACTTCGCCTTTTTTAACAGTACCGCCTGGTGCAGCTTCCTTCACAGTAGCTATAATCTCATCGCCTACATGTGCATAGCGACGAGTGCTACCACCAAGGACTCTAATGCAAAGCACCTTACGTGCACCTGTATTGTCGGCCACATTCAACATACTTTCCTGCTGAATCATCTCTACCCCTCCTCTCTACCTACGATTCGTCCATTACTTGGCTTTTTCTACGATCTCAATAACCTTCCAGCTCTTATCACGGCTCAGTGGACGACACTCTTCAATGAGCACTTTGTCGCCAACTTGGCATTCATTGTTCTCATCGTGAGCCTTATAGCGCTTGGTGGTTTTAACACGTTTTTTGTAGAGAGGATGTGAATATAGTCTGACGATCTCTACAACCACGGTCTTATCCATTTTATCGCTAACCACTACACCAACACGTGTCTTGTGGTTATTTACAGTGATGGTCTCGTTAGCCAATAGAACTCCCCTCCTTTGCTACCTGGGGCGTTATTTCTTAGCTGCTAGTTCTCTTTCCTTAATAACGGTCTTTACTCTAGCGATTGATTTACGGACTTCGGCAATTCTCTTGACGTTGTCAAGTTGGCCAGTAGCCAGTTGGAAACGCAGATTGAAAAGCTCCTCTTTGAGGTCGCCTAGCTGCTGTTTCAATTCTTTATCGCCAAGATCACGAACCTCTTTAGCTTTCATTTGCGTCACCTGCCTTTTCCTTTATAACAAACTTAGTTTTAATAGGCAGTTTATGGGCTGCCAATCTCATGGCTTCTCTAGCGATGTCCTCGCTAACGCCAGCAATTTCAAACATAACACGGCCGGGACGTACGACTGCTACCCAGAACTCAGGTGAGCCTTTTCCGCTACCCATACGCACTTCAGCAGGCTTCTTGGTAACAGGCTTATCGGGGAATATTTTAACCCAGACTTGACCGCCACGTTTAATAAATCTTGTCATGGCAACACGAGCGGCCTCTATCTGGCTTGCAGTGATCCATCCTGGTTCTAATGCCTGCAAACCGAACTCACCAGATGTTATCTGTGAGCCGCGGATGGCTTTGCCCTTCATACGGCCGCGCTGTACTTTGCGGTACTTGACGCGCTTTGGTATAAGCACTGCTTCTCGCCTCCTTGCGACTCCTTAATTTCTTTCGGGAAGCACTTCTCCTTTATAGATCCAAACCTTTACGCCAATCTTGCCGTAAGTTGTATAAGCTTCGGCAAATCCATAATCAATATCAGCGCGCAGGGTTTGCAGAGGAACTGAACCTTCTGGAGTCCATTCGGTTCTAGCAATTTCTGCACCGCCAAGGCGACCGGAGACAGCAATTTTAATGCCTTGTGCTCCCATTTTCATGGCCTTTTGTTTTGCCTGACGCATTGCACGGCGGAAGGCAATTCTTCTTTCTAACTGACTAGCAATACTCTCAGCAACAAGCTGTGCATCAAGATCAGGTTTTTTAACTTCGATGATATTGATGGAGATCTGTCTACTAGTCTTTTTCTCTAATTCTTTACGAAACTCGTCTACCATGGTACCACCTTTACCAATAACCATACCTGGTTTGGCAGTATGGATGGTGATTTTAACCATGTTAGCTGCTCTTTCCAGTTCGATGCGAGCGACTCCTGCGTTGAAGAACCTCTCCTTGACCAACTTACGGATCTTCAGATCTTCGTGGAGAAGTTTGGCATAGTCTTTTTCCGCATACCATCTGGCATCCCAATCTTTAATAATGCCTAGCCGCATTCCTAGTGGATGCGTTTTCTGACCCATTCCTCACCCCTCCTTTTTTTCACTTAATACAACAGTAATATGGCTTGTTCTCTTCATCAGAGTGTCTGCTTGGCCTCTTGAATGAAATCTTACTCTTTTAAGTGTAGGACCTTCATCAACATAGGCCTTACTTACAAATAACTCATCGCGATCCATATTAAAATTATTTTCTGCATTTGCTGCCGCAGAATCCAGAACCTTGCCAATATGGTAGCTAGCTCTTCTCGGAGTAAGTTTGAGAATCTTCTCTGCTTCTTCGAGACTCTTGCCTCTAATCAAGTCGATAACTTGACGAACCTTTCTTGGCGTCATCCGGATCATGCGGGCAGTAGCTTTAGCTTCATTCATGTGCTATCCCCCTCTCTTTATTTTTTGAGGGCCGACGCGCGTTCTGCCGTACCGCCATGACCACGGAATGTCCGTGTTGGGGCGAACTCGCCTAGCTTATGCCCGACCATGTCCTCAGTAATGTAGACCGGAACATGCTTGCGGCCGTCGTGCACTGCAAAAGTGTGGCCAACTAGCTCAGGATAGATTGTAGAGCTACGAGACCAAGTTTTTACTACCTTTTTCTCGCCTTTGGTGTTCATCTCCTGGACTCGCTGCAGCAATTTCTCTTCAATATATGGCTGCTTTTTACTGGATCTTCCCATGCTTGCCACAACCTCCCTTCGATTTAGAAGTATATAGACAACGCATCCTAGTGTCTTCTTCTAACAATCAAGCGATCAGACGGCTTCTTCTTCCTGGTGCGGTAACCCAATGAAGGTTTGCCCCAAGGAGTAAGTGGACCTGGGTGACCGATTGGTGCACGGCCTTCGCCACCGCCATGTGGATGGTCGACAGGGTTCATAGCTACGCCACGAACATGAGGACGTTTACCAACCCAACGGCTTCTACCTGCTTTACCAACGGTGATATTCTCATGCTCGAGATTACCAACCTGACCTATAGTTGCACGGCAGGTATCTAACACCATTCTCATCTCACCCGAAGGAAGACGTAATGTTGCATAACCGTTTTCTTTAGCCATTAGCTGAGCACCTGTGCCAGCTGAGCGAACCATTTGTCCGCCTTTACCTGGTTCTAGTTCAATGTTGTGAACGATGGTACCTACAGGAATATTAGCCAATGGTAATGCATTACCAGGTTTAATATCTGCACTAGGACCAGAAATTATAGTGTCGCCAACTTTAAGTCCTGCAGGTTGTAGTATATAGCGCTTCTCACCGTCTGCATAGTTTAGCAGTGCGATTCGAGCTGATCTATTTGGATCATACTCAACAGAAGCTACTTTAGCTGGAATGCCATCTTTATTCCGCTTAAAGTCAATAATGCGGTATTTGCGTTTGTGGCCTCCACCCTGATGCCTTGCCGTAATTCTACCTTCAGCATTACGTCCACCCTTAGACTTTAGTGGTGCTAAGAGCGACTTCTCTGGCTTATCAGTAGTAATCTCTGCAAAATCAGAAACTGACATAAAACGGCGGCTAGGGGAGGTAGGTTTGAATGACTTCACACCCACAGCAATAACCTCCTTTACCGGTACTTATCACATACCTTCGAGGATCTCAATTCTGTTACCTTCGGCTAATGTTACGATAGCTTTTTTCCAATCAGGGCGATAACCTTTGGTTCTACCCATGGTTCTTAGCTTCCCATGCATGTTCATTGTAGCTACCTTAACCACCTTGACATTAAAGATCTTTTCGACAGCGCGTTTGATTTCTGTTTTGGTAGCGCGATTGTCGACTACGAAAGTATATTTGTTTTGCTCCATTAGAGCAACTGTCTTTTCAGTAACAATTGGTTTTCTTATAATATCGTGTACAAATTCCATTAATCGAGCACCTCCTCGACCTTGGCTACTGCGTCCTTGGTCATGACGAGGATGTCATTTTTCAGTACCTCATAAGTATTGAGATCCTGAGCAGCAATTGTGCCGACAGAAGGAATATTACGAGCAGACTTGTACAAGAGAATGTCACTATCTCCTGTAACAATAAGAATCTTTTTGCCGGCTACAGAGAGATTCTTAAGCACTTCAACAACATGCTTGGTCTTGGGAGCATCTACCTGCCAATTTTCCAAGACGATAATACCCTGGTTTTGAGTTTTAGCTGAAAGAGCTGAACGTAAAGCAGCTCTTCTTGCTTTCTTAGGCATAGAATAGCTATAGTCTCTAGGCAAAGGTCCAAAAACTACGCCGCCGCCTTTCCATTGAGGGGCTCTGATTGAACCTTGACGAGCTCTACCAGTACCCTTTTGTCTCCAAGGTTTACGGCCGCCACCTCTTACCATTGTTCTCGTCTTGGTGGCAGCGGTCCCCACTCTTTGGCGAGCAAGGTACATTGTCACAGCTTCATGCATAAGGTGTGGATTAATTTCAGCTGCAAACACCCTATCACTTAGATCAAGCTGTCCTACTTGCTTACCTTCGATGTTAAAAACAGCCACTTGGGGCATTTTTGCTGCCTCCTTTCCTGTAACTAGTGAGATTAGGCTTTAACAGCCTTACGAACAGTTACCAGACTGCCTTTGATACCTGGTACAGAACCTCTAACAAGAAGAAGATTCTTGTCAGCATCAACTGCTACAACAACGAGATTTTGAATAGTAACCCTCTCATTACCATAGCGACCAGGCATCTTTCTTCCTTTGAAGATACGAGCTGGATCAATGGAGCCTAAAGAACCGACGCCTCTATGGTATTTAGAACCATGAGCTCTGGCGGCAATCTTAAAATTCCATTGTTTCACTGTACCACTAAATCCGTGTCCTTTGGAAGTACCAGTGACATCAACAATATCGCCCTCTTTGAAGAGGTCGGCCTTAATGACATCGCCTGCTTTTAACTCTTCGTTTTCATCGAGTTCAACTTCTCTCAGATAACGAGTTGGATTAGTGGATGCTTTTTTGTAGTGACCTTCAAGAGGTTTATTAACCTTTTTTTCATTAACTGCGCCAAATCCTATCTGCACAGCTTCGTAGCCATCAACCTCAGCAGTCTTTACTTGAATAACCTTACATGGACCAGCTTCGATAACAGTTACAGGAATAACTGTTCCGTCTTCAGCAAAAACTTGTGTCATACCTACTTTTCTGCCAAGAATTGCTTTGGGCATTATCTACACCTCCTTACTGCCTCTTATGCCAACTGCATGTGAGGAGAGTTGCCCCACCTGAATCCAGGAGGGAACCTTAGAGCTTAATCTCGATATCCACACCTGCAGGCAGGTCTAGTCTCATTAGAGCATCAACGGTTTTAGCGTTGGGCTCGAGAATGTCGATGAGTCTTTTATGTGTTCTCATCTCAAATTGCTCACGTGAATCTTTGTGAACGTGAACAGAACGTAGTATTGTATAGATATTTCTCTCTGTTGGGAGAGGAATTGGCCCAGCGACCTTAGCTCCAGTCTTCTCAGCTGTTTCGACAATCTTGCGAGCTGATTGGTCTAGAACTACATGGTCAAAAGCCTTGAGGCGAATACGTATCTTCTGTTTCATTTACTGTTCCCTCCTTTATTGACATTTGTCAAGGTCGCAAAAAAAGTGGGTAGCGGCGAAAGGCGGGCCTTAGCCGCTACCTCGACATGGGAACTAGGTTGTTACTTAATAATCTTACTAACAACACCAGCACCAACCGTATGACCACCTTCGCGGATAGCGAAGCGGAGGTTCTCTTCCATAGCAATAGGTGCAATGAGCTCAACAGTCATTGTAATATTATCGCCAGGCATAACCATTTCAACACCTTCAGGTAAGGTGATGCTGCCAGTTACGTCAGTAGTTCTGAAATAGAACTGTGGACGGTAACCAGAGAAGAAAGGCTTGTGACGGCCACCTTCTTCTTTTTTCAAAACGTAAACGTTGGCTTCAAACTTAGTATGAGGTGTGATAGAACCTGGCTTGGCAACAACCTGACCACGTTCAATATCCTTACGCTCAATACCACGAAGCAAGATACCAATGTTGTCACCAGCTTCAGCTGTATCCAAAATCTTACGGAACATCTCAACACCAGTTACAACAGAGTTCTTGGTTGCATGAATACCAACGATTTCTACAGGATCGCTGACCTTGATGGAACCACGTTCTACACGACCGGTAGCAACGGTACCACGACCAGTAATGGTGAATACGTCCTCAACAGGCATCAAGAAAGGTTTGTCAACCTCGCGCTCTGGTTGTGGAACATATTGGTCAACAGTTTCCATGAGCTTGCCAATGGCTTGATTCCATTTATCGTTGAGATCGCCACTCTCAAGTGCTTTAAGAGCTGAACCAATGATGATAGGTGTATCATCACCAGGGAACTCATATTGATCGAGAAGCTCACGAACTTCCATTTCAACAAGCTCGATAAGTTCAGGATCGTCGACCATGTCAGCTTTGTTAAGGAAAACAACGATAGCTGGAACACCAACCTGACGAGCGAGCAAGATGTGCTCTCTGGTCTGTGGCATTGGACCGTCAGCGGCGGAAACTACTAGGATAGCACCGTCCATCTGAGCAGCACCAGTAATCATGTTTTTAACATAGTCAGCGTGGCCCGGGCAGTCTACGTGAGCATAGTGACGGTTATCCGTCTCGTACTCAACGTGAGAAGTGTTAATAGTAATTCCACGCTCTTTCTCTTCAGGAGCAGCGTCAATCTCATCATATTTTTTAGCTTGAGCATAGCCCTTAGAAGAAAGATAATTTGTGATAGCAGCAGTAAGTGTTGTCTTACCATGGTCAACGTGACCAATGGTACCAATGTTAACGTGTGGCTTATTACGCTCAAATTTCGCCTTAGCCATTTTTATAGCCTCCTTTTTAGGTTTATTAACCCTTTTTAATAATAGCTTCAGCTATACTGGCTGGAACCTGTTCGTAGTGAGAGAATGTCATAACGTAGTTTGCACGTCCTTGTGTAATGGAACGAAGTTGGTTCACATAGCCAAACATCTCAGCAAGCGGAACAATTGCACGCACTTCTTGTGCGCCTGGGCGTTGGCTCATGCCCTCAATACGTCCACGCCTACTGTTTAAATCACCCATAACATCGCCTAAGAAATCATCTGGAGTAACTACTTCAACCTTCATAACAGGCTCAAGTAAAACTGGGCCAGCTTTGTTAGCTCCATCCTTAAAGCCCATGGAACCTGCAATCTTAAATGCCATTTCACTAGAGTCAACCTCATGGTAAGAACCATCTACAAGGCTAACAATGACATCGACTACTGGGAACCCAGCTAAGACACCAGAATTCATTGCTTCCTCAATACCAGCTTGAATTGGACCAACGTATTCTTTAGGTACGACGCCACCAACAATTTTATTTTCAAAAACAAATCCTTTGCCTGGCTCGTTTGGTTTCATCGCCAAAACACAATGACCGTATTGGCCACGACCACCAGACTGTCTAATAAACTTACCTTCAGCACGAACTGGTTTAGAAATTGTTTCTCTGTAAGCAACCTGTGGGTTACCAACATTAGCTCCAACCCTAAACTCTCTTAAAAGTCTGTCAACGATGATCTCCAAGTGGAGTTCACCCATACCAGCAATAATTGTCTGGCCAGTTTCTTCGTTTGTGCTGACACGGAAAGTTGGGTCTTCTTCCGCCAAGCGTTGAAGTGCTTGAGAAAGTTTATCTTGATCATTTTTTGTTTTTGGTTCAATGGCGATATCGATAACTGGTTCTGGGAAGGTCATAGACTCAAGTGCTATCGGCTTATTTTCACTACAGAGAGTGTCGCCTGTAGAAGTAAACTTGAGACCTACACCTGCAGCAATGTCGCCAGCATAAACCGTTTCCACTTCTTGTCTGTGGTTAGCGTGCATAAGCAAAATGCGACTAATGCGTTCTTTCTTACCCTTAGTTGAGTTAAGGACATAGGAACCAGCATCTAAAGTACCCGAGTAAACTCTAAAATAACAAAGTTTACCTATAAAAGGGTCCGTCATAATCTTAAAGGCCAAAGCCGCGAAAGGTTCATCTTCAGATGATTTCCTTGTAACTACATCCTCTGTTCCAGGTATAGTTCCTTTGACATCGTCTACATCCAAAGGTGATGGTAAGTAGTCGACAATGGAATCAAGTAATCTCTGTACGCCCTTATTTTTAAAGGCTGAACCACAGAGTACTGGAACAATAATGTTTTTACAAGTGGCTTTTCTAATAGCCGCTTTAATTTCTGATTCACTAATTTCTTCGCCCTCTAAATAGCGAGTCATCAGATCCTCATCGGTTTCTACAACAGCTTCAATCATCTCTTGCCTTTTCTCGGCGACTAAATCAACTAAATCATCTGGAATTGGATCTTCTTCAGACTTAGTTCCTAAATCGTCTATATAGATGATTGCTTTATTAGTAATAAGGTCTACCATGCCTTTGAAGTTATCTTCAGCACCGATAGGAATTTGAAGAGGTACTGGACGAGCAGCTAGTCTATCAGAAATCATATCTACTACTCTGAAAAAGTCCGCACCAGTTCGATCCATTTTGTTAATAAAGGCTATTCTAGGAACCTTATAATGATCTGCCTGTCTCCAGACAGTTTCTGATTGTGGTTCAACACCACCAACAGCACAGAAAACAGCCACAGCTCCATCGAGCACTCTAAGTGACCGTTCTACCTCAACAGTGAAATCAACGTGGCCGGGCGTATCGATAATATTGATTCTATGATTTTTCCATTGGCACGTTGTAGCTGCTGAAGTAATGGTAATGCCTCTCTCTTGTTCTTGCACCATCCAGTCCATAGTAGCGGCACCCTCATGGGTTTCGCCCATCTTATGAACTTTCCCTGTATAAAACAGAATTCTTTCTGTTGTCGTAGTTTTTCCTGCGTCAATATGGGCCATAATGCCGATATTGCGAGTTTTTTCGAGTGGGAACTCTCTAGGCACCCACTTTCCCCTCCTTACACTAGTGAGTCTCGCCAATAGCCAGGCCAGTCTATCGTCTGACGGTTACCATGCTCAAATAAGGGTGCGAATACCTGACCCCAGACCGACCCCCAAGCATTGATGCTTATAAATGGTCGGGAGACCGCCAGTGGTATGAGCAGGTGCCTCCTTATCCTGCCCTGACCCACGGCCGGGCAGTAGCCTACCAACGATAATGAGCAAAAGCTTTGTTGGCCTCGGCCATGCGGTGAGTATCTTCTTTTTTTCTAACTGAACCGCCAGTATTATTGGCAGCATCAATAATTTCGCCAGCCATCTTTGCAGCCATAGTATCCTCGCTGCGATCTCTGGAGTTCTGTATCATCCATCTCATAGCTAAAGCCATGCGACGATTGCTAGGAACTTCTACTGGTACCTGATAAGTGGCACCACCAACACGGCGAGCTTTGACTTCTACAACTGGCATTACATTATCAAGAGCTTTATTAAGTACCTCAATTGGATCCTGGCCATTTTTCTCGGCCACGATATCCAAGGCACCATAAATAATCGATTCTGCAGTACCTTTTTTACCATCAAGCATCAGTTTATTTATAAACTGGCTTAAAACGGGACTATGGTAAATTGGGTCTGGCAGAACGTATCTCTTAGGTACGTGTCCACGCCTTGGCATCTTATATTAACCTCCTTTTTGCGATTATTCTTTAGGCTTCTTAGCACCATATTTAGAACGTCCCTGACGGCGATCTTTTACACCAGCAGTATCCATTGTACCTCTGACAATATGATAACGGACGCCAGGCAAGTCTTTGACGCGGCCGCCTCTGATAAGTACTACGGAGTGCTCCTGCAGGTTGTGGCCTTCGCCAGGAATGTAGGAGGATACTTCAATACCATTGGTCAAGCGGACACGGGCGATCTTTCTTAAAGCAGAGTTTGGTTTCTTTGGCGTCATGGTAGACACCTTAGTACAAACACCTCTTTTTTGAGGAGAACTAATCTCAGTAGGATTCTTCTTCAATGAATTAAACCCTCTCTGCAAAGCAGGAGATTTAGATTTTTCTGTAATTGCTTTTCTTCCGCTTTTAACCAACTGATTAAATGTAGGCATTCATGCACCTCCTTTCATTCCTAAATATCGTTAGTTCAAAATACAAACTACTGAGGCACCGACATCAATATCGCATGCTTTTCCCAGTTTCTTCATATCATCTATATAAGTGATTTCTATAGATTTCTTTTCACAGAGTTCCCTAATACCTTTAACAACCTTTTCTTCTGCATCTTTTGCTAATATACAAGTTCCTACTGAGCCATTTTGTATAGCCTTTATCGATTGTTTTAACCCCACTGTTTTTTTGCTGTTCCTCAGAAATTCCAGCACTTTTATTCCCTCCTGTAAAAAGCAGATAGTTGAGATAAGTGTCATATGAAATCAATTACTCCGCTGCCTGTTATTTTACACACTGAACTATTTTACATCGTAACATCACATTTGTCAATAAATAATTGAATTTAGTGCAAAACCATATTTTGCACTAAATTCTGAATCTCTAGCTTAAATTGCTATTAGTTTAGTCTTATTTATTTCCCGATGTTACAGTAATATCACTGTATCTTTTCATTCCGGTTCCTGCAGGTATTAATTTACCAATAATTACATTTTCCTTAAGTCCCACAAGAGGATCTGTTTTGCCTTTAATTGCTGCATCAGTTAACACTCTTGTAGTTTCTTGGAAGGAAGCAGCTGATAAGAAAGAATCTGTAGCTAAAGATGCCTTTGTAATACCTAATAAAGAATGCCTTCCATCTGCTAATGTAAGACCCTTATCAAAAGCAATTTTATTCTCCCTTTCATACTCGAACATATCAACTAAGCTGCCTGGAAGTAAATTAGTATCTCCAGAATCTTCTATCTTAAGTTTTCTTAACATTTGTCTTATTATTACTTCAATATGCTTATCATTTATGTCAACACCCTGCAATCTGTAAACCTTTTGCACCTCATGCAGCAAATAAGATTGAACACCCTTAATTCCTTTTATTTTTAAGATATCATGAGGATTAACCGAACCTTCAGTCAATTCATCTCCAGCTTCTACATAATCCCCATCCAAAACCTTTATTCTTGAACCGTATGGAATTACATAGCTCTTAGCTTCCCCATCATCACTACTAATGATTAGCTCTCTTTTTTTCTTGGTTTCGCTTAACTTAGCTGTACCATTAATTTCCGATATTACAGCCAAACCCTTTGGTTTTCTAGCTTCAAATAATTCTTCTACACGAGGTAGACCTTGGGTGATATCTTCTCCAGCAACACCACCTGTATGGAAAGTTCTCATGGTCAATTGAGTACCAGGTTCTCCTATTGACTGAGCTGCAATGATTCCAACAGCTTCACCAACGTCAACATCTCCACCGGTTGCAAGGTTTGCACCATAACATTTTGAACATACTCCAAATTCTGAATGGCAGGTAAGTGTTGATCTTATCTTCATTTTTTTAATGCCTGCATTTTCAACTTTGTCAGCTTCTTTATCAGTTACCATTTTATCTGCTTTAACTATAATCTCGCCAGTCTGCGGATTAACAATATCCTCCAGAGTATACCTGCCGATAATTCTTTCTGATAAAGGTTCGATAACTTGACCACCCTCAGTAATGTCCATTACCTCAATTCCAAGGTTGGTTCCACAATCTATTTCTCTTACTATTACATCTTGGCTTACATCAACCAGACGTCTTGTAAGATAGCCTGAGTCAGCAGTTCTTAGCGCAGTATCTGCAAGTCCTTTTCTGGTTCCATGAGTGGATATGAAATACTCCAGCACATTTAACCCTTCACGGAAATTTGATTTGATTGGTATTTCTATTGTTTTTCCCTGGGTATCTGCCATCAAGCCTCTCATCCCTGCTAATTGCTTTATCTGGCTTATGTTTCCTCTTGCACCAGATGTAGACATCATATAAAGCGGGTTAAATTTGTCCAGATTTTCCATTAAAGCTTTTGTAATATTTTCTCCGCTTTCAGTCCAAGCAGATATTACTGCATTGTATCTTTCATCTTCAGAAATTAGACCTCTCTTATACTGTTTTGTAATATTCAGAATTTTATTCTCTGCCTCAGAAACATAACGTACCTTAACTTCAGGAATAATCATATCTGTAATACCAATGGATATAGCACCTTTAGTAGAATATTTAAAACCTAAAGATTTTATTTTATCCAAAACTATAGCTGTTTCAGTAGTTCCATGTACCCTAATGCATCTATAAATTATCTTTTGCAGAGACTTCCTGTCTACTAAAAAATCAATTTCAGGTTTGAATAAATTATCAGGACTATTTCTATTAATAAAACCTAAATCCTGAGGAATAGCTTCGTTAAATATTAATCTACCAACCGTTGTGTCAATTATTTTAGAAACAGGTTTATCATCAATTATCTTTGTAATCTTAACTCTAATTGGAGCATGAAGAGTTAATTTATCTTCTGCTTTAATTTGCCCAATAACACTAGAATTAGCGTCAGCTTCCTTACCTGTATTATTAGCATTAATGCTAGCTTCATTCTGCAAATCAGCTTCATATATTGTATCCTGCTGAGCTTGGTTATAAGCCATAACAGCCTCATCCGACGAACAGAAAACTCTAATCTTACCTTTATAATCCTCATCTAGTATAGTAAGATAATAAGTTCCAAGAACCATGTCCTGAGTAGGAACTGTTACAGGCTTTCCGTCTTGTGGTTTTAACAGGTTGTTTGCAGACAACATTAAAAACCTGGCTTCAGCCTGAGCTTCTGCGGATAATGGAACGTGAACTGCCATCTGGTCTCCATCAAAGTCAGCATTGTACGCTGTACATACAAGTGGATGCAACTTGATAGCTCTGCCTTCAACAAGTACCGGCTCGAAAGCCTGAATACCTAGTCTATGCAAGGTTGGAGCACGATTTAATAAAACAGGGTGTTCTTTAATAACATCTTCAAGTACATCCCATACTTCATCTTTTACTCTTTCAACCATGCGCTTGGCACTTTTTATATTATGTGCTAAACCATCATTAACAAGCTTTTTCATAACAAACGGCTTAAATAGCTCTAGAGCCATTTCTTTTGGCAAACCACACTGGAAGAGCTTCAGATCGGGGCCTACAACGATAACAGAACGCCCTGAATAGTCTACACGTTTACCTAAAAGGTTCTGACGGAAACGTCCCTGTTTACCTTTCAGCATATCGGACAGAGATTTTAATGGTCTATTTCCAGGTCCAGTAACGGGTCTTCCTCTTCGTCCATTATCTATTAATGCATCCACTGCTTCCTGAAGCATTCTTTTTTCATTTCTAACAATAATATCAGGTGCTCCTAAATCAAGTAACCTTTTTAGTCTGTTATTTCTATTTATAACCCTTCTATATAAATCATTCAGGTCAGAAGTCGCAAACCTTCCACCATCTAATTGTACCATAGGACGTAACTCTGGAGGAATAACAGGTACAACATCAAGTATCATCCATTCTGGTCTATTTCCTGATGTTCTAAAAGCTTCAACAACTTCAAGTTTTTTAATTGTTCGCATTCTTTTCTGTCCAGAGGTTTCATCAAATTCTTCTTTAAGTTCCTTGGAAAGTTCTTCAAGGTTAATTTCTTCTAATAATTCTTTTACAGCTTCAGCACCCATCCCGGCTTTGAAGTTGTTCCCGTATTTTTCCACACTATCTCTGTATTCTTTCTCGGAAAGAATCTGTCTTTTAAACAGCGGGGTTTGCCCTGGATCAAGCACAACATACGAGGCAAAGTATAATACTTTTTCCAATGAACGAGGTGACATATCAAGAATTAAACCCATCCTACTTGGTATTCCTTTGAAATACCAAATATGTGAGACCGGTGCGGCTAATTCAATATGTCCCATTCTTTCTCTTCTTACCTTCTGTCTTGTAACTTCAACACCACATCTATCACAAACAATTCCTTTATATCTAATTCTTTTATATTTTCCGCAATGACATTCCCAATCTTTCGTAGGACCAAATATTCTTTCACAAAAGAGTCCATCTCTCTCCGGTTTCAATGTTCTATAATTAATAGTTTCAGGCTTTTTAACTTCTCCTTTAGACCATTCTCTAATTTTTTCCGGTGAGGCCAGGCCAATTCTTATAGCATCAAAAGTGCCTAGTTCAAGCATGGCTTTTTTACTCCTTTCAAATGTTTATAAATCATTTTAAGTCATATTTATTCAAATTTACTCATTCTAACAATTAGTAGTAATATTTAAGTATCATCATCATCGTCGTCCAGATCATCAAGATCACCTAAATCCACTAAATCATCTAAATCATCTAAATTTACTGTTTCAGGATCAATCTCTATATCGTCATTGAATTCATCAGGTTCAAGGAATAAATTATTAATCAGATCATCTTCATCATCCACATCGACTTCGTCATGTACCTCGGAAGTTTCAATTTCTTCAAGGTCGAAATCATCTAAAGCAAGATCATCCTCTATAATATCATCACCCTCATCGTAATCAATTAGATTTTCCTCATCTTCTCTTCCTTCTATATTAACATTGAGATCTTCAATATCTTCATCAACTGATTCTTTTATTGATATTTCCTTCTTCTCATCAGAAAATACCTTAACATCAAGAGCAAGACTTTGAAGCTCCTTTATAAGAACCTTAAAAGATTCAGGTATGCCTGGTTCAGGAACATTTTCTCCTTTTACAATAGCTTCATATGTTTTCACTCTTCCCACTACATCATCCGATTTGACCGTTAAGATTTCCTGTAATGTATATGCTGCACCATACGCTTCAAGAGCCCATACTTCCATTTCTCCAAATCTCTGACCACCAAATTGTGCTTTTCCTCCTAATGGTTGCTGTGTAACCAATGAGTAAGGTCCAGTCGAACGGGCATGTATTTTATCATCAACCAGATGAGCCAGTTTCAATATATACATGTATCCGACAGTAACACGATTGTCAAAAGGTTCCCCGGTTCTTCCATCAAATAATATAGTTTTACCATCCTCGTCAAGTTTGGCCAGTTTCAGGGTTTCCATTATATCATGCTCATTAGCTCCATCAAATACAGGAGTTGCTATTTTCCATCCCAGTGCCTTTGCAGCATAACCTAAATGCACCTCAAGCACCTGCCCTACGTTCATTCGAGAAGGAACTCCAAGAGGATTTAAAACAATTTCCAAAGGAGTACCATCAGGTAGGAAAGGCATATCTTCTTCAGGCAATATTCTTGAAATAACACCTTTGTTACCATGTCTACCTGCCATTTTGTCCCCTACTGATATCTTTCTCTTTTGTGCTATATAAACCATAACCATCTGGTTTACCCCAGGTGGCAGATCATCTCCATTTTCTCTTGAAAACACCTTAACATCAACAATTATTCCCTGTTCACCATGCGGTACCCGTAATGAAGTGTCTCTAACTTCTCTTGCTTTTTCACCAAATATTGCTCTCAATAGTCTTTCTTCAGCAGTAAGTTCTGTTTCTCCTTTAGGTGTAACTTTACCCACAAGAATATCTCCAGACCTTACTTCTGCACCTATTCTAATTATTCCTCTATCATCTAGGTCTTTTAAGGAATCTTCACTAACATTGGGAATATCTCTTGTTATCTCTTCGGGTCCAAGCTTTGTATCTCTTGCTTCAGCCTCATATTCTTCTATGTGTATAGATGTAAAGACATCTTCTTTAACTAGTTTTTCGCTAATAAGCATAGCGTCCTCGTAGTTATACCCTTCCCAAGGCATAAAACCTACCAGGATATTTTTACCTAAAGCTAATTCACCGTTATTGGTTGAAGGTCCATCAGCAATAATCTCACCAGCTTTTACAGCGTCACCTTTTCTTACTAGTGGTCTTTGATTAATACACGTACCTTGGTTCGAACGCATATATTTTAAAAGCTTGTAATTATCCCTTCTTCCATCCGCCTTTCTTACAGATATTTCCTTAGCTGTAACCTTATCTACAATGCCATCATTTTTTGCTAGAGCTACTACTCCCGAATCCTTAGCAGTCTTATACTCAATTCCTGTGCCTATTATTGGGGAATCAGTCTTTATTAAAGGAACAGCCTGACGTTGCATGTTTGAACCCATTAGTGCACGGCTGGCATCATCATTTTCAAGGAATGGAATTAATGCTGTCGCCACAGATACTATCTGCTTTGGCGATACATCTATAAAATCAACCTTGACTTTTTCAATTTGGAATATATCATTTTTATACCTTACAGTAACCCTTTCATTAATAAACTTACCCTCTGCATCAAGAGGTTCATTAGCTTGTGCTACAATAAATTCATCTTCTTCATCTGCTGAAAGGTATAAAATTTCATTGGTTACCCTTCCAGTTTCTTTATTAATCTTTCTATATGGTGTTTCAATAAAGCCATAATTGTTAACTCTTGCAAAGGTACTTAACGAGCCGATAAGACCTATATTAGGTCCTTCAGGGGTTTCAATAGGGCATATACGTCCATAGTGAGAGTGATGCACGTCTCTAACTTCGAACCCTGCTCTTTCTCTGCTCAAACCACCAGGTCCTAACGCGCTTAACCTTCTTTTATGGGTTAATTCCGCCAACGGATTTGTCTGATCCATGAATTGAGAAAGCTGACTGCTCCCAAAAAATTCTTTTATAGCTGCAGCAACTGGTCGTATATTTATTAATGATTGAGGAGTCACTATATCTACATCCTGAATGGTCATTCTTTCTCTTACAACTCTTTCCATCCTAGCAAGACCTATCCTAAATTGGTTTTGAAGGAGCTCTCCTACAGAACGAAGTCTCCTGTTCCCAAGATGATCTATATCATCAACATCACCTATACCATAGTTGAGATTAACCATATAATTTATAGTTGCTATAATGTCATCAGCCGTCACATTTTTTGGTATTAATTGATCAATATTTGCTTTTATTGCCTTTTTAATATCCTCAGGGTTATTATTCTCAGCTAAAATTTCATTTAACTTCTTAAGATATACTCTTTCCCCAATACCTAAGCTTGTAATATCAAAATCAATATACTCATTTATATCTACAGTATTATTACCTAGAACTCTTATTCTTCTTCCATTTACATTAAGGAATACAGAATTTATACCTGCATTTTGAATTTTTGAGGCAGTATCTCTATCAATTATTTCATTAGCAGCTATAATAATCTCACCTGTATGAGTATCAATAATATCCTCAGTTGGAACAAAGCCAGTTATTCTTGATGCTATTGAGAGTTTTTTATTAAATTTAAATCTCCCAAACTTTGCAAGATCGTATCTTTTAGGTTCAAAGAAAAGATTATTAATAAGCTGGCTACGGAAGGGGATATACAGCATGAAAACAAATGATTTCAAAGGCTATAAAAAGATTTTCTTTCTGTTTCTAGAAGTGTTCTAGCAAAGATGAGAAGGAGTTTGGAGAAGGAGGAAACAATTACTCTAAAGAATATCTGTGAGGTTGATGGAATAGGGGAGGTAACGGGTATGAAGATACTCTCTGGAATAGAGTTGGGTAGAAGGTTGTATGATTTAGTAGAACAGGAGAGAGTAATCATAAAGAATTCTCATGATGCATATGCAATATTGAGATATATTGGCAAAAGGAAACAGGAACATGTTGTTGCCCTTTTTCTTAACTCTAGGTTTGAAGTAATTAGTAAAAAGGTAATATGTATAGGGACTCTAGATGGTGTGAGTGTCCTTCCTAGAGATATAATAATTCCAGCATTGGAATTAAATGCTAGTAGTGTCGTGATTGCACATAATCATCCATCTGGAGATAGTACTCCAAGTAATGAGGATATTGAGTTGACTAGGCGTATGAATACTGCATTGGAGCTTGTGGGTTTGACACTTCTTGACCATATTGTAGTTGCAAAGGATGGTTGGCAGAGGGTTGAGATATAGAAGAATGAAAGACCTTACTATTAGGATAATCCAACCTCCTAAATTGTCAAAAGAGCAGAAAACAAAAATATCAAAAGATTCTGTACATAAAAGGATAGGTTTAACACAAAAACAATACTTGGATAACAATGTAATCAAAGAAAACGAAAAGGAGTTTGTAGAGCAATTTACGGAACTGGGATACAAAATTAAGTGGATAACAAAGAGAAAAAAGAATCTTAAAACAGGACAAATACTTCCCAACAATGATTTTGTATGGAATGAAATAGAGTGGGAATGTAAAAGTATTTCCAACCCAAAATACTCCTCTATATCCAGAAGGTTGAGAATTCCTACATTGCAAGGTAAAAAGAATATCTTTCTAGATATGCGAGATAAGACCCTCTCCGTAAAACTCTATAAACAATTGGCTAGTTTTAATGTAAGAAAACGAAAAAGAAGAATAGAACGATTAGTCATTTGGGATAAGAAAGGGGTGAAAGAAATAGACTTACTAGAAGAAAAGTAGGGCGACGTTCCTCCGTTTTACCTATATTATTTCAATAGTGTCTCTGAACCTTTCAGTTCGAGGCATTTCGGTATTTTGCAACCGCACAGAGGGTCTACCCTACTTCCTACCTACATTATACCACTTCCTCCTCCTCTCGTACACATCATACACACATTAACCTAAACATCGATTTTCTTGCAATAATCAAAACATACATGTATAATCCAACCGTTTAATATATCTCATATATTTCTGACCAATCCTGGGTAGAAATACCCTTCAGAAATATTAACTAAAAGGAAAGGAATACACATATGGCAGAAGCCAAAAAAGAGGTCTCTCAGAAGACAGAGACTAAAAACAACAGTCTTCCAATGCCCGAACTTCTAGATCTTCTTAAAGCAGGAGCGCACTTTGGTCACAAAAAGAGTGCATGGAATCCTCGAATGAAGAAGTACATCTACGAAGAAAGAAATGGTATCCATATCATAGACTTAGTTAAAACAATGAACAACCTAGAAGTTGCCATTGAGAAACTACAAAACTATGCAAACCATGGAAATATCCTCATTGTTGGTACAAAAGGACAAGCAGCAACAATTGTTGAAGAAGTGGCTAGGAAAAACGGTATGTTCTACATTAACAGAAGATGGCCAGGAGGTCTTTTCACAAACTTTGATGTAATTAAAAGAAGTGTCAAGTCGTTGGTTAAGATGGAAGAGCAAATTGCAAGAGGTGGTGAAGGTTTAGTCAAAAAGGAAATTCTTGTACTTCAAAAAGATGTCGACAGACTAAACAAGATGTATGAAGGTATTAAATTCATGGACAAACTTCCAGAAGCAATCATTGTAATTGATAGTGAGGTAGAAAAGAATGCAATTAGAGAGGCAATAAATATGAGAATCCCAATCATTGGCCTCATAGACACAAACTGTAATCCAGATATCATGGACTACCCAATTCCAGCAAACGATGATTCATTAAAGAGTCTTGCTCTTTTTGTTGAGCTTTTTGGTAAGGCAGTCAAGGGAACTAAATCAGCACAAGCTTTAGTTACACTAAGAACTGATAATAGTGCTATGTTAGAAAGACTTCAGATTGCAACAGCAGAGGAAAAAGAAAGGCAGGCGAAGATGCAGGCTGAAGATAAAGAAAGAATGAAAGCATTGAGAGAAGGAAAGGTAAGTGCGCAGAGTGGATCTGTTGTTAGGGTTGTAAAGAAGGAGAAGAATATTGATGCAGAAATAGAAGAGGCAGAGAAAGTAAAAGAGGAGGTAGATAAGAAGAGTATGGAGGATTTAGGACTTTCAAGTAGGATTGTTAAGGCATTGGAGGAAAACGGAGTAAAATCTGTAGTTGCACTAAAGAAAATGTCCAAAGATGAACTCTTGGAGCTCAAGGGTATTGGTGAGAAAGCTGTAAAGGATATTCAGAAGGCAATAAAGTAAATAATTTTTAAGAATTAGAGATATGGCAAAGATAACAGTTGATGATATTAAAACATTAAGAGAAAAGACCTCTTCGGGTATGGCTCTTTGTAAAGAAGCGTTGGTAAAGACAGATGGAGATATGAAAAAGGCTGTTGAATATATTAACGAAAGAAGTGATGTCATAGGAAGACTTAGAGATTTAACAGGTGCAAAGATTGGACTTTGCAAGATTGCATATAAAGATGCAGAGAAAGATTTTGAAAAGGCTGTTGAGTTAATTAAAGAGAGAGGTTGGGACCAGCCAATTGAAGGAGACCCTGATGCAAAATATGAAGGGGTAATAGAGTCCTATGTTCATGGAAAGGATCAAAAGCTTGTTGCCTTGGCAGAGATAACTTGTAAGACAGACTTTGTTGCAAAGAATGAAGAGTTTAGAGAGTTTGCACATGAGGTTGTACTTCAAGTTGCAGCAATGAAACCAGAATTCATCTCAAGAGATACAATTGAACAGAAAGATATAGATTCACTTAGAGAAACCTTCACTAAAGAGCTTGAGGAAGAAAAGAAACCAAAAGATATGGTTGAGAAGATAGTAGAGGGGAAGTTGAATAAATATTTTGCAGAGAAATGTCTTTTAGATCAGAAATGGTTTAAGGATGAATCTAAGACAATAAAAGAACTTTTAGATGAAACTACACAGAAGATGGGTGAGCCATTAACAATTAAGAGGATTCTTGTGTGGGAGTTAGGGAAGAAATAGTTAAATAAATAAAAATATGGAAGATATTCCAGAAATAGAAAAGATTTCGGAATCTTCTGCCCCAATTAAAGATTCTAATTTTAGTATGGATTTTGAAATCCCTGCTGAAAGTATAGACTCTATCTACGAATCTTTGTTAAATAAAGGAAGTGGTATGATGTGCCATCTTTTGATGAAGCACCCTTTGAAAGAAATCTACCTGTTTGCATCCTCAGAGGATGGTAAGAGTTTTGATTTGGTATCAAATATTGTCCCAGTTACTACAGCTTATTGGGGAAAGATGGGGGATATAGTATATATGTCCGATCAAATAGCACTGAGTGTTCTTGATGATGAAAGCATTGGAGAACTGGAGGATTTGGGAGGAGCATATATTATTCCAGGACAGAAGGGCTCTCAATTTGTCATATCTGTTGATGATGAGGGTCAACTACTCTCTATCTCAACAGGCGAGATAATCCAGTATAGTGATGAGATAGAGGCAGGATTAAAGCCAGATAGGTTGTTGGAATCTCCAGAGCTAACCAAAGAGAATTTAGAGGTGTATTTACGTGAACTAGTTAATCTAACTATGTCAGCAACAGCTGAATTCTATGCAGAAAAAAGCTTTAAGAAGGTATATGCTCCAATTTTGAAAATATCGGAATTAGAAGAGCTTGAAGAGGCGGAGGACTATTCAATGGGTGTAGGTGATAGGAATGCACTCATAAAGAAGATAGAGGTTGGTGAGAAACTAAATCTAACATTTGATGATGTCGGAGGACAGAAAGAGGCAAAAGATATCCTTCAACAATGTTCGCTTGGATTTAAGAATCCTGAGGTATATCAGAAATGGGGTACGAAATTTCCCAAAGGTATACTACTGTACGGTCCTCCAGGGACAGGCAAAACATTAATGGCGAAGGTGTTGGCTTCTTCTGCAGATGCAAGGTTTTTGAATGTTCGATGGGCTGATATTGCCTCTGGATGGTACGGGGAATCAGAAAGGGCTCTAAAGGATATTTTTGATAATGCTAGGAAAGGTAAAAAGAGAACAATTATATTCTTTGATGAGATAGATACACTTGCACCACCTAGGAGTGATGCCTATGAGGGTTCTCAGAAAGTTGTTGGAACACTCCTAAGTGAAATGGATGGTCTTAGGGATTCAAGTAACATTCTTGTAGTTGGTGCAACGAATAATCCAGCAGGAGTAGATGGAGCATTGAAAAGAGGTGGAAGGTTTGACTTTATGATTAAAGTAGATCTCCCAGATGAGAAGGCAAGGTTGGAGATTTTTAGTATTCATATGCGTAAAGCTAATGAATACAGTGGTAGAATTCTCTTTGGAGATATTAATTGGGATACTGTTGCTCAATATACGAAGAACTTTAATGGAAGTGATATCGCAGAGGTCGTTAGAAGAGTTTTAGAGGAGAAAGCGAAGCAGGAGCTTCATGGTGGAGATCCTGAGCGTGTTAATACGGATGATTTGATTGAGACAATTCAAGGATATAAACCTAAAACTCCAAAGAAAAGAGATTTTGGCTTCTTAGTAAATGAATAGGTACTTTTTAGAATATAGACATCTCCTAAAACTTCATATACAATAGACATACTTAATATTGTTGGGATATTAGTATGGATATAAATATTTTTAAAACAGACATCTCCAAATGTATAGATCATGTCAAGGAAGACCTTTCTCAAATTAGGACAGGAAGAGCAACACCTGAGTTAGTTGAAGAAATCATGGTCAATGCATACGGTACACAATCTCCAGTAAAAAATCTTGCAAGTATTAGTGCAATGGATGCTAAGACGTTGAGTATACAGCCTTGGGATAAGACAATATTAGAAGAGATAGCTAAGGGAGTGAGTTCTGCAAATTTAGGTTTCTCTTCCGTTATGGAGGGTGATAGAGTGATTGTAAAGATACCTGATTTAACAAACGAGAGAAGGCAGGAGTATGTAAAAATTATGAAAGAAAGAATTGAAGATGGTAGGGTTGCTGTTAGGCAGGTAAGACAGAAGTTTATGCAGGGTATTGATGAAGAGCAGAAATCAGGTCTCTCTGAAGATCAGGCTGATATGCAAAGAGATGAAGCAGAGAAGATTGTTAAGGATGCAAATGAACAGATTGAAAACTTAAGAGATCTCAAAGAGAAAGATTTACTTACTATCTAACCTAACTATGCAAACAATACTTCCCGTTATCATAAACATAGTAATAGTTCTTTTAGTAATAGGAGTATTGACCTTCATACATGAATTAGGGCATTTTCTTGCAGCTAAAGCGGTAGGGGCAAAGGTATTGGAGTTTGCTCTGGGTTTTGGACCTAAGATTTTCTCAAAGAAGGTAGGAGAGACTACGTACAGCCTTAGAGCATTACCTTTTGGTGGGTATGTGAAAATATTGGGAGATGGAGATCCGATTGAAGAGAAGGTAGAGGAGGGTGATGGGGAGAGAAATTTGAGTAAGAAACCTAAATGGCAACAGATTATTGTTATGCTTGCTGGTGTAACAATGAATATCCTTTTAGCTATTGTTGTCTATTACATTGTTCTTGCAAGTAATGGATGGAAGGTTATGCTGAATAGTGATTTTGAGAATTTTAAGCCGTTGGGAGCCAAGATTGCAAAAGAGGTGGAGGGTGAGGTTAAGTATGTTGAGGTGGTTAAAGATGGGGGTGCATATCAAGCAGGGGTGCCAGAGAAAGGTGTTGTGAAGGAAATTAACGGAGAGAGGTTAATATATTCAACAGATGTTAGTAGGATTGTAAAAGATAAAAAGGGTGAAGATGTAATAGTAAATATATGTACGGAGGAAGATAATTGTCAGAATTATACTGTGCGAGTTTCAGATGAAGGTAAGGTAGGTATGGTGCTTCCTGTGAACTATCTGATTACTCTTTCGTATGCTGAGAATAAAGTGTTTTCAGGATTTGCTCACATTGTTAATAATATTTCTTTAGTTGGGAAGGCATTTGGAGGGATATTGGGTAGGGCGAAACAGACGGGTGATTATACAGAGCTTTCTCATTCTGTTTCTGGTCCTGTTGGTATTTATTTCGTTATAGATTATTTTAAACAGTTTGGTTTTCTTTCATTATTAGGTGTTATTGCTGAACTTTCATTGTCATTGGCAGTAATTAATCTTTTACCTATTCCTGCACTTGATGGTGGTAGGGTATTTATATTAATGATTGAAGGTATTTTAAGGAAAGATCTTGATGAGAAAATAGAGGGGGCTATTATTAATATTAGTTTTATTTTTCTTATTATTCTGATACTATTTATAATAATAAAAGATATTGTTAATATAGATAGTCTTAAGAATATATTTAATTAAAATTAATTATTATAAATATGGCGAATGTTAGAATTGCGGTTAGCAAGAAGGGTACATTAATAGCGATGATAGCATTAGTTTTATTATTAGGTGGGGGAGGTGGATATCTATTATGGAGAGTTAACCAGAAGGATACTGTAGCTCCTACAGATAGTGATGCTTCGGAGTACGAAGGTATTGAGTGTACAAACTATAGTGAGGATTGTAGTGATAGTGGTAAATATCCGAGGGATGAGAATGGTAATTGTCCCAACGAGGGAACCGCAGGGATTTGCCAGTACCCCCATCAACAATATTGCTGTAGATACCAACAAAAGCTAGTTGCATATAACATAACATATTTAGCTGGAAGTGGTGGGACAGTTAGTCCGAGTGGAAAACAGAGTGTGAAGCCAAAGGGGAGTATTTCCTCTACGGCCACACCCAATAGTGGATATGAATTTGTAAAATGGAGTGATGAGAAAACAACTGCTTCAAGAACAGATTCCAATGTTCAAGCAGATGCAACATATACGGCTACTTTTCGAGCCTTACAGGTAGAAGCCTTCACTCTTACATATACTGCAGGTACAGGTGGTTCGATATCAGGAACAACTCCACAGACAGTAAATAAGGGGGCAAGTGGTACTCAAGTGACTGCCGTTCCAAGTGCAGGGTACGTATTTGATAAGTGGAGCGATGGGAAAACAACTGCTTCAAGGACAGATTCTAACGTTCAAGCCAATGCAACATATACTGCTAGTTTTAAAAAGGCTGCAGTAGATACATTTACTTTGACATATATTGCAGGTGAGGGAGGAAGTATAAATGGTAGTTCTTCCCAGACAGTAACTAAGGGTGGTAACGGTTCACCAGTCACAGCAGTAGCCAATGATGGGTATGTCTTTGATGGATGGAGTGATGATCCTGCTAAGGGAGCCACTAGAACAGATAAAAATGTTCAAGCAAGTGCAACATATACTGCTAGTTTTAAAACGAATGCTGCTTGTGGGGATGGTATGTGTACAGGGAGTGAGGATAGTTTTAATTGTCCTGCGGATTGTGGGGCCCCATCTTCGGGTAAGGTCCCAGAAACAGCAATATTTGACAATACAAGAGATACCATTATCTTTGGTGTTGTCATCTTGGTAATAGGTATGGCTTGGACATGGATCTCCACACTGCCTAAGAGAGCATATACATCAATGAAAACAATATCTAAGGCACCATCAGAGTATGTTTCTAATGTTAAGATTAAAAAAGAGAAAAATATTAGAGAATCAAGAAGAAATAGGTTGGAAAGAAGGATAAAATAAATTAAATAACTGCTCGTATAATGAATAATAGGAAGACAGTAATTGTTACCTTACTCTTAGTCTTTCTCCTTGTTGGAGGTGCTGGAGGGTATCTACTCTGGAGAGTAAATCAAAAAGAGACAGTAGCACCTGTAGACAGTGATGCAGGACTTTTGGAGCCTGGGGAAGATGAGAAATGTGCAGGGGGGAGTATAACAGTAACTTTTTCTGAATTAGAATCTAAAGAGGGTTCTTTGCAAGTTACAACATCTTTAAGTAAGGTAAAAAAAGATTCGGGAAGTAATCATATAACCCAGACATTTACCAATTCATGTGATAAAGTGGATACCATTAAAGCTGTTCCTAAACCAGGATACTCTTTTGCATTTTGGCATGACGTTAAGAGGGGTAAAAAGAACAGTTCGCAAGAAATTACAGTAAAGTACTCAGATTTTGAAGGTGTGGATCAACCAACTCTAAGAGCAGTATATGAACCGGGTTTCTTAGTTTCATATACCCCTGTTTGTCAAGGATATACAGGGGATTTAGGAACTCTTCTCACATGCTCTGATCCTGCAGGAGGTAGAGTGTCAGGAGATAGAACTTGTTTTAATCAGAGGATAGGAAGAGGAGAAGTGGGTAAACCTGTATACATAGTTAAACGAACAGGAGAGGAGTGTATATTTAAAAGATGGGAGTCAGAGAAAGGAGAGGATTTAGGGAATAAAGATCTACATGTAGCAGAAAAGGTAGAAGCGGATCTTAAAATAAAGGCTGTATTTGAAAAAGTATATACTGGTTCTAACTTTTCTCTTAAATATTCTTCAAAAGGTGAGGGTAGTTTGAAAGTTGATGGTAAAGAAGTGAAAGCATATCCAGTTACAGTTCAATATATATCAGGAAAACCATATCCACATGTACCTAAGATTGAAGCAGTGGCTAAACAAGGTTGGGTATTTGATCGTTGGGAGAGTAATATGTCAGGTTCTTCTTTGAGTGATCCTGCTACAAATCCAAGACATGATGTAGCAGTAGAGAAGGATTTAGATATAATAGCGATATATAAACAGAGGGGTGGGTCTGATCCAGTAAAACCTGATATACCACAACCTCCTAAACCACCAGAGAAACCAGTGAATGATGGTACAGATGATAAGATGCCACAGACATCAGCTTTTTCAGATAGGTCACTGTACATAATAACAGTAGGAGCATTGGTACTATCCTTAGGTATGGTATGGCAATATATACCTAAACATATATTTAAGAAGTTTGGAAAGAAGAAATAGTTCTTGCATTGTTTTATGTAATAGAATATATTTAGTTAGATAAGATATATCGTTTTAACATGGGTAATATTAAATTTAATGCTAGTAAGAAGACTACTATTATATTATTAGTAGTTTTATTTTTTGTTATAGGTGGTAGTGGTGGTTATCTATTATGGAGAGTTAATCAATCTAAGACAGTAGCTCCTACTGATAGTAGTGCGGGGGGAAGTATAACACCTCCAGGAAATTCTAATTGCTACTGTCCACCAGGTGGTCCAGACAAGCCAACTTGTACTTGTGGATGTGAAGGACAACCTTCTTGCCATGTAAGTGGTGCAGATTGTGGTGGCTTATGTTGTATATGGCCACAGGTTGCTTGGTATCTTAATGGTCCAGAACCAGGCTGTGCATGTGCCAATAGAAGAACAAAGGTGCCCGAAAATACCAAACTTGAATGTCATGATAAAGTGCCTAGAAAAGATCCTCCTGCTTGTCCTCAAGGATATATAGATATACACAGACCAGCGAATGACCCTGATACAGGAGAACCAGTAAAGTATGAACCCCTTAACTATAGCCTTGAAGATATTCCCAAGACGATTCTAGATAGTTTGTATGAACGTAAGAATAGTGAGCCAAGATGTAAGCCAAATGGTACTGATGAATTCTGTTTTACTCAGTATGCAGGAGAGATAAGATGTGATCCTTGCCAAAACCCATATTGCATAAGAAGAATATGTAAAAAAGCCCCAGAACCACCTCAACCCCAATGTGGAGATAGAGAAGTAAATCAAGCTAGTGAAGAATGTGATCCTCCAGGTTCAGTTTGTACTAAGAATGGAAAACAGGGAGTGTGCGATGACTTTTGTAAATGTCCAGTAGTAGTGGATCCACCACGTGTAGAGAAATGTGATGGTATTGGCAAGGGTACTGATATTTCATTTGTTCCATCCACGGTAAAGAAGGATGCTACCATTAACTACAAATATACAATGGGAGATAGTAAGGGTATAGACTTGAAGTCTGTAAGTGTTCTTGTAAATCACTCTTCATTTGATGTTGAGAAAAACCTCACTCCAGATACTGGTACTCCTAAAAAAGCTACAGTAGATGGTAAATTGGATACCTCTAAAGTAGGTAATTACCATGTCTTAATTGCTTGGAAGAGACCAGGAGAAAGTAGTTTTAGTGAACTTTGTCAGATGAGAGGTAACTTCACAGTAGAAGATGTAGGTGCTCCTAAGTGGGATGTTGGGAAAACTGCTAGTGAAGAATGTATAGTAGATAGTGCAGGAGAATCAATTGCTAAATTAACATATACCATAACAATTAAGAACAATGGTAATGCAACAGGTACCATAACTAATGTCACAGACAAATTAGACTCCAAGGTAGTAGGTGGTTCTGTCACAGATATCTCCGATGGTGGTACATACTCTTCTTCAGACAGAAGTATTAAATGGGGATCATTTAATATAGCTGCAGGCCAAACAAAGACCCTAACATACTCATTTACTGTTAGAAAAGATGCCTTTGGTGTATATGACAATGTTGTAATAGTCAAACCAAGTGATGGAACAGATTATATTGCCAATGCAAGTATCACAGCAGATTGTGTAGAGGAGCCATATCAACCTCCTGTGGAAGGTGGTAAAGTCCCTGAGACAGGTCTCTTCGATGAATCAGAGAACTTAGTCATAATGGGAGGTATACTCTTGTTCTTAGGCTTAGGTTGGACATGGTTAAACAGAACATATGAGATAGTTAATGGTAAGTTGGTACAAAGAAGTAAAGAGAGATTTGAAAAAAGAGTAGTCAAAAACTAAAGAATTGTGATATAATTCCCAAGTATTAATTTAAAGG
>ENA-UOOK01001569-UOOK01001569.1-fermentation-metagenome-genome-assembly--contig:-NODE-1569-length-29899-cov-20.008511_pt1 | contig 29899 bp, 37 predicted proteins | sample MGYA00245777_ERZ724023 | MGnify/ENA primary metagenome ERZ724023 (study PRJEB28704, sample SAMN03018312) | fermentation metagenome | biome: anthropogenic terrestrial biome; feature: soil...
ACCTTCTCAAGACACTTCCGCATACTTTTTTATTCGATTTATAGAGGAAATATACTGTTTTTTGATGACAATATATTAACGTAGAAAAAAAGTAGGAAATCTATTTCTTGTTTTCTTAATCACAAGAAAGACATCTTTTCTACAATATGAAGTTAATCGAAACGAATCTCTTTTAAGTTAATATATAATTGCAATTATTCAAACATTACGTACTAATAGACAATTTATTAGAGGATTATAACGTTAAGATGTTATATAAGATAAGACAGACTGTTATATAACGTTCTGTTAAGCTATTATATGGACGCAATCCATTAATTTTGCCTTACATTTTAAAACAATATATTTATGAAATATTTAAAAAACAAAAAGTTCGTTTTGCTTGATGAGGAAGAATTAGAAAACACCTTTGGAGGAACAAAGTATGAATTCTATTATGACGAGAATAATATTTTACGTTGCAGGATACTCAAATAAATAGAAATCTTCTCATAAAGAGAGACATTAATCAATTAAATTAAAGAAAATGAATAAAAAAAGAATCAAGCGCATGAAAGAGGTGAATTATTTAATAGCCCCAGCATTTATTATGGCTTTAGTAATATTTTCGGCATGCGAAAAGAATGAAGCGGAAGAAGTTATTCAGAACAAGACCGCAGAAAAAACGGTTAATCTACCGGAAGAATCGAGATTGGCTTCGATAGCCAAGTTAATATCAGAAATAGATGTAAGCATCGATATGATCAAAGAAATTAATTCGGGAGTAACAAAATCACTAGAAAAAGGATATGATGAAGATATGCCGTTTACAGAAATATTAAGTCCTGTTGTTTACCCTGAAACTACAACAAGGAGCGATGTTGGTCAAAATCTTTTTGGAAAAGCTTTATTAGAAAAATTTAATACCCTATCGGGAACTCGTAGTACCAATTTCGTTACTGATTTATTTGATCAGTTAAAAGAAGAGGGGATCAATTTGTATTGGCCTTATTCTGACAACTGGGATGGTGAAACAATGCCTGTAATTACTTTTGACCCGGAAAATGAGCAGGATTGGAATTATGCGTATACGTTTTCTTCCTTTCAAAGCACAACAAGAAAAGCGTTGCCTCCAACTCAAATGATCGTGGATGAAGAATACGCTATCGATTCTCCGGTTTGGGTAATAAATGAAACGGAAAGAGTACAAGAAGAGTGGGATATCATAAATCCGGATATTTCATTGGAGATTGATAAGCCAGTAGCGGGTGTCATTAATAATACCCCTTCTACCCCTTCTTCCACTAACGTTTATAGCGTTTATTTGGGAACTCTTAAGATAAGCCGACAATTTGATTCTTGGTTTAGAGGGGGATCGGAAATTATTATTCAGGCAGGAGCGCCGAAGAATTTTGAGATAAAAGATAATGGGAACTTAACTTCTTTGGCGATGAATACAAGTTACAAGAAATTTTATGTTTCACGAAAAGATATAAAAAAGGGTATCGTGCATTCTCTTAATTATTTAATTGTGGGGGATTGGCAAGATCCCCTGAATGAAATAGGCGTAATGCTTCATGAAGAAGATCCCGGTTCGGCTATTAAGGAAATGAATGTAAAAGTATCGGCAGAATATAAAAAAGTTAAGGGAGAGTTTGAAATTAAGTTTGATATGAAAAAGGGCGATGAATTAATATCCAAACAAATATATCAAAGAGGATTTGTTTTTTCTACGAATAATCTTCTCAGTTCTTCTCCTGATAATTGGTACAAGGATATAACAGATGGGGCCGAATGGACTTTACCTTATAAGATCGGAAAATCAACATTATAATTTATTTATATGTATAAACTTAAGAGTGAAAAGAACATAATGCAAAGGATTACTCTTTTTGTAGTTTGTTTAAGCGTCTTTTTCATCTTTTCGCAAAAAGCTACGTCGCAAATCAAACTTGGCGTAAAGGCTGGAAGTGTTTATTCGGGTCTTACGTCCGAGAGTAAATATACGCCGATAAATGTGTTCCCTTCTATTGGAGTGATTGGGGAATATGAGTTAAACAACACAGACTGGATAGTGCACGCGGAATTAAAATTCACTCGCAAGGGAGGCACATTATATGCCCCTTCGGATAATATTCCGGCAGCCGTCATCGACAAGTATGAATATAAATTATCTTATTTGGAATTACCTGTAAGCATCGGTTATTCAATTCTCCTGAATACGAATATAAGGCTTGTCCCCCGATTTGGCGGATATTTTGCTTATGGGATTTCAGGGAAAGGGATAATCGAATCGGAGCAATCGCTTGGAAAAAGCGGAGCTATCGGCATATATAGCTTCGAAGGCAATAAAGGAACACTTCAGGGAAAAGACTTCGATTACCGTCCGTTCAACAGGGCCGATGCGGGCCTCTTTGCAGGGTGTGATCTTTTTTATAAGAATTTTTTCTTTTCTGTGGATTATATTCATGGGCTAACCCCAATGCAAGAGTATAGTAATTCGGGTAAATTATTACATCGTAATATTTATTTCTCCGTTGGGGCAATCTTACTTTAATGTGACTTCACCAAACATCCTTTTCGTGATGTTTGGTGAAGTATTTCTCTATTTTTTTTATAGATATATGTTCAGAAATTATAAAGTGACAAGTGCAATAATATGTCTATTCTTCCTCCCGATTATCTAAAAGACAGTCTTCCGGCTTACATCTATAAACACACGACGAAATCACAGGCTATTTATTGGGTAGTGCTTGCAGCCGTTACCGTTTGCTTGGTTTCGTTACCGTTTATTTACGTAGATGTTACTGCGCAAGCTGCCGGCAGGATACGCCCGGTGGAAGAACGTGCGGAAATTAAGTCGCCCGTGTCCGAACGGATAGACAGCGTATATGTAAAGGAGGGGCAAAAAGTAACGAAAGGAACGGTTCTACTCCATTTCCGAACGGATAATTTTCAGTCCAAAGCCGTATATCTGCAACAACAGTTTACGGATATATCGAATCAACTAAGTGACTTGCATCAATTGATAGCAGGTAAAACGCCGGATAAGTTTTCTTCCGGCGTACGCAGGCAGGAGCACGCTTATTATACCAAAAAGAGAAAAGAGTTGGAAACACAGCTCGAAAAGTGTACCGGCGAATATAACCGGAACAAAAAGTTATATGATAACGAAGTGATTTCCGCCGAGGAATACGAACAGTACTTGTATGCCATGCGTAACGCGCAAAACGAGTTATCGTCCCTTAGAGACAACCAACTGAGCGTTTGGCAGACGGACTGCAATACCCTAACCTTAAATAGATTGGAGTTACAAAGTTCGCTCAACCAATTGAAGAAAGACCGCGAGTTTTATTATGTAACGGCTCCGGTGAACGGAACGGTAGAACAATTCATGGGTATTTATAAAGGAAACAATGTGGCGGCCGGACAAACGATGGGTCTCATCAGCCCCGATTCAACATTGTATGCCGAAGTATATGTCCTGCCACGGAATATAGGCTATCTGCAAAAAGACATGCCGGTAAATATCCAAATAGAATCGTTCAACTATAATGAATGGGGAACGATTCCGGCGAAAATACGTGAAATATCGTCCGACTTCTATTTCGACTCCAACTCCAACAGCAGTTATTATAAAGTAAAGTGCGTGCTTGGCAGGGATTATCTCTCCCTTAAAAACGGTACACGGGGATATTTAAAGAAAGGTATGACGGTGCAGGCGCATTTTGTCCTGACACGCAGAAGCCTTTTCCAATTGCTTTACCAGAAAATGGACAGTTGGATGAATCCCTCACAGTATCAGTCGTAACGGCCAACATGCTTCGCGATAGCCATTGAAACGATATCCAAATGAAAAAAGGAATAAAAATAAAACAACACGACATTACCGACTGCGGCGCGGCTTGCCTTGCTTCGGTCGCCGCTCATTTCGGATTGCGTTTTCCCATAGCCAAAATACGGCAGTATGCTTTTACCGATAAAAAAGGTACGAACCTGTTGGGATTGATACAGGCAGGAAAGAAAATCGGCATCAATTGCAAAGGGGTGAAAGGCGACTACGATACATTGGTTAAATTCAGCCCTTTTCCTGTCATCGCCCATATTGTGGTGAAAGAAGCGTTGAATCATTTTGTGGTGTTGTATCATGCAACGGATAAGCAGGTCATCCTGATGGATCCGGCCGACGGGAAAATACATAAAAAGACAAGGGAAGAATTCGAAAAAGAATGGACCGGTATTTTACTTCTTACCGAAAAAGACGTGTCGTTTCAGAAAGGGCGTTACACCAAAAGCCTTTTCCTCCGTTTTTTTGAACTTTTGCTTCCGCATAAAAGCATGATGTTTCAGGCGCTTTTCGGAGCCGTCATGTTCAGCATATTGGGATTATCGACTTCGGTATATGTAGGGAAGATAACCGATTATGTATTGATCGACAAGAATTATAATCTATTGCACCTGATGGGGATCATCATGGTTTTCATTATCATTCTGCGCACGTTTATCGGTTCGATGAAAAGTATTCTGGCATTGCGTACGGGGCAGCATATCGATGCGGTGCTGATATTGGGATATTATAAACACTTGCTCACACTGCCGCAACAGTTCTTCGACAGCATGCGGGTAGGGGAAATTATTTCGAGGGTGGGCGACGCGGTGAAGATACGCAACTTCATCAATAATGCTTCCATCGACTTGGCCGTGAATACCATGATTTTGCTTTTCACGTTGTGCGTGATGTTTGTCTACTCCTGGCAACTGGCATTGATCACTTTGGCCTCGGCGCCTTTGTTTGCACTGATATATATTGCGTTTAACAAACTCAACAAAAAATATCAACGCCGGATTATGGAAACCAATGCCGACTTGGAAAGCCAACTGGTAGAGTCGGTCAATTCCATGAACACCATCAAGCGGTTCGGCATTGAAGATTACGCGAATATAAAAACCGAAACACGTTTTGTAAGGCTTATCCGTAATACGTTTAAAAGCATTTACGGCGCCATTATTGCGCAAAACGGCATTCAGTTCGTATCGTCGGCGATAACCGTAGCCGTGCTGTGGGCCGGGAGCGATTTGGTTATTCAACAACACATCACGCCCGGTACGTTGATGGTTTTCTATTCGTTGGTAGGGTATGTGGTCACCCCCGTCGGATCGTTGATCTCGGCTAATCAAACGGTGCAGGATGCGATGATCGCCGCCGACCGGTTGTTTCAGATCATGGATTTGGAGAGGGAGGAAGAAGAGCTGAATACTAAAATCACGCTTTTTCCTTCTATGGTCGGCGACATTACATTGGAAAACGTGAATTTCCGATATGGAAGCCGCAAGCAGGTTTTCGAATCGTTGAGCATTACCATCCCCAAGGGAAAAACCACCGCCATCGTCGGGGAAAGCGGCTCGGGAAAGACGACGTTGATATCCCTGCTTCAAAACATTTATCCCATACAATCCGGTAAAATAAAAATCGGGAATTACAATATCAATCAAATCAGTAACGAAAGTTTACGGAAGAGCATCAGTACCGTGCCGCAACATATAGAGTTGTTCGCCGGTTCCATCATCGAAAATATCGCTTTGGGAGACATGGCTCCCGATATTCAACGAATCACGGAAATAAGCAGCCGGTTGGGATTGAATGATTTTATCGAGGGGCTACCCAACGGATTCATGACGTATATCGGTGAACACGGTGCGACCCTTTCGGGCGGCGAACGACAGCGTATTGCCGTGGCAAGGGCTATTTATAAGAAGCCGGAAGTGCTGATTTTCGATGAAGCGACTTCCTCGCTCGACTCGATATCGGAACGATTTGTCAAACAAACGCTTTCCGACTTGGCAAAGGAGGGAAAGACCATTATTATGATCGCACACAGGTTGAGTACTATACGGGATGCCGATTTGATTATTGTGCTGGAGAAGGGTAAGCTGGTGGAGGCTGGTTCACATGAAGATCTCTATAAGAACGACAGCGTATATACCCGTTTGTGGAACGAACAGTTCAATGTAATACGATAAGCGATAATTTAATAATTCCTTACAGTTATGACACTTTTTCAACAAATAGAACGCATTCGATATATTCATCGGTTAATCCGTACCGAATCGACAGGATGTCCGGACAGGCTTGCCGGCCGGGTGCATTTGAGCCGGAGGCAACTGTATAATATTCTGGAAGAAATCAAAGACATGGGTGCGGACATAAAATATAGTCGTTCGCGTGAGACTTTTTATTATGCAAACCCTTTTGTGTTTCAGATAGAAATAGAGATCAAAATCCTTCCGGATGCAGAATTGGCAAAATATTACGCCGGAAGTCGCATTTTTTTGCTTCCGTGCAAGGAAACTGCACGGAGTACCTTTACTTTTGCTATGTAAATTAAGAGGTGCACAAAATAATTTACAACAAACAATTTTAGTATGAACAAATTAAAAAGTATTTTTGTATGAAAAATTTAGAATTTAGTGAGCTAAGCGTTCAGGAATTGGAAAAAGTGGAAGGGGGCACCCTATTATTGGAGCAGCAGCTCTTGTCCTAGCTTTTTTTGTATTTGGGTATGGAGTAGGTAAAGACAGAGCGAATGCTGATAGGTGAAATAATTATAAATGCTGATTATGGTAGAAACTTTGAATTTCACAGGATTCCAACCTTTGGAAGCTGAATTTTTAAATAAGATTGATGGAGGAAGTATTTCTTCTAAAAGCCTAAGGTTGGGTATTGTTTTAACGTTGTTATCTCCAGTTACTGGAGTTGGTTATTGGTTTGGATATTTTGTAAACTCATGAATACAGTATTATTGGTTATAGCATTATGTTTAATATCTATAGCTTCTTTTATTAAAAATAAGAAGATTAAATATGTATTATTTGCATGTTCTATAATTTTATCTATTTTGAGTTTATTTATATCATAAAGATTTATACGTAATATGAAAAAAAATGAATCATTCAATTCTTTTCAGGCAATAGAGATTACCGAATTGGAACAAATTAATGGTGGATCAATAGTGGAAACGATTAAATTTCTTATAGAAGTTATTAAGAATCCCCTCACTCCCTGGCTATAAAGTGTAGTTTAAAAATAGAAGCAAATGAAAAATTTTGAATTTCAAACACTAAATGTAGACGAAATGGAATCCGTTTCAGGAGGATTAACTATTCCGGTTTTACCTATAAAATTTGCTTTATGGATTGTTGAGAAGGTTGTTAAAGCATTGCAGTAACATCAAAAATCAACGATGTACAATTAGCTTATAGTTTAGTCAAATAACTATTTTTTCGCTACTTTGGAAGTTAATCTTCCAAAGTTGATATTTTTTTATAGATTTAATTTGTTGATATAGCATATTTCTCAATTTAAAACATTTTTCAAATATTTACTTTCCACCTTCTTTTATGAAAATTGGCGTTTGTACTTATAACGTCTCCTCTGACGACGGTCAACTCGAACTATTTCGAGACCTCAAATCTTAACGGGATAGTAGTGTGCAAATTTTTTTGCGTCCGTGCAAGGAAAGTGCACGGAGTACCTTTACTTTTGTGATGTAAATGAAGATGTGCACAAAATGAATTTACAACAAACAAAATTAGTATGAACAAATTAAAATGTATTTTTGTATGAAAAATCTGGAATTTAGTGAGCTAAGAGCTCAAGATTTGGAAGAAGTGAACGGAGGAGGAGCCGTTGGCCCGGCTCTTTCGTATTATGCGAATTCATCTGAAATAGAAGCCGGACGTCAAGTATTAGCAGACGCGGGCGATTTTATAGTTGGTTTTGTGAAAGGATTATTTAATTTATAAATAACAAGAGATGAAAGAATTAAATAAGTGTGAATTAGTAGAAGTTTATGGCGGAAGTGAAGAATCCTATAACGCTGGATATAAATTAGGGAGCAATCTCCGAAATGCAATTGATGGTGTGGCCGTTATAAGTTTTTTAGTGTTTGTTGCTTCGCGTGGAAGAGTAAAATTGTAAATCGGAAATGATTAGAGAGAGGGCTTCATTAAAAGTATGCTCTCTCTTAATCCCTTCTTTCAGTTGATATGGAAATAAATATAGTAAATGATTTTTATACGAATTCCGACAAAAAGAGATTGCCTAAAAAGAAGATTATAGCAAAAGGAATATCGTTTTATTTACTTGCGCTGTTTCTTGTATTGGTCTCTCTTGGTTTGTTGTATTTTATTCTGAAATTAACCGATATCGATACGCATCAATTTCAACCGGTAGATTCAAAAACTCTTAAGATCTCCGATTCTATTTGGTTTATTGTCTTGATAGGTCCTATCATGGAAGAAATTGGATTCCGTTTGGGATTATCCTTTCGGAAAAGGGATATGATGGTATCTTTTCCGGTTTTTGTATTTATTGCGATGAGCATTTTTTCCGGTGATTACCTGCACTTTCTCATTCCTAAAATAGGTGTCAGTATCCTCTTATTCCTTTTTATCTATCTTTTACCTGAGCATCTATTCGGGAAATATAAAATAAAGTACGGATCAAAAATCATAATAGGAATGACCTTTCTTTTTGCATTGGCTCATTTGGTGAATTTTAAACTCAATATGGTTTTTCTCCCGATCTACCTATTACTATGTTTACCCCAATTAATTATGGGAATGACTTTTACCTATTTCAGACTGAACCTCGGATTCCTGTACGCCATAAGCGCCCATATCTTAATTAATAGTCTCTCTGTATTACTTCCATCTTAAAAGTTCTCTAGTGAATCGGAAAAAACAAAATCACCTCTTCAAAAGGTTATATAACTTGCATGCTTATGGATTTCACGCAATAAATAATCTTTCTCCGTTTATCATTATTTAGTTATACAAACACCTTGGGATATAAGAGTTTTACTAATGAATGTATCGATATAATAAATGAAAATATGAAAATCAACTTTTTATTATTTGCATGCTTCCTATTCCCCATTTCTTCGGTATTCTCTCAACAGCCGTTTACCGTTGAAGTAAAGAATTCAGTGCAAGAGGTTTTGTCCTATGCTGAAATATTCATTCCTCAAAAAACTCATAAAGTTGGAACGAAAGAAGGAACACTTGCTTTTCCGGAAGATCTTATTCAGGAAGGAGATTCCATCATTGTTCGCTATTTAGGATATGAAACAAAAAGAATAGCAGTGAGCCGTGAAATGATAAATGCCGGATATTGTGAAATCTTATTGGATGAAAAGCCTTATCTTCTCGAAGCAGTCGTCGTCAATCGGAACGATTTAAATGCGGAGGCTTTCTTTAAAAAGAAAAAGAAGAAACTATTGCTGCCTTATTTCCGTGATCATTCGTTTCTTGTCGATTTTGACTCTGTGGTTTCCGGCGATTCGACTGTTGCCGGACAGAAAACCGGATTTTTTCGCGACGCATATGTTTCTATAGACAGCATCGGATTAAGCTCAGATTCAGTTGCCAATGAATTGGTGTACAAAGGACTGAAAAGAGGATATGAATTGAATTATCTTTTGGCGGATATCTTTTGCCATGCGAAATACCGGAAAAGGTTTTACTGCGATTACAAGGGAAAAAGAGACGGATTTGATCTTTGGAGCTTTGCGATTCGTCCGGGGAAAGGTGATTTGTGGCGTTTATCGCTTGGTGATGAATTCGTTTGCATGGTGTCGCTCGATGAGAAGGGGTATATTGCCAACATCGAAGCGCAATTAACAAGCCATTCCAATAAATCCGAATCGTATATCCTCAACACGGATTATACGCTATTTCGAGAAAAGATCGTCGCTTCCCGCTCTGTATTTAAAATACTCCCTAACGCGGATAACGATGAAGCAAAAGAGTGCGTCATCGTTATGACGTTCTCCGGCTTTGGGAAATCATAGGGGGGGGGAGGATATTTATTTACTTCCATGCTATATGCTAGTAGAGAAAATATCTTTCGCAAGGTGGGCGTTAAAAACATCCTCGAATCCACTGAACATCCCTATGATATCGGCCGGATGGATTCCGTTGAATATTATAGTTGCCCTTTTGGCTGGCCCGGGCGGACTCTTGCCGGCGCCAAGTACTATATCGGCGGCATCAAGTGAACCGCTGGATGGCCCAAGTGTCGTTCTGTCGGCGTCAAGTGTCTCGTTGGATTGACCAAGTGTCATATTGGTTGTGCCAAGCGAACTACTGACCTGACCGAGTGTCATACCGGGGGGATCTTTTTCAGTCCTAACCGGACAAAGTGTCATACTGGGAGCCTCTTTTTCAATCCTGACCTGACCAAGTGTCATACTTGCTGTGTCTAGCGGAGGTCTGACAGGCTCGAGTGTTCTACTGTCGATGAAAAGTGTCGGCTTAAATACTCCCGAACACGGATAGCAATGAAGCAAAAGAGTGCATCATCCGTAGGGCTTTCTCCGGCCTGGGGAAATCACAGACGGGGACATATTTTCTGCTTCCGTGCAAGTAAACTGTACGGAATGCCTTTACCTTTGTGATGTAAATGAAAAAGTGCACAAAATGATTTATAATAAACATTTTAGTATGAACAAATTAAAACGTATTTTTGCATGAAAAATTTGAAGTTCGACGAGCTTACTGCTCAGCAATTGGAAAATATTTCAGGAGGTCTTTACCCAATTACGGAAAGAATTTTGAATGCTATCGGAGCTTTAGCAGCAGAAATGAATAATAAAATGCACGAAGACCCATATTGGTGGACTGCTTTCTCACATTAATGTTTCAATAAAACAAATGAATTACAAGGCATATTTGAAGATATTTTATATTTTAATTGTCGCATGGGTAATAGTGCATTCTTGTAATATTTTTATTATATTTCAGGAAACAGGTACAATTGATTTTTCTCCATTAAAAATATGGGGACCTTGGGCAATCACAGCTATTTTTCTTTTTATACAACAACTTATTCGCGATAAATTTAAAAAGAGAAAATAGTAATTTATCAATTTGGGATTCAAAATCTTTTAATGTATGAAGTGATTGAGGAGACTGTTTAATTACAGTCTTCCTCAATTTTAAAATAGGCTTATGGTAACTCGCACACCAATCATACTGTTTTTTCTATTTCTTTCCTCGCTATTGTCAGCACAAGTGAAGATAATGGATGCAACAACTAAAGAGCCGGTACCGTTAGCTCATATTTTCACCAGTGATGGAAAATGAATATTGGAATAAACCGGAAAAGTATAAGATCCCCCGATAGATCCGAATTTCGAAAGACGGTTTGGAAAATCGTTAATCATGTATTAAGAAGTGCGAGGGCGATAGTTTTCTATGCGGATTGCTTTTGATAATATTTTAGAATATTGAGTGCGGACATAAAATACAGCCGCTTACGGGAAGCTTTTTATTATGCAAACCCATTTGTGTTTCAGATAGAAATAGAGATCAAAATCCTTCCGGATGCGGAATTGGAAAACAATTATGCCGGAAGTTGTATTTTTTTGCTTCCGTGCAATGAAAGTGCACGGAGTACCTTTACTTTTGCTATGTAAATTAAGATGTGCACAAAATGATTTACAACAAACAATTTTAATATGAACAATTTAAAAACTATTTTTGTATGAACAATTTGAAATTTAATGAATTCGCAGTATGGAATTGGAAAATGTGGACGGGGAATTTGGGAACAAGGCATAGTAGATCAGTTCCATTATTTTTGATCCTAATAATATCTTTAACAGCAAGTTGCTATACTGATAATGGATTGCAGCAAAAATTAGAAAATCAAAAATCGACTACTTTAAAAACAATTGTAGAAAATGCTTTGACAGCAGATCCTGCTTATCAAGAGTTGAAAATTGACAATTACAAGAAAGCGGTAAGGATTGAGACATTAGATTATGAAACAGGGGAAAAAACTGTTATTTGGGACTGTATTGAAGTTGGGAGCACTTGCGATCCAAATGTAAGGAAAAAGCAGGATGTAGCGCGGCTCTTGTCTAATGAGTTATTAAAAGAACAAATAGACGAAGGAAATATAATAATAGAGAATGGAATTAATTATATTTTATTGAAGGATAAGTCCGAACATCCTCTGTTTTTTCAACAAACCGAAATTCCTATTGGATACGAGGATCTTCCCAAAACGAAGATAGTGAATGTTAAAGAATATGAAATTAATAAGAAAGAATATACACTGAAAGCGGTAATTGATGAAGAAAGGGGAATGTTAACATGCCCGGAAGAAGGAAATGATTGTAGAATTGGAAAAACAAGCATTACCTCCAATATATTACAAAAAAATAATTCACTGGCTTTTAATATTATAGGATTATTTGAAAGTACGTTCCCAGAAAAAAGTATAGTTGATGGATTCCGTAATAATAAATACACTTTAACTTCATTCAAAAATGGATTTATGATACAAGATAATGATACCGGAGAGTCCCTCTATATAAAAAATATAAATATAGATTAATCATAACATAGTGGTAATTTTCAAGATTTATTCATCAATATCTTGAAAATTGCCATTTTAACAATATTTTTATTGATCAAATTATGCGGATGTTATTTTTTATATGTTTATCAATTTTCATAATTATATTCACTCTTGCTTCATGTTCGACAAAGTCGACTGAATATAAAGTGACAATAGTCGAGAATACTTTTAATTCATCTAAAGTAAAGGGTGTCTATGTTAAAAATAATAAAAAAATAAGATTTAGGTCTTTATATTCAAACAGTGATAATGACCTTTTCTTTTCATTTTTTATAAATGATTCCATTTACGCCAGATATGATTTTTCAAAAGATTCTCTTCGTTTAGAAGAATTACCTTTGTCCTTAAAACTATCAGAAAAAGGAGGTCTTTCTTATATAAATGACGAATATTTATATATAAATGAAAACGATAATATAATCAAAATAGGAGCTAATCAAAAAGTGGATACTATTTTTAAAGACGTATTATCAGAAAACGAATTCTATAAACATTCTTTCTATGATGACAATATAAAAGTTTACAATGATTCTATATATTTTCAATATGGAAAGACCGGAACCATTTCTTTAATAGACAGTATGTCCACCATGCTCATGTGTAATGGACGATGTGAAAGGATATTGCCTTATCCCTCATATTTCTTTACTAATTATATACATTATAACGGATTAGTAAGCACAAAGTATAAAGATAAAATATATTATACTTTTCAGACATCAAAATATATTCAATCATTTTCCATGGATAATGGTTTTGTCAAAACAATCAGTCTTCCCTATGCTGAGAAATATCTATTATTTAATACGAATAAGAATACGGATATCTTATATATAAAAAAATATTCTGAACAAACCGCATTCAACTATAGGTTATTCTGTTTAAATAATAGGGTTGTTCTGTTAACAAGAAATACGAGCGGAAAAAAGAAAAATTTTAAGTTTCTTGTTTATGATAGTGATTTAAATTTTTTGGGGGAAAGCATCTTAAATGAGCATATCCCGCCATATAACATTACAAGCGATAATGAAAAAATAATAATTTTAGATATTTATGAAGGAAAGATTTATAACTTGTTTTTTAATTAGTCTATTTGCGATAACGATACCTTCTTGTTTGAGTAGAAAGAGTAAAGAAATCGTATTTTCTTGTGATATGTGCAAAGGTTGTGTCGAATCTGCGTTGTCATATATCAAAGAGAAACAAATAGATAAAGAATACGTGATATATTTAGATTCAAATTGCCTGAACGACTATAATATATTTATTTATAAAGATATTAAATATAATCAATTAGATAATGAAGACCTTATTAAAAGGTATGGCGAATTTGGAAATTTTATATTGATTGATAGTTTAGGAAACACTACAGAATTTTTGACAGATATGAAGCTATATGATTTGATAAAATGAAGCTAAGCATATCGCTCTCTCAGGCGCTTTATCTGCTCGTTTCGGTAATGGAAGAGGAAAAATACAACTGCATATACGTGGAATAAGGTGTAAAATGTTTTTTAGGCGGAGCCATGATGTGTATTATGCAACCCCCTTTGTGTTTCAGATAGAAATAGAGATCAAAATCCTTCCGGATGCGGAATTGGAAAAAAATTACGCCGGAAGTCGTATTTTTTTGCTTCCGTGGAAGTAAACTGCACGGAGTACCTTTACTTTTGTCATGTAGATGAAGATGTGCACAAAATGATTTACAACAAACAATTTTAGTATGAACAATTTAAAACGTATTTTTGCATGAAAAATTTTAGAATTTAACGAGCTGAACGCTCAAGAATTGGAAGAAGTGGAGGGAGGAATAGTTCCTCTTGTTATTGCAGGCATAATCCTGATAGGATTAATTGCTTCCACACAAAAAGCTTACTAATTTTTATTGTAGGAGGATAAATAAAAAGTTCTCCTGCATTTTTATAATTGACTTCACTTGTGTTTCATCAATTACGGCTTATAATACAATTAAAATGGGTGATTTTCAAGCGGCAGCTTAGGGAAATCCCGCCTTTATACCTTATCCTTTTAGCGGCGCTCATTGCGGCTGCCGCCTGTGTGTTGATTAAAATGGATGTGAGGGTGACGTACCGATCGCTATCGGTGGCCGCTATCGTACAAATACTCCTTTGCGCGCAAATACCATGGAATATCAGTAAACAACTGTACCTGAAACAATATTCATACCTTTCAGGTCTTTACAGAGGAATAAATTATTCCCTTTTATCTCTCCCTTTTCTATTGATCGATATCCGCTTTTGGCTCGTGGCTCTGTGTACCGCAATAGTATACACGGCTTTTGCAAATAGCACGATATTGAAGGGGATATCGAAAATGCGCCCCATTATTCCTTCGCCTTTCTTTGTAAAAAGCAGTTACCTGTGGCATTCCCGCCAACGTTATCTGTTACCTTTGATATGGGCGGGGATGATTCTGATAGAGATTATTGCGCATTCGGCAGGGAATTATAATCTTGCCATTGTCGTCCTGGTGACGGGGTCGTTCATTGCATTTATGATGACGATCATGCAGTACGAGAAAATCGATTTTATACGTATGTACGCGGACGCATCTCGTTTTATGGCGCATACCGCTATGGAAATCATGGTGAATACCGCTGTATTTATTGCCCTACCCGTGTTGTTGATCATCGTCTTCTTCCCGCAAGCGTGGCAAATTACATCAATAGCCGTACTCATCATCTTTCTCATGAACATTCATTTTTTATGGATGAAGTACGGATTTTATCCGTCCGAAGTATTGAGCGGTATTCTGACGGTTGCGGGTCTCTTTATCCAAGGGGCGCTGGCGGTAACCGTTTACGGACTTATCGCGTTACCGCCTTATTACTATATATTGTACCGGCATTGCAAAAAAAACATTCATTACCTCCTGGCAAATTATGAAGCAATTGATCATTGAATCCTTATCGAAATCTTACGGGCGAAAACCGGTATTTGCGAATATCGACTTATGCTACCGCTCCGGCACCGTTAACGGCATTATCGGCAGCAACGGAGCAGGAAAAAGCACCTTTCTCAATTGCATCGCAGGTTTTATTCCTTACAGCGGGAAGATATTCAAAAAGAACATACGCACGGTAGGACTGCTCACGGCAAATCCGTATATGTTTCCCCGCATCACCGGTTATGAATTCATCGAGTTTTGTTTGTCGGCAAAAAACAGTAAAACAGATAAACGGCGGCTGCAAAGGTTAAACAGTCTCTTTGAGTTGCCTCTTGCACAATATGCCGAAGAATATTCAACCGGCATGCTCAAAAAATTACACTTGCTGGCGTTGCTATTGCAGGACAACGACCTGTTATTGCTGGATGAACCGTTTAACGGATTGGATGCCGTTTCATCGGCCTATCTGGTGGAATTATTAAAGGAACTGAAAAAGCAGGATGCTTTTATTTTTATTTCATCGCACGATGTCAACCGGTTGATTCAATTAGCCGATACGTTGACCATCATTGAAAACGGAACGGCGTGTTTGAAGCCGGATGCATTATCGGATATTGAAAAAGAAATCCAGGAAGCGGCAAGGGAAAAAGTGAAAAATATTTTTTCAAGTACAGAATAATAATTCATATTCCCACTTTCATCCTTTCAAAAGAAAGCTTTTACATTATTAGAATCTGTTTAAATTTATTTCGCGATTCAAAAAAGAAACTTTTTGAAGGCTAAGAATATTTTAATTACAGCCTTTCGTAAGAAATTTAAACAGTTTCTTAATTTTTCCGTATAATGATTGTATGCAGGCAAGGCAGAAAAAGGCTAACTGCAATTCGCGGGAAGCTTTTTATTATGCAAACCCCTTTGTGTTTCAGGAAGAAATAGAGATCAAAATCCTTCCGGATGCGGAATTGGAAAAAAATTACGCCGGGAGATGCCCGAAAATTAACTATTAAATATCTGGAATCAACAGGAGATTATTGGGGAAGTTACGCTCCATCGAGTCCTCTAAGATAGTTCTCAATTTTGTTAAAATTTACTATATTCACAACTGCGACATAATGGCGAAAAAAAGCATAGCACATATTATTGAAATAAATATCGACAGGTTAGCTAAAGCTAATCTGTTTATATATTCTTTATCTTTATGTGCGATCATTTATTTAATAAGGATTTTTTTATTTATTATAAAGCGAGTCTTCTTGATTCCGGATATCGAGTTTCGTGAAAGGATTGTAAATGAAAATTTAACGATAACAGTAGATTTAATTATAGATACCTTGATTATTGCACCACTTGTAGAAACACTGGTATTCCAAACTCTTTTCTTCTATTTCTTTAAAAAATTCAACATTCACAAGTGGATAATTGTACTCTTATCTGCAATTGCTTTTGGCGCTTATCATAATTATTCCATCTTTTATATGATCCATACAGGCATAACCGGATTTGTATTCATGTATATGTATATCGTGAGGGCGGAAATGGATAATAAGCCTTTTCTATCCACTGCAACAGCGCACTTTACGTTGAATTTAACGATAACAATAATCATAATTGTGGCTCATTTATTCAAAAACCAGATTTTCTCGAAAATGTGACATATTCCTTTTTTATGTCTGCTGTGATTGTTTTAGTATTAATTCTTAAAGACAACCGCAATAAAATAAAATAGAAAAGAATGCATATATTTGCATTTCGATTTTATTCCGTTAAAAGTACAGTTACTTTTTAAGGGCGAGTATCATTTTAAGCAAATACGCCGATGGAATTAATCATAAGACTAGTTTTTTCTAAGAAATAATGCGAAATCCGGTTCATCAATCTTATTGTTGTCTTTTATTTTTATTACTGAATAGCTTTTTCATGGCAAATGCGCAGCATCTTGTCAAGGGGACAGTTGTGGATGAAAATAACCGACCGCTCCCTTCGGTAAATATCTTTTTGGAATCATCGAAGAAGGGAACAATCACAAATGCTAACGGCGGGTTCTCCGTTAGCACTCATTTATCGGAAGAAGAGTTGACGGCTTCGTTTGTCGGATACCGGTCTTTTCATGTGGTAGTTACGCCGGCAAATAGTGTCCTGCATATCCGGTTACAACCTTTACCGGTGGAAATCGACGAAGTGATCGTAACCAATCTTACTGCTGCCCAACTGCTACGGAAAGCGCTCGCCAAAATAAAAGACAATTATCGGCAAGAACCTTTTTTGCTGAAACTATTTTATCGCGCCCGCCTGGAGGAAAACGATTCGGTGAAATACATCGAAGAAACGGCTTTTGATATTATAAAAAATTATGACGATCACGCGAAAGACCGCTATTTTCTCAGGAAGAACCGGCATTTTTGGATGATAAACAACTACAGGGGATTTTTAAAGGGTACGGGTGTAACAGATGGGGTTAAGCAGGCCCGGAAGCTCTTCGATAGTGGATTTTTCAAGAAATACCGGTTGAATTATCTGCCTTCGACCTTCATCGAAGACCGCCGCGCGTATGTCATAGAGATGACAAAGGGTGATGCTCCGGAGGGCACCACCGGAAAACTGTATATCGATGTGGAAGATTTGGCTTTTGTCCGTATCGAAATATACGACGAAAAGGGGCATGAAAGCATTTCTCAATATAAAAAGGTCGGCGATAAATACTACCTTGTCAGCGGAAAACGAAAATATATCAACCGGAAATTGGGACGTACGATTCCCGCCACCGGCGAGTTTACCGTCACGGAAATCATCCATCCTTTCGCTCCGGAGGATATAGAAGGATACCCGATCGATAGAGAGGATATATTATCGCAATATGCTACGCAGGATGCGGACACGGCATTCTGGGAAGATCATGCGCACATATTGCAGGACGAAGATGTTTCGCGGCTTTTAAAACAGCCCGATTTGCGTAAAGAGATATCTTTCCGGAGCAAACCTGCGGTGGATCCGTCGGATACGGCACAATATGCTTATTTTATAAAGAGGCTTTATACGCCCCAACTCGCTTTCCGTTTTTCTTCGGATGGCTTGAAAGATTTTTCATCGCTTAATTTCAATTTATTGTCTATAAATAATTGGATAAATAGTGAAATACATACACGAATGCGGAATTCTATTTTCCAATTTTCGGTATCGGCATTGTATCATTCGTATATAATGGCGCCGGTGGAAGAGACCCTTTCCGAAAACTTATTCCTATCGTTTCACGGTATCCGCTCGCGAATGATTCCGACTCTGTTTAACCGGTATAAACAACCTTATCTTTATCATGTGGATGATAACGCGATGAGCACATTTAAATCTGACAACTATACGGCATTTATGCGTCTGCATACCGTCCGTGACGAAGGCCATTATGTAAGGGCTTTTCAAATAGAAGAAGCGTTGGCAAAAACAGACTTGCGAAACCACAATAATTTGTTGGATTATTTGATGATCTATGCGATGGACTTGTTTGTGAACCGTAACGCTATCATTTATTCACCCTCCTTAAAAGATGTTTCTCCTATAGATAAGAAGGAATGGGAGCAACCGTTGTTGATCGACCGGAAGAAAAGTTGGGTGAAATACTTGTTCGAACAGGATGCGGTTTACGACAGGCATATTACGCGACAGAATCTCACGGATGAAGAACAACGGTATTTGAAACGGTCGTCGTGGTTGTCGTGGATAAACTTACTCTCTCCGCAGATGTTCGGTATCCCGAAATTTCGATTGGGCGCGAGAAATAGCGTAACATTTAGTTTGAATTATCTGCGTGTGCCATTCGGTGAGATGTTCGGCCAAAATATATGGTTGATGCATCATTACGGTCAATTACATGGCATTTTCGTTAAACAATACAGGAATTTTGATAAAACGACATGGGGTATAGGCTATAAATTATATGACGTGCAATTATCCCGCAATTTCTATGCGACAAGTTCGTTGATAGCATGGCAACAGCCGACGGCGTTTGCGTTTAAGACGGATTCTTCGTTCTCCGGTTTCTCTATCAATCAATTATTCGAGTATCAATTGTTGCCTGACAAGTATACCAACCGGAATAATCTTTCGCTTTTTCTCGGTTACGACTATAAAACAAAGGGATATATGCCCGAAAGTTATTACCTGAACCCTCATTTTCAAGTCAAGGCGGGATTGAAAGTCCGTTTGAAGTAACGGCATGGAATATCCCATTAAAAGGGGACAAAGGTATCGGGTTTATTAATAGGTCTTTATGATGGGGCTATTTACGCCCGCACTTCTCGGCATTTATCAGTACCCTGTTGTGAAACTTTTGCCCGATCCGGCATCGGCGCTATTGTCCGGAGCCGGGTTTAATATTGCTTATCTGATATTCTTTCTCCTTTTGTTTGTGTTGTTCAGGAAACGATTAAAAAATAGTTGAGTAATGAAAAAATTCTTTGAAAATACGCGTAAACCTACAAAAAGTTGGGGTGGAAAAATGATGTTGAAGATCATGAACGCGGGAGTTTATCTTCACGGTAAAGGCATTGGCTCTCGCTGGGCAGATGCTCTGGAAAAAGGGGACGAAATAAAATTGATCGGTCCCGGCGGTTCGTTGAAATACAAAGTTGTTTTCTTCTATCTCACGGGAAGGGTTAAGTCCATCCGGGCGGTAAAAGAATTTTTGATTTCAAAAGGTATTTCTCAAAAAAAAATAAAGACGGAACCTTATTGGAATGAAGGGAAGGAAGGCCTGTAGGTCGGTTCATTTGCTGATTGTGTCGGTCGGAATGGCGGAAGAATCGACAGGAGCAGGAAGTGAAATGCATATTCTTGCCGCAAAAGAGTTTCAATAACAGCCTCGTTTCGTTAAACGCGGTAGGGGGAGCGTGTTTAAAAACCTAAAAATAGAGAGGCAACCCACTTCTCTTTACTAAATTATCGTAATAGCCTATTTATTCGGGAATCTGTTATAATAATATTATGTACTTTTGGGGCAATAAATTCAATTGCTAAAATGAAACAAACACTTCTGGTGGCCATATTCTGTCTGGTCGGAAATGCATTATTTGCTCAAAGAACAGGAACGGTAAAAGGCCAGGTCACTGTAGAAAGTGACGGACAACCTCTCTCTTATGTGACCGCTTCGGTAGCGGTTACCGATAAACCCGACGCTTCCGTTAAAAAATTTGCCACCGACGAAAAAGGAAACTTCTCCGTCTCTCTGCCGGCGGGAAAGTATCTTATTACCTTTCAGTTTATGGGCATGGACAACCGCACGGTTCCGGTAGAGATTACCGGCGAGTCACCTATCGTTGATTTAGGAAAAATTGAAATGACGGAAAGTTCCGTCGAGTTGGGCGAGGTGAGTGTAACGGCTCAACGTCCGCTGGTGAAAGTGGATATCGATAAACTTACCTACAATGTGAAGGAAGATCCTGAGGCTCCTACATCGAGCGTATTGGATCTCTTGCGAAAAGTCCCGCTGGTGACCGTAGATGCCGAAGACAAGATTCAAGTGAAAGGTTCTTCGAGCTTCAAGATTTATCTGAACGGGAAACCTTCCAACATGGTGACGAACAATCCCTCGCAAGTCCTTAAAAGCATGCCGGCCAACAGCATTAAAGATATTGAAGTTATTACCGACCCCGGCGCCAAATACGATGCCGAAGGCGTGAGCGGCATCATCAACATTATTACCGATAAGCGCGTCGACGACGGCTACTCGGGTTCGGTAGGAGCGAATGCCGATACGAACAAGGGATACGGCGGCAACACGTACCTGACGTTAAAATACGGTAAGTTCGGCTTTTCGGGCAACGCCGGTTATAATCACCATGCAAGGCCGGCTTCCGAATCGTCTTTCGAGCGTGAAGACCGATCGCCGAACCCGGAGAATATGCTTACGCAAAAAAGTTCGGCTAAAAGTGACGGTAACGGCCTTTACCTCGATGGATCTATCAGTTTCGAACCCGATACGATGAATTTGTTCAACTTGTCGGCGTCGCGTTACGGGGGAACGTTCAATTCCTTGTCCGACCAGCTTGCCCGCTCTACCGGTGCGCGTACCTATTCCTACGATCTCCACAGCCGGTCGGTGTCGGAGTATGGCGGCATTAATCTTTCAGCCGACTATCAACGGAGTTTTAAAAAGAAGGGCGAGATGCTCACCATGTCGTACCGTTTTGAAAAGAATCCGAGCGGCAGCGAATATGAAAGCGAATATAATCATGTAGAAGGAGATTTTTATGAAGGTAACGGCCGTAAATTGGAAGATGGTTACCGCCTGAAGAGTGTAAACGATCCGAGGGGAACCGAGCATACGGCGCAAATCGATTATGTCAATCCCCTTCATCCCAAACACGAACTGGAAGCCGGACTGAAATATATCTTCCGCGATAATATCAGCCGCGGCGAATACACGTATTATGATGTGCAGAATGCCGCCTGGTTTGACGACCCCAGCCGTAAAAACGATCTCGACCACGGTCAGCGCATTGCTTCGGGATATGCCGGATACTTTTTCAAAACCGGTAAAATCGGCATAAAGACCGGATTACGCGGGGAGTATACCGATCAGAATATTCATTTTATGAGTGCAAAAAACGATACGACGGTTCAAACGCATTTCTTCGATTTGGTGCCGACGCTTACCTTTTCGTATCAGTTGGGCATGACGCAGACGGTGCGCTTAGGTTATAACATGCGCATTTCGCGTCCCGGTATTTGGGTGCTCAATCCTTATGTCAACGATGCAAACCCTTCCGATATCAGTTACGGTAATCCCGATTTGGATTCCGAGCAATCGCATAACTTCAATATCAACTACGGCTCGTTTTCCCAGAAAATCAATTTCAATGCCACCCTGTCTTATACGTATACAAACAACTCTATCTCTTCTTACAGCTTTGTAAAAGATGGCGTTACAAATAATACCTATGCCAATATCGGTAAGAATCAATATGTGGGGTTGAATGTGTACGGCAGTTGGTCGCCCTCGCAACTCCTTCGCACTTACTTGAACGGAAACATCGGTTATACCGATTTGCAAAGCAACGAGAATAACAGTTTGCGTAATAGCGGTATTTCGGGACAAGCGTTTACCGGATTGACCTTTACTTTCCCGAAAGAATTCAGGTTGTCGGCTAACGGCGGCGTTTTTTCCAGTAATGTCGAATTGCAGACGACGCAATCAGCCTATTATTTTTACTCATTGAACGCGACCAAAAGTTTTTTCGACAAGAAACTCGATATCGGTCTTTCCGCGAACAATATCTTCGGTAAATATCTCCGGCTTAATTCGACGACGGAAGGAGAGGGATTCCGGCAGAAGAGCATCTATAATATCCCTATGCGTACCTTGCGGTTAAGCATCACTTACCGTTTCGGAGATTTGAAAACGTCGATTAAGAAGGTGAACCGCACCATCTCCAACGATGATGTGAAAGGCGGGGAAAGTTCTCAAGGTCAAGGAAACGTACCGGCAAGCGGCTCCAACTAATCTGCTAATTCGCTAATTTGCTAATTTATTAATTTGCTAATTATTAATTCGTATGCGTATCGATATTCTCAGCGTACTTCCCGAAATGATTGAAGGCGCCATCCATTCATCCATATTAAAGCGAGCCCAGGAAAAAGGATTGGCCGAGTTTCATTTGCACAATCTGCGCGATTATTCCACCGACAAGCACCGGCGGGTGGACGATTACCCGTTTGGGGGAGAGGCGGGCATGGTGATGCAGATCGAGCCGATCGACCGAGTTGTTTCGCTGCTGAAATCGGAACGCGACTACGATGAAGTCATTTTCACGACGCCCGACGGCGAACAGTTTAGCCAGTCGCTGGCGAATGAACTTTCGTTATACCGGAACATCATCATTCTGTGCGGCCATTACAAAGGGGTGGATTACCGGGTGAGGGAGCATTTGGTGACGCGTGAAGTCTCTATCGGCGACTATGTGCTGACCGGCGGCGAGCTTGCTGCGGCCGTCATTGCCGATGCCGTGGTGCGGGTTATTCCCGGTGTGATCGGCGATGAGCAGTCGGCACTGTCCGATTCGTTTCAGGACAATCTGTTGGCGCCGCCTGTTTATACCCGTCCGGCCGAATACAAAGGGTGGAAAGTGCCCGATGTGCTGCTGTCGGGGCATGAACGCAAGATATCCGAATGGCGCATGGAGCAGTCGATGGAGCGCACCCAACGGTTGAGACCGGATTTACTGAAAAGATAAAAAAATAAAGATTGAGGAGAGATTGATTTTAAGATTGATATCGTTATAATAATAAAAGTATCGTTTGTCGTCTACCCGCTACGGAACGTCTCGCAGTCATTCATTAGTGTCTTCCACACATAATGAAGTGTTTCCAAGACATTCATGAATGGCAATTTGCCATTTCGTTATGACTCGCAGCCATTCAATAATGACTCAGACACATAAAATTATGACTCAAAGACATTCCGTAATGGCTCGGAGACATAAATGTATGCTCTCAAGCCACTTCGGAGTGTTTCCGGGACACTTTCGAGCGGAATGACGTCTTTTGATACATTAAATTACAGGTTTACGAACCTCGACGACAAGATTTCACTGCAACGTTCGAGGAGCTCACCGATGATCGCCATACCCTTCCGACGGGGAATGCGGATTGTTTCACCCACAATAAGCATATCTTCCACATCCGGCAGGCCTGCATTGTTTACCGAAGTCGCATGCTCTCCGTTGTATCCCTCTGTGTTGCGCGTCAAGTCGTAAGCGGGGGACAAAGTCCATCTTCCGTCGCGGCAGATAAAACTGAAGTTTTTGGCATGGTCGTCTTTGTTTTCGGCCAACACGTTGAATACCATACGACGGAACATTTCATCTACCTGTCCAGAATCTTGTGTAAGAAAACCGGTGAGATGCAGCAATGTTTTGTAATCAAGTTTGGGATGGTGAATGGATTCATTGAGCAATGCTCCGGCAGTTGCTATATGTAAGTGTTCTCCGTTTTCTATATCAAAACGCTTTGTGGCAAAGTATTTCCCTTTGAGTAGCTTGAAGTCCGGAACTTCTATGCCGCATGCACGCGCGATTGTATTATAGTGAAATTCTGTTTCACCCATATTTTGAGGATCATAGGTGTGGCGGAATTTCACGAGCCACGCTCCTTCGTGGTCATGGTATAAACATTTTGGACGGCAACCGCCGGAATTGCCGCTGTTAAAATAAAGCACCTCCGCACCGGTGTCTGTCTTTTCGGAAAATACGTCCAGCGCCAATTGTTGCAATTGATCTAACTCCTGAAAAACTTTCTCTTCTCCGATGTATGTTTCGGGAATATATGATAACGCTCCCATCCCGGATGTCCCGACAATACTTAACCGCTGAAGAGGTGTCAGTGTGGCGTCGTCAATTCCCCGCTTTCTTAACATACGGTGTAAAAGGTAGCGTCCATAACCATCCGGCAGACTGTCTTCAAAAATGCCGAAGTTGCCCCAAAAAGGCTCAGTCTTGGCAATAAACAACTCTTGCCTTAAAGGCAGATCCAGCGGAGAGAGCGAAAATCCCGACAATAGCCACTCCTTGTCATACTGGAATGCACATTGCCGCTTATCGGGAGTCATGGTTAGTTCTCCTACCTTACGACTGTGATACAAAACGGATAATTTATTTACTTCTTTCATTGCGGCGGCCCCTTTTCCGTTGTTTGTTCTTATTGATGGTCTCCAACTCCTGCATCGTGTCATAGAGCGGCACCGAAAGTAACCCTTTTACCTCTTTTGCATGGCCCAATGCTTTGGCCAAAGCCACGTAAGAGAGCAAAGAAATTGTGTGTTGCCGTTCAAATTTAGCAATCGTCGGTGCCGGCACCCCGCTTATTTCGGAAAGAGTGGTGCGCGATAATCCTTTTTCCAAACGCCGTTTCTGAAGATTTTGAGCCATGAGCTGCATAATGTCGGCGGGAGAATCCATGTCGAAATCATAAATCAAATGCATACAATAATATCCATTAATGTGTAAAAATAGAGATAATAAATACGATCATATATGTTGCAAATATAACAGAATGATTTGAATTTAGCAAGCGTGTTTGATAAAATATACGATAAGTCTGCACATCGCCACCCGCATCAACCCGTGAAGTTCTTCAACACCAAGCTCACGGGCGACCTGCTGCAACGCATCGAATAGAGAAAAAAAACTACAAATGTATGTAAAATTTCGCATATATTGGAAGAATACGGATTGATAAAGTAAGTGTTTGATAGGTAAGTTAGTTAGGTGTTGTTCCGCTATATTCTTCCAATATGTGAAAAAGAAGAATAAAGCGGGGTTAAGCGAAAGTTCTGCTACTTATCCGTTGCCTTTTTGGACTGTCAGAAAGCAGCAGGATAACATCCGGAACAACCTCTTAAACACGGCCTACACTATCAAAGAGCACTCGTTTTTCTTCTAATTCCGGACAAAGATAATCCTTTTTTTCCATGCCAACGGGGAAAAGTGGGTTTTGTCGCTGAAAATCGGGGTTTCTTTCCCCGTTACACCATGTTTTGAATGGTTTCAAATAGCTCTGTATCAGTTAATTTTGTAATTAATATGAACAGAGTATGAAACAACAAGTAGAGGTGTCGTTCTACCTGAAAAAGAACGAAATGAAAGAGGACGGCAAGTGTCCCGTCATGGCGCGGCTCAAAATCGGCAAAACCGAAACCACGTTCAGTGCCAAAATAACTGTGCCGGTATCTTTATGGGCTGCCGGCCGTGCAACCGGGAAAAGCCATGCGGCAGCCGGGATCAACGCACAGCTGGACGCTTACAGGGCATCCGCCCTGTCGCATTACAAAGAACTGCATGCCGTCAGGATCAAAGTAACCGCCGAAGACGTTAAAAGCGCCCTGCTCGGCATGGCATTCGGGCAGGAAACCTTTGTCTCGTATTTCCGCAAGCACAATGAGAATTTCGATAAGCGGGTCGGCGTAAACCGTTCGGCAAAAGCGGCCTATTCTTATTGGTACGCTTTGGGGCATCTTGAAAAATTCCTGCAAAAGAAATACAGGCTGTCGGACATCCCGTTTAAGGCGCTTGATAAATCCTTTATCGAGAGTTTTGATTTTCACTTGCGTATAGAATCCGGGTATTCGCCGGGGACGATTATTGAGATAACGACCCGCCTGCGTATCATTATCAATTATGTGATCTGCGAGGGGATTATTACACACGACCCCTTTGCAGGTTATAGCCCGGAACGCCCCAGGTCTGTGCAAAAATACCTTACCCGTACGGAACTGGACAAACTGATGACCACGCCGCTAACCTGTCCGAACCATTACCTGATCCGCGACCTGTTCCTCTTTGCTTGCTATACGGGCATGCCTTACAGCGATATGTATAAGCTGACCGACGAGGATTTAACCCTCGCTGAAGACGGGACAGTATGGATCAGGACGACACGCAAGAAAAACGACAATTCCTATGAAATCCCACTGATGGAACTTCCCCTGCAAATCCTTGAAAGATACCGTGGAATAGCGTCAAAAGGACGGCTACTGCCGATGTTCAGTAGTTCAACGATGAACGACGGGGTGAAAGCTATTGCCCAAACGTGCGGTATCGAGCGGTGGGAACAAATGGTTTTCCACGTAGGGCGCCATACTTACGCCTCCGAAATAACGCTTTCGCAGGGAGTCCCCATTGAAACGGTAAGCCGGATGCTTGGACACACACGGATAACGACCACCCAGATCTATGCGAAGATTACCGACGACAAGATCGACGAGGATATGAAAGCCCTCGACGAGCGTATCGCCGGGAAGTTCCAATTTGCCATTTAATAAATACTTAAAGTAAATTTCTTATGGAAACAATGAATAATAAACAGGAAAAACGGCGCAGTACCTTTGCCGTCCTCTTTTATATCAACCGGACAAAAACTCGTCAGGACGGCACATGCCAGCTACTTTGCCGTATAAGTATAGACGCGGAATCCGAACAGGTCGGAACCAAAATATCGGTCGATCCGGACATTTGGGAGCCGCAGGAAGGCAAGGCCGCCGGTAAAAGCCGCAATGCACTGGAAGTGAACAAGGCCATTGAAAAACTGACTGAAAAAATTACCGGGCATTACAAACAGATACAGGAAAGCCTAGGTTTTGTGACGGCGGAACTTGTCAAAAATGCGCTGAAAGGGATCGCCCAAAAGCCCCTCACCCTGATGAAACTTTTTGACGAACATAACAGGGAGTTTAAGAAACGTGTCGGCGTTGACCGCGTGAAAGAAACGTATGAATATTACCTGCGTTCTTACTCTTTGCTCTCCGAGTTTTTAATGAAGGAATACAAAACGGAAGACGTTATGCTCAAAAGCCTGAATATGTCTTTTATGGACGCTTACGACCTTTGGTTGCGTACTGATAAGGGCATGGCACAATCAACACTTTCCGGCCATATCATTATACTTAAAAAAATGACCTCACGGGCTGTCAGCCAGGGAACGCTCAAACGCGACCCGTTTATGGCCTTCCACCCCGAACAACCGTCCAAAGTGAGCCGTCACTCAAAATTAGAAGACCTTGAACGGCTGATGCAATGCCGGATTGAAAACCGGACATTATGCCGCATCCGCGACTGGTTCGTGTTTTCAACCTTTACGGGATTGGCTTATGCCGACTTGAAAAGGCTCTCCACCGAGCATCTCAGACAAGCCGGGGACGGTAGCTGGTGGATTCACATTAAACGGAAGAAAACCCAAACGGATTGCCCGATCCGCCTGTTGGAAATACCCCTGCAAATCATTGAAAAATACCGCCCGGAACGTACCGGCGACAGGATATTCAACATATACAGCAGGACTTATGTGTGCAAAATGATACATGGACTGGAAGAAGCATGTGGAATAGGCCGGATAACGTTCCATCAAAGCAGGCACAATTTCGGGACACATGTTACGCTCTCGCAGGGTGTCCCGATTGAAACGGTAAGCCGGATGATGGGACATAAAAGCATTACTACCACACAGATATATGCACAAGTGACGGACACAAAAGTAGATGAGGACATGAAACGGCTGAAAGCGCGGACAGTTTCGGATAAGGTGTCCTTGTACGAAGACGAAACGCTACGGGCGGGCATCCGTTATCCGGTAGAAAAAAAGGCAAGCATTAATACTCAACCATTAAACAACGTATCAGTATGAATACAACATCCATTACAATAAAAGAAGGACGGGTAACGATCCGTCCGGTAGCGGGAAACGTCTGGCTCACACAACACCAGATCGCCTGCCTTTTCGGGGTTTTCGTGTCAGCCGTAGGCAGCAATATACGGTCAATCCTGAAAAATGAAGTATTGCGGGAGGAAGAAGCCTGCCGCCATCAACAGGCTGGAAACGGCTGTATGCTGACGCTCTACAACCTGGAAATGATAACGGCATTGGCTTTCCGGTTAAAATCACGTGAGGCGCAGCAATTCCGCCGGTGGATCATCGGGCAGGCTGTCCACTCCGCTGTCCTTTGGAAAATTCCGGGTATGGGAGCCATGCTGAATTAAATCCCATATATCATAAAACAGGAAACGACCCCGAAAAAGGGTCGTTTCCTGTTTATAGCAATTCCTGTTCATCGAGGCTCCGTTTCCGGCCTTCCTCCAGGAATTGTTGGATTTCAGATTCTTTATACAAAACCTTGCCACAGATCAGGTAATAGGGAATGATCCCCGCCGAACGGTATTCCTGCAACGTCCGGCGACTGATTTTCAAAATGGCGGAAAGTTCGCTGTCCGTAAGGAAACGTTGCCCGTTAAAGGAACGGCGCTCAGGCATCTCCAACTTGTCAAGCGCTTTGCCGGCTTTTTCCATCCGTCTGAGAAGGTCATCCACAAGCGGGTCGCTGTTGTCTATCAGGTAGTTTTTCATGGCTTACGCAGAATTGAAGGGTGCGACGACGATTGCAGCAATTTTTCCACATCTTCCGGCCTGTAAAACACTTTATGCCGGATGCGGGAGAAGGGTATCAACCCCCTTTCCCGGTAAGTTTGCAGGGTACGTTTGGTAATGCCCAGCATCAGACAAACATCCTGATTATCCAGCCACGTTTTCAGTCCTACGTCACGGTGCTGCTCACACAAAGATTCCACCTTTCGGGTAAAGGAATCGAAACGCTTTATCATTGCCTCGTATGTTCGGGCTTCTATGTTTATTATTTCCATCTTTCATTTTTTTAGTGGTTTATTTTATCACGGGAGAACAAATATAAACCCTTTATTTGACCTATGTGTCAGGATGATAAGCGATGGAAGCATCAGGCAACGAGTGGCACAGGATGGAGACAAAAAGCCCCTTGTCGGGGCTTGATTTTAGTTGAGGTTATGCCGTTTCACCGGCTCCAGCGTATAAAACTTTGTGAAAGGGTAATGTTTCCTTTCATCCCCCTCCATTTGCCACCACTCCGCAAGGCCGTACTTTTTGACAAACCAATCCAGCCTTGCATTATCAATGTCGATATAAGCCGTTGTAAACGGATGTGGGGATAAGGAAAAGGCGATTATAGTCGCATCGGGTTCGTTAAGGCCGTACTTTTTGACAAACCAATCCAGCCTTGCATTATCAATGTCGATATAA
>ENA-UOOK01001570-UOOK01001570.1-fermentation-metagenome-genome-assembly--contig:-NODE-1570-length-29887-cov-6.377749_pt1 | contig 29887 bp, 20 predicted proteins | sample MGYA00245777_ERZ724023 | MGnify/ENA primary metagenome ERZ724023 (study PRJEB28704, sample SAMN03018312) | fermentation metagenome | biome: anthropogenic terrestrial biome; feature: soil; material...
AACAACAGTTTAGATATTTCAAGTGTAAACTTGACAGGGTGCAGCTCACTGGCACCAAACTATGCACAAGAGACCAACTTCGAACTGTGCATAGAATCGTGCCTGGCACCAGACTATGCACAAGGCTGGTGGTTTTAGGCTCGGGAGGGGCAGCCGGAGTATGTTTTGTCCAGCTTTTCCAGTTTCCGGTAGACTGCTTCATATGATTCGCAGACATCGCAGGGTACTTGGTAATTGCTCGTGATCTGGCGCAACTGCTCAAATTCGTCTTTCAGCTCCGGGCATTTCTCACCGGCGGCGTCAGTTTTTTCGACAAGCTTACTAAAAATATCACGCACTTCGTGGAATTCGGGATGGGCCGGTCCGTGAATGCGATCAACGATCGGGATGTACGGAGCAATTTCATCCAATGTAACTTTTACCGTATTTGCCATATTTTTTCCTCCAGAGCTGCCTGATCCGCAGCCTTTTTCTTTTTTATTATTCACATATTAACAGCAGAAACACAAGCTGGCCGTGACCCTGGTCAATTTTTAAAAAACAACTTAATCCAGGCAGGACTGTTCTCCCTTATCCAGCAAAGCGCCCATAGTATCAGCCGGATAGCGGCTTTCCAGATTGCTGAAAAAAACGGACAGGGCGGTGCCAACCAGCAGGGCCGCGATTGCCATCAGCAGCAACTGCCAAAACTGCAGACCCAGCTCCGCCAGCGCTGGCCCGGTAAAAGACGGCGCAATCAGGCTTGGCACCATGGCGGCGGAGGAGCCAATGACCAGGCCTAAAATGACATGGTACATAATCTCATGCTGGCGGCTCAGCAGCCAGTTGACAAGTTTTGCCGTCAGAAGAACACAGGCGACAAGGCCGATGAAAAGCGGAATAATAATGCCGAAGTCAAAGCTTTGAATGCCGGCTGCCATCTGATCGTAAAGGCCGAAGTACATGAGAAAATTCGAAGTCGCCAGGCCGGGCACCACAAAGCCCAGGCCGACGAAGGCACCGCTGATGATCCAGGTCAAAGTGTTAGGCACAATTCGGGTCAGTTCCGCCTGCCTTAACATCATGAAAGCGAACAGCAGAAGTGCCGATATGATCAGGGCGCTCCAGCCTTTGGCGCCGCGGCCCTGCGAGCCGGCAGTCCGCCAGAGCGAAGGCAGGGTGCCGATGACGAAACCGATAAAGAGAGAAATAAAAACAGCGGCATGTTTGCTGGCGAAAGCTTCGCTAACGAAGGCACTAAAAACTACCAGGCCGATGATACCGCCAATGCCTATGGGGATAAAAAATCCCAGCTGCTGGAAAAACCTGTCGCGCAGGTGGCTGAGGAAATAAATAAGCCGGTCATAGATGCCGAAGATAACCATCAGGACCCCGCCGCTGAGGCCGGGCATAATAGCGCCGATACCGATCAGCACGCCTTTGATCAGGCGCAGAATCCAATTGCCAAGTTTTCTCACACCACTGATGCCGGCAGTCTCTTCGGCCGAGGTCGGTTCAGGCAAAGCCGGATCAGCTAGGGCTGAGGCCGGTTCGGTTATATTATCTTCAGATTTTTCTCTTTGCTCTTTTGTCATTAATTTAATACACTCCAAAAATACTAGTCATCATATTATTGCAAAATACCGGCTGAGAAGCCAATCCATGCTAATCACCCGATTTGATCACTGCATGGATTGGTGCCAGGCACCAATTTATGCAGTCCCGCAATAATACTCAGTTCTTCGGCTCTTCGCGAGTCGTCACCAGCAAGGGCGTTTCCGCCTTAAGAATCTCCCTGATGTCTTTGAAAAAAACCGGATAGGCTTCTTCCTCGGCATAGTGGCCAATCTCCAGCCACTCCTTCCCCTCAGGAACACCTGACATACAGTAGGATTCATGCCGGACCAGAGCGGACCAGTCGCTTACCGAACTCGTATCCATCAAAAAGTAAAAAGCAATCTCATGCCAGTCGTGCCCATCATCTCCCTGAAAAAAGTTCTGATGCACGACCAGTAGCCGGTCGATTTCCAGCTCGACACCACACTCCTCCAGAACTTCCCTCCTGACCGCATCTTCGAGGCTCTCACCAAACTCGACAGCGCCGCCGATCGAATAGTACCAACTATCCTCAATATTCTTCGCCATCAGAACCTTTTCGTCATGTAAAATCACCGCACAGGAACGCAGACGGAATAAATTATTATCCCGCAGAAAACTAACATCTCTGCCAAAATCGACCATAATCACCTCTTTAGAAACATTCGGTTGCCCATTATATATGAAAAAAGACAAAATAACAGCCAAACCCAGCTCACTGCATGGATTCGTGCCTGGCACCTTTTGATGCAGTCCGTTTCGATGCTAACTGCATGGATTGGTGCCTGGCACCTTTTCATGCACTGACTGGACCTGGTCAGATTTGTTCCAAGTCATAGCCGGTATCTTTGCTATACTTAGGGAACTAAAAATCACAAGCGACAGTTTTGTCCTTAAGGAGAGGAAGCTATATGAGTAAACTGGAATTTTTCTATGACTATGACTGCCCCTTCTGTATGCGGGGTTACCACGCCCTGCTCGAAAACCTGGCCCAGCATCCGGACATTGAAGTCATCTGGCGGCCCTGCGATATTAACCCGCTGCCGGAGGCTAATCCCTATTCCTATAATCTCGGCATCCAGGGCTATTACTTCGCTGAGGAAAAAGGCATCGACCTTTTCGCCTACAACACCCGCGTTTTCCAGGCTGCCAATGTCGACCGGGTTGACCGCTATGACCACGCCAAATTTGCCGAATATGTCAAAGACCTGCTGGACCCGGAAGAGCTCACTGAAGCTTTGCGCAGCGGCAAATACAAGGAAAAACAATTTACAGGCAATGATTACGCCTATGAGCAGAACGGTGTCTGGTACATCCCGGCCTTGCGCATGAACGGCAAGAAGCTCGACGCCACCGGCGGTCTCGGCATCAGCGAAAAAGAACTGGCAAAGTTTTTAAAAAAGGCTAAATAACTCTTTGTAGTAATGTAAGTTTACAGTCTATACTGATTGTGATCATTTAGTAGATAAGGGGTAGTTTTTTGATGACAACTGGTGCTTTACTGGACGCGCTGATCGAGATTGCCGGAATCAGCAAAAGCGAATTTGCCATGGACAGCTTCATGACCCCGAGCGGGCTCAGCCTGATCCTCTCCGGCAAGCGGCTTCCCGGCCTGAAGGATAAGGAAGTTTTCTGCCAGCAGGCTGCCTCGGTGCTGGCAGGCCATATCTATGAACCCTACTGCTTTCCCAAGTTTAAGCAGCTCTTCCCCGTCATCTACGACTTCCATTCCCGGCATGAGCTGGAATCCTTTCTCCAGCAGGCCCTGGAATACGTCATGGACCGGGATCTGGCCCTGGCCAATGACCAGGACCTGGACTATCCTGATCATGGCAAGGCCCTGCTCGGAGACATGAAAATTCTCAACTATTTCTGTGTCCTTCTCTCTGATTGCTATCAGCGGCAGCCGGAAAGCGAACTGGTGGTCTTCAGCTCCCTGCCGATATTCAGCCATGACTACCCGCCCTTCTTCCGGCGGCTGCGCTTCGCCAGCAGTAACGGCGACTCACATATCAAGCTGCAGCAGGCACTTTTCCCGCCGGAAAACGACACGGACCAGCCGGTGGCTAAACCGGTGGACATCGTCAACAAAATCCAGGATTTTTGCGATCTCACCTTCTGGCAGGCCCGGGCCTCGCTCAGGAAAAACTACCTCCTGCTGCAGGACCAGGTGCTGATCTTTTTTGACCAGCTGCTGGATCAGAGCTGGTGCATGACCGTGCTGGAACACAAAAATTATGTCAACCACTTCTATGAGGAGATCAGGTCCCGCCTGAGCCGGCGGCTGAGTTTTAACCGCCGGCAATTTCAACAGCAGCGCCAACAAGGCAACAATTTTTTTAAAGAACTGCTGGAACAGGAGATCACGCACGTCTTCAGCTTCGCCCCCATCGGCTATACGGTGCAAGACCAGGAACTGGCGGCAATTGAAGACTCAGCCGCGGAACGCCGGATCATACTGGCTTTCTTTAAAAAAATCCTCAGTGGGGACACCAGGATTTATTTCTCTGATCTTTGTATGCGGACCATAGCTGATGAGGGCAGGTTAGTTGTACCCCTGCACGGCTTAGTTGAGCTCCCACCGCCGGAACGTATCCCCTATCTCAACCGTATCGTCAAGTATTACCAGGAGAACGCCTCCCGCGACAAATTTAAACTGATTTACAGCAATGCTCCCCGCATGTGTCTGATCTGCACGCCGGAGCTGAGTCTCATCTACACCATCGACAACCAATTGGAGAAGGAAAAAGTCCACTTTTTCTACGGGAAAAACCTGTGCGATTCTTTCCTGAAGCAGATTGAGGAAGAAGCTGTGGAAATAGCTGTTTTCAATGTTGAATGGTGGCAGGATTTTTTGCAGCATAAACTCTGATGGCAGGCAGCAGCAGCAGCAGTATTATCTTAACTTGGCGGCAGTTTTCCCAAAGCTAAAAGTTCCGGCTATAATCGGGTATAATAGACCTGTTTGGTTTGGGAGATAAATAATGAAAACTGCTATTCTGATCGAGGAACTAATTTCGATAGCCGGAATTACCAAGAAAGATTTTGCTGCCTCTGTTGCGCTGTCACCCAGTGGTCTGAGCCGCTTTTTGTCCGGCCAGCAAAGCCCGGACCTGCGCGACCACAAGAGTTTCAGCAGCGGAGCGTCACAGATTCTGGCCCCAGCTATTTTCGAGTCTAACTGCCATCTCAGGCTGAGCGGCCTCTTCCCCTTCATCTATGAATTTACTTCCAGAAACGACCTGCAGATTTTCCTGAAGTCTGCGATTTCCTATGCTCTGGGCCAGGATTATGCCGAAGAGTACGATATTTATCTGGATTATCAGGAAGAGGAAAGCTTTTATTACAATCAGCGGCAGGTCCTGAATATGAGCTGTATCATCCTCTCCGACTTCTTGCAGCAGGGTCAGGACGAAGCTTTCGAGTTTTACAGTACCATGCCCCTGCTCTTTGGCGAACTGCCCTATTTGCTCAAGCGCGTCTTATTCAACAATCCCAGGCAGCAGAAAATCTACTGGCATCAGTCTTTGAATTTTGAGCGGGCTGCTCTGGCGGATGACTATGTCCAGGTCAATAATCCCTTCGGCAAAATCCATCAGCTGGAGCAGAGTTTTGACTTGTATTTCTGGGAAAGCAATAGTTCGGATAAGCAGCATTATATTTTGTTAAAAAACCACTGCCTGCTGGTTTACAGTGCTTTGCCCGATGCCGCTCCCACGCTCAAGCTGATCCGGAACAAAAACTACCTCCTGCGTTTTCTGCAGTTCATTGACAAAAGCTGGGGCCGCAAGCTGAGTTTTAACGGGGAAGAAGCCCGGCAGTTGCTGGACCAGGATCCTGCCCTGCTGACGGGTCTGCTCGACCGTGGCCTGCAGGCTGTCTATAATTTCGTGCCGGTTAATTATGTGCTGACAGCCGATGAAATGGCAGAGACCGGCGCGTCACCGGAAGAGCGGGAGCGGATGCAGAGTTTTCTGCACGGGCTCATCAAGTCCGATGCCGATTTTTACTATTCCAGCAGCGCTGTCTCTGAGTTCTCCCGGTCGGGAAAGGCGATCGTGCCTTTGACCGGCCTTGTCAGTATTCCTGAGGAAAAGCGGGTCGAGCTCCTGCAGCGGCTGGAAAATGAGGTCAGCCCCGAAATGCGCCGGCACAGCAGACTTATCTATACATCCATGTCCAATGCGGCCATTCTCTGCTGCCAAGACATGTCTTTGCTTTATATGATCAATCAGGACGGGTCCAGCGAGAAAGTCCATCTTTTCCTGATGAAAAATATTGCTGATTATCTGGAGGAGGATTACCGGAGGAAACAGTTCCGTCTGGTCGACTATTCGAAGAGCCGCTGGCAGGCTTATCTCGATGAGGTCTCCAGCCGGTTCTCCTAGCTGAAGCACAAATAAACCGGGTAAGCAAATCGCCTCTGAGGAAGCCCTCAGAGGCGATTTGCTTTAAGTGAAACTATCTGAAATAATCTCCTCTTAATTTAAGATAGAGCGACGCCGGGGAGAGATCACTCCCGGGCATCGCTCAGGTATGAAAACTGCCTGGTTTGGGTCAGACAGAACTACCCTTATTCTTGCCCGCGGTATCTTTTGCGCGGACGCTGCTGCAGCCAGGCGAACAGGCCCAGGGCGAGTCCCGCCAGGATCAGAGCCAGTCCCAGAGCTGAAGTGCTTCTGCCTTCTCCGGTATGGGGAAGGTCAGGTTCGGATCCATCGTCCGGCTCGGTCGGGATTTGTGATCCCGTGTCTTCCGTGGAGAAGCGGTTGGTAAAGGTCGGCGCTTTGCCCTGGGCATAAACGACTTCAGCCTGAAGCTTGCCTGCCTTATCATCAGTAACCTTGACAGTCACTTTGTGTACCGTCTTATCATAGATGATGCCGGATTCGCTGCCTTTGACCTCGCGGATGGTATAGCTGTTCTCGCCCGCAGTGTCAAAATTAAGTGCGGTAAAGCTGATGCTGCCGTCGGCCTTGTTCTTCACGGTTTCAAGAACTTTGCCGTCCTTGTCTACCAGTTCAAAGCTGAACTGATTTGCTGTCAGGGTCTTGCCGGTCAGGGTCTTGTGGGCGGTGACGGCAGCACTGGTAGCTGCCGCCTTATAGGTGTTTGTAAAAACCGGACGTGTTTCGTCAGGATATTCCACTTTAGCGGACAGATTGCCTGCACGATCATCTGTTATGTGAACCTTAACTTCATGGGACTTAGAATCATAACTGATTCCGCCCAGTTCTCCCTGAATCTCTCGGATAACATATTCGTAGGTGCGACTTCCAGTGCCCCCATAGTTTAGTACTCTAAAGCTGATACTGCCATCGGCCTTATTTTTAGCTGTGTCGATGACTTCACCTGTAGCTTTGTCGATCAATTCGAACTCGAATTGATCTGCTGCAAGGGTCATTCCGTCCAGAGTTTTTCTTGCTTCAATACCGGCACTTGTGGATCTGGCTGAGTAAGAGTTCTCAAAGACTGCCACTTCAACCTCAATTGGATCATCATCCGGAGAATTAGCCGAACGTTTCATGTACACAGGTGTAACGATCAGCTCACCATTCTTATTGTCGACAACAGTAACCGTAACATCAAAGATTGTCTCATCGTAAGTGACGCCACCCTGCGATCCTTTAACCTCATGGATTGTGTAACGATGCTCGCCTTCACCATCGTTGTCTTTATATGTGAGAGCTGAGAAAACAACATTGCCGCTGGCATCGTTACTAACAGTCTCTAACAAAACGTCATCATCATTACGCAGCTCAAATTCGAATTGACCTTCTCTTAGGCTTTGCCCCTTGAGCGTTTTTCTTGCGAAGAGATTAATGGTGCCGTCTGCAGCAGCATATTTGTTGGAAAATACCGGTGGCGTACCATCTATAGTAATGTAGTCTGATGTATTTCCTGCGCCTCCTGTAATAGTAATATCTGGTTTGGGGTAAATCACTTTCGCATGCAAATGCCCCTCACCATCGTCAGTAATAACGACTGTAACAGTATATACGCTTGCATCCCAATCAATGCCGCCCTGCGAACCTTTGACTTCTCGGATAATATAAGTGTAAGTACCTATTTTCGTAAATTCAATCTGCCCAAATACAATCTGTCCAACGCCATTAAGATCAACAGTATTGGAGACAGTTTCGATAAATTTTTCTTCGCCATCATCCAATAGCTGAGTTAATTCAAAGCTGAACTGTTCAGGCTTAAGATCTTGCCCCTCAAGTGTTTTACTTGCCTTTAATTCAACTGAAACAGGAGCGGCAAGATAGCGGTTAACAAACGCAGGGACAGTTTCACCATAAGAAGCTGTCGCTGTTAGATTTCCTGCATCGTCAGCTGTTACTGTTACAGTAACGTCATGTACAGTCTCAGCAAAGGTCACGCCATGAGATTTATCATTTTCAAGATACGAAGTGTCATTCAGATGATTTAATTTTTCCCTTATCTGATACATGTACTCCCCGGGCATATTATAGGGAATCGCATCAAATTTGATTTTGCCTGCTTCTTCTCCAGCCTCCGGTGCAGCGTTCTTCTTAGTTTGAAGAAGTTCAAACGCAGGGTCTGGCCCTTCCGGCAGTACCTTGTATAACTCAAACGAGAATAGTCCGGCTGTCAGTTCTTTATTCCCCTCTAGAGTTTTCTTTGCTTCCAGCGCGAAGTTAATTGCCTTGTGCTGATTTTCTATAGTCAAAATGTTTCCATCAGAACTTGCCACATTACTGGTGGCTTCAGCCCAACTTGAGTCAGTGATTTTAATTTCAAAGACATTATCTACTGAGGTATACCCTACAATCAGGTAAATCGGTTCTGTCAACTTAACATAACCTTGCGGCGTAGAAATCTCTGTAGCTTTATAGCGACCGGCTCTGGCGTTTGAGAATGTATGGCTACCACTATTATCCGTTGTCACGTCGATCGAATCTGCCACGGTGCCGGCAGTATTAAATCGCTCAAAATTAAACACTGCACCGGGGATACCTGTTCCTCCCGGATTCTTTTTATTCAGAACAAAGGTCAGGGTACGGCCGCTGCCGCCACCACCATATGTCCATTGGCTGGTTGTCGTTGATTTCGTAACTTCTGAAAGCTCTTTACCGGCTTCGCCACCGGTCAATTTAAGCTTATTTGATACAGTAATATTACCAATCATATCAGGGTTCAACCTAGTTGAATAAGACACCGTAATGGGTTTGTCAATCAGTTCCTCTAAGTTATTTTCACCTTTAAATTTAATTGTAAATGTCGGCTCTTTTTGTTCTGTCACTCCAAAAGTCAAAGTATAAGCACCGGGAACCGTGTCTGTTGAAGGCGTAAGTGTCGCCTCCCCTGCTTTGACAACGACTGAATCTTCCAAGTAATACTGATTTTTGCTCAAGGTATCAGTTATGACTGGATTCTTGATGGTCAAGCCCAGAGGATTGACTGTAGCTGTCCAGTCGATGTTTTCTGTATCTTCATTAACAGCAGCTGTTTTTGAGTTATTGTTGTTGGTACCATCCGCAAAGTAATCTTGGTGAGCATCATCCTTGGCCTTTGTCTCAATTGCATCATCACCATCGCCAATGGTATTCGTTAGTTCAACATAGTTAAAATAACGATCAAGCTTCTTCGGGTCCTTTGCCGGATCAAAGCCTAATGCTTCAATCTCATGACTATAGGCATACGAGAATGCCGGATATTCCGTGATCTCAGTCTGAAACGTCACGACGTACTCGTAAGCACCGTCCGGAAGCTTGATAGTAATGCTGTTTGGCGTTGAGCTAATATTATCTTCGTCTAATTTAAAATCAACGTCTCCTTCCCTTGATACTGAGATCGTGCGTTCTAATAAACTTTGATCTTCAGGTATGATGTCCTTCAAAACTGCATTTTGCAGATTAACAATATTATTTGTATTATCACTGTCGTTTCCAGTATTGACCTTTATTTTCCAGGAAATAACAGGTTTTATAAGGTTATTTTCTTCATTGGGCTTCTCAAGACCTGTCGCATTCTTATCAATGACTAACTCAGGCTTAGGTATTTCTTTGCTGTCTGTTTCACCGTCTGTGTTGTCTGTATACGTAATCTTTGCCAAGTTACTAACAACAGCGCTTTGCTCCTGTGTTGCGGATAAAGTTGTTATATAGGTCAGTCTGTAGGGGACAGCGTCAATGTTGCCAATCTCTACAGTAAAAGTACCTTCTGTATCATTAAAAGTTACTGCTGCCTCTGCAAGCGGTTGCTCAACATAGCTAGTACCCACCAGCTTATGGAGCTTGATGCTGCTTATTCCTGGTTTTGTACCGACAGAGGAGTAAGTATCCGTCAGTTTTACGTCCTTCAAAACATTCTCTTTGCTGTTGAAATCAATTGTCCAATTGATGATTTTGCTGCCGTTTTCATCTATCTCAATATTGGCAGCCTTCTCTATTCCGGAGGTACGTTCCGGAACAGTATCTCCTTTAGTCTCTGTTCCGCCCTGCCAGATGAGTGATGCCTCATTTTCATGTTTTTGATTTGTTATGTCATCAACAGTTGTCAGATAGCTGATTCTGAATTTGGCATTGCTGGGCAGAACGCCTGTTTGAGAAAATTCATTATAGTTATTGAAGATAATTTCAAAACTATTAGGATTACTATTACTATTAAATGTCAAAGTATAATCCTTATCGAGTGTTAATGTTTTAAGGGATGCAGCATCGCTGATATCCTCGACCACAAATGAATTTTGATCATATGTGAAATTGGCTTTATTGTCAGAGGTCAGTGCATCTTTCACTGATAAATTGGTAAATTCAATTCTGCTCTCATTGATAACAATTGACCATTGGATATATTGTTTTTTCTTGTCATCATTTCCATTATCGTCCTTGCCATAAACATAGTCACCAGACTTTGTAATGCCGGCTTTGGGGCCAGTAATTTTAGCAGTGAAAGTTTTTCCGTCTCCAATACCACTACCACTTCCGTCATTCTCAGTCCAGAATTTAAGCTCAGCTTTATTTGCTAACTCCGGTTCCTGCATTCCCTTGAGAGTGTAGTAGGTACGGTAAACAAATTTATATGTTTTATTACCAGCATTATTGATCGTAAGCTTGAAGCCTGATCGAGTATCGGTGGTATCTGTTGGTGTATATGGAGCTATTGAGTAATCCGAAGAAACTACATCATATTTATATTCAGGTTCTGTGCCTCGAGCCTCTTGAGTTTCTTGGCCATCATCATGTACATATCGCAGTTCAAGCAAATATTTACCCTTTAAAATTTTCTCTAGACTAAAATCTAATAGGGTTTGATCAAACAAATCAGCAATTGTTATTGAACCAACATTTATATTCTCCTTATTCATCGTGATCGTCCACTCGATGTAAGGATTGCCTTCGTTGTTAACTAACTGCTCGCCAACTTTTCCACCGGTAGGTATAGTGTTGACAGTAACAGTGTCCGAAGCTTTATTTGCTTCTTCACCATCACCGTCAGAAATGGTATTAGTAATTGTTTCATTAAGGCCAACAGGCACAGTAGTCGAGAAGGTAATGTAATAAGCTTTACTAGCAGCATCTAGGTTCTTGATTGAAAAGGTTCCGCCGACGATATTTATATCTAAATCATAATCATCTATTGGCTCACCCAAACCGCCAACGATGTTTCCGTCTATATCAGTATTAACTTCGTAAACAAGGAGAGTGCCTGAAATAAGCTCTCCATGCCCTGTAGATAAAGTATCGGTAAGTGTTACAGTACCAAGGTTTTCTTTGCCGAAATTATATTTGACCGTCCAATCAATCACATGTGGATCATCAGTAGTTGCACCACTTTTCTCAATAGCCGGAATAGTTTCGGACCATGCACCAGTGAATTCCTCACTAACATCGGTACCATCTTCATTTCCATCGTAGATAATCTTCGCAGCATTTTTAAATTCGCGTTGACTACCAGCTTCCGGCTTCGTCAATTCTGTTGTATAGGTTATGTCGTAGGCATGCTTTATGCTGTCGCCAACAAATTCCAGAGTAAACCTTGATCCACTTGCATCAGGTGTTACTGTGTAATTAGTAGCAGGAACCTTTGTTTCATTATTTTGATAGTCACGGATAATCTTTTCAACTACAAAACTATCAGCAACAAGAACTAAACCCTCACCTAATGTATCAACAACTTTGACACCTGTATGCTCTTTTGCATTATCATTGACACGAACAGTCCAATCGACATGAGTTGGATTTTTCTCCACATACTCTTTTTCATTTTGGTCATTGTAAATATAGCCTAGTCCAGGCTTTTTGCTGTCTGCGCCAACATACGCATCTTTCTTGGGGCGAATTGTAGCACTGAAAGAAGTCTCATTACTGTACGGAACTTCTATTTTAACCTCTTCCACTCCTTTGAAAATCTCTGTATCAAATTTACCTGATATAAAAACATTAATTTTTTGATCATCATGTTCATTGGCATGCTCATTGAAGGTAATAAAAACTTTGCCATTCTGGATAACAAAAGCACCAATTACTACGGCATCATCACCTACTGTAATTGGCTCTGGATGCGAACTCGTATCCTGGCTTTTATCAAAAAAAACAGGCAGATCAATTGTATATGTGTATCCTGCATTTATCGTAAGTCCCTCAGGTATGGCGAAGGTATACGATATTTTCGCAGCATTAATCTGTTTTACATCAAGTTCATCATTATAGTTGTTGTAAATTTCAACTTCCGTATAATCTTTATTAACAATAGTCAACTTAAATTCCGTCAGAGCAATTTGATTTTCCTCAGCAAACACTCCATAATCCTCGCCTGAGCCCTTAAAATCGGTAGGTATATCGATTTCTGCTCCTTTTTCCCCGAACTCGCCTTTCGTCGGTGCAGCAGTTTCAGAGGAAACTCCTGTTTCTGTCTGTTCACCGAGATCTCCATTTACACTGGCGTGCACGGTCAGACCTAAGCCGGTCAAGAGCATGCTCACGCTCAGAATAAGGCTCAATAAAGACTTAATAATATTCTTTTTCATTTTTATGTACTCCCAAACATGAAATAATCTAAAAACTGCTGTTTTCTGGTATTCCCTTTAAAATCACTGCCGGAGGCAGCTAGAGAGAATACTTATACCTAATTTATCATCACATTACATACTATCAGAAAGTACAGTTTTTGCTTGAAATATTTGCAGGATTTAGGGTCTTCAATTTCAGAACTTAAAATTGACGAACGAATATATGTCAGAAAACGAAAAGATATCCGGGTTAAATTGCAGTCTTTTGCAATTTCTCGTGATTTAATTTCTTATTGGAGAAAGATTGGCCGCCAGTCAGGTGCAGACAGGCTTGCAGGCACAGGAAAAGCCGGGGAGATTCCTCTTTCGAGCTTTTTTATTTAGCTGCTACCAGTCGGAGAAATCCTGATCGTCGATCATTTGCAGCAGGCGCTGGCAGAGATGATCCCTGGGGGTCAGTTCAATCGTTTCCTTGCTGCCATCCTTGTAGCGAATCCAGAAAGTCAGGGAAGTCACCTGTTCCCGCGCACCGCCGGAGGCGGCCCCCGCCAGCATTCCCAGATCTCCCGCCAGAATATGGCCGATCAGGGCCCGCTTAACCGTATCATCAACTTGTTCCTTGTTGACCGCACGCAAAACAACCTCGGACACGCCAAGCTCGCGCATCTTGTTGCTGATGTTAGCTATTTTGCTATCGCGGCCCATACTTGTAAAAAAGCGCACGACCAGGGCAATTGGTATAAAAAAGACCAGAAAAATAAGGCCGTAAAAGACAGCCTGGAAGAAGACGTCTACGGTTTTTTCAAGGTCTGCCTTCAGAACAGTAATCATTGTATTAAGGATAAACATACCGGTCCCTCCTGTGCTCAGGCTGGCCTGCGGTGATCTGACAATTCAACTATAGCACTTGTGGTGGACACCGGACGGGGTTCAGGACATGCCCTGGCAGAGACCCGGCTTTCAGTTTATTTGCAGCCATACATCTTAGTTAAGCCTGAACTTACCGGCCGGCTCGGCCGAGCCGCTCCTGCAGCGGATAAGCAGGCGCTGGCGGCCGCCATAGCTGCAGGTATAGAGAGTCATATCCCAGCTGCTGTTCCTGACCGCTTCAAGCGCACTTGCCGCCACGAGCTCCCGGCCGGCCACCAGATAGTGGCGGACCCTGCCCGCCACATCGGTAAAGGTCACCCGGTCACCGACTTGCAGAAGCTGCAGTTTTCCGAATTGGCTGTCGTAGTTATGTCCTGCTATCGTCAGGTCATCAGTGTCAATCGAGCCAAATTGCCTGCAAGGCGCTATCTTCAGGCCTTCCCGGTCACAGTCGGCTAACACCGGCAGCTCCAGATCGATGGCCGGTATGCTCACATAACCGATATAGGCATGGCCGTCCAGCTCAATGACCGGCATAGCAGTAGCAGAGCTGGCCTCCTGCTTAGCCGGCAAGCCGCCGGATATCCTGCCGGGCGGCTCGGCAGTCACTCCTGAGTCCCGCCCCGCTTCTTTGGCCGGCGCTTCAGAAAAAGCTCCGGCCGTCTGCCCGTCACTGCTGACAGCACAGAGGCCGGCCAGAGCTCTTTGCGAGCTGCCCCCAGCCCGTTTGTCCTGCCCCTTATTGTGTAAAAGCAGGAGCAGGGCTGCAACTACCAGGGCTAGCCCCAGAAAAAAAGCACCCAGTCTAAGCCTGGCTTTCATCAGCAGCCTCCTCTGCCTCTGTGCTCTTAATAGAATCCGCTGCCCTGGCCTCAGGCTCCGCCGCCACCGCTCTGCCGGTCACCCCGCCTGCATCCTGCTTAGCAAAAAGCGCCGGCCAGCCGTAAGCGAAGAGGAGCAAGCCTGCTGTCGCCAGCAGCGGCACCGGCCAGTTGACCTGACCGGTCTGAATCAGCCGGGGCTCTTCCGGGTCAGGAGGGTCAGTTTTTACCGGCTGAGGAATCTTTTCTCTTTCCGGCGGATCTGAAGGCTCAGCTTCAGGCAGGGGATCTGTCACAGCCGGTGACGTCAGCTCGGGCTCTGTCTCTTGCGGCGCGGGCGGCTCCGGCTCAGCCTTCCTCTCGATCTTGGGATAAGCCTCCAGCGCAAAGGACATCTTACCTGCAGCGTCCGGCGCCGGCAGTAAAACAAGGAAAGGCGAGGCCTCATAATAGCCTGCCACCCTCCCCTCCTGGACCAGCAAATAGAGGCCGGCAGCCAGGCCGGAGAAGCAAAGTCTGCCGGCCTCACTGGTCTGCTGATCGGCCGCAGCCAGCTCCTGGTCTGTGGCATAGTCCGCCAACAGCTGAGCGTAATCGACCGCTAACTCAGCAGGCAACTCGATCCCGCAAGCCTGGAAAGCAGCAGTATAAACCAAAGACTCCTGCGCAGCGGCCGGAGCGGGTTCAGCCACTGCATAGAGGTTAAAGCAGGCCCCGTCAATGGCACCGGCATCGAGAGGGTCGCGCAGGTCGAGGCTGATCGAGCCTTTAGCGGCAGCCAGGCTAGGTGCACCGCTGACGAAAACCGCAAGACTCATACTAAGGAGCAGCAATACCAGGCCGGCCATAAGAAACAGGGATTTTCCTGTCTTAGAAAATTTCATAAAAATCCTCTCTTATCTTTTCTCTGTCAGTCATTTTTAAATCTCCCTTCTTTTGTACTTGACCAGCAGGGCCGTCAGCCTGGCCATCAGGACTGCAGCGAAGACCAGGGTCAGGGCCGGCAAAAAATCTACATCATACTTACTTGCTGATATTGTTACTTCATCTTCAATGATCCTGTTCTCATCATCGGCAAGCCTTTTTCCACGCACCAGCAGCCTGTGAGTATTGATGCCATAGGGTGTGCAGGTGAAGAGAGTGCAATAATCTTCCCCCGGAACTATGCGGAGCCGGTCCGTCTCGTCCGGTTTCACTGTGACAATCTCCTCCACCCGGTAGAGAAGCTTCCGGTCCAGCACACTGATCTGAAAAATATCCTCAGCCTCCAGCCGGTTGAGGTCCGAAAACAGCCGGGCGCTGGGCAGACCCCGGTGGGCTGTCAGCACTGCGTGGGTGCCCGCACCTCCGACCGGCAGGCTGGAGCCCTGCAGGTGGCCGGCCGCTATGCTCAGGACCGCTTCCGAACTGCCATGACAGACGGGCAGGTCGACATCGATTTTTTCGATACTGATACGCGCCATGACATTACTGCCCTCCAGGGCCAGCATCTGCCGGTAGCCCTCAAGCTGCTCGTAATCGGTCAAAGGAAAGGCCAGGTCCCGCAAGTTTTCGTTATAGGCATCCGCTGCCGCAAACAGCCGGCTGTAATCTGCCGTTTTCGCCGCCGCTACTGCATTTCCATAGCCGGAAATCGCCCGCGATTGCGTCTTGGAATTCAGATAATTGCTGACCAGCGGATACAGAACGATCGCTAAGCCAAGCAAAAATACTGACAACAGCAGCAGGATGCTCATTTTGTTTTTCATAAAAACACCAGCCTCGACTGATTAGGACCTGGCCGGAGGAGGGCTCAGGCCCTCCTCCAACTAAACCGACGCTTCCCATTACTTCACTTTCTTCGGAGAAGCAGGCCTGCTCTTTTTTAACAGGTAAAGCAGGGCCGCCAGCATCAGGAGGCCGCCTGCCAAGTAAAAGATATAGCTGCCGATGCCGCCGGTGCCGGGCAGGATGATCCCCGCCTTGTTGACAACATTTATGGTATCTATGAGATAGCCGTCTAAGGTGTTTTCCTCACTAATCTCAACCTTTACCCGCTCTTTCAGGGGGTTGAATCCGACCGGAACAAATGTTTCCTCCAGCCAGTAAGTCCCCGTATCCAGCCCAAAGATGCTGGCTGTGCCGGCCGCGATCGGAACACCGCTTTCATCACCCAGAGCAAGCCGATATTGACCATCTGTGCTCTGCACCAGCTCTATTTCCTTGCCGCCACTGGCTGCATCAAACAGCTTGAACTCCGCACCTTCCAGAAACTTTTCCTCATCAACGCTATCCTGATACTTTTGCAGATGGAAACCATAGACATAAACGCTGGCTGCGACGTCTACCGGGAGGTTTTCGCTGGCAGGGACAGGTGGATTGTCCGGGTCTGTGGGGTCTGTAGAAGGATCAAATTCCGTCCAGCTCATGGAAACCGAGTTTCCGTTGTCAGGCTGGGCGTTTTCATTAACAGTAGCTGCATAGCTGATTTCGACTTCAGCATTTGCCGGGTAGCCACTACTTGCATGTGCTCTAAGTATGATTGTAGCTTTCTGTTCTGCTATCTCGATTGTATAGTTCTCGCTAATGGTTAAAAGTTCATCATCGATTTTTAGTATAAAGCTACTGCTATCAAAGGTCAGGCCCGGGTCCAACTGGTCGACAAACTTATACTCATATACCTTCTTGTCGCCATGATACTTGGGTGTGAAAGCCTTGATTCTGAAGTGCACGGTATCACCCATGCCTGCTGTCGCAGCTGCAGACCAGCTCCCGCTTTGGCCGGCAGACACCTCCTTGCTGCCCAGACCGGGCTTCTGGTTTTTGTCAATGATCGTTACATCCCGGGCAAGATTGCTGATGGTAACAACGCTGCCCAGTTCACTGCTGACAAAGTAGTAGCCGTAGTCAAGGCCTGTGAATTCCAGGCGGGCCGTCGCTGCGGTTTGGCTTGCCTCTGCGGTCAGGGTATCTCCCTTGTCTGTAATTTTCGTCTGCAACCAGGCGATAACATCAGCTCCTTCTTTTACCGAGACATTGTATTCACTGCCGCCTTCGGCCATAGGTCTCAGAGTAAAAGGCGAGCCGGCATCAGTTGCGACATCGTTATACCAGGGGTTGCTCTCCTTGATGCTGTAGAGGTAGGCACTTTCCGCCGGTGAAAGATCGAAAATCTTGTAGACCGAGTATTCTTTGTCCACACTTGCGTTCTCGATGGTCAGGGTGCCTGTGCCTGCGGCAAAAACCGGCACATTCGCCAGTACAATGATCAGGGTCAGGAAAACCGCCAGATATCTTTTTTTCATGCTTCAACTTCCTTTCTTATTCTTGCGCTTGCGTTTTTTACTGCTGCCTCCACTCTAGACAAGCGTCAAGCCGGACTTTGCGGGTAGTTTCGGACAAGAGCAGACAATAGCTGTCAATTTGTCGGATTTTTCTGATAAAGCCGGTCCGGGCTGACTTTTAATCTGACTGTCACACGCGGAAGGTGTATTTTTGCTATGATTTACTGTGCTGACAGACAAATCTCACATTAGATAAAACTTGATCGTGCGGTGGTGGCGGCGCGGGCCGTGGCTGCTTCCGACTTTAAGGAGAATGCTTATGATGCATAGGAAAAAATCGAAGCTTGGTAAAGCGATTGTAATTCTGGTCTCTGCCTGCCTGCTCCTGGGCCTGGCGACGCCGGCGGGCGGAGCGGTACAGGCTGCGGACCTGACTGGGCTGACCGAGGCCGAGCTCGAGTCTTATTATTCGCAGGCGGGCGGGCCCAATCCCCTGTCTGCAGGCGAGCCTGCGCCTCTGCAGACAGCCGCACCCTGCACTGCATCCGTTTTTTCCGCACAAACAGAAAGCGAAGCTCTGCCCTCCGGCGGCTCGGCTTTTTTTCTACAAACAGCAAGCCCGCAGCCGGCAGGTGTGCAAGCTGTGGACACCGGCGTTGAAGCCCTGCAAGTCCCCGGTAATGCCTATCTGGTCATTGATATTTCTGAATGGCAAAACCCGAAAGCGATCGACTACGATCTTCTTTGCCAGCAGATCGACGGCGTCATCCTCCGCATCGGCTTTACCGGTTACGGTCACGATAAAAACAAAGTCGCGGACTTACATTTTGAGCAGCATTACGCTGAGTTCAAGAGCCGCGGCGTGCCCGTCGGCGTTTATTGGTTCAGCCGCGCCGACACGGTGGCCGAGGCTGAGGTCGAGGCTAATATGACTCTGGACCTTCTGGAAGGCAAGGAGCTTGAGCTGCCGATTTACTGGGACACCGAGGATAATTATTATCAGCGGCTGACGACGCGCCAGCTGTTGACTGATGTGGCCATATCTTATCTTGATACCATCAGGCAGGCGGACCGCGAAGCCGGCATTTACGCCAGCGTCAACTGGTATCTGAACCGGCTGGATCTGAACCGGCTGTGGGAGCATCAGGCGGAAAATTTCTTCGAAGTCTGGGTTGCTCATTACAATTCCTGGGCGCCGAATCAGGAGAGTGATATTTACGGCTTGTACTCGCCCCAGTTTGAGCACAATTACTGGATGTGGCAGTTTACCAGCACCGGCAGGCTTAACGGTTACAACGGGTCTCTGGATTTTAATTTTCGGGCAAAAAACGGACCGGACAGGATCGTGCGGATTGACCAGACGGCGCCGGAGATCAAGGGTGCGCCGGATGTATCGCTGCTGCAGGGTCTGGACTTTGACCTGCTGGCGGGAGTCCGCGCCTGGGATGACCGGGACGGGACGGTGGCCTTCAGTGTCAGGCCGAAGACGGTCAGCACTAAGCTGGCGGGCACTTATGTCGTCGAATATACGGCGGTGGATGCGGCCGGCAACCGGGGCAGCCATGTCCGGACCGTGACGGTCGTGCCGACGACTTTTCCCGATGTTTTGGCCTCCCACTGGGCCTACGGTTTTATCGAGGACCTCTACGAGCAAAGGATTATCAGCGGTTACAGTGACGGCAGCTTCCGGCCGGAGAATAATCTGACGCGGGGGCAGGCGGCGAAGATGATTGCCATTGCGGCCGGTCTGGACTATGAGGGGAAAGTGGCGGACTTCCCCGATGTCGGCCCGGCGGATGAGTACTCCCCCTACATTGCCGCCTTGGCGGAAAAAGGTGCTATTTCCGGTTATCTGGATGGTAATTTTCGCCAGTGGGATAAGATCAAGCGCAGTCACATCGCAAAAATCGTGGCGCTGGCTTTTGACCTGGAGGCGGGCCCGGCGGAGGTGAGCTTCACTGATTTGCCTCAGGATCCGGCGCTGGCTGAATATATCCTGATACTTGCCGGCAACGAAATTGTGTCGGGCTATGATACCGGCGACTTCCGTCCCGAAAAGCAGGTGACGCGGGCGCAGTTTTCCAAGATCATCACGCTGGCCCGGGAAGTAGCTGGCCGGCAAAGCTCAGCAGCCGACTCCGACAAATAGCGAATGCATGAATTGGTGCCAGGCACGTTTCTATGCACTGGAGCGCTGTGCATGAATTGGTGCCAGGCACGTTTCTATGCACACTCTCCCGCAAAATCGGATATAATGGACAAAAAGCTGAGGATGGTGTTTTCTTATGGCTCGCAGAAAATATAAACTGGAAATCGAAGAAGAGCAGATTTTGTGGAAAGACCGCAAGCGTCATCTCGGTCTGCCCCTTTCTTTCACCCGCTATGAAATCACGCCAACCCGTTTCATCATCCGTACCGGCTTCTTTTCCACACAGACGGAGGAAGTCCTGCTCTACCGCGTTCTGGACATGAATCTGAAGCGCAATCTCTGGCAGAAACTCTTCGGGGTGGGTACTCTCGAAATCCACACCATGGATCAGACAGCCCGAATTGCCGTATTCAAAAACATCAAGAGCTCCGAAAAGGTCCGGCAGTTTTTGGGTAAAATTGTCGAGGCTGAGCGCGACCGCAAACGCATCACTGCCCGCGAAATCTACGGTTCGGGCTTCAGTGGCGATGTGATCGATTATGAGCTGGACGCCGACGGCGACGGCATACCCGACTATCTGCAAAGATAATTTTTAAAAAAACCAGGCACGAGTTTGCTTACTGGTCCTGACACCAGGGCAGAAATAAAGCCTCCGGAAAGACAGTCTCCGGAGGCTTTGCTTTATTCTGCTCTAAGCAACTCAAATCAGATGAGTCTGTTACTGTCGGCACTACTGCATAGTTTGGTGCCAGGCACGATTCCATGCAGTAGTGTCAATAACTTAACAACTTAGGTGCCTGGCACCGCTTCTATTGGCACCGCTTCTATGGCCAGTGCGAGGATCTTGGCCAGCTGGGCTCTGGTCAGGGGCGCGTCAGGTTTGAATTCCTTGGTGTTTTCATATCCTTTGACGATGCCGTTGCTGGCCAGCACTTTAATGTAGCCGCCCATGGGGTGGTTTGCAGTATCCACAAAATCAACTTTTTCATCACCCATCTTCAGATTGAAGGCTTCGACCACGATCTTGGCAATATGCCCCCTGGTGATGTTTTCACCGGGTCTGAAGTTTCCGTCAGTATAGCCGCGGATAGCTTCCGCTACTGTCAAGGCTGCGATATAAGGTGACATTTCGTCGTCTTTCGGGACATCAGGGAAGTCCGCCGTCAGGCCTTCATAGGGCAGACCGGCTGCAACAGCCACCATTTTGGCTGCATGCCTTCTGGTGACCTTGTTGTCCGGACGGAAGAGGCCATCCGCATAGCCGTTAACGACCTTACCGGCAGCGAGCTTTTCGATATATTCGTGAGACCAGTGTCCGAAAGGAACGTCTTTAAAAGATGCCTTGTATTCTTTAATGCGGCCTTCGCTCTCATAGGTGAAGCCAGCGTCTCCGGCCTTTTCCGACAGCTCTGTGATATATTGTTCGACGATCAAGGCCATTGAACCATACAGGGCCAGCTGCTCCTTGCCTTCGAACATGGTGTAGCCGTCACCGCCCACAGCCATAAAGTCATTGGAAGCCAGTGTGTATGATTTAGTTTTTACCAGCGGCTCACCGCCGATTTTGACATTGGTAACCATATTCGGAATCGAGCCGTAGCCAACCGCGATTTCGTAGCTCATGCCGGCAACATGGGGAAAGCCGCCTGCTTCTCCGGGATAAGCTTTGGTGCCGTGGTTGAGGGCGTCAATAATATCCTGGCCGGTTACCTTGATAACTGTCATGGCGTTGCCGAAGGGCAGGACTGTGAAAACATCTCCGACAGTGATGTCCCCGGCCTTTATTGAAGCACGGATACCGCCGCCGTTGGTGATAACGACATCCGCTCCCGAAGCATCACGCATGGCATCTGTGATTAAATTGCCGAGATTGGTCTCGCCGGTACGGACATTGCCTCTGACACCATCCAGCTCGACCGCCGTCTTACCGATCACAATTTTGAGAACCTTGTCCTGAACTGCCAGCAAATCCTTAATGGTTTTGGCAATAGCAGGATCTTCTCCGTACTTGACAGCCTCGTCTTTGGTAATGATCTCTGATTTCACCTTTCCAGAAGTGGAAACGGTAGCTTTTCCGATATTCAGCAGTCCGTCTGCGCCTGAAGCGATAAAGCTCTTGCCGGACGGTCCCGACTCTGAATGCGGGCTGTGTGAGTGTCCGTCAATGATGATGTCGATGCCGTCTACAGCAGCTGCAATATCAGTTGATTTGACTTCAGATTCAGAATCCGTTCCCAGGTGAGAGAGCAAAATGATAATTTTTGCACCATCTGCCTTGAGTTTGGCGACTTCAGCTTTCGCAATAGCAACGTTGGCTGCAACCGTTTCAGCAAAATCGAGTCCCTCGGTATTTCTCGGATCCGCCTTAACCTTGGTTTCGGGAGTAGCCAGACCGAAAATACCGACCTTGAGCCCATTCACGTTCAGGACTTTACCAGCTTCGAAGACCAGTTCACCACTGTCTGCGTAGGTAACGTTCGACGCATACCAGGGAAACTTTGAGGCGGCATAATTCGCCATGGCAGATTCCTGGCTGTAGTCAAATTCGTGGTTTCCCGGTGCAAAAGCGTCCAGCGGCAGCATGTTCAGCACTGTGATAACGTCCGCGCCGTCATTGAGCGAGGCGAAGTTCGTGCCTTGTGATGCGTCACCGGCATCGATAACCAGAACGTGATCGTTTTTGGCTTTTACATCCTTAATAACATTCTTGTAATTGGCGTAGCCAATGTGTGTGTCATCCGCCTCAGCGCTTCCATGAACGTCATTGGTGTGTAAAATGACCAGTTCCTGGCCGGCCTGTGCGTTGACTGTCAATGGCATTAGCGTAAATACCATTGTCAAAGCGAGCAGCAATCCAGATGCACGCTTTATCCATTTTTTACTCATGAATTTACCTCCTTACATACTAAAGTGGCTTGATGTCATTTAACTATAGCATTTCCTGACAGCATGCACAAATTCCATGTAGAATCTGCCTCTATGTTTGGTTACCTGATCAATGTTTTTGAAGCAGACGCCATTATGCGGGCAGCCGGTGTCCTGTGGGAGGACAGAGCTGTCATCGAACCCGCAGGCCGCTTTTTGGCATGAAAGATTTCAAGGTGGAAAAATCCCAGAATGAGGTCAAGCTCTCTTATGCTGATGAAAACGGCAAACAGATTGTCCTATGCTTGTGCATCGATTGGTTGTGCATCATTTGGTGCCAGGCACGATTCTATGCACAGAGTGCCTCAAGAATCTGCCCACAAAAAAGGGGCATCTCTCTCGAGACACCCCCTCAAATGAAATTAACTTAGTAACTTAGGTGCCTGGCACCAGGTCTCCAGGTCTGGTATCATTGGGGATTACTTAAGTATCATCGACCCTCTACCCGATTCTCTAATGAGACCAGGTATTATTGTTTTTTAAATCCGTATTGAATTGCTCTAAAGCGGCATCGGCAAGAGAAACATTATCATACTTGACAGCATACTTATCAAATTCATTCTGCGTAATAGTTATAAAATCCAGATCTGTTGAGACTGCACCAGTTGCAGGCACACAGCCAAAAGCCAGCACATAGGACCCATCCTTGCTTATATCTGTAACATTTTCTTTGATGAGAATGCTTGGCTGCTGGCCACTTGTCAAGGTATAACTGACCCCAATAGCGGCGGCTGTCTTTTCAAGATCTGCCCAGGGAGGAGATCCATCTGTTATTCCACTATCAATTAAAGAATTAGCATATCCCTTGATGGTATTACCGGTAATTTTTATCTCTATCTTCTCTGCACTGGCGGAATTTCCATTCTTATAGATGAAGATGCCCCCTGTGCCGGCATTTTCAATTGTATTATTTGTGATCTCAATATTCCCTTTGCCCTTGTTGGACATGATCGCAAAATGATGGGTCGTGTTTTTGATGAGATTGCGACTAATATACCCTGTCTTACCACCCGTGTTACAGACATTGATGGTGCCATTGATAGAACTGCAATCATCAATTTCATTGTCTAAAATGCTAAATCCGTTAACACCAGATGCTTCTATGGCATCCCCACCATACTTAATGTCGTAAATAAAGTTGTATTGAACTAGGGCATTGGTTGAATTGGCTACTTTGATGCCTTCATTGCCCCGGCCCTCTCTTACAATGTTATTAACAATGGTCAGACCGTTAATATCTACTTTGCTTTCTGTTTGTGAAGAATAAATGATATGGTTGTATGTCCGTTGCATGGTCAGACCGTTAATAGTTACATTGTGAGCTTTGATTTCAAACAGTGAGTCCGACCATTTGCGGTTCTCCGCTTCAGATTTAGAGGCTGGGTCACCTGTCCCAGTATCTGCTCCATCACCCGTCAAAACAGCCTCATTGACATCATTAAATGTAGCTTTATCTTCCACATAGAATGCTCTCGAGGAGCCTGCACTTGGCCTGGGGTCAACATCCGCCTGAGGTCCTATGAGGCTAATACTCTTGTTGATTACCAAGGTTTCAGTAAGCCTATACGGACCTGGCATCAGATAAATGACGTCGCCATCTGCGGAACCTTCAACAGCCGCTTCCAAGGTCTTCGCGTTTGTAACAATAGTCGGCACTTTAATCTCAATCTTATCCGTTTTGCTGCCATCTTCGGTCGTCGCGGTAATTGTGACAGTTCCCTTGCTGACGGCGGTGACCAGGCCGCTTTGCTCGTCTACAGTCGCGAATTCTGGCTTGTCAGAAGACCAGGTTACCTTTTGATTTGCAGCATTGGAGGGTGTAATGGTTGCTGTCAGCTGCAAAGTAAGCCTATCCATTGCAAGAGCACCTTCTTCTGGTTTTCCATTTATTTTAATACCAGTAACCTTCACTGGCTTAGTCGGCTTTGGTCCGGGCTCTTCTTCTTTTTTCAGGGCATTCAGTCTTTCTTCCAGAGACTCCTTGGTTACTATATCTTGGTTATCCGGTAATTTGCCGACTAATTTTTCGGCCTGAGCTATAGACTCAGGAGTCGTACCAGCTGTTTCGGCTCGTTGCACGGCAGCTGTCGCCTGGACGATCGTCATCATTTTGGCAAACTGGGCCCTGGTTACATTATTGTTCGGGCGAAATTCTTTGCTGTCCTCATAGCCTTTGACAATTCCCAGACTGGCAAGAAGATCGATATAAACCTTATCGGCAGGATCTAATTCTTTTGTATCAAGGAAATCTATATTCATGTCACCTTTTGTGAGGCCAAAGGCAGCTACAATCATTTTGGTTGCCTGACTTCTCGTGATGGTTTCGGTGGGTCCGAAAGTCCCGTCAGGGAAGCCATCAATGGCTTCTGTTTCAACCAGAGCAGCTATGTAGCCTGAGAATTCTGAATCCTTGGCCACATCGGGAAAATTTGCTGTTTTCCCCTTAAAGTCCAGGCCTGCAGCGATGGCAATCATTTTGGCTGCTTGTTGCCGGGTCAATTGGTTCAGGGGTCCATAAGCTCCGTTGCCATAGCCATGGACAACGTCCTGATCAGCAAGATTCTCCACGTAAGTGTGGAACCAGTCACTACTTCCAACATCAGTAAAAGTCTTTTGACCAGACTGATCTTGGGCAAAGACGATTGTAGTGGTGCTGAGAACTATAATCAGGGCCATTAATGCCGCAAGTATTCTTTTTTTTCTCATTTATGCTCCTTTATATTATATGAGTAGGATCTGACTAAGCTTAAGTTAACTCGTTAGTTGCCTGTTCAACTTTTGCAAACCAATAGTATACCACTTTACTTTCTTAAGAATTTTAGTATAAGGTATTGAATTAGTCAAAATTTTCTTCTGCCGGAACATTTAATACGCTTAGTTGGATAAGCTTGCAGTCTGGCACAGGAGGCCCCCCAAAAGCCTGCCCACAAAGAAGGGGGGTCTATCCCTGGACACCCCCCTCAAATAGAATTAACTTAGTAACTTAGGTGCCTGGCACCGGTTCCTGCGGCTGCAGTTGCCTGAGCAATTGCCAGCATTTTGGCAAACTGGGCTCTTGTTACATTATTGAAGGGACGGAATTCCTTGCCGTCATTGTAGCCCTTGATAATTCCCAGACTGGCAAGGATATCGATGGGGGCCTTATCCTTAGGAGCTAAATCTATCGTATCCGGAAAGTCTGCTTCCATGTCACCCTTTACGAGACCAAAGGCAGCTGCGATCATTTTGGTTGCCTGACTTCTCGTGATGGTTTCTGTAGGTCCGAAAGTCCCGTCAGTGAAGCCATCAATGGCTTTTGTCTCAACCAGAGCAGCTATATAGCCTGAGAACTCAGAATCCTTGGGAACATCGGGAAAATTTGCGGTCTTTCCCTTGTAGTCCAGGCCGGCAGCGATGGCAATCATTTTGGCTGCCTGCTGGCGGGTCAATTGGTTCAAGGGTCCATAAGTTCCGTCGCCATAACCATGGACAATGCCCTGATCGGCTAGGTCCTCTACATAGCCGTAGAACCAGTCCTTCCGTCCGACATCTTTAAAGGTCTGTTTCTCAGACCAGTCCTTGGCAAAGACGATTGTAGTGGTGCTGAGAACTATAATCAGGGCCATTAATGCCGCAAGTATTCTTTTTTTTCTCATTTATGCTCCTTTATATTATATGAGTAGGATCTGACTAAGCTTAAGTTAACTCGTTAGTTGCCTGTTCAACTTTTGCAAACCAATAGTATACCACTTTACTTTCTTAAGAATTTTAGTATAAGGTATTGAATTAGTCAAAATTTTCTTCTGCCGGAACATTTAATACGCTTAGTTGGATAAGCTTGCAGTCTGGCACAGGAGGCCCCCCAAAAGCCTGCCCACAAAGAAGGGGGGTCTATCCCTGGACACCCCCCTCAAATAGAATTAACTTAGTATCTTAGGTGCCTGGCACCGGGTTGTAAACTTAGTATCTTAGGTGCCTGGCACCGGGTTGTATGGCACCGGGTTGTACAGAGTGGTTTCGGGGAAGTCCGGGTGACTCAAAGCAGGTACTGTTTTTTCAGATGGGTTAATTGATCGAATGGGAGTATTTTCTCACTGTTTAGCCGCCCCAGCACTATACCCGGATCAATATCTACCAGATTGGCAAAAGCGATGATAGCTTCTTCACTGAAATCTTGCTCTTCACGAAATGCTGCGAATTTTTCAGGGGGTATAAGGCTTGCTTCCGCAAAGCTGTCAGCAGCTTCTTCCCTGGCCTTTATCTCCTCGTCGGTAAGCAATTCATCAGACTTGATATGACCTAAAATGATGTGAGCTAATTCATGAAAAAAGCTAAACCAGAAGACGTCTGCATATTTCCCTCTGACTGTAACTCCGAGAAGAATATGGTCTTTCTCCTTTAGCGCGGCGCCGTGCAGAAAGCTGCCATCAAGATGCGGCAAAACTACCAATGCAACCCCACATTCTGCCAGTTCTGTTTGAAGCCGGGGAAAGAATTCTTCGGGATCTTCTTTGGTCATCTGACGCAATGATGGAATGATAGATTTCAGTTTTTCTATATTAAGCGGAGCCGTTTCAATGCTGCGCGCCTCCAGGCGTGCTTTTTGCACCCAGACCATTAAAGCATATTTATTGGCGCCAACTGTATCCTTCTGCCGCCAAGCTACAACCGGGAGCCCCAGATCCCCAATAATAGCCAGACGAACCACTTCAAAAAATTCGCGGAGACGGTTAACCCGTTCAGCCGGTTTTCTTGTATCTTCAACCCAGCCAAGTTTTGCCATCTTATTGTAGGGAAACTGCCGGGCAATTTTCTTATCTTCATCCATCTCGTTTTCTTCAGCTACGCGGATTTTGCTATCCTGGTATAAGGCTTCCAGATTATTCCAGAAAGATGCCGGGATGCCCAGGACACGCTCAAGTTTAATGGCAACTTCATGCGTGAGCAAAACATCGCCATTGATCAGCCGGCTAATGTGTTTTTCAGAAAAACCCATGCGCACAGCAAATTCTTTCTGGCTTATGCCTATGTCTCGCAGCTGTTCTCTAATGGTTGCACCCGGGGGGATTGCAATGTGATGTTTACTGTTAATCATTTTATTTCTCTTTCTATAGGAGAGCTGTATGAGGCTTAATGGTAATCTTCAATTTCTTGGATTCGTACTAATTCGATCCTATCTGTTTCGATGAAGACCAATCGAAACGGATGGACAAGATCCATTGCTATCTCTTCTTTTCTATCGCCTTCAAGTCGATGGCACCGACCGATTTTATATTTGAGCAAAATGTCGACAGAATCAGCTGCCTGTATTTGTTGAATTCTTTGATGGATTATTTCCGCCATCCTTATACCATGCTTCTTCTGTGCCTCATAAAAATCAGTGCACTCCTTCTCAAGCCTTTTAGTCCTATAAATAATCTTCAAAGCCATCATCTTTACCTTTGAGGTTAATAATAACATCTTTCATTGCTGTTGACAAGAGATATTAACCTCTAAGGTAAATATCTCTTGTCACTTAGGTACCTAGATAAAAATAGGGGTATCTCACTCGAGACACCCCTCAAATGAAATTAACTTAGTGACTTAGGTTCCTGGCATAGTGTTGATTGATGCCCGGTAGGCTTGAAGACGACCATAATCAATCACCCATCTACCGTGTCGGCCCTGCCCCTCAAAGGACAAGATACGACTCTTTTTCCAGTGATTGATCGCCCGGTTGACAACACCTGCAGTTTCTCCTAATTCTGTTCGAATTGATTTAACTGTTCTTTTTGAATTTTCCTCAAACATTGCCAAGATCTCATCATAGTAGCTGTTTTCTTCCTCCTGGGGTCCTTCCCGGATGATCTTGATCCAGTTCAATAAAGTAGATGGCCTGAGTACCATCCGAGCGCTAACCTTCAACCTCCCTTGTTCAGGGCAGCCATCCTCCAGCAAGTACATGCTTCCTTGTTCTGTTTTCTTCACCCCCACCCTACCGTGGGCGAAGGCGCAGCGGATGTGCTTGAAAAGGCTTATGAATTGGTTCTTTTCACTGTTAAGAAAAGCGACCCTTTCCTCATTAAGTTTCTGAAAGTCTTCGCTTCCGAGATCCGCTTTTCTGAGAGCATCTGCTAGCTCCACATAGCTTGCAGCTGCTTGGAAAAAATGTTTCTTACCTTCAAAATGATCTGCCATCAGGAGATCCTTTAAATAGCGATTTGTCTTCCAGGGTTTTTCCGTCCAGCCATAGAACTGGAGCGTTCTTCTCTGTGCGCTTTGTTGAGGCAGAATAGAGTAAAACACATAAAATTCCATAAGCTGATGAAATACGCTTAGGTCTTCCTGGGCAATTGGGTAATCTTCCAGCCAAGCCGGATGATAATCGGATATAACGATCACTCCCGCTGATTTTTTCTCGTTGGTCATAACATTCCTCCTGAGCAGCTGCCCCCAGGTTTCCCCGGTACTGTCAAGGATTTTTCGCACATTTGTCTCACTTGGTGATGTTTTATGTTCTCCCCTGCAGGGGAGAACATAAAATGCGGCCCGTCCCTATGCCTCCTCGTACTCCAACTGAGCTTCCAGTTCGTGCTTTTCCAGGTGCTTCATACTCATGTACATTTTGGATCCCCATAGGGAACTTTCCATGTACCTTAACCGTGCACAGACCAGCATAAGTGCTGACTCTCCGTCAGGAAATGTTCCAACTACCTTGGTCCTTCGTTTAATCTCACGATTCAAACGTTCGATGACATTGTTACTTCGGATTTTCTTCCAATGTTCTCTTGGAAAATACATGTACTCCAATGTCTCGACAACTGAATCTTCCACCTTCTTTGCTGCCTTCGTCAGCTTCATTTCCCGGAGTCGAGCTATCACATCCTTGGACTTGGCAATGGCTGCCTGGCGGTCCTCTTGAGCATGGATCGCCCGCAACATCGCTGCAACCAGCTTCATCTGCCCACGGGGGACAACAGTCAGGACATTACGCGTGAAGTGGACGCTGCAGCGCTGGTAACGGGCATCAGGGTAAGTTGTGTGGACCGCTTCCAGCAAGCCCAGACACTTGTCTCCGATGAAGAGCTGAGTACCTCGTAGTCCTCGTTCCCTGAGATCACGCAGAAAGTTCATCCAGGACTCCTTGTCTTCCCGTAAACCTTCACAGGCACCGATGACCTCACGCTCACCTTCTTCGTTGACTGCCATAGCTATGAGGATGGCCACATTCTCAAAGTTACCCGCGAAGTTCCGTTTCAGGTAAATGCCATCAAGGTAGACGTAAGGGTAGGACATCTCAAGTGGTCGCTGCCGCCACTCGTCAATCTGAGAGTAAACCTTCTGATTG
>ENA-UOOK01001571-UOOK01001571.1-fermentation-metagenome-genome-assembly--contig:-NODE-1571-length-29879-cov-10.811595_pt1 | contig 29879 bp, 29 predicted proteins | sample MGYA00245777_ERZ724023 | MGnify/ENA primary metagenome ERZ724023 (study PRJEB28704, sample SAMN03018312) | fermentation metagenome | biome: anthropogenic terrestrial biome; feature: soil...
ATAAAAATAGGCATTTAAGTCGCTGCTACAGTAAATCAACATATCCTGAAATCAATACTGTACTAAAACATAGCCTTAAAAACAAATGGGATGCTTTAATGCCATCCCATTTATTTTAGTTACATATATTTTAGAAAGGGCTAAGCACCTATAAGCTTTTACTCAACAGGTTTTAATCTTGCTGTGAAATGTCTTAGTACTTCAGGTTCATAGGTAAATTCTAAACCTTTTAATGTGTGAACCCTATCTTTTATAGCTATCAATGAGTCTGCTATTATATCCATATGATCATTTGTGTATACTCTTCTTGGAATTGTAAGCCTCATAAGCTCCAGTGGAGACTCTAGCTGTTTTCCGTCTTTAGGGTCTCTGCCTAAAAGGAAGGAGCCTATTTCAACAGCCCTTACACCTGATTCTAAGTATAATTCATTGCAAAGCGCTTGAGCTGGGAACTGATAGTATGGTATATGAGGAACTATTTTCTTTGCATCTACAAATACTGCATGGCCTCCTGTAGGAGCCTGAATTGGAATTCCTCCATCTATTAATCTTTGTCCTAAATAAGCAACCTGAGATATTCTATAGTGCAGATAATCTTCGTCAACTCCTTCTCTAAGTCCTCTTGCAAGAGCTTCCATATCCCTTCCTGCAAGTCCGCCATATGAAACAAACCCTTCGTATGGTATCAAGTTTGTCTTTGCTGCTGTTAATAGTTCTTCATCTTCTTTAATTCCAATTAATCCACCTATATTAACTATTGCATCCTTCTTGGCACTCATTGTAAATCCTTCAGCATAGGAGAACATTTCATGTACTATTTCTACTATAGACTTGTTTTCATATCCTTTTTCCCTTTGTTTTATGAAATATGCATTTTCAGCAAACCTTGCTGCATCCATGAATACCCTTATTCCATACTTTTTAGCTATGGCACTTACACCCTTAATATTTTCCATGGATACAGGCTGTCCACCAGAACTATTGCATGTAACAGTAATTAGTATAAATGCTATATCGTCCCTGTCATGTTCTTTTATAAAGGTTTCAAGTTTCCCAAGATCAAAGTTTCCTTTCCAATCATAAGGAGTTGTTGTATCAAATGCCTTTTCAGTTACAAAATTTAAAGCACGGCCTCCATTTAATTCTATATGGGCCTTTGTGGTATCAAAATGCATATTGCCTAATACATACTGGCCTTTTTTCTTGATTAAGCAAGGAAACAAAACTTTCTCTGCACCTCTACCCTGATGGGTAGGTAAACAATATGGATATCCTATTACATCCTTAACTGCGTTTAAAAGATTATAGTAGTTCTTACTTCCAGCATAAGATTCGTCGCCAATCATCATTCCGGACCATTGATTATCACTCATGGCCCCTGTTCCACTATCCGTTAAAAGATCAATGTAAACATCTTCTGCCTTTAGAGCAAACGGGTTATACCCTGCTTCAACTAAAGCCTTTTCTCTCTCTTCCCTAGTGCTCATTTTAATTGGTTCCACCATTTTAATCCTATATGGTTCAGCTACTCTCTTATACAAGTGTAATACCCCCTATTATTTATTTCTTGCTTCTTGCCTTTCACATCAAGTTAAGTCTTTTAACCGCCGTCTAGTCACCTCCTTATAGTACTTTTACCTATTACTGTAAAACCTGGTTACACTTTTACTATAATGCTGATTTACCTATATGTAAATAGTTAAACAATTCCAAAACTCAATTTCAAAGTGGCAGGCACTTTTTTGTTAAGTTATGGGTGTTTATGGTAGGCCGGTTACTATTTCAATTGTCAGGTAACGGGTAGTTATGATATTATTTAAAAGTGTAACAGTAATACTACTTAAACGAGGGGGTATTATGGTGAAGGATCATAAAAATTTAGGTAATTTTGCTATATTTGAGGCATTTGAAGATAATAGTGAGTGCCCTATTTGTGAATTAGTACAGAAAAACCAGGATAGGTATATTGACTTGATGTATTTAGAATGGGTTAACGATGAAGATTTTAGGGAAAGACTAAAATCAGAGGGATTTTGCAAAAGACATTTTTCTATCTTATATGACAAAAATGATAAGCTTGGACTTGCTATAATACTTAGTTATATGTTTTCAGACACATTAGATAATATGAACTATTCCATGCCAGATGTTAATGATAAAGCTTTTACCAATATGCTTACCCAAAAAATATTAGGAAAGCAGCATACAAAGAATTATATATTTTCAGAACCCCAAAACTGTATTATATGCAATTATAATGAGTCTATCGAGCAAGGCATTATAAAAGAAATTTTTAAATTATGGAATAAAAATAAGGAGTTTACTGATTTAATTAGCAATTCAAAAGGATTTTGTATGCATCATTCAAACTTAATGATATCCAATGCCCCTAAATACTTGAAAGCCGATCAGGCGTCTAATTTTGTTAATATAATAAATTCTATTCAACGTCAAAACTTAAAGAGGATTGAAAATGAACTGCACTGGTTTATAAGGAAATTCGACTTTAGATTTAGGAACGAGCCTTGGAATGGTACTGAAGATTCTCCTAAAAGGGCCATAAACAAGCTCATGGGGTATATTATAAATGACTAAAACTGCTAAAACTTAACCAAAAGTGCCTGCCACTTTAGGATTTAGTTTTGGTTTAAATTACCAAAGCTTAGCTGAAACTGCCTGCCAGTTTTAAGTTAAGTTTTGGCCAATATTCCCATAATTATTCCTACATGACATCAAAAGGAGCTGTTAATATGCCGCAAGCCTACACACATATATTAGTGGGAAAAGAGTGTTTAAAGATTGTTGAAAGGTTAAAAGTATATAATAATGCAGAATTGTTTTATTTAGGGTGCATGGGGCCTGACTTATTTTCATATCAAAATTTATATACATGGATAAAAAATAGGCCTGAAAATCAATTGGCTGATAAAATGCATAATCAATATTGTGGGCCATTTATAATTGATGCTCTTAAATATATTAAAGGTACATCCAAAAGCAAAAATGAGTTAGACCAAAGGGCTGTTTATATGATGGGTTATTTATGCCACTATATTATGGATAAAACAATGCACCCTTATGTGTTTTATAAAACAGGTTTATCTAGCTTTTATAATAAGAAAAATCTTGAAACCTATATATATAGATATTCCCATACAATGCTTGAGATGGTCATAGATTATCATATGGCAAAGAAAATAGAAGGCTCAGACGTTCATAAAATAAAGGTATATGAATATTTTGATGTAGGTAAAAGTGTGCCCTCAGATATAAAAGAGTTATATAATCATATGTTTAGTATTTACTTTAAGGATTATGTATCTTCACTATCTACAAATCTTATTAATGAATCCTATAAGGGTATGAAACTTATTTGGAGATTTATATATGATCCTAATAATATGAAAGGAAGGCTGCTTAAACTATTTAATAAAGATTATTTTCTATACCCTAAAGCACCTTATGAAAAAGATTATATGAATATAAATAAAAAAATCTGGTATCATCCATGTGATAAAAATATATATAGCAATAAAAGCCTTTATGAACTTTTCAATGATGCTGTTTACCAAACATCTGTTATTATTAATTGCGCTATTGATTATTTAAATGGAGACGCAAGTATAGATACTTTGCAAAAATTAGTTGGCAATTATTCCTTTGATACTGGACTTGATATTAAAAAACATAATCAAAATATGGAGTATTTTGATCCCATATATTAATAAACTAGCTGTGCTATCATATTTGGCACAGCTAGTTTATTAATACATTTTAGATAAAACAGCCTCTGCGGTTTTATTTAATATCTCATAAGATTTTTCTTTTTTCTTTATTGCAATACATGTATATAATATATCTATAATATGAAGCTGAGCTATCTTTGATGTCAAAGCTCCACTTCTTAGAGGAGTTTCCTTTGCAGATGTTAAAAGTACTGCATCGGCAACCTTTGTAATAGGCGACTTCTCATAATTAGTTATAGCAATTGTAAATGCGCCTGTTTCTTTTGCAAGTGTCAATGAATCTACTGTATCTTTAGTACTTCCAGAAAAGCTTATGCCCATGGCAACACTTTTGGGGGTAAGATTTACGGTAGACATACACTGTATGTGGGGATCACCTATAGCCTCTGCATTTATTCCTATTCTCATTAATTTATATTTAGCATCTCCTGCTGTAAAAGCTGATGCACCTACTCCATATATATCTACTTTATCAGCATTAAGTATTGCATTGATTGCTTTATCAAGTTCATCTGACGAAACAACTTTAACCGTATCTTCAATGGCACTAATATTTGCTTGGGTTGTCTTTTTAATTATACTTTCTAAATCATCAAGAGGGCCAATGTTTTGGTGAACATCCTCTTCAGGGCTTACCATCTCTCTTGCAAGAACCAATTTAAACTCTTGATAACCTTTAGTCCCGAGCTTTCTGCAAAATCTTATAATAGTTGTCTCTCCTACATCACATGCCTCTGCAAGCTCTGTAATTGACATATAAATAACATTGCTATTATTCAATACATAATCTGCTATCTTTTTTTCTTTTTTAGTAAAGCTGTTATAAAGACTCCTTATCTTTAACAAATACTGACCTTGATTTTCCATAATGCCTCCTAATTAAATATAAAATATTTAATTATATTATACATTACCTTCTATGCAATTTACAAATCTTCTTGTAATTTCCATAGGCCTTGTTATAGCCGTTCCAACAACAACTGCATAAGCACCTCTTTTTAAAGCTTCCTCAGCTTCTTCCCTTACCCATACTTTTCCTTCTGCTATAACTGGTATAGTGATGTCTCGTGAGAGCCTCTCTATAAGCTCAAAGTCTGGTTTGTCACTCTTTACGCTGTATGGGGTGTAGCCTGATAATGTTGTTGACACCAGATCAAATCCAGCTTTCCATGCATTTATTCCTTCCTCATATGTTGATATATCAGCCATAAGTGGTATGTCTTTATACTTATTTTTAATATCTTTTACAAATGATTCCATGGTTTTTCCATTTGGTCTTAACCTATCTGTTGCATCTAAAGCTATTATATCTGTTTTAGCCTCAACAAGTTCGTCTATCTCTCTCATGGTAGGTGTAATATAAATAGGAGAATCAGCGTAATCCCTTTTAACTATGCCTAGTATAGGAAGGTCGACCTTCTTTTTTATTTCTATAATATCCTCTTTGCTGTTAGCTCTTATGCCTTTTGCTCCTCCAAGATAAGCAGCATATGCCATCCTAGACATTATCATTGAAGAATGAAGAGGTTCATCTTCAAGAGCTTGGCAGGAAACTATCAGCCCACCTTTAAATTTTTCAATTACATTATTCATTTTTTAGACCCCTCTCAACTGTTTAGATTAATACCCAATAAATATTTTCATTATTCCAATTCTATACTAGAAATTATTCATTTTTAAGCAAGACACCAGGGATAAACGAAAACTATTTCCTTTATTTTTTTCACTTTGGATATAATATGTATTTATATGTTAGCACATACTTGTACAATATTGAAGTTTTTTTATACCATTTTCAAAAATTGCAAGCTAATCAAAAAATGTTTTATTGTTTTAGTATCAAGTATTTGGGGACACATACAATATATGCGTCCCCAACACTTAATATTAAAATCTATTTTAATATTACTGCCTACTGCTTAGTTAAATTCTTTAAAAAATCTACTGCTTCTATTATATCTTTTTCTGGATTTTGTCCAACTTCTCTCTCTATTGTCAAGAATCCTTTATAGCCAATATCTGCTAGAGCTTGGATGTATTCTTTAAATTTAACGTCTCCTTGCCCTAAAGGCTTTTCAAGGAAGTATTCCTCTAATCTTAAATCCTCTATTCCTCCATCTGCGAAGAAGTTATAAATTCTCTCGGGATTTGTCTTTTTAATCATAATCCCATCCTTTGCATGAGTGTGAACTATATAATCCTTTAAAGTATATACACCCTTTACAGGGTCATCCCCTGTAACCATTACAAGGTTTGCAGGATCATAGTTTACTCTAACACCCCTGCTCTTTAGGCTGTCTAAGAAAAACTTTAAAGTCTCTGCTTTTTCAGGACCTGTTTCAATTGCAAAATATGCTCCAACACTATCCCCATAATTGCCAAGCTCTTCACATGCCTTTTGAAGTATTTTAAACCTTGGATGGTTAGCATCTTCAGGTACAACCCCTATATGGGTGGTTACTACATTCGTCTCAAGGTCTTTTGCAAGATCCATTATCTTTTTGGACTTTTCAATTTTTGCTTTATTGTCCTCTTCTATTGCAAAGCCATGGCCTCCTAAATCCCCGCATAGAGCCGAAACAACAAATCCATTTGATTTAATATAGTCAAGTAATTCGGATCTTGCAGCCTTGTCTAAGTTGTCAGGATCCATTGGGCCACTTACCGCATATATCTGAATTCCATCTGCCCCTACTTCCTTAGCCTTTTTTATTCCATCTTTAAGATTTAGTTTAAATGAGTCAACCATTACTCCTATTTTACTTGGGTACATTTAGTAAATCGCCTCCTATTTTATAATAGATTTAGTAAATTCTATGCACTCTATCGTTTCTGAAACAGGGTCTCCAATACCCTCATATTCAATGGATAAAAATCCATCATATTCATTTTGGAATAGTAAATCTACTACTTTCCCCATTGGGACCTCTCCTTTTCCAAGTACGATTCCCTGATACTTTGTCCCATTGTCAGAAACATAACCTTCCTCATTTTCTGATACTTCTTTAAAATCTTTAAAGTGAACAAATCCAATATAATCTTTTAATGTTTTTACAGACTCTAATGGATTTTCATTTACCATAAAGAAGTTTCCAACATCTGCATTAGCTTTCAAATATTTTGACCCTACCTTATCTATTAAGCCTTTAACTTGCGATGCTTTTCCTGCAAAGAGTCCATGATTTTCAAGAACCATTGTTACTCCTTTTTCCTCTGCATATTTAGCAACCTCTTTAAAGGAATCTACTATCCATTTTTCAGCCTCATCAAAAGAAATTCCATCCTTTTTATTTCCACTAAATACCCTAAGTAGTTTAGTATTAAACCTGCATGCTGTATCAATACCTTTTTTAACATCTTCTATTTGCTTTAATCTTTCTTCTTCAGATTTACTTACAAAGTCATTTCCCACTGAATAAGCTGCAACTTCCATTCCATACTTTTTTAATAAAGAGTTTATTTTATTTATTTCAACCTCGTCTTTTAAAAAACAATCTAAAAGCTCTACATACTTAACCCCATTATTATTGCACATCTCTATAAAATCAAATATGGTCATTTGATTGCTAAATAGTTTCCTTTGTAAACACCAAGCACTTACTGATAGTTTCATTTAACCGCCTCCAGTCCTATGTTTTGAATCTGTTATTATTAATACATTACTTGTATTGGTAAACCTAAACAACTATATTATATAATACCATTATGTACTAAATGTATATATATATTATAAAAAACTTTGCTTTTCTTACAATTTAATAATGGTTTATACCTTAATTATTTCAAGGAGGAGTTGTATAAGCACAACTCCTCCTTCACAAATTCTAAATTTTAATACATCATTTTAATCCATCAGTATTCTCCACTAGGTTTACTTTAAGCCCAACTTCAAACATCCTGCTCCATGGCATGTAGCAATCTGTTATATTGATATGATAGTTATCATAATTAAGGTTCTCCTCAGTAAACTTTATGAGCTCTTCCATAACTATTTTTGAAACCTTTCCCCTTTGGCCATCTATATTAAAATCGCTAAATCCCATGCCAGGAAGTATTTCATTAGCAACAAGCTGCCTCTCGAAGCTACAGTGTCCCACATCTTCTACATATCTTAATGCAAGAAAATCCTTGTGACTTTGATTGCTTCCATATATGGAATAAAGCATTCCCTGAGCAATACATGTTCCTAAAGTGTTTGAGCTTGTATTCCATCCTGCGTATGCAGCAACTTTAAATAATAGCTTCTTCTGGCGCATAAGCCCTACAAGTTCAAGATCTCCTCCATTTGTAAATGCCACGTCCCCTACAATGCATGGCTTTTTAACTTCATTTACAACATAATCTATATAATTAACAAACTCTACAATATTTCTATCAACATTATATCCTCTATCTCTTTTATCCTCTTCCATTGCTTCCATCATCTGACCGCCAGGACAGTTAATTGCAAGTACAATGTCTGCCTCACTTAGGCTGCTGCAAATTTGCCCACCAGCACAAGTTACCTGATATTTTACACTCTCATTTAATATTCTATCTTCATAAAGAGGTATTAAAAACGGTCCCTTTGTGCTTGAGTACCTAACATATACCTTTGGGCATATATTTTTATCTTCATTTATCATCCTTGCAAGCAATGTACATCCAACCTCATCAGCTCCCGGGTACATATAAATCTTAAAGTTTAAACCGTTCTTTGATATAGATTCTCTAACATATTGCTGGTCTATTGCAGTATATCCATAAGGTGAAGAATCATCTTGAGGTATTACCAAAAAGTCAATAAAGCCTTTCTTTACATAATCAATAACTCTTCTGTTTACCTCTCTATTTATTTTTCTTCTCCCTACATAGTCATTTAATATGTGTTTGGGAAGCTTTTTATTAATATCTTTAAGCTCCTTTATTTCCTCATCTTCAGCAATTCCTAAATCCTTTTTATGGTTAATATATCCTGTTCTAAATATTAACCTTCCATAATCCTCATAATAATCTGGTTCTTCTTCGCTGCTTGAATATGAAGGGCAGCGCATTATAAGATTAAATGCAAATATCTTTAAATCAGGTTTTATACTTTTAAGCTTTGTAATATTCTCAAGCCTTTGTTCACATTCTTCAATGCTTAAGCTGTGAAGCCTTGAAGGTACAATTCCCCCATATAGAAGCATATCTATAGAAAGTATTGCCCCATCTGCCTTATCCACATTTTCAAAAACCCAGTCCCATAATTTGTTTGTATTAGCTGGTTTCTTCTTAACGCCTAGAAGCTCAATTGGGGGATAGATCATTTCTATATCTGTACTATCTGCAATCATAGTAGGAAAATTATAATTACATGGTCTTTCATCTAATGAAACATACAATATCTTTTTCATTCTATCACCTCTATCTTATAAATATATTAATAATGCTTTTTGTTTTTATGCTATATATTATATTTACTTTATTCTGTATCTGCCTTTAACAAAGTCAATTATGTCATAGTAGTATTCAATCTCTTCATTGCGGTTAGGCATTGTATGAAATCCTCCGCCTATAAACCAAGCGCAAGCAGCATTCATATACCCATATTTTACTCCACCATTTAAGTATACTCTAAACCTCTCCTTACGATTTGTTTTAATTTGAGTAGGTTCTTCTGACGGTAAAAAGTATTCCATTTCAAATCCTGCATTTCTCTTTTTTGCTGCATCCGCCCCTTCCTTTACATCTTCTATATTTTCATAGAACATATAGTTAGGCTGAACAAATGCGGCATCGAAATAATAATCTCTATAATTATCAAGCAGATGAACATTATATGATGACCAGAATGGAATCCAAAACATCTTTTTATTTTTCTGATTTACATAGCTATGAAGTTCTTTTAACAGCCAGTGATCATCTACGTCCCATCCCCTATATACCGACTCAAATATCCAGTAGAATCCTAGTAGGTTGATGTTTTTTATATTTTCCTTTTCCCATCTGCCTAAAAACTCATCCACAAACCATTTGCATGCAGTTAGTCTATCCTCTGTAGCCTCAGTTAAGTTTTGTCCCAATATGCTAAAGTTTAATTCTTTACCATTTACCTTTCCAAACTTACATTGGTTAATCCCCGGGTATGGTATTGTAACTACAACATTCCTTTTAAACTCAGGCTCTCCTATTTTTAAGGTTATTTTTTCAATCTCATCAGACATAACCTTGCAGCCTTTAATAAAGCTATCAATGGTCTCTAAAAAATCGCTTTTATTGGCTGGGTTAGGACTTGGGACTGCATAAAAGTTCCCTTCACCAGACATTGTATTGCCTATATTTATATCTGCTATACTATCATTTCCTGAGGAAAGTGTATTAAATAAAAGGAATGAATCAAACAACCACTCCTCTTTGTCCTGTCCTTTTCCCCTGCCAGATAAATATACGCTGTAGTCCTCTTTTTTCATATCATATGGATTTATTATCATTAAATGCTCTAAATGTCCAAACTCTTTTAAACCCTTTTCCATATACATATAATTTTCCTCCAAAGTCACATCTAATTTAAAATGGGAAATAACGATTTATTTCTTCTTTGCTTAAAGATCCACCATATTCAGATATCTCAAAGGCTTCTGCGTATTTAATGCTTTCACCTATTTGAACACCATACTTTTCTATAAGTTGACTCCTACATTCTTTTGCACATTCTATATCATCATCTAATAGACTATCATATATAGCTTTTTCGTCAGTATCCCTTTGACCCTCCTGAAAACTTCCTATCCAAGGCAGCCATTCATATACCTGCGATCTGTGGCATGATAGCATCTTCCTTTTTTGTTCTGCAACATCATCTATCCCAACAGTAATATCTGGAAAGAATTTATTAGGTTTTTTAAATGTATCATACATGTATAGTATTATTGGTTGATGTTTTAGATAAGGTACATTAGGACAAACCTTAGGAACCATAACTAAGTATGATGCATCTTGTACCAATATTGATGTGTATCTATGATCAGGGTGATAATCATTAGGTCTATGGGTAAATATTAAATCTGGATTAAATTCTCTAATAACCCCTAGTATCTTCTCTCTTGTAGGAATATCAACCTTCAAATTGCCATCATGAAAGTCTAATACCTCATATTCTATACCAGCAGTTAATGCGGATTGTCTTGCTTCCTCTGCCCTAATTTTAGCAAGTTCCTCTCTAGTATGATCTTGATGACCTGCGTCTCCATTGGTTACAGATACAAACTTTACCTTGTGTCCAAGCTTACTATATTTAATAGCAATACCTCCACATGTAAGATCACAATCATCTGGATGTGCTCCAATCATCATAATTCTAAGTTTTTTATCTTCCATTTATAAAACCTCCCTTTTTGCCGAGGGGTAGCAGCAGCAATATACTGCCCTATACCTGCTCTCGGAATATATCTCCAGTATTCATATGTATAAGGAGCATTTTTCTATTTATATAATAACACATATTAATATTAATTAACATTAATCTGAATTAAAAACACCTTTTTTGTAATTGGCAAAAAAATATAGCAGGGAGTGAGAACATAATAAAAAGGATGTATAGTGAAGGTCGCTTTATAGGCCTTCACTCACATACCCATAATATAAAAAATATATGTTCAATCAATAATATATTTATAGAAGAGATATGGCTAAAACTACTTGTGAAGTAGAAAGGCTAACGGAAAGTAAGCCCTAAATAATAAGATTCACTGATGGAAGTTCAAAATGATTGAATTATAAGTTCAAGATTTTACTAACAATATCAGGATGCTATTTTTTGTTTAAAAAGGTTTGTAGTCTGTTATCTTATATAGAGAAGCTTATAAAATGTATAACCCATTAGAGTTCTAATACAGAAAATAGATGAAGCAAGTATTAGTAAAAATACAGAAAAGTGGATTATCTTGCTATTATCTTTATACATTGATCTTCCCCCTCTCAACGCTTACGAGGTTAGCTGACGGATTCGGGCCGAAAAGATAGCCCTACTCAATATGAGATTCACCCCAATTTTTGGTTCCCCCGTTTATTTAAAATTAAGCGGATATAACATTTTTTTATATTATACTATTAATGCTTTTCATGTTCAATAATTTTATATATAGTGTTTTGCTTATATTAAAAGGCGAACCGTTTTTGAAACTTCGGTTCTATATATCGACTTGAACGTCTATCTTTCCTCCATGTTGTACAAGCAACCTATAGGCTTTTCTATAAGCCTCATCATAATTCTCCTCTTTCTCATCAATAGCATCTTTATTTAATTTTATATTACTTCCATTGTCATCTACTTTTACTATTACACAATAAGGCATGTCCTCGTAATCAACAATAACTCTAAATCCCTTATCATGGGGTTTCACATTCTGTTGCCCAAATATTTCACATAAAGTAGTATTTAGCTGTTCTAAAGTCATATGTATCTCCCCCCAAAGTCAAAAATATATTCTCCCTGCTTAAATACATTGTAATATAATTCGCACCCTATTACAATATATCATAAATGTAAGCTCTAACATTCATTACTAAGTCTATCGGTATAATGGGCAAAGTCTTTAATTAAAGATATGTAAATTATGAAAAGTTCAGATAAAAAACTTTCTATCTGAACTTTTCTCTTTGGACTATTCTTCTATCTCTATAGCGCTAACCGGACAGCTATCTGCCGCCTCCGATGCTGATGATTCTTCACCTTCTACAACTTCCTCTTCTATTGCGTGAGCCTTATCATCGTCCCCCATTTCGTACACTTCAGGGGCAATTGATGAACATAGCCCACAGCCTATGCATGTATCCTGATCAACGTATGTTTTCATAAAATACACCTCTTCTTTGTATAATACTTCACTTATAGTTATATTCTACCCTATGTTAATTAAAATATATAGTATAATAAAAAAATTTTTATTCATATCTTAATGCCTCAATAGGATCTAGCTTTGATGCCCTGCTTGCAGGATATATTCCAAAAAATACTCCCACAATAGATGTTAAACCAACAACAATAAATGCTGCTTGTGGTGGTATTTGAGCATTTAATGATAAAACTCTAGAAAGAAGATGCCCTCCGCCATAGCCAAATATAAGGCCTATGATGCCCCCTATGGTTGATATAATTACTGATTCCGTTAAAAACTGTATTAATATATTTACCCTTGTTGCCCCAACTGCTTTTCTTATCCCTATTTCTCTAGTTCTTTCATTTACAGATACAAGCATAATATTCATAACCCCAACTCCGCCTACTAATAGTGATATAGCAGCAATTGCCAGTATTATTATAGTAAACTTATCAATTATAGCATTTACTTTATCTAACTGTTTCATTAAATTCTGAGCTTTGTATTTCTCTTTATTTTTGTGAGTTTTCTCAAGCAATTTAACCACGTTGTCTGCTGCAAAGTCTGCATTTGAATAATCATTTACCCCTATATCCATCTCACCTATCATAAAATCATATGGAAACATCCTCCTTTGGAAGCCTATAGGAACGTATGCGAGTATGGGCACGTTATCTTCTCCTGCAAAACCTGCTATAAACTCATTTGGATTTTTTACAACCCCTATAACTATTGCTGTTGTAGATGTTAGTTTTCCTCCAACTTTGATGGTTTTGCCTATGCAATCTAGACTTCCAAATAGCTTGTTGGAAGTTTTATCATCTATTACTATGACATTTTTACCTATAAGAACATCTTTGGCGCTAACAAATCTTCCATATAGTATGTCAATATTATATACCTGAGGGTAATCATTGGTAATGCCCATAATAAGCGCTTCCTGGTTTGATCTTTTGCTTTTTATTTTTCCCCATCTGCCGACTAGGGGAGTTATTGCCTTTACATCTGGTATGGTCTCTTTTATATTTTTTATATCATCTAAAGTAAAATAATCTGATGCTTTAATATCTTTATCTGCCATGGTTATTTGAATTATATTAGCCCCTATCATATCAAACTGGCCTAATATAAAGGTCTTGCCTCCTGCTCCTAAAGCTGCTATAACAATAACTGAAGCAACACCTATAATTATTCCGAGCATAGTTAAAAAAGACCTTAGTTTATTAGAAACTATATTGTTTATAGCAAAATAAATACATTCCATCAGATTCATATATAATTCCTCAAATTTAAAATATTATATTAATATCAATATACATTTAGTTATTCCCAAAAATAAAAGTCTTATCAACTAAATATAAAATTTAATTGATAAGACTTTTTTATATATTTTCTCTTACGTTAAGCTTAAATATAAAAAGCAAAATACCAATAGTCATAAAGACTACAGATAATATAGTTAGAAAAGCAAAATTTGTGGCATCAAGTATTAATCCTGCAATTAATGAATTAAATGAAAAAAATGGTCCTAACAAAGTATTCCTTAACCCTATATAGTTTGGAAGTTCTTCCTCACTTGGTGATAAGTCTATTAAGAGTTTGTTTTCATTTGAGTTTTTGTAACTTTGAGCAAGTCCCATGCACGCAACTGCTAAATAAAGAATATATACATTAGGCATCCATAATGTTAATAGTATAGCTGGTATAAATAGCAATACAGAAATGTCACCAGCTATTTTGATTCCCTTTCTTTTTACTACAATACCCCATAGTATATAACCCACGGTTTGCATTATCAGCAATATGGTAGATACAAAAACCGCTTCCTGAGTTGTAATTGCGAGCTTGTCCTTTGCGTATATAATCTGAAATACAAGTGACATCTTTCCAAGTCCACCTGTGAGTGCATTGCTTGCAAGGTATATTGAAAAATTCTTATCTTTTTTTAGTATACCTATTGTATCCTTAAAGTATGTATTATTATCCAATTTAGCAGTCTTTTTGATTATATTTTTAGGCTCTAATAACTTGGTATAGAGAAACCATGAAACCATTGATATGGCAAACATTACTATAAACAATATTCCATAGTTGTCAGGAAATGTGCTCAAAGATAGTATTGCGCCTGATATAATGGCTCCTGTAAACTCTAGTATGCCACATAGAGAAGATCTCCATGATAGAAAGTCTGAAAATCTATTTGCAGGCACTATCCTCGATGTCAAAACCAACCATACATCTGAATTAAAACCACTTACAATTCCAAGGAAACTTAGTAAAATATAAAACAATACAAGGTATAGTGTAGGATTGCTTTTACCAAGCAAAAATGTAAGTATGCCTAAAATAAGCCATACACTTCTCATCAAGATACCTAGTGTTAAAGATAAAGGTTTATAGTAGTCAAGTTTCTGAAGTTTTTTAGCCAAAAATATCTGGGGCGTATAAAACATCAGATTATAAAGCGTGGTAAGTAATCCTATTATAACCTTCGAATCTGTAAAGTTTCCCACATAGTAAACTATGGTAGTCCCTATAGGAGCCATACCCATAGCAAATGAAAATATAGCACCATCAGCAAAGCTTAGGACTGTATTTCTCTTTAAGTTCTGTTGTATTTCATGCTCATAGCTTGCCCTTGCATCTTTTTTCTCCATAGCAACCCTGCACCCTATTTTTAAATTTTGTATTAAACACACTAACATACATTAACACATATAAAATTAAGCTGCAACAGCTTTTAACCAAATATATTTACTATAGCAAATCCGCTTTTTATTAATCAATATATTTTCTTACAATCTCATCTATTTGCTCTTCATTGCTGCAAGGTTCATTTATATTTTCAAATAACTGCCATTCCTCAACATGGTCTATATGATCATCAGGGTTAAGCTTTTTCATTGGAGATAAAGACTCCATTTCAGTCATATAGTCTGTTGTATATGTCTCATAGGATACTCCAAAGTCAGGATATTTGCCATCAATATAATGAGTAAACCTTTTTACAAATAGATTACCACTATTTAGATAGGCAGCCCAGCCATCTTCATTAGATATACCAACCTTAAAAGGCTCTGGCATATTTGGATTCTGATTTAATGTAATGTATCTATCGCCCCAATAAACCCTTTTATCATTCATATGGGCATAAGGCCAAAGTGTAATAACTCTATTTGCTAAAAGGCCTGTATCTCTTTTAGGTTGGGGGATAAACTCTTTTCCTTCTGGTGCCATAACCGTAAGAGACCATGCCGAAAGTTCAATTGGCCATGCATTTTTGTTTGTTAATCTGTGAGATATTTTAACCTTACTATTTAATGGATCTAATGTTATTTCCATATCCTTTTTTATCTGTACCCAAGACTCCACATCCTGACTAACCCTTATACCATACTCAACCTTTTCCCAATTAACAGGGCCATCATCAGGTACATAGGATCTTGGATCTGATTCAGGGCTATGCCACAACCTATGTCCCCCAAGTATTTTCCAGCCTCCTAGAGATACTTCCTTTGTTAAACTTGGATTCTCACATAATACATTTTCTTTCCCTAAAAAACCATACCTTATAATCCTAGGCCCCATATCTACTGTAACTAATAAATCTACTACACCATTTGATATCTGTACACACTTTCCATACTCCTTGTAACTTACCTCTTTAACTTCTACCTCACCCATTCTTCCGTGCCTCCTTAAATAAAGTAAATATATTTATATAATACAACTTTAACAACCATTGTAATTACATTATAACTAACTTTATATCTAATCTCTATGTAAACGGCGGTTAAGTTATATAAAGAGCATATGAATCTTAAAATACCCCTCTTATCATCTTCAATTCTAAGTTTACTTTTTACTTCTTACCTATTTTACCCTGTGCCACTGATATAAGCCTTTCCCTCTTATTAAGCTCAGGATCCACTATAACCATACTTAAAAGCTCATCTAGCATATCTCCTACATATTTTCCCTTTAATCCAAGCCCTACAATATCCTCCCCAGATACGGCAAGATCTTTGATTCCAATACATTCGTTTCTATTTATTACATCTTCTGCAGCTTTTTTTACTTTTTCTATTCTATTTATTCCATTATCTATACATGGGCTTTCAGATGCCATTATAAATGCAATCTTTAAATTAAGTATATCTAGGAATACTTCCAATCCCATTTTACTAAGGTTTTGCCTAATATATACTGTATCTTCTTTAATATCAAGCCCGCTATACTTAATAATCTCTACTGTTTTGTTTGTGGTATTGTTGTCATATTTTAATCTTTTTAAAATGCTTCTAGCTTCATATTGGTTCATGTCGCAGATTATAAATAATGCTGCAATTCTAAGATAAAGCTTATTTTCTATAAATTCTAGTACCTTTAGTGATTTAGGTTCTAGAGGGTTAAACTTAGGTTCTATATAATCCATAAGCATGGTCTGTATTAATAAATATATTTTTTCAGTATTATGGGATAAAATTATGCGGTTTAATTCAAAAGTAACCCTTTCCATGCTTACCTTACTCAGCCTTTCTTTATTTTTAATTATGGCAGCCATTGTATCATCCTCTATATTAAACCCAAGCTCTGCTGAAAACCTAATAGCTCTCATCATTCTTAGTGCATCCTCTTTAAATCTTTCGTCAGGCTCCCCTACACATCTTATTATCTTATTATCTAAATCCCTGCGCCCATTATAAATATCTATTAAACCATTTTTATCATTATATGCAATAGCGTTTATTGTAAAATCCCGTCTTGAAAGGTCTTTTTCTATAGATGATTCAAATTTAACCTCATCAGGTCTTCTCCCATCTGTGTATTTCATATCAGTCCTATAAGTTGTAACCTCAAAACTTTCTCCATCCATAACAACTGTTACAGTGCCATGTTTTAATCCTGTAGGTATTGTCCTATGATGCCCAAAGATTTCAATAACATCATTAGGCAGTGCATTAGTTGCAATATCATAATCCTTAGGATTTCTGCCAAGCAAACTATCTCTCACGCATCCGCCAACCATATATGCTTCATATCCATTTTCCTCTAACTTGCTCATTATAGATTTTACCTTTTGAGGAATGTATATTTTCATATTTAAAAACCTCTTTCACTTTTATATCTCATTATTTATTATGTATAGTTTAAACTATTTAATCAAAAATAAAAAGGAGCACCCAAAATGTAATATCCCCGTTAGCATTTTAGGCACTCTCTTTACCATTATTATTAAAGCAAAAATATATTTGCCTTTTGACATCTTTTTATCATAAGTTCAGGCCATATGCCTGATTGAACTTCTCCAATATGAGCCTTTCTTAAAAAGAACATACATATTCTAGACTGGCCTATTCCTCCGCCTACCGTGTACGGTAGTTTCCTTTTAAGCAATAGCTTGTGAAACTCTAATTTTTTTCTATCCTCGCAGCCTGATATTTTAAGTTGCCTTTCAAGTGCCTCTTCATCAACCCTTATCCCCATAGAAGAAAATTCAACTGCCCTATTAAGTACAGGATACCAGAATAGTATATCTCCATTTAAATTCCAATCATCATAGTCTGGAGCTCTTCCATCATGCCTTTCCCCGGATCTTAACTTCCCGCCAATCTGCATTAAAAACACTGCTGTCTTTTCCTTGCATATGGCATCTTCTCTTTCTTTTGGTGAAAGGTCTGGATATAGATCCTCAAGTTCTTGGGTTGTAATAAAGGTTATCTCTTTAGGGAGAATTCCTTCTATAAATGGGTAATCATCACAAATATACTCTTCAGTGGCTTTAAACACCTTATATATACTACGTACAATACTCTTTAACTTATCTATATTCCTATCCTTTTTATCTATTACCTTCTCCCAATCCCATTGATCCACATATATGGAATGAAGATTATCAAGATCCTCATCTCTTCTAATTGCATTCATATCTGTATATAGACCCTCTTCTTTGCCAAATCCATATCTATAAAGTGCCATACGTTTCCATTTAGCAAGAGATTGGACTATTTCCATTTCTTCTCCTTCAATTGACTTTATATCAAAAGATACTGGTCTTTCAACTCCGCTTAAATTATCATTTAATCCTGATGACTTTTTAACAAATAAAGGTGCTGATACCCTTGTTAAGTTTAATTCCTCTGCAAGTCCTCTTTCAAAAAAATCTTTTATTTTTTTAATAGCTTCTGCAGTTTCTCTAAAATTAAGCTCAGACTTATATTCTTCAGGTAATATAAGTTTTTTTGCTGCACTCTCCATAGTTATTTCCCCCTACATACTATTTTTTCTGTTTCTATAATAAAAAAACCCTTCATCCCATATAAGGGACGAAAGGTTCTATTTCCGCGGTACCACCCTGATTAGCTTTAATCTTTACAGATTACTTTAATCTTTACAGATTAATAGATTAAGCTCTCTTTAATCAGTACAGAACAAAAATTCAATACTGCCCATTTCGTAACGATATGGCTCCGTCTAAGCCTACTTTCCAAAGGGATTTCGGTTAGAGACTCAGGGATGTTCTTTAGTAAAGGCTCCATATTGGTCTTACACCACCACCAACTCGCTTAAGTATTACAATAATACTTACATGTTCACCACTACTTACTCTTCCCATCATTGTCTTATATTTATATAATTATAATTTTAAAATGGACTCTTGTCAATTACTTTTTAAAAAGTTACGTTGTCTCCGTCTTTTAAATCCTGAGGAGGGTTTAAAATAATGCATTGCCCTTCTGATAATCCCTCACATATCTCCATGTATAAATCTGATTCAATACCTATTTTAACATCTTTTGAAAAAGCTTTTCCATCCTCTATGACAAATACTTTTGCCTTTTTGTATCTATCAGTTATAACCGCCTCATATGGAACATAAATAATATCATTTTTTGTGCATACTTTTATGTCTGCATCCACATCAAAACCTATCTTTATATTACTGTCCGCATCTGTAATACTTATCTCAACAGGTATTACAGTCTCTGCACTAACTCCTGATACTGTCTTTGTTGCAATAGGGTTTATCTTTTGTATAATACCTTTGTATTGCTTTTCTAATGAATCAAGTCTTATTATTACTTCCTGCCCATTTTTTACATTTAAAATATCATACTGTGACACATTTACTAATGCTATTATGTTTTTATCATTTTCAATTGTTATTAAGGGAGCTCCAACAGGCGTTATAGCCCCCTCTGCAATATTTATATTAGTAACAACACCATCTATGGAAGACTTTATCTCATGGTCTGCATTTTTTATTTTATCTTTTATACTATCTATGCTTAACCTTGCAATATCAACCTGTTTCTCCTGCAGCTTAATCCTATCGCTTATATTTACCATACCCTCAATGGCAGATTTATCTTCCGTAGATAGAACTGAAATATCTTGTTCTTGCCTTTTTAAGTTTTCTAAATTCATTTTAGCAATATCAAGCTCTATATAAGCCCTCTTTAACTGCTCAGAAAAATCAGGAGCCTCAAATTTAATTATAAGCTCATTTTTATTTACCCTGTCACCGGTTTTGACATATACCTTTTCAACCTTATTAGGATTTGATACAAAATAGTCCTTTCTATCCTTAGATGCAATAACACCGTTGCCAGATATATAAGATGATATATCCCCCTTTTTCACATAAGCTACTTTTACATTTATGCTATCCTCTTTATTTGACCTTACATACATATATGCTGGTATGGTTATTGCAGCTATGGTAATAATTATTAATATCCACTTTTTAGACCTTTTCACTAAATCACCTCATATAGCTTTACTTTTTGTGCTTCGTAGCCACAATTATATATTTACTATTTAAATTATTGCCAAAATATTAATAAAAAAAAGGCCTTTTTAGCCTTTTTGAAAATTTTATATTTTACTTGTAATTAGCTGCGGCTTTAAAGCCTTCGCAGAATATGCTAATAGAGTTTTTTGCCTCGTCATAGGTGTTTGCAGAATCCCCAATTTCAAGCATAAAACCTATGTACCCCCTGCTCTGGTTGTATTCTTCTTCCACTTGTTTAATTTGTATCTTCATATTAGTATACTTGCTTTCTATAATTGATTTAATTCTTCCTGCAAATAGCAGACTATTATCATAGCAATCAGAATTCTTGGATATAATTATTGATATTGGGCAGTATGAAATGTCATCTATTACAAGCTTTTCCCCATGGCTTGATTTATTTCTTATAATATCAATTAGAATATACTTTTTGCCCCTTTTCATATAATTATCAATATATTTTGAGGATAGGGTATATGGATCAACATCTGCGTCTTCTATTTTTAAATGATTAGATAAAAATCCATAGTCTTTAAGTTTTGATGTACATTCCATGGACAGCCTATCCATATCTTTAACATTACTTTCCTCATGGTTTATATACGCTCTTTTAAAATTAGAGCTGTAGATTATAACTGGTTTTTCATAAACATCTTCTAAAATGTTACTCACACTATCATACCTGTTTTGCTTTACAAAAAGCATGCCACATATAATGAGTACAAAAATAGATAAATACAAAAGTAGGTTTACAAGCTTCAAATTACTACCCCCATAATCCATATATAATATTCTATTTATTTTATACTCTTTTAATGACTGGTAGATACTATTAAAAACAAAAACAGTCTGCATTTGTATGCAAACTGCCGTTTATTCTTCCTTTTTTTGAGATACTGCCCAAGTATCATTCATATATTTACATTCAAATATAATTGTTTTTTTAGTTTGATCCTTATTATTAAGTACCTCTACAGTTATTTCTGCTTTATCTGGTTTATATATATTGGTTAGAAGACTAATGGAATAATCATATTTACCACTACCTGTTAAGGGTACAACATCAAACCCTTTTACAGATGATATTTTGCTCATTATTTTCTCTTGCTCGAAGGATGACATGTATTTTCTTATTTTTTTATCCGATTCTATATCAATGCCAACAACTGTTTCTCCTTCTTTATTTTTGTCTAGAAGTTCAATAGTTTTTGTTAATACAGAAGTATATAGGTTCGTAAAGGACTTTGGTCTATTAAACATCCTAGTACTGTTTACTATATAGCTATCCATGGCCTCTGGTATCATATAAAAGTTTCCACTGTCATCACAAAAGTTAGCATCTTTTCCATACTCTGATGCACCTATCCAATAGCTAAATACCCTTTCCCTGCCTCCTGGAAGGGAAAACTTAATATCATAATCAGCTTCAACCTCAGGGGATGAGGAAACAGTCCTTCCTCTTCCAATAATATCCCCAATCTGGTCTATTACCTTTGGATCTAGAACAGTAAATTTTAATGTACTTTCTTTTTTATTTATAAACACTATCTTTCCAGCTTCTTTTAGCTCACTTCCTAAGGAATTCTTCGGTGAGTTTGGCAAACTACAAGATGAAAGCACAAATACAAAAGATAATATTATTATGTAGCTAATAGCTTTTTTCATCTATATAACCCTTTCCCATTGTTTAATCAATTATTCTTCCCATGTAAATAAAATCATAGAACTTTCCATCAACTTTCATTGCTTTTCTAATCCTACCTTCAACTTCAAATCCCATATCTTCATAAAGGCTAATAGCAGTATGATTATCTTCTCTAACAGAAAGATCTATCTTTTTGACTACTCCGCCTTCCTCTGCCCACCTTATCATTGTATCTATTAATATGTGGCCTATTTTCTTATTCCAATACTTTTTTTGTACGCTTATTCCAAACTCTCCCCAATGCTCAAGTCTTTTTCTGCTATTTCCCCAAAATGTTAATACACCACATATCTTTTTATCTATCACTGCAACTAAAAATAATTTGTTTTTTCCTTCTGAATAATCCCTTATTATTTGTCTTTCCTGCTCAATAGTATGACTGAATTCGCCTCTCCCGTAGCTTAAAAAGTCAGATTCCCCACCAATTATGTTTGAATATCTAACTAATTCAGCAGCATCTCTTTCTACTGCTTTTCTTATAATACATTCAGTACTATCATTAAGCTTATATAGGCTCAATACAACTCACTCCTGCATAATATTATAGTATACGGACTTGCTATACACAATTAGCAAGTATTGTTTAATGTATAATAATATGGATCTTTTTATTTGCCTAAAATCCACTTTGCAAAGGCAACTGAAGTGTCCACCTTTTCACTATTTACTCCAAGTCCAAGTATCTTGTCCTTAGTATCATATCCTAGACTTTTTAAAATTTTGCTATTCTCAATATCTATACCATAAGAATATTCCTGAGTATCTGAATCTTTAACCTTTGATTTTACAAATTTCATATTCTGATTTTTAAGTCCTTTCACATCATCAAGCTTTATAAATAGGCCAAACTCCGAAAATCGCTTAAATTGCTCCTTATCAAGTATTAATACATCTAATTCTCCTACTTGAGACATTGCAACTATCTTCTGCTGTATTGCCATACTGGCTGGATCTTTTAGCTCATTATCAAATAAATTAAAAGATATGGTTACCTCTTGTTTTTCTGGATTCTCTGCAAATACTTTTGTAGCTTGATCTTGAAGTTCTACCCTTTTCTCTTCCTCAAGATATCCCCCAAGAATTGTAACATTGAGTATAGAATCTTTTCTTGCCATTGCACTTGCTATGCTATATATTATTATAATTACAACAAATATGCCTACAATAGTGTGTACTTTATAATAATACCAGAAGTTTTCCCACTTTTCCTTTCGTTTCTCTTTATCCATCGTAAGACATCACCCTTCGTTATGATACTAAATAGTTTATCACATATATTAGAAAAATTAAAACTAAAGTCTGGAGCTATTATAAACAAAGCTCCATAGAAGATACAACCCCTTGTCTGATACAATATATTTTATATATTTCCCGTGCAATAATCTACAATATTTTAATATTTCATATAATTATTAAGTAAAATTTGAATTGAATCTTAAGTTTGCTTTACGCCTCACGCTTACAGTTTCAAAACTTGCTTGATGCAGAAATGCTTAAAAATAGTTCTCTATATTCATCTTTCCATAATGTTTCATCCATATAAAATGCAAACCTGATAAACACATTGTCCTTCTGAAGTATAAATACTTCTAATGCTTTTATATACTTATCATTGTCTGCAGACCTTGTGTAATTTAGTATATAGCCAGTCTTTCCATTAATCTTTGCAGGCTCTATTGAATAGTCTTTAAAATAAACAACGCCTACAGCGCTTTCCCTGCTTTTGTTTAAAAACTCAGCTAATGGCATACTAGCATTCCACACTTGTACAAACCCATGCAACTTATCCTGTTCTGATGTAAAATCATTATGATAGATTATCTCGTTGCCTTCAAACTTTTGTTCTGATGTTTTCCATTCCTCAGGCAACCTGTATGTAAATTTATTATCAAGGCCAGTGTATTCCTTATATTTTATATCTACCGGTATTAATGACACCTTAGTATCTAATATAAGCTTTAATCCTAAGTATATAGCACAAATAAATAAAATGAGAAGTAAAAATTTGAAAACATTTCTAGACTTCCTAATATCTAAAAATATCACTTTTGCACCTCTTTTATATAATTTATTATACTACATTATAGATTAAAGAAACGGATTTAATGCCATTATTTTTATGCATAAATCCGCCTCCTTATATAACTCTGCATTTATTTTTTCGCCTTAATTAATCTATCTGCGTATACTATAGAATAGTTGTAAAACCTTTATCTATAACTATCGATTGGGGTTGGGGTACTTTACCATACCAGTCATTGGATCATATACCATAATCCAGTACCCATCCCTGCCGCCCCAGGTTATCCATTTAACGAATCCAGTTTTTCCTTTAAACGGTTGATCTTTTTCACACTTTCTGCCTGGTATACCAAATACAATTGCCTTTACTTCCCCTGATTTTCCATGCTTTATTCCAAACAAATAATGCCCATGATTTTTAATATAGTTATAATAATTGTACTGAGGATTATAGATCATTGGATAATATACAAGGTCATAACATGGGTATAGCTGCACCTTATTACCTTCTTCCATGTATTTACCAATATCAATTCTCCATAGTCTACAGTTCTTTAGCTCCTTATGATGATCCATTTCAGGGTGGCATCTTAATATTTCATCAAGTTTCTTCCTCATAATGTATCTATAGCTATACATAAAATAGTTATCATAAGTAGTAAAGTTGTATTCATCCTTTTCTTCTTTACATTCTTTTTCTTTGTGCTTGCCTCTGATTTCATCATCTGTAATTATGTCCTGTAATTCATCATTATAATCTTCTTCCCTATTTATTTCTTCTTGAGCCTCTTCCCTTTGGGCAGATAATTCATCTTGGTTAATATTAGCCTTTTCATTTACTTCTAATAGTTCTTTAATATCTTCAATAACCCTCTCTCTAAACTTTTTCTCAAAGCCCTCCATTAATTCTTCAATCTGCTTAGTCTCGTCTACTTTTATATCCTCAGAGACTTTATATTGTTGCTCTTCTATAACAATATTAGTATCTTCAGCATTATTATCTTCCGTAATTGTTTCTGTTTTTTCATCTCTATAGTCTGCATCTAAAGGCTGGTTTACTATTTCTTCCTTAGATTCCTCTTTTGCATTTTCTATATTTTCATTGACTTCATTCTCTGATTTTTTGTTTTCTTCAACTACATCCATAATATGTTTTTCATATTCCTCAAACTTCTTTGCATCCTGCTCTGCTCTAGCTTGTTCTTTATCTTCTTTTTCTTCAGTTTCTATCTTTTCTCTGTTCTTTTCAATATTTATTTTACTTCTCCACTCAAACTTTTCCTTGCTCATATACCCTGCAAGAGGTGATATTACAGCATTAGCCCCCTCTTTGTCTGCTATTATAGCTGCTCCATTAAACTTTTCTATTGGTATCTTGCAATCAAAAGCATTTTCAGCCCCTGTTTCCCACGATGCCTCTCCTCTTCCAAAGTCATCTATATTTATTATTCCAAGATATGCAACATTGTCTTTGTCTTCTTGATGACTTATAAGATAACATTTGTAGAGACACTCTGCTGTTTCAATAGACTTCAGGTTCTGAACGTATGCAGTTACCTTGCTTTTATCGTTTTTTACTTCTATCTTAACATATCCTGTTGGAGGTCTATCAGGCCCCATACCATATCCCCTGTCCTCTTCTTGGAAGATTATAAAAAATCTATTGTAACTTCTCTTAGTGGACAATTAATATCCTCCTTCAAAAAATTTATTCATTATAATATATGTATGATATTGCCTAAAGTTACGAAAAAAGAAGGATATTTATCCTTCTTTTTAAAATAATATTTTTTATTCTGTTTTGTCCTATTTTTTTAATCTATATATACTGTTTGAAAGATTGGCAAACTCATCAATAGATAAGGTTTCCCCTCTCCTTGATGGATCTATACTGCATTGATCAAAACAAAGTTTTAGTTCTTCCCTTGGTATGCCCATTGGCTTTAAGGCGTTTGACAATGTCTTTCTTCTTTGACTAAATGAGGCTTTAATTACATTAAAAAATAATTCACTGCTTATAAGCTCAACTGGTGGTTTTTTGTACATTTCAAGTTTAATCACCGCAGAATCAATTTTAGGTCTTGGAACAAAACAATTAGGAGGTACTAGTGTAACTATAGAAGGTTTTGAATAATATTGAATAAGCAATGATAATGCACCATAGTCTTTGCCTCCTGGCTTTGCAACCATCCTCTCTGCTACTTCCTTTTGAATCATCAAAACTATGTTTTTAACATTAAGATCCTCTTTGAAAAATCTATTTATAAGTGGTGTTGTAATATAATAAGGTATATTTGCACATATGGTAAAAGGCTCTTTTAGATGCTCATCTGTAAGCTGCATTAGGTCAACCTTCATTGCATCTCCATGATATATAACAACGTTATCAAACTCTTTTAAATTATCATTAAGTATGGGTATTAATTTGTCATCAAGCTCAATTGATAAAACCTTGCCAGAGCTATCTGCAAGCCTTACAGTTAAAAGTCCAATACCAGGGCCTATCTCAAGAACCTTATCATCCTTTGTAAGATTTGCAGAAGCAACTATCTTATCTAAAATATCATTATCGATTAGGAAGTTTTGTCCTAAAGCCTTATTGAACTTTAAATCAAACTTATCTATCATTGTTTTTGTTCTAATGCTGTTTAATAAATCATTCATAAATCCACCTACTTGCTTATGCTATTTATAGCATTATTAAACTCTTCTCTCGTTATACCATAATTATTCAATCTAGATAAAAATTGTTTCCCATTTGAATGTCCTATTCCTAACATTTTCCCAATTTTGTTTCTTCTAAGACCGCCTTCACTGCCTCCTAATAGATAATTATCTATTAGGTCATCTATAGAAAACTCTTCTCTTCTTTCAACACTTTCCACTCTTGCCTTTTCAAGTGCACTTATTATATCCTCTGGAGCTGCATTTTCTATGCCTATATCTCCATTTTTTGTTGCAAGTTCTGAGGGTAAAAAAGCATGTCTACAACCTTTTACTTTTGAGCTTATAGTCTTTCTTATCCTTTCCCCTGCATAATCTGGGTCTGTAAATATAATAACACCTCTTCTTTCAGAAGCAAGCTTAATCCTCTCCATTACGCCCCTTGGAAATGCATATCCACCTGTTACTATTATTTCCGCATCAACCGCCTTTTTTACGGCTATATAATCGTCTCTTCCTTCAACAACTATTACTTCCTTTATCATAATATCACCTTAAACTTTATTATTTTGTAAAATCCATAAATAAAGCAGGGGTTTACCCTGCCTTATTTATGCTATTATAACATTTATTTATTTTAAAATATATACTTTTGTTTTATGTGTATGCCATTGTCTATATTCCTCTGTGCCTGCAGTAAAAAACAGATCAATTATATTACCTTTAACAGCCCCGCCTACATCCTCTGCAATACCATAGCCATACCCTTCTATCCAGAGTTTTGTCCCAAGAGGTATCACCTTTGGATCCACGGCTACAGTACTCCATTTGCCCCCATCGGATTTTCTGCGGGGCACTGCCCCCGTTGCTGTATTACCTCCATCTTTTCCGGTGCATGCAACATCGTTGGTATAAGATGTAGCCTTCATTGTTAAAACCTTTTCAAAACGAATAGGCTCCCCCCTAGAATTAATCTTAGAATCTAGAGTGCCCAATGCAGTCAAACGGCTTACTGGAGGCTTTAATATTTTACAGCCCACAGTTTCTCTTTCCTTTTCCACGCCATCCTCATACACAATCTTTATAGTTTCTAATTCTTCTCCTTTTGCGCCTTCTCTAACAAGCTTTTGAACTCCCTTTTCCCAATCCGGCATTTGCTGCAGTTCATTTGCAAATGGTATGGCATGCTTTTCTGTTATTTCTTTTTCTGTTACCCTAACAATCCTTATGGTCATATCCTCTGATACATCCATATCAAGGTCAGGATATACTTTATCTATATTGCTGTATTTTATGCTCTCTGATGCTAAAGCTTCCCCAACAGTCTCTTCTGCTGATAGAAACTCAGTATCCTCTCCATCGAAAATAACTTTAACCGGTACAGCCCTTCTTATAGTTATAACCATATTATCCTCTATATTTTTATCAATTTCCGGCATTAACTTATCTTTATAGTTAATTTGTATTTTATTCTTATTCAGTATCTCTCCAACTGTCCCACCATAGGCTACAGCCTCTATACTACAGCCACCATCAATTATGGTAACCCTTTTGTGAGACGTTCCAACCAATATAAGCAAACAACCAGCCGCTAAAAATGTAGCTATAAGGCCAACCACTTTTTTATACACCGGCTGCATCTTTATTGGTTTATTTTCTGCTTCTGACTCCATGTGTACCTCCTTAAATTTAGGGCAACCGCCCAAGTATTCCTATATATAATAGTATCCACATGTTGCACCTTTTATTCATATGCCCCATCCAAGGGACTCCGGGGACTCCGGGGGCTCCGCGGCGGGCTCCGCGGGACAGTTCACTCAATCGACTCCGGCCGACTCCGGGACAGTTCACTCAATCGGCAGGGACGTGGGAGTTGTGGGGTTAGGTGGGGTTAGGGGCGGTTCACCCGGTTGGACAGGGGGCAGTTCATTTAATCACCACAAAATAGTTAAATGTAAATTTAGAGTTATATGGGCAGTATTTGTTACATTTGCTATGAATTAATAGAGTATAAAAATATATACTTCTAATATGGTATAATAGGGATATCTTTTAATAATAAACTGCCAGTAAAAATTACTTTATGGAGGTTGCTGTATATGGATACAGATTCTTTAGAGATAGTCCTTATTGAGAGTAAGGATAGACATATCATAAAGAATTTATATTCTCTATATCTTCATGATCTTTCGGAATATACAAATGAAGATGTGAGTTTGAAAGGTCTATATGACACGAAATTTCTTGATCTTTTTTGGAGAAAAGATGGGCTAATTCCTCTTTTAATTAAAGTCGACAGCAAAATTGCTGGATTTGTGTTACTACAAAGTGGTCAATATGCTCCCTCAACTGGTGAGGATTATTATATAAGCCAATTCTTTATACTAAGGGAATACAGGCGAAAGGGAGTTGGCAAAAAAACTGTAAAAAAGTTATTTAATCAATTCCCTGGCAAATATCTTGTCGGTCAAATTCCTAGTAACAAGCCTGCAATTAACTTTTGGAAGAGTATTTATAAGTCATGTAGGATTATATATGAAGAGAATATAGGTTATCCCCAAAATACAATAATGGTCTTCCAGCATTTTAAGATAAATAAGTTTAGGTAAGTTTGAAATTCGAGTTTGGGGGAGTTTGGGGAGTTTGGGGGACGGTTCATTAAGCAGGCCGATTAATAATCATAAACATGGGAATATAGCAGAAGTGATTGGTATAAACTGCTAACCTCTTATCTAAAAAATTAAAAAAGCAAACCTAATATTGTCTTTTTTGCTTTTTTAATAATAGTCTTTTTATTATAGCTAAGCTTTTCACAGCTTGTACAATAACTAAATAAAATACACCATTCTTATATTAAACTTTATGCTCAAATACAAATTCTATTACAAATCCCAAGTTTTATTAGGTTTATGATTACGAAACAGTTATACTCAAAAAATGTTCTAAAATCTCCTTATACTTTTTATCTTTATGTATAAGGTAATACCCCTTGAGGCAAAGCCTTGATGCTTGAGATTGATTTATATTACCCATAATAGCACATATTTTTCTCTGATTCATATTGCAAAAACTTCTCATGATAAATGCGCATATTGATTTAAACTCAT
>ENA-UOOK01001573-UOOK01001573.1-fermentation-metagenome-genome-assembly--contig:-NODE-1573-length-29876-cov-23.397304_pt1 | contig 29876 bp, 22 predicted proteins | sample MGYA00245777_ERZ724023 | MGnify/ENA primary metagenome ERZ724023 (study PRJEB28704, sample SAMN03018312) | fermentation metagenome | biome: anthropogenic terrestrial biome; feature: soil...
AACTTCAAAATCAAATCAAAGAATGCGGATGAGATGGTTTGTTATATAGAAGATACGATTTTTGTCAAAGCCACTGTCGTGAAGCACTCCTCAATCGAACAAAGAAGACGATGCGGATGAAGCATCGGCCTGATACGTACGAGGATTAAAATCACGATCGCGTTTAAAGACCGGCGTTTTCTCCAAGGCCTCCAACACTTTATCATCGTCGAGCTCCTCCATTGTCAAGATGAAAGGCTCGAGTCGATAATTCGTTGTCAACAAGGTTTTCACTCCTTCTTTACCATAATATTTCTCTATCAGCTCCTGATTTTGCTGTTGACGTTTCCGGTCTTCATCTTCACGGATTTTACGCTCCAACTCTTCGGCTTTAGATTCCGCCATTCGTTGTTCTTGAATACCCGGAACACTCTTAATGGAGAATCCGGTAGCCAATAAAGTGACCTTCACGTCTTCTTCCAGAGCTTCTTCGACTGCAGCTCCCCAAATAACTTCGATCTCACTGCTAAACTTCGCCATAAAGTCATGCAAGGCATTCATCTCCTCCATCATCAACGGATTTTGTTCTCCAAACGACAGATTAATCAGAATTTTCTTCGCACTAAAGACATCGTTGTTATTCAGCAACGGCGAATGCAAGGCATCTTTGATGGCCTCGTTCACCCGGTCTTTGCCTTTTCCGACACCACGGCTCATGATGGCTACACCGCCGTTTTTCAATGTCGTATTCACATCGGCGAAGTCAAGATTGACATGACCGTGTACCGTAATAATCTCAGCAATGCTTTTGGCAGCGGTAGCCAGCGTGTCGTCGGCTTTAGCAAAAGCATTCAGCATGGTAAGGTCGTGATAAATATCGCGTAAGCGCTCGTTATTAATGACCAAAAGCGCATCGACATTCTGGGCAATAGCCTCGACACCTTTCAACGCCTGCACGATTTTACGCTGTCCTTCGAAAACAAAAGGAATCGTGACAATTCCCACCGTCAGAATACCCATCTCTTTCGCTACACGTGCAACCACCGGCGCCGCACCGGTACCGGTACCACCGCCCATCCCGGCGGTTATAAACACCATCCGCGTACCGTCGTTAAGCAAATTCTGAATTAAGTCGATACTTTCTTCGGCAGCCTGACTGGCCACTTCGGGTTTATTACCGGCGCCCAACCCTCCGGTCGTATGCTCGCCCAGTTGCACCTTCAACGGCACAGGCGACTTCATCAGCGCCTGATTATCGGTATTACACAAAGCGAAGGACACATCGTGTATGCCTTCCTGAAACATGTGGTTTACAGCATTTCCCCCGCCACCGCCTACACCAATCACTTTAATAATGGCTTCGGTGCGACTTTTCAACTGAAAATCTAATATTTCATCATCCATATTATTACGGAATTTTTCGTTTATTCATCATCTTCATCCGAAAACATACTGCTGAATACATCCCCCATTTTGGTAATGAATCCCTTAGACGGTTTCGGTTTCTTTTTCGTTTCTTTTTTGCCATTATGATGGCTTTTCCCCTGATTTTGAAAATGATCCCCATCGGCATCATCGTCATTAGATTGTTCCACGACGATTTCTTCACAATTTTCTTTTGCGAAGAGCAACATGCCTAATGGCTGCGTCAACGCCGGATCGTTGGTAAGTTCAGGAAAATTATTGATAAAGGTCTTTTTAGCGGATGCCTTACGCACGGGCATCTTTAATTTCTCGGAAAGATACTGGTCGAGGTTTTTCAATTGGGAAGCCCCTCCGGAAATGATTACCCCCGCCCCTAATTGTTCTTGAAAACCCGAAAGCCGGATTTGCTCCTTGATATTGGCCGTGATTTCATCCAATCGCATTCGGATGACCTTGTTCAATTCGGTCAGATCGACATCGGATTTATTGGAAGAAAAAGGAGAAGAAAACAACGAACTCTCCTTTTGTTCAAAGGCTTTTCCGAACTTAATCTTCAATTGCTCGGCTTCACTCTCGATAAAATTCAGATCACAAATATCTTTTGTAATGCTTCTTCCACCAAAAGGAATGACTGCCATCCATCGCAAAATGCTTCCTTTATACACCGACAAGGTGGTTGTTCCTCCACCAAAATCGATAAACGCACATCCCAACTCTTTTTCTTCATCGCTGAGAACAATGGCAGCCGACGCCATCGGCCCGACGATATAATCCACAATCTTCACCTGAGCTTTGTTCGACACGCTCTTTTCGATATTCGACAACAAATTCGGACGGCCGACGACCATCTGAAAATGCGCTTCTATTTGCGAACAAGTGACGCCGACCGGATTTTGTTCCGGTTTATCATCGATAAAATATTCAACGTCCGCAATAGCATATTTTTTTTTCATTTCAGGAGTATATTTTTCAGCAGCCTGACGGAGTTGATCGATCACTTGCTCCGTGACGATACCCGATGAAGAAAGTTGCTTTATTTCTCTGAAAGCGACCGTATGCAGCGATTGTCCGGCGAGAGACACATATACCTTCCCTATTTTACGATTGAGTTTATTCTCCAGCATATTTACCAGTTTGCGCACGCGCGCGCCGGTTTCTTCTATATTATAAACCAATCCTCGCCGGATACAATTATTAGAAGGAATCGTTTCACAAGCTAATATGGAAATGACTCCACTGTCATTCTTTCGTCCGACGACTCCCGTAATCTTGGAAGTCCCCAAATCAATAGCTGCTATAAATCCTGATTGTATCATATTATCGTTATTAATTTCAATTCCACTTGGTAGAATATAAGCATATTGAGGTATCGATTGATGACTACCTTTCAATAATTTGGTTATTTAATTGTTTATCAAACGTTCTAACAGCAGTTTTTGTTTTATTTATTAACATCATTTTCATGAAAAAATCCTCTCTTTTTGTTCCTAATCCCCTATTATCTGTTTTTTTGTACAAACCACTTGATTTTCATATTTCAAATTGATTTCTGAATAGCGGTTCCATCCTACGACGTTCAATCCTTTTTCCACAAAAAGGCTAAATTTAGCTAATTTGGCAGGATAATCTTTCAATTCGCCGAGTAAAATCCGAAAATCACCCACTCTCGGGATTAATTCGACCTCTTTGTTTTTATGTACGACAATTTGTTCGATCCAAGCATCCCAATCGGGGTTTTTTAAAAGAAAGGAAGCGAAATCATAAAGTTCGTTTTTTGAGAATTCTTCGTCAATAGCGCCCGTGGCAATCGGCACATAAACGGCAAAATTCGACGAAACCGGCATTATCTCGCGATTATTGTCGATATAATAACTTCCTTTCACATTGGAAATGACACGTAGAAGAGGTTTACGCTGATAAATATTCGCAACGATGACCCCTTTAGGGGTGGTATACACTTCAGCCGATTCAACCAACTTATTGGTTAAAATCGTGTCGCGGATGGCCAGCGTATTAATCTCTCCAAACGTTTTGCCCACCGGATACAACTCGAATTTCTTCATCATTGCAACAATATCGCGGCTCTGAACAAACCGCGTATCGAGACTGTCTTTCACCACCACTTCGAAACCTTCGCAAACAGTGTTCTTGGATGTCTTCTCGACAAACGTCAACGAAAACACCAGGTAACCGACAATCACCAACGTTACTAATATGATAAGAAATTTTTTCATTCGTCTTTATCCCTGCAAAGATACATTATGTTGCTATATGTTCGTTCTAATTTTATATTGAATTTCGTTCTGCGGTTTTACTCTCACCGGACGAAATAGGATTATTCCGAATAGATCCGGTCTTTTTCGCCCCCTCCGCTTCGCGGTACTCGCCTTCGCCAAAGGGGAGATTATCATTCTTTGCCTGATGATAAGTTGCGGCCCTTACGATCCCCTCTGCTTAAAGGAGATGGGGAAGAAACGACCGGAGGGGTTGAGTTTATCGCGAAACGGGTTTGCAAGAGTTCTTCGATCCCGGGCAAAAGCCGGTCGATATCGCCCGCACCCAATGTCACCAACACCTGCAACGGTTTCTCTTTAAGCAAGCCGAGCAACTCTTCTTTCTTACAGAGTATCTTTTGCGGAGAAGTGATGCGATCGAAAATCAATTGGGAAGTCACTCCTTCTATCGGCTCTTCACGTGCCGGATAAATATCGAGCAAAACGACATCATCCAACAATGATAAGCTTTTGGCAAACGCATCGGCAAAATCGCGCGTACGCGAGTAAAGATGCGGCTGAAAAACACCGGTAATCCGCTTGTCGGGATACAACGCCTTGATAGATTGAATGGAGGCTGCCAGTTCTCCCGGATGATGCGCATAATCGTCGATAAAAACGATATCCTTCGTTTTGAGATGAAAATCAAAGCGCCGTTTGGCTCCCCTAAACGTTTCAATAGCGGGACGTATTTCTTCGGGACGAACTCCGCAAAGCAAGGCCGCGGCTATGGCCGCCACCGCGTTTTCGATATTGATCTTGACGGGAACTCCCAATGACAGATCGTTGATTTGCCGGTCGGGCGCGATAAAATCGAATAGAATTGCACCTTCGCCTATACGGATATTATCAGCATGAAAGTCCCCTTCGCGTTCCGAATAAGAAAACAGTTTGACGGACGGATCGGCATGGGAAGAAACAGCGATATCTTTTTTCATGATCAGATAGCCGCCGGGACGAATGAGCGAGGTGAATTTTTCGAAACTTTCCCGATACGCTTCAGGCGTTCCGTAAATATCCAAATGATCGGGTTCCGCCGATGTAACGATAGCCACCCACGGATGCAACCAATGAAAAGACCGGTCATATTCATCCGCCTCGACCACCGTTATGGGGCTGTCGTCGGATAACAACAGATTGTTGTCGTAATTTTTAAGGATTCCGCCCAGAAACGCATTACAATCGACGTGCGACTGACGCAATAGATGGGCAATCATACTCGACACGGTGGTTTTGCCGTGCGTCCCGGCCACACACACCGCATCGCTTGCACGGGTGATCTCGCCCAAGACCTGCGCCCGCTTCATCACCGTAAACCCTTTTTCACGAAAATAGCGTAACTCGCCGTGCGTATCGTGAACCGCCGGCGTATAGACAATCAACGTGTTGTCTTTATGTAAAAAAGCCTCCGGTACCGAGTGTATATTATCTTCGTAATGAATAAAGGCTCCTTCTTTTACCAAGGCTTCCGTAAGGGGGGTCTGTGTACGATCGTAACCTCCCACCCGCTTATTTTTCGAAAGGAAATAACGGGCAAGATTACTCATGCCGATGCCTCCGATACCGATAAAATAATAATGATCATATCGATCGGAAACCGCCTCTGTTTTATTTAATCTATTGTTTTGCATTCAAATCATCATTAATTAGCTAATTAGCTAATCCTTTCAACATTTTCTCCATTTCATCGACAATGCGCTCGGCAGAATCGGGTTGGGCAAAAGAACGGATATTTTTTCTCAACGAAACGAGTTGCTTCTCATCGTATATCAAAGCCAAAGCGTGATCGAAAAGCGCAGAAGGCGCATCCGCGTCATGCACCATTATGGCGGCCTCTTTGCCCACCAATGCCTGTGCATTTTTGGTTTGATGATCTTCCGCCACATTCGGCGAAGGAACTAAAATAACCGCCTTTTCCAATAATGAAAATTCCGAAATAGAACCGGCTCCGGCCCGTGAAATCACCAGGTCGGCTACCGAATAAGCATAATCCATGCGTGAAATAAAATCATACAGACGTACATTTCCGGGAATTTCCCCTTTCACCTGCATCTCCCTCAATTCGTTATAGTAATACTTTCCACATTGCCAAACGACCTGCACCTCCTCGTTCGAAGCCAATTTCGGGAAAGCGGAAATAATGCTTTCATTGAGTGTCCGGGCGCCTAAACTACCTCCGACCATCAAAATCGTTTTCTTTTGCGGATCGAGTTGAAAAAACTCATATCCTTTTTGTTTATTCTCCTTCGACAACACTAAATCCTGGCGGCAAGGATTCCCCGTAATGACGATTTTCTCTTTCGGGAAAAACCGCTCCATCCCTTCGTAAGCGACACAGATTTTATCGGCTTTCTTCGCTAACATTTTGTTGGTGACGCCGGCATAGGAGTTCTGTTCCTGGATGAGCGTAAGAATACCTTTCGAAGCAGCCGCCCTAAGCGTCGGAGCGCTTGCATAGCCCCCCACGCCGATGGCGATATCGGGCTTAAACTCATCGATAATTTTACGTACCAACCGCATACTTCGCAATAGTTTAATAGCGACCGGAATATTCTTCCACACGTTTTTACGGTCCAATCCCGCAACGGGCAATCCGATAATTTTATATCCGGCGACAGGGACGCGATCCATTTCCATGCGCCCTTCGGCGCCGACAAATAAAATATCCGCGTCGTTCCAACGATTTTTAATCGCATTCGCTATCGAGATCGCCGGAAAAATATGTCCTCCGGTACCGCCTCCGCTGATAATCACTTTTACAGGCCTATCCATATTGCTTATCTCCTATACCTTAATGATTTCAAATTCCACCTTGTCCTCTAAATGATCAATAGCCTTATCGGGGGCGCCTCCATTGGAAGAAGGATGATCGTCGTTATCGTCTTTTTTATCCCGTAGAGGATCGTCCTCCTCTTTTTTCCGCCCCATTCCGAAACGGTCGGCACTTAATATAAGGCCGAAATAGGCGCACGTAATTAATGTGGACGTTCCGCCCCGGCTAATCAACGGTAAAGGTTGACCCGTAACGGGAATCAAATGTACCGCTACCGCCATATTGATAAACGCCTGAATCGAGAGCATGAGCGCCGAACCCAACACCAGATATTTAGGGAAAAGTTTGGTCGTTTTCCGCGCAATCATCCCGGCACGGATAAGAATGACGATATACAACAACAACACAAAAATACCGCCCACGATGCCGAGCTCCTCAATAATAATGGCAAAAATAAAATCGGAATATGCCTGCGGAAGGAAATCCCGCTCGGTGCTGTTGCCGGGGAATTTCCCCAAAACACCGCCATTGGAAATCGCAATCTTCGCATGCGCCACCTGGTAGTTTTCATCGGTAATGGTGAAATACGACTCCTCGGTTTGCTCGGAATGCTTCCCGAAATTCTCAATACGGTTTTGCCAAGTCCCTACACGACTAAGGGCTCCGGATTGCGTCCAATCGGCGGGGATTACTTTCAACAGCAATACAAACAAGAGGAGGATTGCGATGCCGATTCCCGCCACTTTCAGCAACCGCCACAATTTTACGTTGCCGATAAACATCAGTAGAAAACATACGCCGAAAAGCAATACGGCCGTGGACAAATTGTCGAGGGCAATAATGACGCATACGCCGATCATCAACCCAATCATCCATTTAAACAAGGTACCTTCGTTGGTCTCATTTTGTTTGCTCAATAAGAAAGCGATGGTTCCCATCAACGAAATCTTCGCGATCTCGGACGGTTGTATGGTGATGCCGAAAATAGAAATCCAGCGCTCGGCGCCGTTGACGGTAGTACCAATAAAAGGCGTAAGAATCAATAAAATGATCGAAGCCAATAAAATAAATATCAGAGACGAGAAATACTTGTAGGGGATATTATGAATCAAGATGATTACCCCCACCCCGCCAATCAGGAACATGGCATGACGAAGTATCGGCCCCCATTGATTTTGCTGACGATAGACAATCGTACTTGTAGCACTGAATATCTCGACCAGAGAAATCACGCAAAGGATAATGAATACCGACCATATCACTTTATCCCCTTTGAATATTCGGGAAAGGCTCCCTCCAATGCCCCCAAATGGGGAGGGTGAATCGCCCGAATCTTGCAAAGCGGGATCTACATTCACGTTATTATTATCATCCATATCATTATAAGTTTACTTTCTACTCGTTCATACTTGCCATTTATATTTTCGATTAATCGTCTTCTTTCTTCGTACCCCGAAGCTCCCAACGAGTACCCTGAAGTTCCCAATAAGTTTCCCGAAGCTCCCAACGAGTACCCCGAAGCTGCTAATGAGTTTTCCGAAGCTCCCAATGAGTTTCCCGAAGCTGCTAATGAATTTCCCGAAGCTCCCAATGACTACCCTGAAGCCCGCAAAGAGTTTCCCGAAGTTACTAAAGAGTTTCCCGAAGCTTTCAACAAGCATCCCGTCCCTCATACTTCATACTTCATAGTTCATAGTTCATACTTCATACTTCATACCTCATACCTCATAGTTCATAGTTCATAGTTCATAGTTCATAGTTCATAGTTCATAATTCACACCTCGTTCACAGCTTTCTCACCCACTCTTTAAACTGATCACCCCGGTCTTCGTAACTTTCAAAGAGATCGAAACTGGCACAACAAGGCGATAACAACACGGTATCGCCCTTTTCGGCAGAACCATACGCTAATGAAACAGCTTCCTGCATCGAAGAAGCGTCTTTTATATCCGGGACTTTTCCGTCGAAAAATGCATGCAACTTGCTATTGTCTTTTCCGAGGAATATCAATGTGCGCACCTTCCTCAATACTAAATCTTCAATTTCAGAATAATCGTTTCCTTTATCCTTTCCTCCGAGGATCAGCACGATTTTGGTACGGACACTCTGCAAAGCGTACCAGCACGAGTTGACATTCGTCGCTTTCGAGTCGTTGATGTATTGTACGCCACGAACGACAGCTACCTTTTCCAGGCGATGGGGCACTCCCTTAAAGTCGGCAAGTGATTGACGCAACGTCTCGTCCTGAATATCGAGCAGTTTGGCGACGATTCCCGAAGCCAACGAATTATACAAGTTGTGCGTACCCTCCAAAGCCAATAATTCCAAGTCCATATTGAATGTATTATTATTTACATGTATCACCACTTCGTTATTGTCGGCATAAGCAACAGTGTCGTCGCGCTTCTCCGCCGAAAAAGGGAGGAGTGACGACAGCGGTTTCAGTTTCCTTATTTCTTTGGTCACCACGGGATCATCGACCCAATAGATCAAAGCATCATTCACCTTTTGATTTCGAATGATTCTCATTTTAGCATCGACATACAGTTGCATATCATGATCATACCGGTCGAGATGATCCGGCGTAATATTGAGCAACACCGCAATATCGGCTTTAAAATCGAATACCCCCTCCAATTGGAAGCTGCTTAACTCCAGAACATAGTAATCGAAATGATCTTCCGCCACCTGACGGGCGAAACTCTTTCCGATGTTTCCTCCCAGTCCCACATTAAAGCCCGCAGACTTCAAAATATGGTACACCAAGCTGGTCGTGGTGGTTTTACCGTTACTGCCGGTAATGCAAATCATTTTTGCATTCGTAAACCGTCCGCCGAATTCGATTTCGGAAATGACCGGTATTCCCTTTGCAATAATCTTCTGCATGATAGCAGTCGTATTGGGAATGCCGGGACTTTTAATGATCTCATGCGCCGCTAAAATCGTCTGTTCGGTATGCCCGTTTTCTTCAAAGGGAATGCCATAGTCTGTCAACGTCTTGCGATATTCCTCCTTTAAAGAGCCGCTGTCCGATAAAAAGACTTCATATCCTTTTGCCTGCGCGAGAATAGCCGATCCGACGCCGCTTTCTCCCCCTCCGAGCACCACGATTAATAATTTACGTTCCATATTTTCCTAATCTTCAGTCTTCAGTCTCCGGTCTCCAGCCTCCGGTCTCCAGCCTCCGGTCTCTAACCTCTAACCTCCAGTCTCCAACCTCCAGTCTCATCTCATTTTCAATGTCAATACCGCGAATACCGCCAGAATGATCGTTATCAACCAAAAGCGAACCACAATCTTCGGCTCTGTGATCGGGATAATCGGGTTTTGAATCAGGGCATCGATACCGGCATTGCCTTGCTTTTGAAAATGATGATGCAAAGGCGCCATTTTAAACACCCGCTTTCCGAAACCATACCGTTTTTTGGTGACTTTGAAGTACACCCTTTGTATAATGACCGACAATGCCTCCACAAAGAAAACGCCACATAAGATGGGCAATAATAATTCTTTATGGATCAATATCGAGAATACGCCGATAATCCCCCCGATAGCGAGGCTTCCGGTATCGCCCATGAATACTTGTGCGGGATAAGAATTATACCACAAAAAGCCGATGGTTGCCCCCACAAACGCCGAAGCAAACACCATCAGTTCGTCACTTCCGGGGATATACATAATATTGAGATACGAGGCGAAGTCGACACGCCCCGACACATACGCCAATATTCCCAATGCGACGCCGATGATTCCCGACGTGCCCGATGTGAGGCCGTCTAAACCATCGGTCAGGTTGGCGCTGTTCGACACCGCCGTTACAATAAAAATGACGACCAGCACAAACACGACCCATACCGCTTCATCGGCAAAATCGCCCATCCAGGAAACCAACGACCGGTAATCGAAATTATTATTCTTGACAAAAGGAATCGTCGTTTTGGTGCTTTTAATTTCATTCTCCTGATAATTGACTTCTTCAATGACATTATTCACCCTTACTTCCGTATTTTCGCGCGACACGATATCGGGACTCAAAAACATGGTCACTCCCACAATCAACCCCAAGCCTATCTGGGCAATAATCTTGAACTTCCCTTTCAGCCCATCTTTGTCTTTCTTAAACACCTTTATATAATCGTCGATAAAGCCGAGAACACCCAGCCATATCGTACTGACGATCATAAGAATAATATAGATATTTTCGAGCTTTCCGAACAAGAGGATGGGAACAAGGATGGAAATGATAATGATAACACCCCCCATCGTGGGCGTACCGGCCTTACTGTATTGCCCCTCGATGTCGAGCGCACGGATGGTTTCACCGATTTGTTTCTTTTGCAACTTGTGGATTATATTTTTTCCGAAAAATATAGCGATGATAAGCGCCACAAGGGCGGCCATCGCCGAACGGAATGTCACGAACTGAAACATTCCCGCGCCGGGAAAATCAAATTGATCTAAATATTCGAATAGATAATATAACATGCTATTAATCTGCTAATTTACTAATTTGCTAATCTACTAATTCGCTAATTTGCTAATTTGCTAATTTGCTAATTTATTCATCAATTCATCAACAACTTCCTTATCATCGAAATGATGTTTTACCCCCTTTATTTCCTGATAATCCTCATGCCCTTTTCCGGCAATCAAAATCACATCGCCGGGTTTGGCCAAAGCATAAGCCGTCTTTATCGCTTCACGACGGTCTAAAATGGAAATCACGGCCAACTTTTCCTCTTCGGTGAGCCCGTTGAGCATATCATTCAGAATCTCTTGCGGATCTTCGAACCTCGGATTATCGGAAGTAAACACCACGCGGTCGCTTAACCTCACCGCTTCGCGCGCCATAATGGGACGCTTGGTTTTATCGCGGTTGCCCCCGCAGCCGACAACGGTAATCACCTGCCCTCTTTTGTTCAACACCTCGTGAATGGCATTCAAGACATTGGTCAAAGCGTCGGGCGTATGCGCGTAATCGACAATAGCGGTGATATTACGCGGCGAACGAATGGTTTGAAAGCGTCCCGCCACGGGCTTTAACAACGTCAGGACACGCAACACTTCGTCGCGATCGAATCCCAGCAATAACGCTCCGGCATACACCGCCAGCAGGTTATACACATTGAATACTCCTACAAATTGCACCACCAGGGGTTTATTACTAAACTCGATATACGTGCCGTCGAAATGCTTTTCAACGATGCGTCCCTTAAAATCGACTACCGTTTTTAGCGAATAGAAATATTGTTCGGCTTTTGTATTTTGCAACATCACGCTTCCGTTCTTATCATCGTAATTGCTAAGCGCGAACGACGAAGCCGGCAAGTCATCGAAAAACGATTTTTTCACATTCCGGTACTCCAGCATATTCTTGTGATAATCCAAATGATCCTGGGTGAGGTTCGTAAATATTCCGCCCTCAAAATGCAATCCGTAGACGCGTTTTTGATGGATGGCATGGGAACTCACTTCCATAAAGGCGTATTCGCATCCGGCATCGACCATTTTACGGAGAAACTCATTCAATAAGATCGGATCGAGCGTCGTGTGGGTGGTCGGATAACGTTCGTCGTTTACATAATTGGCCACAGTTGAAAGCAGTCCTGCCGAATGGCCCATCGCACGAACCATATTATATAATAAGGTGGCGACGGTCGTTTTTCCGTTTGTGCCCGTTACCCCTACGAGCGTTAAATGCTTGGAAGGATTGCCGTACCAAGCGGCGGCAATTTGCGCTAACGCGACGGCGCTGTTCTCGACGCGCACATACGTGGCTTTGGAAAAATATTCTTCGATCATCGGCTTGTCGTACACAATTAGTGTGGCTTCCTGCTCGATAGCCTTACCGATGTAGGCATGCCCGTCGGTACAAATGCCTTCGACGGCAATAAATAAAAACCCGGGTTTCACCTGGCGGGAATCGGAAGTGATTCCTTTTATATCGATATCGACATCCCCATGAATGTCTATGACCTTGCATTTTTGAATAAGTTTTTTTGCTTTCATATCGCTTCTCTATTGTAATGTAATACTAATGGTGGTTCCTCTTATTATCTTCTGGCCGGGTAGGAACGACTGCGCGACCACCTTGCCCGCACCGGTTAAATTGACCCTCAAGCCCGACTTTTCGAGTAAATATACGGCATCGCGTGCACCCATCCCGGTTACGTCGGGAACCAATCCTTCCTTGCGCGGCAACGGATTGGGACGATAGGTGTCATCGGCATAAGACCAGTTCACCCATTCGGCCTGTTGGGGCAGTTCTTCCACCGCAAGGTTGAGTTTACGCATCAGCACATGATTGTTTTCCCAGAACCCGTTTTTCACCACCGGCATTTTTTGCAGAGTCGAATCGACACGGCATTCTTCGGGCGATAAGCGGGCGTTTCGGATATAAATTTGTTCGGCAATATTTTTCAACACAATCGCCGTTTGCCAACCGTAGGCCATGGTTTGCGGTTTGCGGATGCCGATGAAACAGGTATATTGCGGGTCGTCGGCGGGAAAATATCCGCAAAACGAAATGTAACTGCCTCCGCCATATCCTCCCCCCGAAGCGATGAGCGCTGTTCCGGTCTTGCCGGCAATCGGAAACAAATCGGATTTGCCCATCTTTCCGGTTCCTTCCTCTACCACGCCCAGCAACATATCTTTCACCTCGGCCAAGGTGCTTTCCTTACACATTTGCGGAGTGATAACCTCCGCTTCGAACTCTTTCACCCGTTTGCCGTTTTTGGTAAATTCTTTTACTAAAAACGGTTTAATCATTTTGCCGTTGTTGGCAATTCCATTATAAAACATCAACATGTAAATAGGAGGTATCTGCGTTTCATATCCGAACGACATCCACGGCAGGGTGGTTTTCGACCACGGATTGCGTTTATCGTCGGGGTAACGTATCGCCGAAGTCCCTTCGATTCCACTGAGCGGCACATCCCACGTAAGTTGCTTCCTCAAGCCCATCCGGTCGATGGCATCGACATATTTGCGCGGTTGGGCGCCATAAGCTTGAACCGCGAGCTTGGCCATAACAATGTTCGACGAGACTTCGATACCTTCTTTCACCGTCAGGTAACCCCGGTCGCGTCCTTGCCGCCAGTAATGGTCGCGCACCCACTTGCCTTTATATTGATACAAGCCGCTGCCCACGTGAAACGAGTCGGTGGGCGTTATCAATCCGTCGTCGAGCGCCGCCATGACCGTCACGGTTTTAAAGGTCGACCCGGGTTCGCCCATATAAGAGAACGCGTTGGGATTTCCCTCGGCATAGCCGCCGTTTTTCATCCGGTCTAAATTGACAATGCCGCGTATCTCTCCGGTTTTCACTTCCATGATGATGGCCGTACCCGACTCGGCATTGGTTTCGATGAGTTTATTACGCAATTCGCGTTCGGCAACATCTTGAATATCGTCATCGAGTGTCGTCACCACATCATACCCGTCCTGAGCCGGTATTTCCACCACATCCATCCATTTACCCTGAATCTTTTGCCGGTTTTTCACACCGTCGACGCCTCTGAGCAGCGAGTCGTATTTCATTTCCAAGCCGCTGGCCCCTCCCTTGGCCAAGTCTTTATACACACTGCCCACCGTACGGGTAGCCAGGTTTCCGAAAGGTTTCTTGCGCGCGTTCTTTTCTTCGGCTATCAAACCGCTCCTGTTCGAGCGTTGATTGAGGAACGGATAGGTGCGTATCTCCTTCAAATCGACATACGATATATCCCGCCGTATAATCCGCACATAACGGGAGCGGAGAGATACCCGCTTGTCGATGCCTTTGGATTGGTTGTTGTGAATTTGACGGTCTTCCTTTTCACGCAGTTTCCACCCGTTGAGAATGACATTTTTATATTGGCCGGCCGAGCGGTCGGGGAATTTTTTCGATAACGCCTTCGAGAGGTCGCCTACATATTTCATCAAAGTGTCTTTCGACATTCCTTCGGCCCGGAAGTCGATGTAAATTCCGTACAACGGTTCGCTGGCGGCGAGCAGTTGTCCGTCGTGCGTAAAGATATTGCCCCGCTTGGGAAGGATCACCCGGTCTTTTATCACGGTCTCCTTCTCTCCCACCTCACGCCATTTTTTGCCTTCGGCAGAGAAGACGACTTTTCCGGCAGAAAAGATGATCATCACGGCAAAAATCAGCAAAAAGGTCACGATAAGGCCATATCTGCCTAAAATTCGTTTCTTGTCATTTACGGGTTCCTGCTCTTTCATTTTTATTTGACCTATTGTATCGAATTACAGCCGCCGCCCATTCCGTCTACCGGCCGGTAGATCTTCGGCATCACCTGTAATTCGTAATTTGCAATTTGTAATTCGTAATTTGTAATTTGCAATTTGTAATTCGTAATTTGTAATTCGTAATTTGTAATTCGTAATTCGTAATAGTCTCCAATCATCATTTTTTTTCTTTCGAATCACTTTTTTCGATGCGGTAGATCGGATCGGTGGATATCGACAAATCGAGCCCCGCATCTTTCACCGCTTTTTCGATTTGCGTTTGGCGGCTGATTTCGGTCAGGCTCGACGAGATGGTGAGCGACTCGTACTTGGCGTCTTTCAATTCCTTTTGAAGACGTTCTATATCCGCCATCCGCTGCAATACCGTATAACGATGGCTGATAAAAACAAATATGATCACCACCAAAATAACGATGAAGCGCATGTTTCGCATCAAGACGTTTTCCGTAAGAACGCTTCCTCCGAAAACATGCACAAACGATTTCCGTATGTGGCCGAAATTAATTTTCATCTTCTTTATTTCTTCTCCGCGATGCGCAGTTTAGCACTCCGCGAACGCGGGTTTACAGTTTGTTCTTCTTCGGAAGGCGTAATAACCTTCCGGTTGATGAGGGTGAAGGGTGTTGCGGCATTTCCGTAGAAATCCTTTACGACTTCCCCCTTAAAGTTCCCCGACTTCATAAAGTTCTTCACCAGCCGGTCCTCCAACGAGTGGTAGGATATGATGCATAAGCGCCCGCCCGGTTTCAGAGCCGATAAGGACTGAACGAGCAGTTCCTGCAACGCCGACATTTCGTCATTCACCTCTATGCGAAGCGCCTGGAATAACCGGGCCAGAATCTTTTTCTCTTTGTCGCGGGCGACAAACGGCTCAAGAACCGTTAAGAAGTCCGTCGTGTGGTTGATTTTTTGTTGCTTTCGCGCCGTCACAATGGCTGCTGCGATGCGTCGTGCATTGTTCAACTCGCCGAAATAGTAAAACACATCCGACAGCTTCTCCTCGGAATAATCATTCAGGATATCGGCAGCGGTCTTTTGCGCCGTACGGTTCATCCGCATATCCAACTCGGCGGGAAAGCGGAAGGAAAAACCCCGTTCCTCATCGTCGAAATGATGCGACGATACGCCCAAATCGGCCAGAATGCCATCAACCGAGTCGATATGATGATAGCGAAGGAAATTCTTTAAAAAGCGGAAGTTCGCCCTCTCGAAAATAAAGCGCGCATCGTCTATACGGTTGGCCAAAGCATCCTCGTCCTGATCGAAAGCGATGAGTTTGCCCTCGCTATTCAAGCGGCTGAGAATTTCCCGCGAATGTCCGCCCCCGCCGAAAGTGACGTCTACATACACGCCGCCGGGACGGATATCCAACCCGTCCACGCTTTCAAAAAGTAATGCCGGAGTATGATACGCTGTCATTTCCATATAACTGTTCTTTTATAACACACCTTTCACTCCATCAAACCCTGCATTTTCTGCGAAAACTCAGCCGGATCCACCAACGGCGTTTCCAACTTTTCTTTAGCCCATATCTCAATGGTTTCGTCCACGCCCAAAAAACGGACATCGGACTGGATACCGGCTATTTGCAAATAACGTTTGGGAAGGAGGATACGCCCGCTTGCATCCATTTCAAGCCTTTCCGCATCCAACAAAAACTGCCGGAAGAGTTGCTGCTGTTCTTTATTCCATTTATTCAGCCGCGTCCGCAACTGTTCTATTTCTTTTTCCCATACGCTTCCGGGATAAAGAACCAGGCAATCCTGAAAAATATCTTTCCGAAGAACCAAAAACTCCTCCCCCTCGCTTTGCAAACGCTTGCGAAAGATAGCCGGAATAAAAATGCGGCCTTTGGCGTCGGTTTTTGCTTCTATATTTCCTAAGAACTGCAACATTCGGAGACTCCTTATATACTTATTGTCAATTAAACGCGGTAAAATTACAAAATTAATCCACTTTCCCCCACAGTTCCACACTTTTTTTTCAATAAAGTTATCAACAACCCCACTTTTTTATGTTACGCGCATGTACGTAGGCATTAATAGACTCGTTCAAAGCTTCTTCAACAGGTTTCAAAACCGACTATATGTAACCGATTTGGCGAAAGCGAGTACGGGCAGAAGACCTTTCTTCATCCAAAACCTGTTTGTCTTTGCTCGACGTCTGGTGATGACCGCCCTTAGGAGTTTCGGCAACGACCGCAGACGATTCGACATCTTCAAAAGCCCGATGTCTTAATTTTTGTCGCAAAAGTATAAAAATAAAATTCCGCTCCTCTATGTGTGCTTTCTTTTATATATTTGCAGCCGAAAAAGATGACATATAAGAAAAGAAAATGAGCGCTAACCCTGCATTTAAAATTGATGTGGACAGCGTCTTAAAATCCAAAGCGCCTAAAATTTACAAGAAGATACCCCGGTTCTTCGTTAATTACCTGAAACGTACGCTCCATCAGGACGACATCAATGGGATTATCGAGCGAAACGAAGACAAAACCGGTGTCGAGTTCATGAAGGCTTTAGTGGATAACGAGTTTAAGCTGACATTACGTATTCACGGTGAGGAAAATATTCCTGACCAGGGAAAATTTATCTTCGCTTCCAATCATCCTCTGGGTGGATTGGACGGTATTTGCCTATCGGCCTATCTGGGCGAAAAATATAACGGGAACATTCGTTACCTGGTCAACGACGTACTGATGCATATTCGTAACCTGCGCACGATTTTTGTTCCGGTGAATAAATACGGAGCACAAGCCAAAGAGTCGGCAAAAGCCATTCAGGAAGCATACCGTTCCGACAATCAAATCATCACATTTCCCGCCGGCTTATGCTCCCGCAAACAAAACGGCAAGATTAAAGACTTGCCGTGGATGAAGAGTTTCGTCTTAAAAGCTATCGAGCATCAACGCGATATTATCCCGGTGCATTTTAAAGGTAAAAACTCGGCCTTCTTTTATAACTTCTCGGCCATCCGGAAGTTTGTCGGAGTGAAATTCAACATCGAATTGGTGTATCTTCCCGATGAAATGTTCAAAAACAAAAACCAAACCTTTCATATTACATTCGGACAACCTATTCCCTGGCAATCCCTTGACAAATCCAAGTCTCCCTCGGAGTGGGCGCAGTATATTAAAGAGATCGTATATTCTTTGGAGAATAACAAAAATGGAAAAAATAATTGATCCGGTAGACAAGACTTTAATCAAAAGTGAATTGACCGTCCAAAAAAGAGTCCGCATAACGAACAAGGCCAATAATGAAATCTATGTATTTACGCACCACGACTCGCCGAACCTGATGCGCGAAGTGGGACGGCTGCGTGAAATCGCTTTCAGACACTATGGTGGCGGCACAGGACTCGAAACCGACATCGATAAATATGATACGATGGACAAGCCCTACCGGCAACTCATCGTGTGGGATCCGGAAAATGAAGAAATTCTAGGGGGATACCGCTTTATCCACGGCTCGGATGTGGATTTCGACGAGAACGGAAAGCCGATGCTTGCCACCGCTCACTTATTGAATTTCTCCGATCAGTTTATCAAAGAGTATCTGCCTTACACGTTCGAGTTGGGACGGTCTTTCGTGTCGCTCGAATACCAATCGACTTTGATGGGGCGCAAAGGCATCTTCGCCCTCGATAATCTATGGGACGGGCTTGGCGCACTCACCGTGATCGATCCTGATATGAAATACTTTTTCGGGAAAGTCACCATGTACGGAACGTACAACAAAGAGGCGCGCAATATGATCCTTTATTTTCTGAACAAACACTTTCCCGATCGCGACAAGCTCGTAACAGCCACTCATCCGCTTGAAACGAATACCGACATCCGGAAGATGGAAGAATTGTTTCGTGGAAGGACTTTCAAAGAAGACTATAAAACGCTTAATAAAGAGGTACGCGCGTTGGGATACAACATCCCGCCGCTGATCAACGCCTATATGAGCCTCTCGCCTTCCATGCGGTTTTTCGGCACCGCCATCAACGACGAGTTCGGCGACGTGGAAGAGTCGGGTATCTTGATTGAAATCAATCAAATCCTCGAAGAAAAGCGCACCCGTCATATCGAATCCTATTTAAGGACCAAACCCAGTCGGCGTTTCCTCATCCGATGGAAACGTATTATTTCGGGCAAAGGATTCAAAAAACCCCGCAAAAGCAAGAAAACAACGAACGGGTAATCATCCGACTTTTTCATACGTCCCTTCGTCTCTGACGAGGGGCGTATTCATTTGTCCGTACCTCCAATCCTTCATCAATCTATACGGATCTTCTATCAATCTCTCTTTTCAATCTCTACCAATCGTTTATCAATGCTCCTTATACCCTGAAAGATGCAATCGTTTGCACAGCCTTGCATAGTTAATTCTCCATTTTTAAAGACATCCCGTCAACAAGAAGCGTACATTTGCAACAAAGGAACGTATGACAATTAAATGAAAACAGTTGTTAAGTAACCTTTCATTTATGAATTACTTAAATCCTTGAAACGTGCTTTAAGAGAATGAATTATTAATCAGTTAATCTTATAAAGTTAGCGACATGAGTGTAAATTCTAAAACAAAAACAAAAACAAAAGCATTCCTGGCAACTATAGTTATCGGGATGTTCATGATGATGTCGGCTGTAGCTCAAACGAGTTCGCCGATAAATGTACGAGGAACGGTAACAGATGCGAACGGGGAGCCGATTATCGGTGCCGGCATTCTGTTACAAGGCACAACGACAGGCGTAGTAACCGATTATGACGGGAACTTTTCGCTTCAGACTCCGGGTGACGGCACCCTGGTGATTTCTTATGTAGGGTATGTAACCCAAACAATTCCCATTCAAAACAGGACAACCATCCATGTGACTCTGGCAGAAGACACGGAATTATTGGAAGAGTTGGTGGTAATCGGGTACGGAACGGTAAAGAAAAATGACCTTACCGGTTCGGTCGCCGCTATTGACGCGACTAAGTTAAACAGAGGACTTGCTACCTCAGCTTCGGACCTGTTGGCGGGAAAGATTGCCGGTGTCAGTATTGTCACGGAAGGAGGCGCTCCTGGTTCTGCTGCAACTATCCGTATCCGTGGAGGATCGTCCATGTCTGCCAGTAATGATCCGCTAATCGTTATCGATGGGGTTCCGGTAGACAACACGACCGCTATTAACGGAATGGCAAACCCTTTAAGCACTATCCATTCAAACGATATTGAGACTTTCACGGTATTGAAAGATGCTTCGGCAACAGCTATTTACGGATCCCGGGCTTCGAACGGTGTAATTATCATTACCACCAAAAAAGGGCAGAAAGGGAAAATGAAAGTTACGTATGACGGGAATGTTTCCGTAAGTACTAAAACGGGAACTGTGGACGTGATGGATGCTGCCACTTTCAGACAATACTTGACAGATACGTTTGGAGAAGGAAGCGCGCAAGTCAACGCATTAGGTAAGACATCTACCGATTGGCAAGATCAAATTTATAGGACAGCCGTCAGTACCGACCATAACATTAGTGCTGCGGGAACTATTTCCGAAATACTACCGTATCGTGCATCTTTGGGCTATACGAATGAAAACGGAATTCTTAAAACGTCCAATTTGGAGAGGTTCACAGGGACATTAAATTTGACACCGAGTTTTTTCGATGATCAACTCAAAGTACAGTTGAATCTGAAAGGAATGTACAATACCAACCGCTTTGCCGATCGGGGAGCGATCAACTCGGCGACACAGTTCGATCCTACACAACCCATTTACTCCTCCGGTTCTTCTTATGGAAACGGCTACTTCATGTCCCTTAAGCAGGATGGAACTCCGATAGACATCGGATTGGCCAATCCTTTGGCCGTTCTTGAACAAAAGCAGGATGAATCTACCGTATATAGAAGTATTGGAAATATTCGACTCAATTATAACCTGCCATTTATTTCGGGGTTGAATGCCAACCTGAATTTAGGTTATGATATTTCCGAAAGTAAGGGAGATGTAACGATAGATGACAACTCACCCATGAGCTGGGTATGGGGAAGTTATAAAGTCGGTTGGGGTGAGAATAGCCACTATTATCAATACAAACAGAACACGTTGCTTGATTTTTATCTCAATTACAACAAAACTTTCAATATCCATCATATCGATTTAATGGGTGGATATTCATGGCAAAGGTTTTATTACAAAAACGAAAATACCTACCCTTATTCACAAGCGATGGCTACCTCTACCGGAGAGCAATATTATAAAGACGGAGATGATTACGCATCGGAAAGTTATGTCATTTCATTTTTCGGGCGTTTGAACTATACGTTGCTGGATCGATATCTGTTGACTTTCACTTTGCGTAATGACGGATCCTCTCGTTTCAGTCCCGATAATCAATGGGGATTGTTCCCTTCGGCCGCTTTTGCTTGGAAAATTGTGAACGAACCTTTTATGGAAAATACCCGGGGAGTTTTATCGGATTTTAAATTGCGTCTGGGATATGGAGTAACAGGACAACAGAATTTAGGGAACGGCGATTATCCCTGGATGGGAAGATATAATTATAGTAAAGCCGGCGCCAATTATTTTTTCGGTAATACCAAAGTATCGCTTATTCGTCCGTTGGCGTATGACGAAAACCTTAAATGGGAAGAAACGGCAACCTATAATATTGGATTGGATTACGGTTTCTTAAATAATCGTATTAACGGAGGTGTCGATCTTTATTATCGTAAAACAACGGATTTGTTGAATACCGTCGGAATTGCGGCCGGGACCAATTTCAGTAACGAATTGCTTACGAATGTCGGCGAGCTGGAAAATAAGGGTATTGAATTTACCGTCACCGGCCGGCCGGTAGTAACGAGAGACTGGGATTGGAACATCAGTTATAATGTGGCATTCAATAAAAACCGGATTACCAAATTAACCATTAACGATGACCCGAGCTATGTCGGTGTGCGGTACGGCGGTATCGACGGTGGTACAGGAAACAGGGCGGCTATCCACAGCGTAAATTATCCTGCCGGTTCTTTCTATGTTCAACAACAGGTATATGATGAGGCTGGCAAACCGATAGAAAAGGTCTATGTCGATCAAAATGCCGACGGATTAATTAATGAAAGCGATTTAATCCAATACAAGAAATCGGCTCCCGACGTAACGATGGGATTCACATCCCAATTATCGTACAAGAATTGGGATGTGAATTTCTCATTGCGCGCCAATATCGGCAATTACGCCTATAACAATGTCCAATCGAACCGCGAAGCTTCGTCAAGTGTGTATGACCCTGCAAATTGGCTGAAAAACAGGGTAAACAGCGCTTCTTATACAAATTTCACTAACGGCCAGTATCTATCCAGTTATTATATTCAAAACGCGTCGTTTCTGAAGATGGATAATATTTCGCTGGGATACCGATTCGACAGATTGCTCAATGCGGTACAGAACGGAAAAGTCTATTTTACGGTACAGAATCCGTTTGTAATTACAAAGTACAAAGGTCTCGACCCCGAATTTACCAATGATGGCATCGACAACAATATTTATCCGCACCCGCGGGTGTTTATTCTCGGGTTAAGTTTAAGTTTTTAATTCTGCAATAAATATGAAAACAATAAAATATAAGATAGTATTAATAGCCGTAATTAGTGCACTGATTACGGGATTCTCTTCCTGCCTCGACGATCTGAATACCGTTCCGCTTGACAAGGAAGAATTGGTTTCCGATATTGTATTCGGAGATGAGATAGGCCCTTATCAGGAATTACTGGCTAAAATTTATGCCGGCTTAACCATCAGTGGTAATAGCGGAGGGGATGGAGATGCCGATGTGGCCGGCGTGGATGGAGGAAGCCAGGCTTCTTTCCTCAGAGGTTTGTGGAATTTACAACAACTACCTACCGACGAAGCCCATTGCTGCTGGATTCAAAATGACGTAGGTATTGGCGATTTAAATAGTATCACGTGGAGCTCCAGTAATGTATTTATCAAAGGATTGTATTATCGCCTGTACTATCAGGTAAATTTATCGAATGCATTTTTGAGGGAAACCACCGACGAAAATCTTTCTTCCAGAGGGGTCAGTGAAGCAGATAAGGCAACCATCAAGACGTATCGCGCCGAAGCACGCTTTCTTCGTGCTTTGTCTTACTACTATCTCCTCGATTTCTTCCGGAATGTGCCGTTTGTAACCGAAGAAAACAAAGTGGGGAGCGAACTTCCGTCGCAAACCCAGGCAACGGACCTCTTCCGATATATTGAAAAGGAATTAATCGAATGCGAACCCGATATGCTCGATCCTTTTGTAGGATATGATACGAAAAACTACGGGCATGCGCACAAAGCCGCCAATTGGGCATTGTTATCGCGCTTGTACTTGAATGCGGAAACCTATATCGGTGAAAAGAAATATACCGAAAGCATAACGTACAGCAAAAAAGTTCTTGCCGAAAACTATGAACTCGATCTGGTATATGCCAATGTATTTAAAGCTGATAATCAGAAGTCGGTAGAAATGATCTTTCCTATCCGATATGAAGGGGAAGATACTCAAACATGGGGAGGAATGACATTTTTATTGTGCAGCACGGTACCTTCCATTATGCAGGCAGAGATAAATGCCGTCGGTGCTTGGCAGGGAAACCGCGCCCGGTCCTCGTTATTCAAGAGTTTCCAAAAAGAAAACCAATATGAGAAAGACAATCGTTTTTCAATGGTTCTTGTAGATAAGACTGCAAATATTGAAATCGTTGATCAACTACTTTTTACCGACAACGGTATTCCTGTTGTAAAATACTCCAACGCAAATAGTGACGGAACTTTACCTGCAAGCAACATCGTGTATACAGATTTTCCGTTATTCCGATTGGGAGAAATATATCTTAATTACGCCGAGGCTGTTCTCAGAGGAGGCGCCGGAGGTGATGAGGCGACAGCGTTGCAATTAGTAAATGACCTGCGTACACGTGCTTATACCACGGCTAACGCCAGCTCGGCTACTATTACTTCCGGTCAATTGAACCTCAATTTTATCCTTGACGAACGAAGCCGCGAATTCTTTTTCGAAGGCCAACGCCGTACAGACTTGGTGCGTTTCGGTAAATTCACGGGCTCCTCGTACATCTGGCCCTGGAAAGGGGCTGCCGCGGAAGGAAAAACCGTTTCGGATATCTATAAAGTCTATCCGATCCCGGCGGACGATATAGGAGCGAATAAAAATCTGACACAGAATACCGGGTATTAATCGAACAACAACTTAAAATAAACAATGATGAAAAAGACATATAGTTTACTGATAGTATTGATTTGCCTCGGTTGTTTCTGGGCATGTCAAGAGGATGACCAAACTGTTCTACAGCAACCGGAGAGTTTCGTGTTGAATACGCCCAAATATGTATCCGGCGTTTATGATTTAAAAAATACGGAGACATTAGAGTTTACCTGTACTCAACCCGACTACGGATTCACCGCTGTAGCGATTTACAGCGTCCAGGTTTCCCTTACGGAAGATTTCAGCGAATATAAAACGCTACCGGGTACACATACTACCGCGAAGATAGAAGTCAAAGGTTCGGATTTTGCCGTGGCTTTGGTTGAATTATTGAAAATAGAAGAAGAAAGCCAGTATCCTACCGACCTGCAACCGGTGTATGTCCGTTTATCCTCTGTGCTTACGGATGACGGAATAGGAAAAGTTTATTCGAATGTGATTACCTTGCCAAAGGTAAAAGGGTATTTTGCGCTTGAGCCGATGGTAATGCCCGAAAATATTTACCTCGCGGGTAATATTACGGACAACTGGAACTGGAACAAAGCGACCGAAATGGTCCCGGTACATAGCGCCGAAGGGAAATTCTGGGCAATACAATATCTGGGCAAAACATCCGAAAATGCCGACGCACAAATCAAATTCAACACGGTAAAGGCCGGGGACGCGGCCTTCGGGTCCAATGACATTACGATCGATGAAAAATCGGTAGATTTAGCCGGAATCACCACGAATGATGACGGGAATATCGTCATCGGGACTCCGGGATGGTACATCGTAGTCGTTACAACGACCATTAACGGGCGCAGCTATGAATATGCCGTCGAGTTCCACGCACCGTATGTGTATCTGCAAGGAGATATCAATGGCGGTAATTGGGGAACTACTGATGCGGCTTATCGGTTTACCGTTCCTGATCTTTCAGCAGGAGCTAGCGCTGAATTCGTATCACCTGCATTTACCGCTCCTTCTGGAGACGGCGGAGTACGCGCCAGTATTGTCTTAGAAGGATACGATTGGTGGAAGACGGAATTCATAGTATTGAACAATAAACTGGAATACCGTGGAGCAGGTGAAGACCAAGACCGTGTCGCCGGTAAAACCGGACAAAAGCTTTACATTAACTTTACCGCTAAAACGGGCAAAATTGAATAAAACAAAACAGAAAATCCCTTTCTATTGCGGGAGGGGTTTTCTTTAACCAACTAAAAAAGAATAGTATGAAAAGAATATATTTATATGGTATGTTGCTCGTGGTTCTCTTTGCGGGTGCTTGCAGCGACGATGTGTACGATCATGAAGCGGCGGCTCCTCAATCGTATCCGCAGGAAACGGAACAATCGGTTGACGGATTTACGTTTGCCTTGGGAGCAGGGGTGACTTCCCCTATCGTTTTAACGGAGGAAGACTTGGAAAAAGCAACTGCTTTGGAAGCTGTTACCACAACTGCTACTCCCGAACTGGCGGAAGGAGCGTATCTGACGTTTAAACTCGAAGCATCGGATACGAAAGAATTCACCTCTTCCATAGAGTTGCCTTCTACCAGTGATAATAATACGGTAACCGTTACTGCACCTGATTTGGACGAAGCCGTAAAAAGCCTTTACGGTAAAGCGCCCAATGCACGTGAATTATACTTACGCGCCAACTATTATATTGTGGACGGAACGATCTCGGTGCTGATGCCCACACCTGTTGTATTAGGGCCGGTAACCGTTACGCCCGTAGCGCCGGTAATCGAAACGGAATATTATCTCATCGGGGATGTAAACGGATGGGGATTCGATAAATTGGATCAATATAAGTTCGACCATAGCGGAAAAGATGTGTATGAAGATCCTATCTTTACTCTTTTAGTGGAAATACCATCCGGATCATATTTCAAAATAGTGCCGAAATCCAGTAAGGAAGCAGGTTCATGGGACGGTGTGTTAGGAAATCCGACAGACGGTAATACCGCACTCGAAGGCGAGTTGATCGTTGAAAAAGCGCAAGCCATGCGGATAGAAGAGCCGGGATGGGCAAGGATTACACTTAATATGATGGAATATACATACTCGATCCAACTTCTGGGCTATACAAAGGACGTCATTTATATGACCGGAGACGCCATTACAAGCTTGCCGGGATGGAAGAACGAGACCGCCCAATTAGGAAACGGCCTGCAAGTTCTTTTTGCCGATAATAGTACTGCCGATTCAAAATATACTTTCACCGCACATTTCACCGGAGGAAAAGCACAGAAGTTCCCGGTTAATGCGGGAGTGTGGAATCCTTGTTGGGGGTATAAGGACGGCGCTTTAGTGCTGGAAGATAATTCTCCTAATCTGTCGGGACCTGCTACTGACGGTTATTATACTTTAAAGTTAGACTTTGGAGCCAAAACTGCCGAATATATGCCTTATACCGGTAATGTAAGTGTCACCTATAATACGATGGGGGTAATCGGTACGGCAACTGCCGGCGGATGGGATGCCGATACGGATTTAACTCAGGTAACCGACCATATCTGGACAGGAAATGCAATCGAACTGAAAGCCGGCGAATTAAAGATCCGCGCAAACGATGCATGGGAGGTTAGTTGGGGACCGGCTTCCGAAGAGGAGCAAAACAGTTCTTTCGGATTAGGTACGACTGCTAATGGAAAGAATATCATAATAGAAACTGCCGGAACCTATTATATCGCTCTGAACGATTTGACGGGACATTACATTGTCATCCCGACATCGGATTTGCCGTAAGCAAGATATCCAATAAAAAAGCGCGGTACACGTACCGTGCTTTTTTAGAATCTGCCAATTGATTTAAATGAATAATGAGAAAAAACCAATTGATTTATTTCAGTTTATTGATTTTTTGTTTTTCTTGCGGACATACAACTACCGAAATCGAAAAAGAGAATAGTTTTGCCAAAGGAGCCGATATCAGTTGGTTGCCGCAGATGGAAGCGAGCGGTTATACTTTTTATAATGATAAAGGTATGCCCGAAGATTGTTTCAAAATCCTCAAAACCCACGGCATCAATGCTATCCGATTACGAACATGGGTGAATCCTTCGGATGATCCGCACAGTGGGCATTGCAGCAAAGAGGAAACGGTGGCGATGGCCAAAAGGGCTAAAGATTGGGGAATGCGGGTAATGATCGATTTCCATTACAGCGACAGTTGGGCGGATCCGGCTAAACAACATAAACCGAAAGACTGGGAAGGGCTTGATTTTGAAGAGCTGAAAAAGGCTTTGTATGATTATACATACGATGTAATGCTTGCTTTAAAAAATAAGGACGTAACACCCGAATGGGTACAATTGGGAAATGAAATTGCAACCGGCATGATTTATCCGGAAGGGCATACCGATAATTGGCCTCAACTGGCGCAATTGCTCAATCGGGGATACGATGCCGTCAAAAGGGTCAGTCCGGAAACAAAAATCATCCTACATGTCGATCAAGGAAACAATAACAACCGTTTTCGTTGGTGGTTCGACAATGCGGAGAAATACGGGGCTAAATACGATATCATCGGAATGTCATATTACCCCTATTGGCTCGAAGGGAGGCCTGACTATACGGAAACTATCGATGATTTAGGCTATAATCTGACCGATATAATGAAACGATACGGAAAGGAAGTCATGGTAGTAGAAACAGGTGGAGAAGATAATCAACCGCAAAATACGTTCGACATGCTCCGTGCCGTTATCCAAAAAGTAAAGTCCATTCCCGACGGAAAAGGATTGGGCGTTTTTTACTGGGAACCTCAAAGTGCCCGTTCATGGAGTCATTACGCATTAAGTGCATGGGGTGACGACGGACGCCCGACAAAAGCATTGGATGCGTTTATCGATTAAAATTTATTTCTTTGAACATTTAAACTCAAAATAAGTAGAATGAAAAAAACAATTTTATTTACGCTTATAGTCATTACTTCGTGTTTGTTGCAGGCACAGGTAACCGACACCATTACATTTAGTACGCGAACGTACGAGTCGTTGGATTCGATCATCAAAAATGAGTACATGCGTATCGAACCGGCGTTCTGGTGGAGCGGCATGGAGGAGACGGAATTGCAATTGATGGTGTCCCGTAAAGATATCGCCGGTTACACACCGTCGGTGTCATCAAAAGATGTCGTTATCAAAGAAACGGTGCGGTTGTCAAGCCCGAACTATCTGGTTATTTATCTGGATATCGCAAACAGCCGGCCGGAGACGTTCGAGTTGTCTTTTACTAAAGGGGAGCAGAAGATTACCATCCCTTACGAACTCAAGGCGCGCGACCCGAAGCGGAAGCAAATAAAAGGCTTCGATTCGTCGGATGTATTGTATTTGATCATGCCCGACCGGTTTGCCAACGGCGATCCGTCGAACGATCACATTCCGATGCGCATGCCTTACAAAGTGGACCGGAAAGATCCGAACGCACGGCATGGCGGCGACCTGAAAGGCATCTCCGACCGGCTCGGTTATCTCGACGATCTGGGCGTGACGGCTATCTGGCTGAATCCGGTGCTGGAAAACGACATGGAAGGCGGCTCGTATCACGGTTACGCTACCACCGATTATTACCGTGTGGATCCCCGCTTCGGAAGCAACGAAGAATATGCCGGATTGATCGCCGACGCGCATTCCAAAGGGATGAAAGTGGTGATGGATATGATCTTCAACCATTGCGGAAGCGATCATCCTTGGATGAAGGATGTACCCTCGAAGGATTGGTTCAACAACCTCGATAAATACGTGCAAACGTCGCACATGAAAGAGGTTTATTTCGATAATTATGCGTCGGAATACGACCGGAAAGCATTTACGGATGGCTGGTTCGTACCGACTATGCCCGATTTGAATCAACGCAACCGCCACGTGGCTAAATATCTTATCCAAAACAGCATCTGGTGGATCGAATATTCGGGTGTGGACGGCATCCGCCAGGATACGTACCCGTACGCCGATTACGATAGGATGATCGACTGGTGCCGGGCTATCGAAAAGGAATATCCCGACTATAACATCGTGGGCGAAGCATGGCTGAATAATCCTATCGGAACGGCTTTCTGGCAAAAACACAGCAAACTCAACAGCGGAAAGGATACGCAGCTCAAAACAGTCATGGACTTCCGCTTTATGGGACTATCCCATTCGGCTTTCTTCGAAGAAACAGGCGAATGGAACGGCGGGTTGCATGGCATTTACGACCACATGACCTACGATTTCATCTATCCGGATATTTACCACGTACTGCGCTTCCTCGACAATCACGATACCGACCGCTTCCTGAAGGAACTGCCGTCGGATTTATCGGGTTGGAAGCAGGGCATCACGTTTCTGCTGACCATGCCGGGAATTCCGCAATTGTATTATGGTACGGAATTGCTTATGCACGGGACAAAACAGAGAAGTGACGGAGATATCCGTCTGGATGTTCCGGGAGGATGGCCGGGCGACAAGCAGGATCAATTCACGGCAAACGGACGCAGCGCCTTGCAAAACGAAGCGTTCGGATTTCTGCAAAAGCTATTGAAATGGCGAAAAGGGAATGCCGTGCTCGCTCAAGGTAAGATGAAGCATTATGTCTTGCAAAAAGGCGTCTATGTGTATGAACGGTATCTGAATGACCAATCGGTATGGGTATTGATGAACGGGACTTCAAAAGAAACCGAAATCGATCTCGCCCGCTATGCGGAAAGCGTTCGCGGAAGACAAACGGCAAAAGATATTCTTTCGGGAAAACAAGTGTCATTGGGAGATAAACTGACGTTGTCGCCCAAGCAAATTTATATATTGGAATAACAAGGCATTCCGGCACCGCAAGGCGTAGGAATGTATGTAACTCATCCGAAAACATTTAGATATTTTGTGGGGACCCGTCGTTCTCGATGAGCGTAAAAAGAGGAGCTGTTTGAGCGAAGCGAGTTCTACTCTTTTAGCGAA
>ENA-UOOK01001574-UOOK01001574.1-fermentation-metagenome-genome-assembly--contig:-NODE-1574-length-29873-cov-5.745858_pt1 | contig 29873 bp, 33 predicted proteins | sample MGYA00245777_ERZ724023 | MGnify/ENA primary metagenome ERZ724023 (study PRJEB28704, sample SAMN03018312) | fermentation metagenome | biome: anthropogenic terrestrial biome; feature: soil; material...
ACTTATCATTGTTTCTTTCATGGTCAGAGTATTCCGCTTCCGGCTTTTCATTTTGGGTTGCAGTCGTTCTATCCTAACGCAGGAAAGAGGGGTTCAGGTGGGGGAAACTTTGGAATACCAGGTTTTCATTAAGGGCTTACCTGTTGGTGAACAAACCCTGCAAATTGTGGGGGAAACCTTTCACGACCACCGCCGGGTTCTGGAAGTAAGGATGCGCATGAAAAGTTATGCCGCCTACGCTCTGTTTTTTAGCTATGAAGAAAACTCTCTTTTGTACTTGGACGCTCAGGATATAACTCCGGTGTATTTGAAAAAAGTAATTACAGAAAAGAATGATCATAGGGAAGAAGAATACGATTTTGGCGCAGAAACGGTGAACAAAAAGGTGACGGTCCAAGGGGAGCAGCCCCAGGTTCGTCAGTATGAAGCAAAGCACCCTCTCCTGGAGAGCTTATCGCTAATTTACTATTTTCGCTCCCGGCCTTGGCGGCAGGAATATCATCAATTTTATTATTTTACATCCAAAGGGCCGCAGGCGATTGACTACCAACACCGCGGACAAGAACGGATTCGAGTTTTAGCCGATTATCAACGGGCAGATGTTATTTACGACCCGGTCTCCCAGGTTTCGATCTGGTACTCCCAAGATGAACGGGTTTATCCCTTAAGAGTACAAGTAAACACGAATTTCGGTGTTTTAACGGCCCGCCTGACTAAGATCACCCATTAAGTAGTCGCTCACGCTATTGAATCAGACAGGAGGAAAAAATGATCCGGAATATTCTCTTCGTATGTACGGGGAATACCTGCCGCAGCCCGATGGCAGCGGCTTTGCTTCGTCAACTGTTAAAGGAAGGTAATGGCGATGCTAGCTTCTTAAGAATCTCTTCAGCAGGGCTTTATGCTTCTCCTGGGGCGCCTGCTTCTCCGGAAGCAGTGGAGGTGCTCCGTAACTATGGAGTGGATCTATCCGTCCATTTAGCCCGGGAATTGGAGCGCGAAGAATTGGCGGCCGCCGATTTAATCTTGACGATGACGAACGCGCAAAAAAAACAACTGATCAAGCTTTATCCGGCGGTGAAGGACCGCGTCTTTGTGTTACGCGAGTACGTAAGCGGACGTGATGCCGGAGATGGTTTTGAATTTGACTTACCCGATCCCTTCGGTCAGCCGGTGGAGGTTTATCGGCGGTGTGCGGCTGTTTTGGAGCAGGATCTGAGAAAGTTAATTGAATTATTGGTGTTAGAAGAGGGCAGTGTTGGCCAGGAGAAAGGGGGGGAAAAGATGAGAATTGCGCTGGGCGCAGATCATGCCGGCTTTCCTTTAAAAGAAGAGATTGCCAAATATCTACAAACCAAGGATTATGAGTTTAAAGATTTTGGCGTCTTTTCCACCGAATCGGTAGATTACCCTGATCAAGCCGTGCTTGTGGCCAAAGCGGTAGCCAGTGGGGAGTTTGATCAGGGAATTATTATATGTGGTACCGGAATCGGTGTCTCGATTACAGCCAACAAGGTCAAAGGGGTTCGGGCTGCTCTGTGCCAAGATGTCTTTTCAGCACGGATGGCGAGGGCACATAATGACTGTAATGTTTTAACCTTGGGGGCAAGGGTTGTTGGCCCGGGACTTGCGCTCGCCGTCGTCGAAGCTTACTTGGAGGGCGAATTTCAAGGAGGACGTCACCAGCAACGGGTCGCTAAAATGATGAAACTTGAAGAGTAAAGAGGAGGATTCTTAGATGGGGTCTGTACATTTGATTGAGCATCCATTAATTCAACATAAATTGAGCATTATCAGGGATGTTGGCACCGGTCCGAAAGAATTTCGGGAATTAGTGGAAGAGATCGCTACCTTAATGGCTTACGAAGTAACCAGGGATTTTCCTTTAGAGGAAATAGAGATTCAGACACCGATTGCCAAAGCTAAAGCCAAGGTGATTTCCGGGAAGAAAATTGCCATTGTCCCGATTCTCCGCGCCGGTCTGGTGATGGCTGATGGGATCATGAAACTGATTCCCGCCGCCAAAATGGGTCATATCGGTTTATACCGCGACCCGAACACGCTGCGTCCGGTTGAGTACTATTGTAAGCTGCCTAATGATCTTCAGGATCGGGATCTGATCGTGGTTGACCCGATGCTAGCTACTGGTGGTTCAGCCTCCGCGGCGATTGATTTTCTGAAAAAGCGGGGAGCAACCAAGACGATTAAATTAGTCTGTTTAATCGCGGCTCCGGAAGGAGTGGCCCGGATTCAACAGGAACATCCGGAAGTTGAAGTTTTTGTGGCGGCAATTGACGATTACTTGGACAACCATGGTTATATTATCCCTGGTTTAGGTGACGCCGGCGACCGCTTGTTCGGAACCAAATAACAGCAATCCAATGTTGGTCATAGAGCTTGAATCAACGATGAAAAGGGGTGAGAAGGGTGGAATGGTCCGTTTTTGGCTGGAATCTCGCCCTGCTTAGCGGCATCGGGTTTGTGTTCTCTTTACTGTTGACGATCTTCTGGACGAAAAAAGGCACCGCTTGGGGGCTTTTGGATTTACCACGGGAACGTCGGGTTCATAGCTCCCCCCGTCCCTATACGGGCGGGTTGGCGATCTTTACGTCGTTCAGTTTAACCCTATTTTTAACCGGTGGTTATTCCTTTCCCTATCTAGGGACGATTTTGGGCGGAGGATTGATCATCTTTCTCTTGGGGTTGGTTGATGATAAATACGATTTATCGAGCGGGAGAAAACTTCTTATTCAGATCCTGGTAGCAACCTTAATTGCTGCTTCCGGGATCCGCATCGCTTATTTGACAAACCCCTTTGGGGAAATGGTCGCCTTAGGGTGGCTCAGTTATCCCCTGACGATTTTATGGCTGGTCACCACGATTAATATTATTAACCTGATTGACGGCTTGGATGGTCTAGCGGCCGGGGTTTCTGCCATTGCCGGCGTAAGTCTCCTCATCATTGGGCTCAGCCTCCGTCAGTCGGCAGCCGTTTTTCTCTGTGCGATTCTGATCGGTGTTTTACTTGGTTTTCTTCCCTTTAATTTTTATCCGGCGCGGGTCTTTATGGGTAATTCCGGTGCCTACTTCCTCGGTTATTTACTGGGTGTCATCTCCGTGATGGGCGCTTTGAAGCTACCGACCGTTCTAGCCCTGGCGATTCCCGTTTTCGCCATGGGGATTCCCTTTCTCGATACGCTCTGGGCAGTCTGGCGACGCTGGCGCAGTGGTGAACAGCTTATGCAAGGTGACCGCTATCACATCCACCATCTACTCCTCACTTCCGGACTGGGGACGAAGAAAACGGTGCTCGTGCTCTACGGTTTAAGTTTCCTTTCCGGCTTGGCTTCGATCTTTCTTTCCCGGGTCACTTTGCTGTTTGGTCTCTTAATTTTACTAAGCGGTTTAGGTGTAATCTTCCTTTGTCTGCGGGGGTTGTTATCGATGCAGAGCGCCGCCCGGGAAAAGGAGGAAAAGGGAATAGGCGGGGATAATTGAAAATGATGGGTATTTTATTGATGGTGGCGGCTGTCGTTTCCCTGCTCTCCGGGGAAACCAGCGACGCCATCGTTATTTTATCGATTGTCATCATCCATCTGGTCTACGGGGTGGTCCGGAAATCAAAAGCGCCGGTAACCGGAACCAAGATGACGACCGAGGGTCACAGCGCCGGTCATCTTCAGACACAAATCGACCTCTTGGCGGTCGGCGTTGGTCTGCTGGTTTTCCTCCTCGGTCTTTTCCGGGGGCATCGCTTCTACGAAATGTTCTTAATCGCAGTCAGTCTGGGCGTAACGGTGATCCCTGGGGGGTTCCCTGTCTTAGCAGCTGATCATTTCGTCACAGAGGTTAAGGCCGTTTATTTTCTTCTCTCCTGTAAGCTCGGCGCCGTCATGGTAATCTTAAGCGGGATTCTGCTGGGGTGGCCGCTTCCGTTATCACCCCTTCAGATGCTCTGGATCAACCTAGTGACTGGTACCTTAACGGTGTTCGCCCTTGGGGTAGCGCTGCCGGAGGGTGAGAGCAGGGAAAGACCGGCGCTTTCCCCGGAACAAGGTCTTTTTGCGTGGAAAGTTCAGATTTCATTCGCGTTTTTTGGGGCCGTCATGGCCCTTGTAACCCTGAGCGCTTTCCGCTTGGGGTTAGCGGAGTCAGTACCGAAAGGGGAGACGATGGCCTTCGTCACGTTAGGCCTCTGCCAACTGGTCCACGCCTATAATTATTGGTCGCTCTGGGTGACGGGGCAGCGTCGAAGGATCTTCCCGCGCACAAAATTCCTCTGGAGTATGGTTGGTGCCACTTCTTTGCTGCTGATTGTTTTTGTCGCCCCTTGGCTGCGCCGGATCTTCCGGGTGCAAACTTTAACCCTGATGGATTGGGTGGTCATCAGCGGTCTAGCGCTGACGCCACTTTTGGCGGGGGCAATATGGAAAACAGTGGTGAAGGAGGGGTTTGGGGAACCCTTTTGCCCGCCTAAACGTTGATCTATACAAAAAGTCCATAGCAAAGAAGATAAAGAGGGATGATGATGGAGAAAGAAGCCTGGGTCGTTAATGTTGAGGGGGAAGAGGTCCGTTTACGTTATCTGCGCCATTCGGCCTGTAAAAATTGCGGGGCTTGTTTTGTTTTAGGCAATAGCCTGGGGGAACAGGAGATTGTCCTCCCCAAGAATGAACTGGATTTAAAGCAAGGTGACCGGGTAACAGTTGGATTCAATAGTACATCTTTGCTCCGCGCCGGTTTTCTGGTTTATGCCGTGCCACTCGTCCTCTTTCTCCTGGGGTATCTGGGTGGAGCACGACTGGGGGATTTCCTCTGGGGTGCAGTCTGGGCGGAAGTCAGCGGGGTGATTGGGGGGGCGCTTGCGCTGGTGCTGACTTATTTCAGCCTCCATATTTATGACCGGCGGCTGCGAAAATTACCCCACTACCAACCGCAAATCACCCGGGTACTGGAGCGAACCCTTAGCTAGTAAGCCCTAAAGGGAGTAACTGACTTGGGAAAAATAGGTGGCAAGGACCTCGGCAAAGAGTTCTAAGGAGTAATTGACTTCCTCCCATGTTGATTTATCATCGCCGAATTCGACGATGATCGACTGGGGATGGAGATGTTGGTTATAACGGGCTTCGGCTAGAATCACTCCGTGGGCTAAATTAGGGTAGAGTTGATCCATAATGGCCAAGAGGGCATTGGCAAAGCGGGAGTTTTTATCCCAATTGGGATGGGCCAGTCCCAAACGATCAGAACCGACGACGAGAATAATCTTGGCGGCGGTTTTTCCTTTAATGGGTACTTTATGATCCAAGCCCGGCGTTGCATCCCGGTGCAGATCAAGGACTACATCAAGTTTGGGGTGCTTTTCTAACAATTCTTTGACTGTTACCTCAGAGCGTTGGTAGGCCTCGCGGAAGGGGTATTGATCATGGATGGTATCGGAATGTAAGGTTTTAATGGCATACTGCTGATTTAAAAGCGCTGTCAGTTTTTCTCCAGCCCGGACGATATCGCCTTGTCCGTTATGGAGGTGGGTCTGCCCGCTGACCGGAACGTAGGATTCGGAAGTGTGGGTATGGTAGATTAAGACCCTAGGCGACTCCACCCGTGGTGTTGGCACCACTTCTTGCGGGGGCGGAACGGTTCGGGCTGGTGGCAATGGGCTTGGACGCCGAATGGTCTCTTTCGGTTGAGCCTGAAGGGCGGCGGTATTTAGTAATGAATATCCTTTGATCGCATCCTGGCGAGCCAGGAACGGAAATTGGGTTTTAAACATCTCCTGTGGAGAGGGGTTCCTGATGTTAACCAGGAAACGGAGGAGGAGATCAGTCGCTTTTCCATCAAGAATAAAGTCCGGGTCTTCCTCGAACCGGTAGCGTTTAAACCCGGGAATCACTTGGGAAAGGAAATTACGACCAACTTGCGAATCAAGATGATAAAGGCGTTTTAGATACCCAATGGGGTAAAAAAAACCCTGTTGTCCCTCGGCTTCGACCAAACAGACCCCGATGGTGATGAAAACGGTGAAAAAGATCAGACCAATAACTAAGATAAACCGGAACCGTTCGTTTTTTGGTAGAGAGTTCATCAAAACTTAAGACCCCCTGTCCTTCGATGCGATGCAGTTATTAACCATAATGGTAAATTGTCTTGTGCCCATCTTCATTGTAGAAGTATATGCCGGGGGTTGCTGATTTAAGACAGAAGCTGAAGCCAGCAGGAATGTGAAAGTAAACGTCGAAGGGGAAATATACTTGGGAAGGGGGTAATTCCGTGCGGAAGCGGAAGGTTCCTGATGTTGTTATTCGTCGTTTACCCTTATATTTAAGGGTTTTATCGGATTTAGATCCCGAATCGTCCTCCATCGTTTCCTCTTACGAATTGGGTGCCAGGACAGGCGTTACCCCAGGCCAAATTCGGAAGGACCTTAGTTTTTTTGGTGTCTTCGGGAAACAGGGCGTGGGTTATGAGGTTACCATTTTACGGGAGGAGCTGCGCCGGATCCTCAAACTTGACCGGGTGGTCAATGCGGGTTTGGTCGGAGTGGGCAATTTAGGGCAAGCCTTTCTTCATTACGGGGCGGACCGGCAAAAAGAGGTATTGAGCCGCGAAGGATTAAGAATGAGAGCTGCTTTTGACCAGGATGAACGGAAAATCGGCGGCCATGTAGCTGGGGTGGAGGTTTACCCGGTTCAACGCTTACCGGAACTAATTAAGGAATTACCGCTGATGATCATTATTTTAACCGTACCGGCCGAGGCGGCGCAGGTGGTATTCGACCGCTGCGTAGCCAGTGGCGTCAAGGCCTTTCTTAATTTTGCGCCGGTTAAATTAGAAATTCCCCCCGGGATTCGGGTGCGTCATGCCGATTTCACTTTAGAGTTGGAAAGTTTGGCTTATTACAGCAAAGAATGGGAAGAAGATGAAGGGGAAAAGAATTTCCAATCAAGAACGGATCAATAACATCACTAAAACCAGTGTTTATATGGCGCTGGGGGTCACCCTCAGCGTACTGGAGTCGGTCCTGATTCCCTTGGGATTAGTGGTACCGATTCCGGGCGCGAAGATCGGGCTTGCCAACATCGTTACGCTGGTCGTATTGGTGACCGAACGGCCGTGGATGCTGTGGGCGGTGACCGGGGGGAGAATCGTGCTTACGGGGCTCTTAACCGGGACCTTATTCTCGGTTGCCTTTGCCCTTAGTGTAGGGGGGAGCATTGCTGCGCTTTTGGTGATGGGACTCCTCAGGCGGACCCTACCCAAAGTGTTTAGTCTATATGGAATTAGTATCAGCGGTGCCGTCGCCCATAACTGTGGCCAGTTATTAATGTTGTATTTACTTGTCCCCGGAACCGGAATATTTTATCTCCTACCTTGGGCGCTACTCTTGGCGCTCCCGTCCGGTTGGTTAACGGGCTACCTAGCCCGGCGGATCATCGCCCGCCGACCATGGGAAGGGGGGGAAGGAGGGAATACCCATGACTGAAATTGAGGGTATTCTTGAACGGATTACCTTTCAGAATGAAGAAAACGGGTATATGGTTGCTCGCTTGCAAACAGCCACCGAAAGCTTGACCATAGTCGGGTATCTTCCTAATGTCAGTACCGGGGAAAGTCTCCGTCTCAGCGGGGAGTGGGTGCTCCATCCTACGTATGGTCGGCAGTTTAAAGTGGAAGCTTTTGACGTCCTTCCACCGGTGACTGTGGAAGGGATCGAACGCTACTTAGGGTCCGGTTTGATTAAAGGGATCGGGCCGGTCACCGCCAAAAAGATGGTGAAGACCTTTGGCCTGGCGACACTAGAGATTATTGCTGAAACCCCGGAGCGACTCCAAGAGGTTGAAGGGATCGGACCCCAAAAGGCGGAGAAGATTACGCAAGCCTTGGTAGAACAGAAACAGATCCGGCGGATGATGGTATTTCTACGCGGGGTTGGGATTACGCCCGCCTTAGCCACGAAAATTTATCACCGCTACGGGGAAAAAGCGGCCGAGGTAATCAAGGCCAATCCGTACCGGTTGGCGGACGACCTCTTCGGTGTGGGTTTTAAGACGGCAGACCACATAGCCGGTCTCTTGGGACGAAAAGATCCGGCCGCTGACGAACGGGTCCGCGCCGGTGTGCTCTATTATCTCCGTAAGTATACGGACGAAGGCCATGTTTATGTGCCGCTGGGGGAGTTTGTGCCGGAAGTCAGCAAGGAATTGGAAGCTCCGGCGGACGTGACGCGTCAGGTGATCGCCGCCTTGGTGGAGGAGAAAGAGCTTTATTTAGAAACGGACCGACTTTACTTAAGTTTTTTCTACTGGTGTGAACGGAAAGTCGGGGAGAAAATACTTTCTCTGGTCAAGACGGGTCCGACGGCGCAAGCAATTCGTTTTACCGACGAAGAATTAGCGATGCTCACTTTCGAACAGCGCTTGGCGGTGGAGAAGGCCTTTCAAGAAGGGGTTTTAATGATTACCGGCGGTCCAGGCACGGGGAAGACGACCACGATCCGAAGTATAATTCGGGGGTGTCGGTTAAGAGGAGAGCGCGCACTTTTAGCGGCTCCCACTGGCCGGGCGGCCAAAAGGATGCAGGAGGCTACCGGGGAGGAAGCCAAAACAATCCACCGCTTGTTGGAGTTTGGCTATACGGTCGGGGCCGGGTTAAATTACGGCCGGAATGAGGAGCGCCCGTTGGAAGCCGAAATTGTCATCGTTGATGAAGTGTCCATGCTCGATCTTCCCCTCTTTTACCAACTGCTGAAAGCGATTACACCGGGGACACGCCTGATCCTAGTCGGAGATCAGGACCAATTGCCTTCAGTTGGTCCCGGCGCCGTCCTCCGGGATTTAATTACCTCGGAAGTGATTCCTCTGGTCGCTTTGAAGACCATTTTTCGTCAGGCCGAGGCGAGTAAAATCGTGACCAATGCCCACCGGATCAACGAAGGGGAAATGCCCGAATTTAAGGGGGCATCCGACTTTTTCTTTCTGAATGTCGCCGAACCGGAGCAAATAGTGGACGAAATTATTCGTTTAGTGACGGTGCGTCTACCGCGCTACTTAAAGTGTGATCCGGCCACGGAGATCCAGGTCCTCTCGCCGATGCGCAAGACAGTAACGGGGGTGGAGAACCTTAATCTCCTGCTCCAGGAAGCGTTAAACCCCCGGGGTGGGCAGGCGCTGGAGATCCGCTACGGCGACCGGGTCTTCCGGCCGCGGGATAAGGTGATGCAGATCCGGAACAACTATACCAAGATGGTATTCAATGGGGATTTAGGGCGGATTGTCCGGATCGATCCGGAAGAGCAAGTTTTGACGGTGGCCTTCCCCGACGAACAGGAAGAACGGTTGATCGATTATGCCTTTGAGGAACTGGATGAGCTGGTTTTGGCCTATGCCATTTCTGTCCATAAGAGTCAGGGTAGCGAGTACCCGGTAGTGGTAATGCCGGTCACTACCCAACACTATATTTTGTTACAACGGAATTTATTGTATACCGGCATTACCCGGGCCAAAAAAATGGTGGTGTTGGTGGGGACAAAAAAAGCTTTGGCGATTGCCGTTAAAAATAACAAGATCGAAAACCGTTATTCTTGGCTGGCACCGACCCTCAAAGAGATGCGTGCCGAATAAAGCGATAAATGCTCTTCGTGACAACCAGATTGGGGGGGACGAAGGGAGGATTCCTAATGTTACCGGCACCTTACTATCTTGTCCTTTTTCAGCAGGAAACAGGGTGGGAGGTTATCCTTTCCCCCGACCCGGCCCTCGATTGGCAGTGGAGTGTAAACCAGGGCTATGATCGGGTCTGGGTTTGGGACCGACCTTTTCCTTTATGGCTGGCGGAGCGGATGCAGGAAAAGCTCCGCTTACTTACGGTTAAAGGGAAGGCCGGTTTTTCCCGGCACCGGGGAGGGCGGGTTCTAAACAAAACAGCCCGCCGCCATGGTGAAGTTGGGGAAGGCACTTGGCGGCGGTTGACCGCAGAAATGTTTTCCTGTTCGCTTCCGGCAGTGGCAGCAGCTCAGGCCGGGGAATCCAGCTGCCGCCTTCAGGCGCTCCTCCCTAAGCTCCTTCCCGGTCGGTCTTTAACCCTTCCGGAACTACGGCGCGTTTTAGACCGGGCCGGAGTAAGGTCTACGGACTACCAGTTAACCGGTGTGCTCCAACAACTGATCCTGGAGGGGAAAGTCCAGCGCTTGGCGGCCGTTGGTCTGGATAAGCTCGGCCGCTTTTATTGTCGTCGTTGCGGAGAACAGGAACAAATCTACGTGGAAAGATTATCCTCCGCGCCCCAGCCCTGTCGGGTCTGCCCCTCCTGCCGGGAGTTGGGAACCCTCACCGATGGAATTCCCCTTTACCGTTGGCGGGCGGAGCTGCCAAGGATTAAACCGTCGGGTGTACCACCACCGCTGGCCCTGCCCGTCCTCACGGTCTGGCAGGAACAGGCGGTCAGGGAAAGCTTGGAGTTTTGGCGTCAGCCGGAACCCCGTACCTTACTGGTCTGGGCGGTGTGCGGGGCTGGCAAGACCGAAGTGGTTTTTCCACTGATCAGAGACGCGTTGGCGGCGGGGAAAAGGGTCTTACTGGCCGTTCCCCGCCGGGAAATCGTTCGCGAACTGGGCGAGCGGATTAAACGGTGCTTCCCCGGTCTTGCTTTTACCATCCTCTATGGTGGGCACAAGGAAGAGTTTCCCGCCGCGTTACTCACCGTTACCACTACCCACCAATTACTCCGTTTCACCTCCTGTTTTGATCTGGTGATCGTCGATGAAGCCGATGCCTTCCCCTTATATGGTAATCCCATGTTGAATGCCGCTTTAGAACGGGTAATCCTCCCCACCGGCAAAAAAATATATATGACGGCGACGCCCGATTCTTCTTGGCAACGGCGGGCTCGCCGGGGTGAGATTGGCGTGGTTAAAATCCCCCTCCGTTACCATGGACGCCCGCTCCCGGTGCCCACCTTAATCCGTACGGCCCTTCCGGCGAAGAAAGCAGAATTCATCCCCCCAGTGGTCAAGGAGTTCATTTTTCGTTTGCGTACACAAGAACGGAAAGGTCTAATTTTCCTCCCAACCGTGCAAGGGGTGGAAGCTTTTGCCCGTAGTTTGCAACGGGAACTTCCAGGTGAGGCCGACCAGATTGGCTATATTCACGCCCGGGATCCATTACGGGAGGAGAAGGTAAAGCGGTTTTCGACGGGACAGCTCCACTTGTTGGTCACCACCACCCTGCTGGAAAGGGGACTGAACTTCGACCGCCTTGATCTCCTGGTCCTCTACGCAGACCAGGAGCGCATCTTTTCGGTCGAAACTTTAATTCAGATTGCCGGCCGCGTCGGGCGCAGCGCTGCTGATCCGGGTGGGGTGGTTTATTTTGTCGCGGAAAGCATCACCGGGACCATGAAAACAGCCCATCAAGAGATTGTCCGGATGAACAAAGAAGGCAATTCCTTTATAAAGAAAAAAGCCACTTCACCCGATAGAGAATAAGGAGATACCTTTCGATGATTTTTGAACGAGTTTTAAGGTCAATTTATCCGCCGGTGCCTCTGTGCGTAGCTTGCGGTAAAGCTTTTACCTCCGATTATCCCTTGGCTTTTTGCCGAGACTGTTTAGACCGCATTCCTTTTGTCACCAAGCCGGTTTGTTCCCATTGCGACCGGCCACGGCGGGGCGGGGAAACCGAACCCTGCCGCGAGTGCCAAAGCGAACCGCGGGCTTATGAGCAGGCGATGGCAGTTGCTGTTTATGCCGGTTATCTTCGGGAATTGCTGCATACCGCCAAATACAGTTTCCGGCCGGATTTAGCCCGGGGATTGGGTACTATTTTGGCGGTCTGGGCGGAAAACGAAACTCGGTTGGAGGAGGTCGAAGTAGTGGTTCCGGTCCCCCTTCATCCGCAGAAACTGGCTACTCGTGGCTACAACCAAGCGGAATTAATGGCTGAGCCGCTGGCCGCCGTCCTCCGCCGCCCCTTGAGCACCGATGTGCTGCAGCGGGTTAAACCGACGGTAAGTCAAAGCAAGCTTAGTCGCCGGGAACGCCAGGAGAATACGGCTGGGGCCTTTCTAGTGAGTAATTGTCCGACGGTTGCCGGAAAAAAAGTTTTGTTGGTTGATGATATTCGTACCACCGGTTACACCCTCTCTGCTGCGGCCCGTGCCCTCCTGATTGCCGGTGCCTGTGGAGTGAAAGTCCTAACCTTGGCTGTTGGCGTTAATTTTGAATAATTAATAAATCGCCCGCGAGAAATCACTGCCAGCCATCGAACGAGAGTAATATCAAAATTCATCTTTTAATCGTAAAGATATAGGTTGTAAGTAATTGCGGGAGGGGTTCGTACTTGAGGCTGAAGAATTGCAAACGTTGCGGTAAACTTTTTACTTTCCAAGGTTATTATGTTTGTCAGGCTTGTCAGGAGCGGGACACCATAGATTTCGCCAAGATTTGGGAATACGTTCAAAGTCATCCCCGCGTGTCCGCCCTTGAACTAAGCCGCGAGACGGGCGTTGATGCTTCAGTTGTCCTCCGTTTTCAGCGCGAGGGACGGTTGACTGCGGTCGAAAAGAAGGAAGAGACAGAGTAATAAACAATAATTTCCTCTAAACATCTGCTGGGGGAAGACCGATATAATTTTTGAGAGCTGTTCCTAGGGAACTTGGGAAAGGGGTAAAAAGATGATCATCTCAAATCAACAAGTAAACTCAATTATAAAAGCCTATGATGTGGCTAATAACCAAAAAAATCGGACCGTGCAAGCGACGGAGTCCGTGCGACGGGGTGATTCCTTGCTGCTTTCACCGGAAGCGAAAGAGCTTCAACTGATCCAAAGTAATATCGCGAAAACGCCTGACGTCCGAACCGACCTGGTGGCGAAGATTAAGGATTCCATCGACAAAGGAGAATATCAGGTTACCAGCGAGCAAGTGGCCCACCGCATGTTGGTGCGAAGCTTGGTCGACCGAATTGTGGGGGGATGAGATAGTGTCTACGGAGGAAGTTCAGGGCCGGATGGCGGAGGAGATTAACTTGCTGCGGCAGTTAGTCGAATTAGCAACGGCGAAAAAAGAAGCGCTTTATGATAATGATCTGGAAGCAATAAGACAGGTTGTGGACAAGGAAGAACAAGCATTGATCATTGTCGAGCGGTTTCAACAGCTTGACGAAGCGCAAATCCGTGATTGTGGGGATTTTAAGCAATATATGCAGGAAAGGGCGGCTTTGCTTGCCCAGCTTAAGGAGATCAATCTATTAAACCAGCAGTTGCTAGAAGATGCCTTGGCCATTGTAGATTATTCCCTCAAACTGATTCACGGCGAAGAGGAAAACCAGCTCTATGGTTCCTCCGGTAAGGTGGAAGCGGCGGCGGGTAATCAACCAGTATTGAATTGGAGGGGATAACATGCGTTCGACATTTGGTGGTATAGAGACTAGCCTACGGGGACTAAGGGCGCAACAGTTGGCATTGGATGTGACCGGACATAACATCAGTAATGCTAACACCCCTGGTTATACCCGGCAAGTGGCAGATATGAAGGCGACTGCTCCCTATGCGGTACCAACCATGAACCGGCTCAATGTGGCCGGTCAGATCGGAACGGGTGTTGCCGTGACCCAAATTCAACGAATGCGCGACCAGTTTGTTGATCGGCGAACCCAATATGAGAATGCCAGCCTTGGATACTGGGACGCGCGGCAGCGCAGCTTTGACCATTTAGAAGTCACTTTGGCGGAGCCGACTGAGTTGGACACCGGTGCCAGTATTGGCTTTCAACTAAATGAATTCTGGTCTGCCTTACAGCAATTGGGGAATGCCAACCGCCCGGATAATGTGGCCGTCCGTTCGGTGGTGCGGGAGAAAGCAAATAACTTGTGCGATACGATCCGCAGCACCTACAATCAACTTACCGCCCTGCAGGATGATGTCAATGCGGAGCTGGCGGTACGGATCGGTCGGATCAATACCCTTGCCGGACAGATTGCCGGTCTGAATGGGGAAATTGCGAAGATTAGCGCCGTGGGGGATGCCCCTAACGACCTGATGGACCAGAGGGAAGTTTTGGTGGCGGAACTTTCGAAGATGACCTCCATTGCAATCCAGAGTGATGAACTAAACCGTTACAGCATTAGTATCTCCGGGATGTTGTTGGTCACAGGTGATAAGGACTATAGCATGGAAACAGCGGTTAATGGGGACGGCTTCTACGATGTGGTCTGGTCCCATAATGGGCGAGCGGTTGATTTTACCACAGGTGAGATCAAAGGGTTAATTGAGATGCGGGATGAGGAAATTAAGCATTATATTGATTCCATCGATCAGCTTGCCGAGACGCTGGTTACAGAGTTTAATCTCCAACACCGCGCCGGATATGGGTTGGATGCAAGTCACGATGTTAACTTTTTTAAACCGGGCACCAAGGCTGCCGATATTACCTTGGATGATGCGATTCTGGCCGCTGATGGTTTAAATCGGATTGCCGCTTCTTTAAACGGAGAAGTAGGTAATGGTGAAAATGCTTTAGCCTTGGCTAAGCTGCTCAAGAATCAAACATTTCCCTCTCTTGGCGGGAATACAATGTCTGATTATTACGATAGCCTAATCGCGAAACTGGGCGTCGATGCTGAGAAGGCAAAAGTGACCTACGCGAATCAACAGACCTTAGTAGGGCATTTAAGTAACATGCAAGAATCGGTGGCTGGGGTTTCCCTTGATGAGGAGATGGCGAATTTGATTAGATTCCAAAACTCCTATAATGCGGCCGCACGGATGATGACGGCCATTGATGAAACTTTAGATAAACTGATTAACGGTACCGGCATCGTCGGTAGGTAGTCGCTCACGCTGGCTACACTAGCGCTATTTAGGTAGGAGGGATTAAGCATGAGGGTTACCGATAGTATGCTTCATACGGGTTTAACGGATAATATCCAAAAGGGTTTGGCGCGGATGAACCAAAACTATAACCGGCTTTCCACCGGAAAAATGATCAACAGACCTTCTGATGATCCGGTGGGACTGATTATGGGGATGCGCTTAAAAAACGGCATAAAAGATGGAAAGCAGTTTACCGAGAATGCCAATGCTGCCTTGGCTTTACTGAACAGTTCGGACAGTACTTTAGGTGAAATGACCACAGTCTTACACCGTCTATCCGAATTAGCCGTCAAAGGCGCGAACGGTACTTTGGACGATGTTTCACTGGAGGCCATTGCCAACGAAGTGGAAGAGATCCGAAATGAACTGTTCCACATGGCCAATGTCCAACAGGAAAACACTTATCTCTTTGCTGGGGAAAGGACAAATCAACCGGCGTACAGTGCTACACCTAACCCACCCAATCTGGACACGATCAATTTTGTCGGCTCGGGCCAACCACTCCAAGCAGAGGTTGGAACGGGGATTAATATGGAGATCACCGTCACCGGCGACCGGGTGTTCGGGAATTTCTTTGATGACCTTTCAACTTTCATCGATAATCTCCGTACCGGACAGCATGACCTGATTTCTCAAAACGATATTCCGGCAATCCAAAATCGTTTAGATGAAGTCCTCCAGATCCGGGGCGAGATCGGCGCAAAGGTAAACCGGTTGGAGCGCAATGTTGAGCGGATGGATTTAATGAACATCAACTTTAAAGAACTCCTTAGTAAAATTGAAGATACGGATTACGCCGAAGTCACCATGAATCTAAAGATGCAAGAGAGCGTTTACCAGGCGGCGCTGGCAACCGGTGCCCGGATCATGCAGAATACCCTCGTCAATTACATTTAAAAGCACGCGTGATAACGCGGTGAGGTGAGATAATGAAGGTAAAAACCAAGTTTTATGGCGAAGTTGAAGTTGGTACAGAAGAGTTTTTGCACTTTCCGGAGGGACTGCCTGGTTTCGAAACCGATCAAGAGTATATTTATCTCCATTCCGAAGATTCGGTCTTTGCCTGCTTGCAATCCTGCCACCAACCGGAGACCGCCTTTATTGTGGTGTCGCCCTTCGTGGTCTGTCCCGATTATGACTTTCAGCTTCCAGAGACGAAACAAGAAAAGTTGGGTATTACGAAGTTGGAAGAAGTGCTGGTGCTAGCGATCGTCACCATCCCCCCAGGGAAGCCGGAGGACGCAACGGTAAACCTCCAGGCCCCGATTGTCATCAATACAAAAATTAAAAAAGGGGCGCAGCTAATTCTCAGTGAAAGCGGATACCCCTTGCGGTGTAAGTTATGGGCGCAAAAAACCTCGCCAGTGGTGGCCACGAAATAAGTTAGTATGGCTTTTATTTGGTTTATTTGCAGGATCTTCCTTGTTAACGGAGAAAATATAGGAAGCATTAAACATATAAATAAAGGGTAGCTTACTTACCAAGAGGTTTAAGTCAAGGAGGATTTAAATGCTGGTACTGACCAGAAAAGTCAACGAGAGCATCATCATCGGTGACGACATAAAAATAACCGTGGTTGAAGTCAAGGGTGAACAGGTGAAACTTGGCATCAGCGCTCCGAAACGAGTTTCCGTCCACCGTGAGGAAGTATACCTGGAGATTCAGAAGGAGAATCGCAAGGCAGTGGAAGCCGGCGTCGGCATTGATGAGCTGAATGCGATGTGGACCAAAAAAACAAAGTAAAGACCCGGTCTTTACTTTTTTTGTATCGAAGTAAATGAGTTTTGATGGAGGAGTCAACGTGCGCGTTAAAATTTTAGACCAGGAGTTGGAACTGGCAAATCACCCGGCGGCGATCGAAGCGCTTTTTTCGATGATCGACGAAAAATTGAAAGATACGGGGTATGCCCTTTCTTCTTTAATCGTTGATGGCGTCGCCATCGATACTGATTACGCTCTTTATTTAAGCCAATGGATTACAGAAATACAAGAAATCAAGGTTGAGGTTAAAAGTCTCCGGCGGTTAATGGTGGAGACCATGCAGACTGCGGTTGAATATTTGGAACGGGCGCAGCCGGAAGTGGAAAGGCTTGGCAATGACTTTTACCAGGGTCCAACCGAAGATACGTGGAACAAATTCTCCCAGTTGCTCGAGGGATTAGAATGGCTGCTGGAAGCGGGTACGGTCATCGAAAGTTTCCACCCGGAACAACAAATCGCTACGCGGTGGGGAGCACAGTTCAAGGAAAAGATTAAACTGCTGCGTGACGCGATGGAGAATTCGGACCATGTCTTGCTTGGCGATCTTTTGCAATATGAAATATCACCATTATTCACAGCTTTGGACGAAGAGATCAGGAAATTACTAAGCACAGAGGGTTCCAACCCCAGCGTGATTAATTAGAGTCCGTTTGTAAATTGGATAACGGAGGAATTGATGATTAAAATTATGCCGATCTTCGGCACGCGGCCGGAAGCAATAAAAATGGCACCTTTAGTTAAGAGGCTACAAACGGAAAGGCAAATTCGAACCGTAACCACCGTCACTGCGCAGCACCGGGAGATGTTGGACCAGGTTCTGAACCTTTTTCAGCTTAAGCCTGTTTATGATCTGGACATCATGGAACCGGCGCAAACACTTACGCAGATTACAACGGTAGTATTACAGAGGCTAGAAGCGCTTATTACCCGCGAAAAACCGGATCTGGTTTTAGTGCAGGGAGATACAACCACCGCTTTTGCCGCCAGTCTCGCTGCCTTTTATCACAAGATCCCCGTCGGGCACGTCGAGGCCGGTTTACGCACCGATGATAAATATGCTCCTTTTCCGGAAGAAATGAATCGAAAGCTCACTGGTTGTATAGCTGATCTACATTTCGCGCCTACGCTAACCGCTAAAAAGGCGTTGCGGAAAGAAGGGGTTCCGGAGGACCGGATTATGGTTACCGGGAATACGGTAATTGACGCTTTACTCCAGACGGTTAAACCCACCTATACTTTTGCAGAGCCTAGTCTTAATCACCTTGATTTCCTGCGCCGGAAGATTATTATAGTCACGACCCATCGCCGGGAGAATTTCGGAAAACCTATGGAAAATATTTTCCGGGCGCTGATGACCATTGTTAAAGAATTTCCTGACGTAAAAGTGGTTTTACCTGTTCATTTAAATCCCCAAGTCCGAGCAGCAGCCCACAGAATCCTTGGTGGCCAGGAACAGGTTCACTTGATCGCTCCTTTGGCCTATGGGGATTTTGCCAACTTAATGGCCCGCTGTTACCTGGTGCTCACCGATTCCGGTGGTTTGCAGGAAGAAGCGCCTGCCTTAGGTCGGCCCGTTTTGGTCTTAAGAGAGACGACCGAGCGACCAGAAGCGGTAGTGGCTGGTACGGTGAAAATGGTAGGAACGGATGGCGATCGTATTTTTCAAGCCGTTGCCACTTTATTACGGAATGTAGAGGAATATTCTCGGATGGCGAATGCGGTTAATCCTTATGGCGACGGGAAGGCTGCTGAGCGGATCGTGCAAGCGATTCGTTATTTCTTCAAGCTTACCACCCAACCGGGAGAAGAATACGGGAGTGAATTATAGATGAGTTCGCAGACGTTATTTGACCTTAATACCAGTATTTTAAGAGCGGCTTTCCCTGCTACCTGGTCACAAATTGCTGCATACATGGGTGGAGAAGACGAGGATGATGCGCTGCTCAAAGTTGAAACCAGTAGAAGCGGTGTTCCGACGTTAGTGGTAACCAAAGAAGGCAAAGGACTTTTTTTACATAGCAGATACGATCCGCAGCGGGAAGCGGAGGCATTTGCCAACCAATTCTCCGCTGCTTGTCAGGGGACAACCGTTGTCTTCTACGGTGTCGGACTCGGGTACCAGATCAATGCTTTTCTCCGTAACCATCCAGGGGTGAATTACTATATTTATGAGCCCATTCCTGAGCTGCTTAAGGCCTATTTAAACCATCAATCTTTAAACGATTTACCGGGGAAAAAATTACAAGGGGTTATTATCGGGAGGCATGACCAAGAAACCGTATCTTTTTTACAAAGTGTGATTGATAAAAGCCGGGGCGAACTTCTGTTAGTGGAATTACCCATGCATAAACAGATTTTTGCGGCTGAGTACGAGAAATTTCTCGACTTATTTCAAAAAACGATTAAAGGCAAACGAACTCAGCTTCATACCAACTACGCTTATCAAAAAAGATGGATTATCAATAGTATGAAAAATTTTAAAGAAGTTCTTTCCACACCAAATATTGTAATGGCTGGCAACAGGAGATTCAAAGGAAAGCCAGCTCTTTTAGTGGCAGCCGGGCCGTCGCTGAATGAAGAAATTGAAAATATCAGATCGATCAAGGAAAAAGGCCTCGCTTATATCTTTACGGTCGGGTCGGCGATTAATACCTTAATTCACTACCATGTTTACCCCCATGCCGCCTGTACCTATGATCCATCCGAGCGGAACCAAATTGTATTCGAAAAAATTAAAGCAGAAGGGATTAAAGAGATCCCGTTAATCTTCGGCTCGAGTACCGGTTACGAAACGCTACAGCACTATCCAGGTGAAATGTACCATATGATTACTAGTCAAGATCTGGTTGCCAATTATTTTTTAAAAACTACGGAAGAAGAACGGCTAGAGATTGTGAGTGATGCTCCAACGATCGCCCTTGTTACGCTTCAATTATTGTACACTCTAGGTTTTAATCCCATCATTTTGGTTGGCCAGAATTTAGCTTATCAAGGCCGGTCTCAACATGCTGAGGGAATTCATTATACAACTCAGGTAACAACGGAAGAGATGGAAAGAGGAATTTTCGTTCCGGATGTCTACGGGAATGAAGTGCTTACCCATGTAAGTATGGATCTAATGCGAAAACAGATGGAGTTTTATATTAAGAATTTTACCGATTGTACAGTGCTCAATACCACTAAAGGTGGAGCGCAGATTGAAGGCGCTAATTTCCTTGAATTGGAGAAGGTGATCAGTACTTATTTAAAGGATCAAGTTTATAATGAAACTTGGCGATCGGAACTAAAAACCGACTATGATTTGGCACATTTAAATGTTCAATTGGAAAGCATGGATCGGTCGTATAAGCGGGCACAAAGATTAAGCGATGAGTATAACGATATTTTGAAAACAATTGACCGGCTAATTACGAACAGAAATTTCCAAGAAGCAGAAAAGATGTATGTAAAACTAGATAAGACCCTCGGTAAAATTGAAAGAAATAAATTCTTTGCGATTTTTATTCTTCCGATGAATCGGGTGCAGTATAAGATTTTGATTGACAGCATTGATCGTTTAAACGAAGAGCAAAACCCGACGATCAAAGGGCAGAGGATCGTAAAGAGCTTTAAGACTTTTATTGATTTATGCCAAGAAGATCTTCAGTTGATCGCTCCGCTCTATCAAGAGTTGAAAGAGGAAATATACTCATATAAGGGATGATCAAGATGAGAGCAGATTTAGTTAATTTGTTGGTCTATGCAGACTACACGATCCGGCAGGTATTGAAACAATTAAATGAGGGAGCAAAAGGAATCGTGCTCGTTGTTGACCAGCAAAAGAAGTTGGTCGGAACGATTACCGACGGCGATGTACGAAGGGCTTTACTGCAGGGATTTACCCTAGAAGATCCGATTGATCAGGTCATCCATTATCAACCGGTTTTTGTGCGCTCGGCCACTAGTCGGGATGAGATTAAAGAAGTGTTTATCAAGAAAGCCGTACGTCAATTACCGGTCGTCGATGGGCAAGGCATTTTAGTAGATCTGATTAGCATTAATGAAGTTTTAGTACCTGAAGGAAAAGACAACCCAGTCGTCATTATGGCCGGGGGTTTAGGAACCAGACTAAAAACGTTAACCAAGGAAATTCCCAAACCCATGCTAAGGGTGGGAGAAGACCCGATCTTACAACATATAATCAATAATTTTAGGCAATATGGTTTTAACAAAATCTTGATCACCGTTAATTACAAAGCGGAGATCATTGAAAACTATTTCCAAGATGGGTATGCTTACGGCGTAAACATCAAATATATTAAAGAAAAGAAAAGGTTGGGAACGGCAGGGGGGATCCACCTCGCGAAAGAATATTTAAAAGAGCCATTTTTTGTAATTAACGGGGATGTTTTTACTAATCTTAATGTGGAAAATATGATGAACTTCCATCTCTCTAATGATAATGCGATTACCGTTGGGACGAAGAATTATGCTTTCCAAGTTCCTTATGGTGTTCTGGAAGTTGATGGGGAAAGAGTAAAGCGCCTTCAAGAAAAACCTGAGCTTAATTACTTAATTAATAGCGGAGTTTATTGTTTGCAGCCAGAAATGATTGACCTGATCCCGGAAAACCGGTATTTTGAAATTACCGATTTGATCAATACTTGCCTCGCCAAAGAATATCAGGTCGGTAATTATGAAATCAAGGATTACTGGATGGATATCGGGCGACAAGAGGATTATCACCAACTAAATAATGATTATCCGGAGATCGCAGCGGCGAAAGTATATTATTAGTAGCCTTGTGCTTGAAAAAGGTGATTCTTTTGATTAGCAACCAGAAAGTAGTAGCTATTATCCCTGCCCGTGGTGGTTCTAAGGGTGTTCCCCGCAAAAACATCAAAGAATTTTGTGGGAAGCCCCTGATCGCTTGGACGATTGAAGAGGCTTTAAAATGTAAATACATTGATCGCCTGCTGGTCTCTACCGAAGATCAAGAAATTGCTGCTGTGGCCAAGGAGTTCGGAGCTGAAGTCCCCTTTTTACGGCCAGAGCAACTAGCCCGCGATGATACTCCGGGGGTTGAACCGATTTTACATGCCCTTGACTGGTTAAGTGAAAAGGAACAATACCACCCGGACTACATTTGTACGCTACAATGCACCTCTCCTTTTCGGAAAGCTTACCAGATCAGTGAAGCTTTGGAAATCTTAGTGGCGGAGGGGCATGATTCGATTATTGGTGTTTGTGCCAGTGAAGTTAATCCGTACTGGATGAAAAAGATTGAAAACGGCAAACTTAAAAATTTTATGCCAACTGCGATCAACTATACACGCAGGCAAGACCTGCCCAAGGTTTACCGCCTTAATGGTGCTATTTACATGGCGAGGACCGCTGTATTACTGAAAAAAAGAAATTGGTATACGGATCATACCGTTCCTTATGTAATGGACAAACTTTCTTCAATGGATATTGATGATCTAGTAGATTTCAAAGTTGCGGAATTTTTAATGAAAGAGTGTCTGGCGAATGAGGAATAAGTTACTGGCTAAAGGTTGTTTCATCATTGCTGAAGCTGGGGTCAACCACAATGGTGACCTGGATATTGCGAAAAAATTAGTGGATGCGGCGGTGGAAGCTGGTGTTGACGCGATTAAGTTTCAAACTTTTAAGGCCGATCACCTGGTGACAAAAGAAGCCCCTAAAGCCGCCTATCAGAAGGCAAACACCGGTGATGGCGGCCAATATGAAATGTTACAAAAATTAGAGTTATCAGTAGAAGATCATCTCATTTTGCAAAAATATTGCCAGGAGCGAGGGATCATCTTTCTTTCCACCCCTTTTGATTTTGAAAGTGCGGATCTACTTGAAAGCTTGGAGCTACCCTGCTATAAAGTGAGTTCCGGCGATTTACCCAACTTGCCTTTTTTAGCGTATATCGGTCAAAAAAACAAGCCGGTTCTTCTCTCGACGGGAATGGCTAATTTAGGGGAAGTGGAGTCAGCGGTTGAAACGATCTACAGTACAGGTAACCGGGAGGTCATCTTACTGCACTGCACTTCCAATTACCCTACCGATTATGAAGATGTGAATTTACAAGCGATGCTTACGATGAAAGAAGCCTTTAAACTTCCAGTTGGTTATTCCGACCATACCGTCGGGATTGAAATTCCTATTGCCGCGGTTGCTTTGGGTGCCCGGGTCATCGAGAAACATTTTACTTTGGATCAATCAATGGCAGGACCGGATCATCGGGCTTCCTTAGAACCAAGAGAATTAAAGCTCATGGTTGCAAAGATCAGAAATATTGAAAAAGCGATGGGCGATGGGATTAAACGGTGTGCTAAAAGCGAGGAAAATACCAAAAAGCTTGTGCGAAAAAGTATTGTTGCCAAGCGGGATATACTTGAAGGGGAAAAGATGACTACGAATAATCTTACCTTTAAAAGACCTGGCAATGGGCTTAAACCTGAGTGTATTAAGGAAATTCTCGGGAAAATAGCCGGCCGGATGATTAAGAAAGACCAAATTATTACTTTTACTGATTTAAAGTAGGTATGCAAAATGAGAAAAATCTTAGTGGTGACCGGAACAAGGGCGGAATATGGCCTTCTCTATTGGACAATGAAAGCAATTCAACAAGATAATGACCTACAATTACAGTTAATCGTAACTGGTAGTCATTTATCAACAGAATATGGCTATACGGTCGAACAGATCAAAGCAGACGGGTTTAAAATTGATGAAGAAATCGATATGCTGATCGATTCACAAAAAAAGAGTGCCCTCGTCAAAGCAATGGGTTTGGAATTGATCCAGATGGCGCAGGTTTTTGACCGCTTAGAACCGGATCTTTTACTGATCTTAGGTGATCGGTATGAAACCTTTATTGCTGGGACCTGTGCTATGATGATGAATGTACCAATTGCGCATATGAACGGTGGTGAATCTACCGAGGGTGCGATTGATGAACAAATAAGGCATGCCATTACCAAAATGGCACACTTGCATTTTACGGGAGCAGAACCTTACAAAGAAAATGTAATAAAAATGGGCGAAGAACCTTGGCGGGTTTTTAATGTGGGACAAGCAGGGTTAGAGAACATTAAAAGAATTAATTTGTTAGAAAAAGAGGAACTGGAAGCGGAACTGAAAATTAAATTCGGTGAAGTAGTCTTTTTAATTACCTATCATCCGGAGACTATAGATTATGAGAAGATGGAAGAAAAGGTGGATCAGCTATTAAGTGCGATCTCAAAATATGATGCGCAATACATTTTCACCTATCCGAATGCAGATTTTGGGAACCGAGTTATTATAGATAGGATCAAAAAGTTTATTGAGAGGAATCAAAACGCTTATTTATTTTCTAGTCTTGGTCAGAAGAAATATTTAAGTTTACTAAAATACGTTGATGTGATGATTGGAAACTCATCTAGCGGAATAATCGAATCCCCTGCTTTCAAATTACCCGTTGTAAATATCGGAGAACGCCAAAAAGGTCGACTACGGAATCGAAATATCATTGACGTCAGCAATTCTGAACAAGAAATAGCTGATGCCATAAATAAGGCAATTAATGATCAAGCATTCATCGCAAGTCTGCAAACAATGGAAAACTTATACGGGGAAGGTAGAACCAGCGAGAGCATTATCAATGTACTTAAAACGGTTAAAATTGATCACCGGCTTTTTGCTAAAGCGTTGTTTATTAACAAGGACTGAACTCAAGAAACTTTTTTACGCATGCAAAATAGAAAACGAAAACACTGTAAAACCTTAGCGGAGAAAGATTTTAGTGGTGAAGCTGAAATGGAAAAGATTGTTTTGGTGGGTGGCGGCGGCCATTGTAAAGTGATTATTGATTTGCTCAGGACGATCGGGGAATACCAGATCGTCGGGATTACCGATCAATGTATCGATGACAAGGAAGTCCTGGGCGTACCGGTGATCGGGGATGACAGCCGCCTGTCAGAAGTGTATAAATCTGGCGTCCCCTTTGCTTTTATAAGTTTGGGTGCGCCAAACAATCTACTAATGAGAAAGGCTTTATATGAAAAAGTAAAAAAAATCGGTTTTCAATTTCCCGTTTTAGCACACCCAGCAGCGCTAGTCTCCCCTTATGCGCGCATTGGTGCAGGAACCTGTCTGATGGTGAGCGCGATCATTAATGCCGGAACCCAAATTGGAGAAAACTCGATTGTTAATACGGGGGCAATTGTCGAACATGATTGTACAATTGGTAACAATGTCCAGATTGCCCCAGGGGCGATTCTGGCTGGCAAAGTGGAAATAAAGGATAACACTTTTATCGGGATGGGGAGCATGCTAAAGCAAGAGATCACGATCGGAGAAAATACCGTTATCGGAGCCGGTGCGGTAGTAACGAAGGATATCCCTGATCATTCCGTGGCTTATGGAGTACCGGCGAGGGTGAAAAAGTGAGAACAAATAAGGGTGGAGAAAGGAGATGAGGAGGATCGATATCACCGCTTTGTCAACCCCAATTAGCCAGGCTAACCTAAGCGAACGAGTTGGTGTCGCGGTTTTAAAAATGGCGATGGATAATGTTCAAAAACAAAACCAAAGTATAGTTCAGATTCTGGAGACAACGACAAAGGCTATGGAATTATCAATACAACCGCACTTGGGGAGTCAGGTTGATGACAAGCTATAGTTGTAGAGAAAAGATCGTACTTGGGAAAAAATTATGATCTAACCGCTAAAGCTTTCCCAAATGATACCGATATAAATAGTGAAAGCGGAACACGGAATGTTCTGCGGCTCTTTCAACCTTTGGGCGGCCGACCAAAGGGGAGAAGAGAAATCAAAAATCAAGGAGGAATCATTAATGAGAATTGTTAACAACATTTCTGCGATGAACACCAACCGGGTGTTGGGGAACACGGATAGTGCAATGGGGAAAACTCTGGAGAAACTTTCTTCCGGTTTACGGATTAACCGGGCAGCGGACGATGCGGCTGGCCTTGCAATTTCGGAAAAGATGAGATCGCAAATTGGTGGCATGAAGCAAGCGGTTCGGAACGCCCAAGACGGCATCAGCTTTATTCAGACCGCAGAAGGTGCCCTCAACGAGACCCACTCCCTTCTCAGACGGATGAGGGATCTAGCGGTTCAAGCCTCGAACGGGATTTACACTGATGAAGACAAGCAAAAACTGCAGGAAGAATTTACCCAGCTCTATGAAGAGATTGATCGGATTGCTAATACTACTGAATTTAATACTCAGACTCTATTAGACGGGACCTTCTCCGGAAGTGGTGCGGTAAGTTTCCAGATTGGCGCTAATGCTGGTCAAATCATATCTGGTGAGATTGGCGACATGAGAGCCAGTGGTTTAGGTCTTGCCGCAACACTTAAGACCGCGGCAACCGGTATTGGTAGTGGGTCTACTTTATCTGTAATCTCAGGAGTACTTGACGCCATTGACGGAGCGATCAATACTGTGTCCGCCGAACGTTCCAAACTTGGTGCCATTCAGAACCGCCTAGAGCACACCATCGCCAACCTGGGCGTAACCACGGAGAACTTGGCGGCTTCCGAAAGTCGGATCCGTGACGTTGATATGGCGGAAGAAATGACGGAGTTTACAAAGAGCCAGATCCTGATGCAGTCGGCTACTGCCATGCTTGCCCAAGCGAACATGAAACCGCAGGCTGTGTTACAACTTCTCGGTTAGTACTTCTTAACCTATAGGTTTGGTGGTTTAGGGGCCGGTCGGCTTATCCGGCCGGCTTTCCTTATATTCTATTTCCCCTTTGTTAGCAGGGATTAAGTTGGAATTTTACTTAAATATTTCGGGGGTGACGAAAATGCGGGTCGAAAGGATTCAACCCGATATGAGACTGACAGAAGGAACTGTTTCTACTGGTTCAAAAGGACAGGAAAAGGTGTTAGAACAATTTATGACACCCCTTTCTCGCTCAGCAGAAAAGGAGCAGGAGATGACATCGCTTTCCCACTCAGCAGAAGAGAAAAAGGTGTTAGAACAATTTATGACACCGCTTTCCCGTTCGACACAGGAAGCCAAAATGGTAAAGAATAAGCCTGAGACTTTTTTGCAAGGGAAACTTGAAGACAAAATTGAACAATTGAACAAAACGGTGGAGATCTTTGATAAAAAACTCCACTTTCAAATACATGAAGAAACTGACAGAATTATGGTTCAGATTATAGAAACAGAGACCGATGAAGTGATTGGCGAGATTCCGCCGGAGAGAGTACTTGATTTGGTAGCGCGGATCGAAGAAATGATCGGTTTGATGGTTGATAAAAAGGTGTAAAGGAGGCAATGAGATGGCTGGTAAGTTAGCGATTGGTGGGATTATCTCTGGTTTTGATACCGATTCAATGGTTAAAGCCATTATGAATGAGGAAAGATTACCCCTGACCAAGCTGGAATCGCAAAAAACCACCCTAAATGCACGTTCCCAAGCATGGCGGGAGTTGAATACCCGGATTTACAAACTAAAAGACGCGGCCTATAATCTGCAATCTTTTGTAACTTTCCGTGCGCACAAAGTAACTGTTTCTGATGAAGATAAACTATCGGCAACGGTTTCTTCGGAGGAGGCTTTGCTTTCTTCCTACCAATTGAACGTGAAGAGTTTAGCTAAGGCGCATTCGGTGGCTTCGGCAAAAATCGATGAGACTACAGCCTTCGTTGGAGGAAAGATTCAAATCAGTATTAATGGAGAAAGTACAGAGATTGAGCTTAACCCGGAGGGCGCCACGAACGAGGAGAGATTAAATTCCCTGGCCCGACAGATTAATGCGGCGAAGGCTGGTGTAAATGCTTCGGTTATAAAATTGGCGGAAAACGAATATAAACTTTATTTGGCTGGTAAAGAAACAGGCGAAGCTAACGGGATGGTTTTGACCGATGTTGGTACAGACCGGGTGTTTAGAGATTTGGGTGTTTTGGATGAGAGCGGTGTGATTGCCAATCAGGTCCAAGCAGCTACGGACGCGGAAATTGAAGTCAATGGAGATACCTTTGACACGGTCAAGAGGTCAAGTAATCAAATCACTGATTTATTTCCCGGTGTCAACCTTACTTTAAAGGAAGAGGGAGTCGTTACCTTAGGAGTGGAGCTGGACCAGGAAAAGATTGTTGAAACGGTAAAGGGCTTTATTGATGCCTATAATTCAGTAATGGATTTTGTTAATCAGCATAAAACTTTTAGCTATAATGAAGCAACAAAAGCAGGTACGAAGGGTATTTTATTCGGTGATTCTGCCCTGATGAACGTAGAGGCAAAGATTAAAGCGTATATGTACCAGACCGTCGAAGGGGTAGATCAAAGTGTCGGTTTGTTGAGCTTGATCGGAATTAAAGGGGCTTCCGGCGTTGAAGGAGCTAAATCCGGTCGGTTGGAGTTTGACGAAGAGTTGTTTAAATCTAAATTAGATTCCAGCTTTGATGACATTCTAAAACTATTTGGGGCTAACACTGACGAATCCAAAGGAATATTCACACGTTTACATAATGATCTTTTTGAGTGGACTAGTTCCGATGGGGTTTTGAAAACGAAGACCGATACGATTCAAGGGCAAATGAATTTCATAGATGAGCAGCTGGCGTCGATGGAAGAGCGACTTGTCAAAAGGGAAGAGTACTATTATGCAAAGTTTGCGGCGATGGAGAAAGCGATGGCGACGATGCAGGCGCAATCTTCGTGGCTTGGTGCTCAACTTGCGGCTCTTTCTTCAAAATGATGAGGGCTTATAAGCAAAATGCAACACGAAGACTGGCGACAAGAAACGAGCGACGAAGGAGGAAGCTAATTGTTTAGCGAAAACAATCCATATAAACGCTACCGGCAGACCCAGGTAGGTACGGCTGGGCCACTTGAATTAATCATTATGATGTATGACGGGGCAATCCGTTTCTGTAATCAGGCGAAAGCGGCGATTGAGGAAGATAACTATGATCAGGCGAATCGGTTATTTAAACGGGTCCAAGATATTATCGATGAGCTAAATATCAGCCTGAATATGGAAGCCGGAGAAATAGCGGCTAACCTGCGGGGTTTATATGAATTCATCAATACTCAACTCTTCGAAGCTAATATCAAGAAAGATTTGAAACTTGTCGATCAAGTAGTAGGGCTCCTTACCGAACTGCGAAGTTCTTGGGCCGAGCTCCAACATACCCCAAAACCAAAAGTAGCAACGGTGGGCCAGTAAGATGGAATGGGATGGGATTGATCTCCGCGAAGGAATGAAGTTGCTGGATGACTGTTATGAGCGGTTATGGCAAGTAATTCAGGACGAGGAAAGTGATCCGAAAGAAATTCCCGCTTTTGTAGACGAGGCAGAACAAATTGTAGTACTAATTACCTCAATTCTGCAAAAAGAACCAAACAGAGAAGCAACCGAGCTGGAACTGATGCAGGCGGTGAAAGCGAAAGCCGATGCCATTGTTCAGCTTCTTCAGACTGAGATGAAGACGATTACTCAGCAAGTTGAGCAGATTAGCACGGGTAGGCAGGCGATAAACGCCTATAACCCCCAACCGGTTGGTTTTGGTTACTCGGAAGGAAAGTTTGTGGATCGCAAGAAATAAAAGTTTATTCTACTATTTTATTTCAGCTACTTGCATAATTTTATAATTTAGGTATAATGATCATGAAGGTGTCTTGGTTTGGCGTTCAGTGGAGGGGTACCTAGGTTCAGAACGGATTTAACCCGGACAAAATTATCCTTAGGAAGGGAAGTCGAGTTTTTAATGACTTACGAGGACAAAACACTAGAATGTAAAGAATGTGGTGCGGAATTTATTTTTACCGCGGGTGAACAAGAGTTTTACGCTGAGAAGGGATTTACCAATGAACCGGCCCGTTGTCGGGAGTGCCGTCAACAAAGAAAACAAAGAGGCCGGACCATGACAGAGGTTGTTTGTGCCAACTGTGGAGCAGCGACCCAAGTTCCTTTCACACCATCTCAGGATCGTCCTGTTTATTGTAAAGCATGCTATGATGCGATGAAAGTTGGCTAAGTGCTGATTTATTAATTAGCTGAGTAGCGATTTACAATCGCAATTGATAAGAAGAACCTCCCCTGCCCTCCAGTGGAGGTTTTTTTATAATTAAAAATAATGAGTTCTCATTAAACTTACCCGTTAAGCCGATAGGTAATATAGAACACAAAATAAGCGGTTAGGAGCGTTATCTGACCATGGAAAAGGTTCTAGTAACCGGTGCTGATGGTTTTATTGGCAGTCATCTGACGGAACTTCTGCTTGAT
>ENA-UOOK01001575-UOOK01001575.1-fermentation-metagenome-genome-assembly--contig:-NODE-1575-length-29872-cov-11.770031_pt1 | contig 29872 bp, 24 predicted proteins | sample MGYA00245777_ERZ724023 | MGnify/ENA primary metagenome ERZ724023 (study PRJEB28704, sample SAMN03018312) | fermentation metagenome | biome: anthropogenic terrestrial biome; feature: soil...
GTTAAATTAAAGTCAGATAACTGGTGAATTTTCACACCAGATCAGACACCCTGATAAAGAAAATAATGGATGAATTATATGTTAAACATCAATTATGCATCTTTCATCTAATTTAAAATGCTTGGAAACAAAGTATACAAAATATTAAAATCTAAAAAGATATCTCAACTAGATAAAATAAAAATATGTCTTTATTTCACCAATATCAAAGAAATCTTCCGCACATACAACAAAAAAAAGAAGCTACAAACATATTAAAAAAACTATTAATTCAATCCAAAAACATACCAAACCCCATAAGGCAAATGATATGAAAAAAAGATAATCCCTGACTTCGAACGACTCACACATTTTATGGAAAACCAATACAACGAGCATCGAATACCGTAGAAAATTATTACAGACAAACAGAACCAGAACAAATAAAAACCAAATACAAAACAAAAAAAAACGGAACACTCACATATTTAGAACTTAAAATAAAAAAAATGGACAAAAAACACGTAAAAAAAACCCAACACCCAATAACTTTACAACCTCGTTATTGGGAAAACTTTATTAATCTGCACCGTGAATTAATTATAATATTTCAACAATCCCATGATTTCATGGTTATTTTAATATTTACCCTATTATTTTAAGATTTGAAGAATAATAACTCTCTTAAACATCAGTGATGGTGTTTGCAATTTATCATATTTTTCTTTTAACACGGATGACCTGGTATTAACCTAAACCTGCTATTATTATCGTAAGTTTTATCAACTGCATTTAATGGTGTGATCTTTAGTGACTAAAAAAAAGAGAGTAGATGAGAAAATGGATTGTCAGGAAAATATGAAAGTAACCTTTATCAACCCTCCCCAGACCAACTCGAAATATAAGTTCATGGGAGTTGTGGCCCCGCCACTTGGAATATCTTACATGGCGGCTGTTTTAGAGGATAATGGGTTTGAAGTGGACATAATTGATGCATCTGCCCTGGAGATGACTTGGCAAGACTTGAAAGAAGAATTGGAGCGTATCACACCACAATTGGTGGCCATCACTGCACTCACACCCACCATAAGTCAAGCTCAAAACACGGCCCAACTGGTGAAAAAATACATTCCCCAGGCCAAAGTGGTTATGGGAGGATACCATCCCACTTTCAATCACCAGGAACTTTTAAACACAGACTACGTGGACATAGTCATAATGGGCGAGGGAGAAAAAACCCTCTTAGAAGTGGCCAAAACCCTTAAACAGGGAGGAAACCTTTCCCAAGTTAAAGGAATTGCTTATGATGATGTGGTAACACCACCACGGCCATTGATCATGGATTTGGATGAATTACCCTTCCCTGCCCGGCATCTTCTACCCATGGATCATTATAAAATAATGAACATGAAAACCGGAATAGCCACCATGATCACCAGCCGAGGTTGCCCTATGCAATGTTCTTTCTGTGCCTCAGCTGCCCTGCATGGTTCTAAAATGAGGCTGCGCTCACCTGAAAATATAGTGGATGAAATGGAGCACCTGGTTTACGACCACCAGGTAGATACCATTGCCTTCATGGATGATACTTTCACCATGAATCACCGCAGAGTAAAAGCAATCTGTAAAGAAATCAAAAAAAGAAATCTGGATGTTTACTGGGGATGCACAGCACGTGTGGACACATTATCTGATGATTTATTAAGGGTAATGAAGGATGCAGGCTGCATAACCATGTTTTTAGGGGTGGAATCTGCAGACCAGCAGATGCTGGATTCAACCAATAAGAACATAACCATTGACAAGATACGTCAAGCATTCAAATTATCCCAGGAACATAAAATCCGCACCATAGCCTCAGTGGTGCTGGGAATGCCTGGTGACACCCGGGACAGCATTAAAAGAACAGTTAAATTTGTAAGGGAACTCAACCCCTCCTATGCAGTGTTCAGCCTGGCCACACCTTACCCTGGAACCAAGTTTTACAAGGAATCAGTGGAGAAAAATATTATCAAAGTCAAGGACTGGTCCAAATACACCCTCCTAGCCCCAGTCCTGGACACAGTGGACTGTTCACTGGAAGAACTGAAAAAACTGCAATATAAAGCTTTCAGAAACTTCTACCTCAGACCAAGTTACATACTCCGGCAAGCATGGATGGATGGGCCTATACTCATCAAAACCATCATGGGAGTTATTAAAGAGGTTCTGTGAGTGGTATTGTTACTACATAACCATTGGCTAGTATAACTTGTGGGAACTGTGTAATCATTCCCATACAAGTTAAAATGAAAATAATGATAATAAAAAGTAGGGGGAGTAAAATTAAATACTTCCCTCTAGGTAGGTGTCGGCCACTGCAGCCACACCTTCACCAATCTCTACATCCAATCCCAATCCCTGCATGGTCATCTCCAGTGCAGCGATGGTGCTGATTATTTCACGGTGGGTTATGTTACCCATGTGGCCGATACGGAACACATTACCTTTAAGATGGTCTTGGCCTCCGGCTAGTTCAATCCGGTAGCGTTCCCTCATGGTACCACGAAGTTCAGAGTCAGTTATTCCCTCCGGGATCTTGATAGAGGTCACAGTGTTACTGGCTGCATCTTTCTGGGCGAACAATTCCAGTCCAAGAGCATTCACACCATTTCGAGTGGCTTTAGCTGCGTTTTTATGTCTTTTAACTCTTTTCTCCAGGCCTTCCTCCATAATCACACGGAGTGCTTCCTGCATAGCATATATCAATGAAACTGCCGGGGTGTAAGGTGTTTCTGGTGGTGTTGCATCTCCACTTTTTTTGTATTTCTTCATGTTAAGATAGTAAGTCTGATTATCAGTTTTATCAACCACATCCCAGGCATCATCACTGAGGGTGATTGCCGCCATACCTGGCGGTGCTGCCAGACACTTCTGGGAGCCAGTAACACAAATATCAATACCATAACCATCTACAAATACATCATCCCCGCCAAGGCTGGACACAGTGTCCACAACATACAGGGTATCGTAGTCTTCCAATATCTTACCCAATTCTTCTATGGGGTTGGTTGCACCAGTGGAAGTTTCATTATGCACAACAGTAACTGCTTTAATATCATCATTTTCTTCCAGGAATTCACGCACAAGACTAGGGTTAACTGCATGTCCCCATTCCACTTCCATATCCACAGGAATTCCACCGTGGGTTTCGGTTATCTGCATGAAACGCTGTCCAAATTTGCCCCCCACAATGTTCAGGATGCGATCACCCTTACTGATGGTGTTGGCCAGGGCGGCTTCCATGGCTGCCGTTCCCGAGCCAGTGATAAGGTAAGATTTGTTCTCAGTCATGAACAATTCAGACATCATCTGATTGGTTTCAGTGAGAATTTCACCGAAAAGGGCGCTTCTATGATTAACAATGTTTTCTGACATGGCTTTCAGGACCCTGGGGGCCACACGAGTGGGTCCGGGAATCATCAGTAAAGTTTCATCCATCTTGTTCAACTCCAATTTGAAAATATCCTCCAATAAATATTATTATGTATATACTGGGATATACCTTATATATGGAACTGACCCAATGGATGGAATGGTACCAACTCATACTGGAAGACTTCGGATTTAAAAGAGATGATGATGAACACACTGCCCTGATATTAAACAATATTCTGGATGATAAAGGCGCCCTCATGCCACAAGACATCCACATAAAAAGCAGGGTTATTGTTTTCGGTGCTGGACCCTCCTTAAAGCCCAATCTCACTATTTTGAAGACCATGAATCTGGACGAATTCACCCTCATATCTGCAGATGGAGCCACCACCGCCCTTTTAGAGGAAGATATCATTCCGGACATCATAGTAACTGATTTGGATGGCCGTATAAATGATATAATAACTGCAAACCGTCAGGGGGCAGTGATGGTGGTGCATGCCCATGGCAACAACCAGGAACAAGTAGAAAAATTCACACCACAACTGACTAAGATCATGGGAACCACCCAGAGCAAACCTTTAGCCAATGTTCACAACTTTGGGGGTTTCACTGATGGGGACCGCTGCGTGTTCCTGGCAATGGCCCTGGGAGCGCGTGAAATAATATTATCGGGAATGGATTTCGGAAAAATAGTTACCCATTACTCCCGACCCGACCAGGAAGACGGCCCTGCAGATAAGATAAAGCAGAAAAAACTTAAATGGGCCAAAAAACTGGTTAGATGGGCTGCACTTAACAGTGATCTTCATTTTTTGAATATTTCCAGAGGGGAAACAGTGGAAGGTGTGGAAGATATAAATCCAGATGTACTTAAATAAGCATAAACAAATTATAATGCAACCATAAAATGATTATAATTAGATATAATGGTGTATAAACATGTCAAATCGTGTGGAAGACATTTTAATGGGTGAAGAAACACTTTTCAAGGATATAACTGTGTTTAATCCTGATTTTGTTCCTGAAAATTATTTGCATCGCGAATCACAGATGGAAGCACTTGCTCTTTGTATTCGCCCCGCCCTGAAAGGTGGTAAACCAGTTAATTCAGTGGTGGTGGGATCACCAGCCACTGGTAAAACCACTGCCATCCACAAGATCTTTGAGATGGTTGCCAAAAAATCCCAGAAACTAGCCACCGCCTATGTGAACTGCCAGCTTTACAATACTCGTTTTAATATCTTCGCCCAGATCTATCAGCAACTATTCGGTTACTTACCGGCAGGAACCGGAGTCCCATTTTCCAAGATTTATGGGGAGATAATGAAAAAATTATCCAACGAGGGGAAAGCACTGGTGGTTGCCCTGGACGATGTTAATCACTTATTCTATCGTAAAAATGCCAATCAAATTTTATACGATATTCTACGTGCCCATGAAGTGTTTCCAGGGGTGAGAACTGGAGTTTTCTGTGTAATATCCGATATTGAATTCCGTTTCATGCTGGATAAAAATGTCAGCAGTATTTTCATACCCCAAGAAGTGATATTTGACACTTACACCTGGCAGGAGATAAAAAACATACTGGATGACCGGGTAAAAGCAGGATTTTATCCTGGAGTCCTATCAGATGAGATATTAGACGAAATTGTTGATTTCACCAATTCTACTGGTGATTTGAGGGTTGGGATTGATCTTCTCCGCACCACTGGAAATTTTGCAGAGGCAGATGCCTCCCGAAATATTGAAAATAAACACCTGGAAAGGGCACTACAAGACTTTGACTCCCAAAGCCTTAAAAACACCATAAGCAATCTCACTGGTGATGAGAAAGGATTGTTAAAGGTGATAGTTAAACAAGAAGGTAATCCAACAGCCGGAGATTTATATAATCTTTTAAATACTACAACACCCCTAAGTTATGCATCATTTGACCGGGCCCTTAAAAAACTGGAATTCATGAGGATAATTGACACAAAATTCACTGGAAAAGGGAAAAGGGGCAACACACGCCAGGTTATGTTACGCTTTAATCATGAAGAAGTAGAAAGATATCTGGATGAAATAAATCAACTTTAAGGGAATTCATAAAAATACGGATATAAAAAAAAGACAATAGCCAATTGTATGGGGGAGTTTTAGATGAGTGATTTTCAACTGAATTTTTCAGATTACGATCTTGATGTGCAGGCAAAAATAAAAGAACTGGGCTATGACACTGGTCATTCTATTGTTTTTCTCCCTTACCAATTTGAAGAATCCCAAACTAAAGAAGACCTGATCTATACCATGCCTGAAATTATAATGGGCAAATCATTCAACATGATGGATTTAAAAACCAAATTTTTAACTGGTAGGAAAGAATTGGAACTTTTAGATGAGATTGGAACACTCATCATAACCATCATGATCCCCACCAAGATGTTCCTGGTTTTCCCAATTATCATGAACATCTTATCAAGGCAGCTGCCCCAATACTATGAAGAAGAAAAGATTGGCTTTAATTTCATACTAGAAAAAGCCGATGGGAAATATCTAAAAATTGATTATTTCGGGCCACTGGCAGAATTTGCTGAATCTAAAAATGAAATAATCGAAACAAGCAAAGACATAATGGGCCTATCTTCTTCAGACATACTTACCATATTAGAGGAAGCATTAAAATCCGGATCAATCAACCAGATGCATTTCAAAATGATGAAAAACGCATTTTCCCTATAACAATGCATTCCCTGTAAATGCTGTATTTTACTTGTAAGCAATGTATTTTCTCTGTAAATACTGTATTTTACTTGTAAGCAATGTATTTTCTCTGTAAATACTGTATTTTTCTTATAACAATGTATTTTCCCTGTAACGCCTCATTTGGGTAATTTTCCCTCTAAAATAGGCTGTTTATACCTTCATAGATTATGAATTCTTGGAAAACTGATGAAGGAATAACATGAATGTTGCCCTGGGTATACTGGACTGATGCAGTTTCCATGAGAACTTTACGATTGCTTCGATCTTGTGCTTTCTTTTTAAGACCATCCATAAGTGACTGCACAGCACTGCCCCTGCTCATTCCATCCTGATCCTGTTCTTCCCTCAAAAATTCGATGGAATTACCAGTCACATAACCTTTACCTTCCACATAAACTGGTCCAATGGCTTGTATCATGGCATCGATAGCTTCAGGAGTTACAATGACCACTAGATCGGTTTCCATACCAGTGTGATATTTGACAATCTCCTGGGCCACCTTCGACCCTGCCTCCACATCGGAACTCCACAGAGAATCATGAAGGTAAAGTTTATCAGCACCATAACTTCTCAATTCAGGATCAGGAGATAATGTTGGATGTGCCAGGCCTCCAGGATAAACAGGAGTCATATTAACTATTTTTCCATGGTTAACATTCACTACAAAGACCATGTCCACTGCTCCTACACCAGGCCTCGGTTCAGAGGGATCAGCACATAGAAGAAGCACATTATAATTCCCATCAAATTTTCCCTCTCCCTGGATATAAAGGTAGGATACATATATACCAGCACCGACAATTAGGATTAGAAATATGATTATGGCGATGAGTTTTTTAGACATTACAGTTTCACCTATTCTTTAAATTTATAGTAACATAATAAATTTAATCGAAAAAAGGATAAGAAGTAGAGTTATTATTTCATCACTTAACAAATAAATTTTATGGTAGGTTTCCCCAACAGTTACCGCCAAAATAGTACATGGTGATTTTTTACATGGCTAACATCCCACCTGGAATTAAAAAATATAGATGGTTTAAACAATTGAGAAGATTCAGGAATTACATGCGAGATTCCTATAAATCCTACAAACACAGGACAGTCTTGTGGGTTAAAGAATCAGAATTCGTTGAAAACATTAAAGGAGATTATAAACTCACTGAAGCTCAGAAAGAGAAACTATACAATTCAGTGGTCCAAGAATCACATAAACATGCATTGTATGATTTTGATCACAAATCACCACTAGTTTCTATCATAATCGTGAACCGGAATGGTTTGGATCATCTGAAGAGGTTGTTTAAGGATTTTGCTAGTAATGTTCAGTATCCCTCCTATGAAATAATAGTAGTTGATAATGCTTCTCAGGATAATTCAGTGGACTTTTTAGGGGGAATTTCAAAATTTCTACCTTTGAAGGTTGTTCGAAATAAAAAGAACCAGTCATTTTCAAGATCTAATAATCAGGGAGCAGAAATAGCTGAGGGGAAATATTTAGTTCTTCTCAACAACGATGTAGAGCCCACTTTTGGCTGGCTGAATCATATGATGAGATCAGCAACACAATCTGAGGATGTGGGTGCAGTAGGAGCCAAACTGGTTTACCCGGACTGTTCCCAGTCACGTATCAATAGAAAAAACTCCTTTAAAATCCAGCATGAAGGCATAGTCTTCAAAGAAGAAGATGGCTTTATCAAACCATACAATCGGGGTAATGGAGAACCTTTCAGTGTTCACGAATCAGAGGATGGAGCCCGGGCTGCGGTTACTGGTGCAGCATTACTGGTTGAAAAAGAAAAATACTTCCAGGTTGACGGATTGGATGAGGGGTATATCTACGGCTATGAAGATGTTGATTTTTGTCTGAAATTGCTAAAAAAAGGGTACAACAATATCTATTGTCCACGAGCTGTTTTATTCCATTATGAATTCGGAACACAGGAAAAACATAAGAAGAAAGATATTAAAACATGGCGTTTGAATAATCAAAAGATATTCAGGGAAAGATGGAATAAATGGCTGCGCAGGGAGCTGTTAATGGATAAACTGAACTGTAACTACGTGTTTTCTGATAAACCATTAAAAGTGGCCTTTGTGGTGACTGAGACTGGTGAGAATGCATCTGCCGGGGACTACTTCACAGCCACATCACTGGCTAAAAGTTTCCAGAAATATGGTTGGCAAGCAAGTTACCTGTCCCGGGTTGAATCTGAAGACTGGTACCATGTTGAAGGGGATGTTGATGTCCTAATATCCTTACTTGATGCTTATGATATACGTAAAATCAGGTCGGAGAATAACTTGTTAATTAAGATGGCATGGCCGCGTAACTGGCTTGACCGTTGGATGTTTTATTATCCTGATTTTGCCGAGTTTGACCTGGTAATGGCCACCAGTGAAACTGCCTGTAAATACATAAAACAGAAAACAGGCCGGGATGTTTTTCTCCTGCCCCTGGCTACTGATCCGGATATTTTCAACAGCCAGGTCGAGGGGAATGAGGATTGGATGTGTGATTATTGTTTTACGGGTAGTTACTGGAATGATCCCCGTGAAATTGTGGATATATTGGATCCGGAGAGTTTGCCTTACACTTTTAGATTGTTTGGTAAAAACTGGGAGGAGTTTGAAAAGTTTCAACCATACTATGAAGGGTTCATCCCTTATCAGAAAATGCCTGAAATTTACCGGTCTACCAGGGTGGTGGTGGATGATGCCAACCGGGTTACCAAAAGATACGGATCTGTGAACAGTCGGGTTTTTGATGCTATTGCATCGGGCGTGCTGGTGGTTACCAATGGTGATATAGGGGCAGAAGAAACTTTTAACGGAATTCTGCCTGTTTACAAGTCAAAGGAGGACTTGAATGAATTACTTGAATTTTACCTATCCCATGAAGATGAGAGAAAAGCCAAGATCGAAGAGTTGCAGGAATTTGTTCTTTCCAATCACACCTATGATCAGCGGGCAGAGAAGATTAAGGATGTCCTGGAAAGTTACATCTGGAAGAGGAAGATGGCCATTAAAATTCCAGCACCAAACTGGGAGGAAGTGGAGGAGTGGGGTGACTATTACCTGGCCCTGGGATTGAAAAAGGAGTTGGAGAGGAATGATTGTGAGGTCATACTCCAAGTTTTACCAGAGTGGGAGGGTGATGGTGATGCCCGTTGTGACAGTGTCCTGGTTTTGAGGGGATTGAGTCGTTATAATCCTAAACCTCAGCACTTCAACATGATGTGGAACATATCCCACCCTGATGATGTGACTATTGAAGAGTACAATCAATATCAGCATGTTTTCATAGCTTCAGAGTACTGGGCAAGCGAAATAGCTAAAAAGGTGGATGTTCCAGTGGAAGCTATGCTTCAGTGCACTGATCCGGAACTTTTCTATCCGGATCCTGATGATGATTATAAACATGACTTACTGTTTGTGGGTAATTCTCGTGGAGTGCATCGGAAGATAATTAAGGATTTACTGCCCACCGATGAAGAGCTGGCTGTTTATGGTTCAGGCTGGGAGGGATTGATTGATAAGAAGTATATCAAAGGAGATCACATACCTAATAAGGAGTTGAGGAAAGCTTATTCGTCCTGTAAAATCCTGCTATGTGATCACTGGGATGATATGCGGGATAAAGGCTTCCTCTCCAACCGCTTATTCGATGCATCTGCTTGTGGGGCATTTGTTATCTCGGATAAGGTTAGGGGGATAGAAAATGTTTTTGGAGATTCTTTGGTGACTTATGAAGATATTGGGGAACTTCATAATGTAATTAAAATATTTATAAATGATGAGGCAAAGAAAAATAAAATTGAAAAAATTCGACAAAACATAATTAAACAGCACAATTACAGAAAACAAGTAGGGAAAATTTTAGAAAAGATTAAACTCACTTCGTAGGATAATATTGATAAAAAATTATGAAAAAAACTTTATACATCTAAAATAAGTGAATTTAAATGTTATTATCTCTGATTTTAGATTCAATTAAAAAAATTGGATTTAAAAAAAATAATAAAGTTGTTTATACGGTGATTACTGGAGATTATGATGATTTAAAGATCCCAGAATATGTTAATGAAGATTGGGATTACATTTGTTTCACGGATACTGATATTAAGTCTGATTTTTGGCAAATCAGAAAGATCCATGAATTTGAGTTAGATCCGGTAAGAAAATCCAGAAAATATAAAATTTTACCACATAGATATTTGTCAGAATATGATTGTAGTGTATATATTGATGGAAGTTTTGTTATAACTGGTGATATAAATGAATACATATATAAATATGCTAAAACAAACCCCATGCTTTGTTTAACTCATCCTGAGAGGAATTGTATTTATGATGAAGCTGATGTCTGTTTATCTTTGAAAAAAGATTCTGAAAACATCATCATTGCTCAAATAGAAAAGTATCTGGTTGAAAAATACCCGAAAAATAATGGTTTGATTGCTGGTGGGATTATGTTTAGAAAACATAATGATCCTAGCGTGATTGAAGTAATGGAAGATTGGAATGAAGAAGTACTCAATTATAGTAGAAGAGACCAGTTAAGTTTTAATTATATTTGCTGGAAAAAAGATTTTGAATATGACATTTGTGATTTATCTTGTTGGGAAAACGAATATTTTAGGGGAATACCTCATAAAACTCATATTAATAATAACAATGATTGTAACATTAATGATTAAATTATTATTGAGGCTTAATAATGAACAGATTCTGGGACACAATTATACTTCCAATTATTGAACAGATTAATGCTCACTATATTGTAGAAATAGGTTCTGAAAGTGGAATCAACACTAAAAATATTTTGAGTTATTGTGAAGATCATGATGCTCACATGACTGCCATTGATCCAGCACCTATTTTTGATGTTGAAAAATTAAAGAATGAATACGGAAACAAATTTGAATTTTATGAAGGATTTAGTTTAAGCATATTGCCACTTTTAACTGATTATGATGCAGTTCTAATTGATGGCGATCATAACTGGTATACTGTGTACAATGAATTGAAGATCATTGAAAAAAGTTCTAAGGGTAAAAAGTTCCCATTAGTTTTTTTACATGATGTGGGTTGGCCTTATGCTCGAAGGGATCTATATTACAACCCTGAAAATATCCCTGAAGCATACAGACAACCTTATAAACAGTTGGGAATGTATCCTGGTGAAACAGATTTGAGAAAAAAGGGTGGATTAAACTGGTCTCTTTATAATTCAATTTATGAAAACAATCCAAAAAATGGGGTATTAACCGCTGTTGAAGATTTTGTTAATGAATCTAATTTAAAATTTACTTTTAAGATTATTTATGGATTTCATGGATTAGGATTTTTGTTTCCCCAAAATTATGAAATTGATAACATCATAAAAAAAACCATAAACAAGGCTAATTTATCAGATAAGCTTGAAAGCGAAAGAATAAAATTTTATATTGCACATTCGGAGTTACATAACCAAATCAATTTACTTGAAAAAAACCTTAATGAAAATAAAACAAGATTGGAAAATTTGCAAAATCAGTTTATTGAGATGGAGCGCAAGTTAAAATATTCTAATGATACAGTTAGGGAGAAGGATGTTTTGTTGGAGGATGTGGGGAATCGTTTGGTTCGGCTTGAGGGTGAGTTAGAGTCTTCTGAGGATTTGGTTAACGAAAAGGACAGGCTCATTGTTTACTTGCAAAAAAGAGAAGAAGACCTAGTTAGGGAATTGAAATCAAAAATGAACAACCTTAAAAGTAATTTTTTAGAAATTGAATATTCAAACAATATCCATAGATCAATCAGTTCTAGGCTTTTTTCAAAGTTTCCTAGTTTGTATATTTTTTTAAAGATGAAAGAAACAGGTATTAGAAATGTTTTTATTAATATTAAAGGATATAATGCTATAAAAAAGTATAATTTGTTTGATGTTGGATATTATTTGAGAGTTTATCCGGATGTACGGCAATCTGGAGTGGATCCGACGTTACACTATATTTATAAGGGGTTTAAAGAAGGTCGCAAACCTAATCCTACATTTGACGGTGATCATTATTTACGGAAAAACAGAGATGTTAAAGATTCAAATTTAAATCCATTGGTATATTATAGTTTGTATGGAATAAATGAACTTAAAAAACTTTAAATGGGATAATATGGCCTACAAAATAAGTATTATTGTACCAATGCACAATATAGATAAATATATAGAAGATACATTGGAATCTGTAGTCAGACAAACAATTGGGCTAGAAAATTTGGAAGTTGTAATGGTTGATGACTGTTCAACTGATAAAACTGGAAGTATAATAGATAGTTATGCTAATAAATATGAGAATTTTGTAGTAATACATTTATCAAAAAATAGCGGATTTCCTGGAAAACCTAGAAATATAGGGATGGAAAAGGCTAGCGGAAATTATTTGATGTTCCTTGATCATGATGATCTGTATGCTGATGATATATGTGAGACTTTATACAATAGAATAACTAATGAAAATGCAGATATTGTTTATTGTAGATATATGAACCTTTTTGAAGGGAACAAGAAGGTTCATCACCCGTATGTTTTTGATGATGACATTGATGAAATAAATGTTAAAACAATTGAAAACGAAAAAAAACTGTTGCTAAATCCTCCATCAATATGGACAAAAATTTTTAAAAAAGAGTTTATTGTAAAAAATAAGATATTATTTCCCGAAAACACGCTAGCAGAAGATATAGCATTCATGGTTCAAGCTTATTTAAAAGCTAAAGGAATTGTTTTTTTAAACAATTATGTGGGTTATTATTATAGGATTCGTCAAAATGAAAATGCATCCACTATTTTTTCCAAAAATAAGAAAACTTTAATGACAATGCTTAAAGGATACTATAATATTCACAATATTTGGAAATCTGCGGGCAAGGAAGAATATTTTTCTTTTAATTGTCAGACATCTTTACCTTTCTGGGCCAGTCTATTTATTTTAAGTGATTTAAGTCGATTGGAAAAAAAAGAACTATTAAAAAAAGCTGAACCACTTTTTCAAAAGTATGACTCGTATGGGTTTGAACATCCCGCCAAGCATATTGATCTTTTGATTCGTCTAATAGTTAATAATAAATATGATGATGCTATTTTATTTAGTGAAATATGGATTGAATCTGTAAAAAATCAACATAAGGCAGAATATGCATTAAAAGAGCTGAAAAACCATCAATTAACCTCTAAAAAATTGCCTCTTAATGATATTAGCAAAGTTCCCTGGCAAGATCTTGGATCAAGTGATAAGTTTGATGAGTTAAACTCGGACATAGATGATTTGACTGATTTGGTTTATGAAATGGGATACTCGAAAAATTTAGGTAGAACAATCACTCAAAGACTTATTTCATGTTTTCCCAGTTTATTTATTCTTTTCAAAAAAAAAAATGGGTTTAAAAATGTTTTAATTAATATAAAGGGTTATAAAGTTATTAAAAGTCATAATCTGTTGGATGTTGGTTTTTATTTGAACAATTATCCAGATGTCAGGCGATCTGGCATAGATCCCATATTACACTACATGTATACAGGGTTTAAAGAGGGTCGCAAACCTAATCCTACATTTGACGGTGATTTTTACATAAAAACTCATAAAGATGTTCGAAATTCAAATATAAACCCCTTAGTACATTATAGTCTGTATGGGCTCAAAGAAAAAAGAAAGATATTTACAAGAAATGAAAAAGATATTAAATTAAGCGTATTAGTTATTTTTCATAATCAAGTTAACTATGTTGAAAGGTGTATTGAGAGTATTTTATATCAAAAAGTAAATTTTAATTATGAAATCATAATTGGAGATGACTGTTCAAACGATGGAACATGGGAAAAAATCCAGGAATATGTTGAGAAATATCCTGATAAAATTTCTGCATACCAAGTTAAGATTGATGAATCATCATTGTATACCAATTCTCAAAGGAGCGGGATCAACAGGGCTAATATTTTTAAGTACGCCAAAGGGGAATACTTTAATTTTCTTGATGGGGATGATTTCATTGTTTATAAAGATAGATTTCAATTGCAAATAGAAACACTTGAAAATCATCTTGATTGTATTGGGTGTGCTTGTGGTGTCTCTTTTTATCATGAAGTAGATGGTGTTTGCAAATTTCATTCAATAAAAGACGAGATCTCTGATTTGCCTTATTCAACTAAGTTAGATCCTTCATATTATATTAGAAATCTATTTTTCCGTAATATGACAATTGTGTTTAGAAATATTGATACAGACATCTATGAAAGACTTGATGAAACCTTTTTTGTGGATAACTATTTAACTCATTATTTCCTGCAATACGGAGGTTTGTATTACATAAATAAGCCCATGTATGGATATTTCTTAAATGAACAAGGAGCATGGAATAGTATAAAAAGTCAAGAAAGGCACGTTACCTTTTTGCATCTTAGTTCTGTTTTACTCAGAACCATTGACAAATATTTTTATGATATATGTATTAGATATAAAGAAGAAATTCTTACCAGTTATGGAATAAAATATTCTAATTTATCCCCACAATATTTGCAGTTAATTAAATCTAATCAAAGTTTTGTGCTAATGAAAATTCCAAAAGGAGATAATATTAAATTTTTGGATAAATTACGACTAAAATTAATATATAAGATTTTAAATACTGTTAAAAATGGTTCTAGAAGCTTTTTCAAAGGAAAACTACTGAAAGTTTTAATTAATAACTAATTAAACATATCCTAAATTTTCCAATAAATCTTTCTGTTCAGGTTATAAAACATAATATACGACTTAAATCAATGGAAAAAAGACATGATACAATGCGATATGATTATCAACTTTAATGAAAAATTTGAAATAAAAATTAAAAAATCTATCCATTAAATATCTTTTATTTACTATATCCTTATACATGGAAGATGGTTAATAATTTAAACTCAGATATAATGTTTAAGAAGTATTAAAGGATTTTTATCTATAATTATGATTATCTAATGTTATTTAATAGAGTGGTGAAAAAATGAGTAATCCTACAGTAAGTGTTGTCATTCCTTCATACAACCATGAAAAATACATTGAAGACACAATTAAAAGTGTTTTAAATCAGACTTTTCAAGATTTTGATATAATCATAACTGACGATGGATCATCGGATGGTACAGTTGAAAAGATTAAAAAATTTTCTGACCCTCGAATTAAACTTTTTGTTTTTGAGGAGAACCAAGGAGCATGTAGAGCTCTTAATAATTGTATACTAAATTCAAAAGGTAAATATGTTGCTTATGTGAGTTCTGATGATATATGGGAACCAGAAAAACTAGAAAAACAAGTTAAATTTTTAGATAACAATCTTCAGATTGCTGTAGTCTTTACTAAAGTTAAAATTATTGATGAAAATAGTAATCCTTTCATAGAAAAAGACCATTTTTATTATTCAGTGTTTGATCAGGAAAATAGAAGCAATGATGAATGGTTAAGAACCTTTTTTTTCCATGGAAACTGCATTTGCCATCCAAGTGCATTGTTTAGAAGAGAAGTTTATGATAAAGTGGGTCTTTATAATGAAGCGATGGCAAATCTTCCTGATTTTGATATGTGGATTAGATTATGCTTAAAACATAATATTCATATTTTAGATGATACACTTATTAAATTTAGAATAAGGGATGAAAATGCCAATGCAAGTAGTAGTGGGAACCCAAGAAATCTTATTAGAAACCGTTTTGAATGGAAACAAGTATTTGATCATTATTTAAAAATTGATGATGTTGACTTTTTTTTGAAGATATTTCCCGATGCTGAAAGATATGGGCGAGTTAAAAAAAGTTTGATACCTTATTTTTTAGGTAGGTTGGCTTATGATACAAAATGGGATATAAAGCAATTATGGGGTTTAGAAATCATTTTCAATCTTATAAAATCAAGTGAAATTGTTGATATTCTTGAAAAAGATTATGATTTCAAATATGCTGATTTTATTAACATGTCTGCTGAAGCAGATGTATTTAAGTTAGTTAAACTACAGCAAGAAAAAGGGAATCAAAAAAATGAAGCAAACCAAGAAAAAGAAGATTTTTATCTCAAAGATGACCAATACAAAGATCATTATAAAGAATTACATTTTCAAGTTGATAGCATTACCCATAGTATTTATGAAATGGAGTATTTTAACAATAATAACAGATCCTTCATGCAGAGGCTTTTTTCAAAGTCCCCCACTTTATATATACTTTTTAAAGGGAAAAAAAATGGAATAAAGAACGCTTTCATTAATATAAGGGGGTATAATGCTATTAAGAAGAATAATTTGCTTGATATTGGTTTTTATTTGAATAATTGTCCAGATGTCCGGCGATCTGGTGCAGATCCCATATTACACTACATTTTTTTTGGTTTTAATGAGGGTCGTAGACCTAATCCCACCTTTGATGGTGATTATTATATAAAGACACATAAAGATGTTCTTAAAATGAACATGAATCCATTAGTACATTACAGTTTGTATGGGATGAAAGAGGAAAGAAGAACTATATCGCCAAATTACATTGAAAAAAAGGAAAGAAGGGAAAAAACTAGATCAGCAGTTTCTTCGTCACATTCTTCTAATATATCTACTCTAAGAAAAGGGATCACTGGTGAAATCAACATTTTTTCTGATGAACCTGTTGTTTTTGGTTGGTTAGCAAAAATAGGGGACATAAATCCTCGTACAGCAATTTTAAAAATAGATGACAATGTTTTTGAAGTAGTTTGTGATTTTTATCGTTCAGATCTTAAGGAAGCAAACATAAATGATGGTTATCATGCATTTGAGTTTATTGTTCCCATTGATTTTATTGATGGTAAAAAACATCAAGTACAGTTATTAGACAAACATTCTGGTGAAATAATTGCAAATCGAGAATTAAACTGGACTAAATATAACATAAATGAAACAAGAAAAAAACAACTTAAAATCAAGTTAAACGATGAAAAAAAGAAGCTTAACTTGTTAGAATCTAATTTAAGATTATTAGAAGATGAAAATAGGAAAATTCTTACATTAACGACTTGCAACGACTTTGAAAAAACAGATTCACTGAAATTGAATGTGGGTTGTGGGAGTGTAAAATTTCCTGGCTGGGTAAACATCGATATTGAACCTAATGCTGATTTAGTGGTGGATTTGCGAAATGGTTTACCTTTAAAGGATAATACTGCTGATTTTATTTACAATGAACATTTCATTGAACACTTATCGTTCGAAGATGGTGAAAAAGCCGTTAAAGAGTTTTATAGAGTCCTGAAAGGTGGAGGTGTTCTAAGAATAGCCACCCCTGAACTTAACTACATTATTGAAAAATACGTAAATGACTGGAAAGATCAAGATTGGCTTTCATGGCCTCATTATTCCTACATTACAACTAAGGGACGGATGCTTAATATTGCTATGAGGGAGTGGGGACATGAATATCTTTACAATGAAGAAGACTTGAGAAACTTGTTAAAAAAGATAGGTTTTAAAAAAATAACTAAACAAGAGTTGAATAAGAGTAAACATCATGAATTATCTGATAGAGAAACCAGAAAAGACTCAAAATTAATTTTAGAGGCCGAAAAATAGCGAATAATAGTTTTTTAGGGTTAATCAAAGTTATAGTCGAAAATTAACTCACCCTCCTCCAAACTTCTTAATCATATTACATATTTGGTAGGCAATTTCAAATTCCAAGTTGCCATAGTAGGGTAAACATAATACTCTATTCTTTAAATCATTAGCTACTGGTAAATTTTCTTTTGATGAACTATCGAGATTAGTATAGGGTTCATAATCTGAACATATTGGATAGAAATATTTCCTAGTGTAAATATTGTATTTTTTTAGTTTTTCATATAATTCATCCCTTGTGATGGGATAACTATCTTTTATAACTATTGGAAAATATTGGTAGGAGTCAGTGGTGTTTTTTGGCATTTGGGGAATTCTAATATTGTTTATATCTTTTAACTGGTCAATATATAACTTTTTTATTTTACTTCTTTTTTTCTGTTCTTTTTTAAATAATTTAAGATTTAACAGGCCAATTGAAGCTTGAAATTCATTCATTTTTCCATTTATACCAATATCTACAACCTCTTCCTCATTTTTTATCCCGAAATTTCTTAAATTATAAATTTTTTCTTTCAATCCATTAGTATTATAAGTTAAACATCCACCTTCAAAGGTATTATAAAGTTTGGTAGCATGGAAGCTGAACATGGTAATGTCTCCAAATGTTCCAATACTTTTGTTTTTAATTTTAGTTGAGAATGTATGAGCTCCATCATAAATAACATTTAAAGAATATTGTTTGGCTAGTTTATCTATTTTTTTAATATTGCATGGGAATCCATAAACGTGAACAGGTAAAATGGCTGAAGTGTTGGGTGTAATCATTTGTTCAATTTTATCAGTATCAATAGTCATGTTTTCAGGTTCAATGTCACAAAAGATCGGTTTTAATTCATTCCAGCTAATACAATGAGGTGTTGCTGGGAAAGTAAAAGGAGTAGTTATAACCTCGCTACCTATTGGCAAATTCAATGCTTTCAGTGCAGTTAAAAGTGCAATCGTACCATTATTGAATAAGGAAACATTAGGAACATTTAAAACCGTTTCCAGTTTTTTTTCCAGCAAATCATGTTTGATTCCTTGGTTTGTAATCCACTTACTTTCAAAAATCTCTTTTATTTCTAATTCGATGTCATTTAAATTAGGTAATAGAGGTTGAGTTATATAAATTGGTTTTTCATTTTTTTTCATTCTTTTTTTGCTCCTCTAAAAATCTACTATAGTTTCTTAAGACTCCTGTTTTGTTGCGATTTTTGAGTTTTTTATTCCCTATATAGACACCCCATGGATCTAGATCTTTAGTCACAATAGAACCTGCACCTACTGCAGCACCTTCGCCAATTGTTACTCCAGGTAGAACAACGCTGTTAGCTCCAATAATGCAAAATTTTTCTATCCTCACGGGGTTTCTTTTTACGTTTCTATATTTTTCCTCAATAGTAGAATTTCCAAAACCCCAATCAATAAAATCATCAGTTCCAGCCAAAATGCGGCATCCTTGTGACACCGCAACAAAATCGTCTATAGAAATCTCTGCACCACCAGTAATAGAAGTAAAACTGGCTATATGAACATAATTACCTATTTTAATTGGCGCTGTAGCGTAAATTAAAGTGAAATCATCTATAATAACATTTTCTCCGAACTCGATATTCTCTAGTCCCAATATTTTTGTAAATTCAAAGGAAGTAACGCCTTTAATGTTGTATTTGCTCATAATATATCCTTTTCATTGTTTTAATATTTATTTTGAAGAGAATTTCTTTTTATATTTTTTTTATTTTTTCATATTTAGGTTTTTCAAAGTTTTTAGCTTTTGGATTGTTTTTATCGTTTTAGGGGGATGTATTTACATTTTTTTTATTTTTTCATGTTAATTTTCGCTGGGGGGTGATTTTTTTTGGAGGGTTTTGAGGTGTAGTAAGTTGTAACAGAAGTACATGAGGAGGTTTTTGCTGTGAGTTCTGAGTGTGGTGGTTATTAATAAGTGGTCGGACTTGAATAAAATTTAATCATGGCATATAACTGTTTGTCGCCTGATTTTTTGCGAATTATTTGCTTGTTTTGCATTTTATCTCGGATTCTCTATTATGGTCACGCACTGCGCGTTTCATTATGGTATTATAGTCTTTGGAAGAGGCTCCAATGGATCCTCGGTCTCTGTAAAAATACCCAGGTTTACTGAGGTCAATTTGACTGTCATGAACTTCAGAGTTGTAATTTCAATTCTACATATCAAACCATAATCCACATCCATTATATAATGCAGAGAATTTCTTTTTACTTCATTTTTATTATTTGTTTATTTGGGTTTTTGTAAGTTTTTAGTTTTTTTGGTTTGATTTTATCTTTTTGGGGGAGTATATTTTTCTTTTTTTATTTTTTTCCTTATTTTTGCCTGTTTTTTTTGTTAGCGTTCGCTATGTTGTGTTTATTTTTTGGAGGGTTTTGAGTTGTAGTAGGTTGTAACAGAAGCATGTGAATAGGTTTTTAGTGTGAACTCGGAGTGTGGTGGTGACTAGCAAGTGGCCGGACTTGAATATGTTTTTAATCACGGCATAGGGTCGTTCTCCGGCTGATCTTTTTCGGACAATTCTTTTGTTGCGACGTTTATCGCGTATTCCAAGAGGATGTCCGCGCACTGCACGTTTCATTGTGGCGTTATAACCTTTGCAGGCTGCTCCGAAGTATCCTCGGTCTCGGTAAACAACTTCACCCGATTCACTAAGATCTGTCTGACTATCATGCACTTTTGCAGTTGTAGTTTCAATTCTACGTATCAATCCATAATCTATATCGGTTAATGTGTGCAATTTATAGCCATAATGGGATTTCCCATTCTTTTTAGCCCATTCACCTTCTTTGTTACGTCTGGTTTTGGCTTCAGGTCCACGGGTTTCGTTCACTCTTTGATGGCCCGGATCAGCCGTGATAAAGGTTGCATCTTGAATTACACCTTCTTTGACCTTTAATCCCTTGATATCGATTTGTCTTTGCAATTCTTCCCATATTCTCTCGTCTTTACCTGTGTCGATTAACCGTTCTCTGAACGCCCAGACCGTGGAACGGTCTGGGATTCTTTCAGGGAACCCTAAAAACTTCTGAAACGAAATTCGATCATTTGCTTGCCTTTCAAGCTCAGGATCCGATAAACCATACCATGATTGCAAAACTAACATCTTAATCATGACTATTTCATCAATATTAGGCCTACCACCACGTTCTGAACGATTATCATACATTCCTCTCACAATAGGCCTGAAAAACTCCCAATCAATAAGAGGATCAATCTCAGCTAGCTTATCACCAAGCTCCTTCACACGAGAATACTGCTTATTCATGAAATATTTCTCAAAAGACTTCATAATACTCCTATACACATAATAATATATAAATATTTGTATAAACCAATTTAAGCCTATTAAATCATGAATTCAATCTTAAAAAATTTAAATAACCCAAAGATCAAAAGTTAATCGAAAATCTCTATAATTTGTTTAATTGATCGAAGTTGAATAGGTATTTATATAAACATCAACTTGATTAAATAACAGAAATTAGCTAAGCAAGATAATGATATAATTAATCACTTGAATTTACCAGTAATAATTTATAAAAAAGAAACTCTTAAATTAGCTCGTAGAAAAAAAAGGGAAAATCAAAATAAAGAATATAGTACAATTAATAAATAAATAATCTACATTTCTTATAGTGATAGAAACAGACAAATGTCAAGAATTTAGGGATAGCATGAAAATTACAGTTATCGGAACAGGTTATGTGGGTTTAGTCACTGGTGCTTGTTTTTCAGAGATGGGGAATAATGTTTATTGTATAGATATCGACAATGAGAAAGTAGAATGTCTAAAAAAAGGCATCATACCAATATACGAACCTGGACTGGAAGAATTAGTAATTAAAAACCAGTCTAAAGGCGACCTTTTTTTCACTACTAACCTTAAAAAAGGGTTGAATAACTCTAATATTTGTTTCATTGCTGTGGGCACTCCCATGGGTGAAGATGGCAGTGCAAACTTGCAACATGTTCTGGATGTTGCTAAAGATATAGGGCAGTTAATTGACCACGACATGATCGTGGTTAATAAATCCACAGTTCCAGTGGGAACTGCCGACAAAGTCAAAGCAACTATCTTAAAAGAATTAGAACGAAGAAATCTCAAACTCAACATCGAAGTAGTTTCCAATCCTGAATTTTTAAAGGAAGGATCTGCAGTGGAAGATTTCATGCGACCAGACCGGGTGGTAATTGGATCTGAGAATGAAAACGTGATTGAAACCTTGAAAGAATTATATGCTCCATTCACATCTAACCATGAGAGATTCATTACCATGGATGTTCGCAGTGCAGAAATGACTAAATATGCAGCCAATACCATGCTAGCCACCAGAATATCCTTCATGAATGAAATAGCTAATATCTGCGAAAAAATAGGTGCGGATATTAACAATGTTCGCAAGGGCATAGGTAGTGATAAACGGATTGGATATAATTTCTTGTACGCTGGCTGTGGATACGGGGGTAGTTGCTTCCCTAAAGATGTTAAAGCTTTGATCAAAATCGCAGATAATCATGGGTATGATGCTAACATTTTAAAAGAAGTTGAAGCACTAAACAATCAACAGAAACTTTCTTTAGTGCGTAAAGTAGTAGATAAATTTGGGGAAAACCTTTCTGGGTTGACTTTCGGAATATGGGGGCTTTCTTTTAAACCTGAAACTGATGATATGCGAGAAGCACCTTCAGTGGTTACAGTTAACAAATTATGCCAATTAGGTGCTAAAGTGCGGGTTTACGATCCTCAAGCCATGGAAGTTGCCAAAAAATACTATTTTAAAGATAACAAACAAGTAAAATATGCTGAGAACAAGTACGATGCTCTGGATAAAATCCATGCCCTCTTATTATTAACTGAATGGAAAGAATTCAGAAGCCCTGACTTTGACGAGATGAGTAAGAGGATGTTAAATAAAATAATTTTTGACGGTAGAAACCAGTATAATAAGGAAATACTCAAAGAAATTGGCTTTGAATATCATCAAATCGGCAATGGTACCCAAGGAAGTTGAACATGGCAGTAAACGTCACTGGACACAGGTTTCTACACAATTTTAGAAAATACAAATTCTTGCTTTATCAGTTAGTAAGCAGGGACATAAAAACCAAATATCGTAAATCTGTTTTAGGAGTATTTTGGAGCTTTCTAGAACCTCTTTTAACCATGATCGTGCTTACAATTATATTTTCAACTTTGTTTAAAGGGTTTGGGGTCCAAAACTATCCAGTTTATCTATTAACCGGACGTCTGATTTACACCTTCTTTTCCGGAGGAACCACTGCTGCCATGCAATCCATACGGGGTAGTGCTGGAATTTTAAAGACAGTTTACGTGCCAAAATATATCTATTCCCTTTCGGCAATACTATCAAACTTTGTAACATTCTTGTTATCGTTAGTGGTGTTATTTTTAGTCATGGCAGCTACCAATGCGCCCTTCACAATGTACATAATCTTCACCAGTTTACCAATCATAGCCTTATTGTTTTTCACCATTGGGGTGGGATTGATAGTGGCCACTATAAATGTTTTCTTCAGGGATCTTCAACATCTATATGGGGTTTTAATGGTTCTATTTATGTACCTCACACCTATATTTTATCCTCCCAGCATTGTTCCCGCCAGTTTCAGATTTATTCAGGATTATAATCCAATATTTGCAGTTATAGAATGTTGTAGAAGTGTCTTTTTATATGGGGAAGTTTATGATCCGCATCTGTTAATATTTGCATTAGTATCTGCTGCTGTTGCTATGATTGTGGGTTTACTACTGTTTTATAAATTTCAGGATAAATTCATATTGCATGTTTAATTCATTTATTGTAAGGTGAAACATTGGAAAACACTGTTATTAAGGTTGAAAATGTTAAAATGAAGTTCAATTTAAGTAAGGAAAGAACAGACAACCTTAAAGAATATGTTATTAAATTCTTAAAAAGAGAACTGCATTATGAACCCTTCTGGGCGTTAAAAGGTGTTTCTTTTGAAGTTAATAAGGGTGATAAATTTGGCATAATTGGATTAAATGGTGCTGGGAAAAGTACACTTTTAAAAAATATTGCCGGGGTTATGAAACCAACAGAAGGAAAAATTTGGGTTAAAGGGAGCATGGTGCCATTATTGGAGATGGGTGCTGGGTTTGACCCTGATTACACTGGTAGGGAAAATATCTTTCTTAAAGGAGCTTTATTAGGATACACCAGGCGTTTTTTGGAAGAAAAATTTGATGAAATAGTGGAATTTTCTGAGTTAGAAGAATTCATCGATGTTCCTTTGAAAAATTACTCTTCAGGTATGAAAGCACGTCTGGCCTTCTCTATTGCTACAATGGTGGAACCAGAGATATTGATTGTAGATGAAGTTTTATCAGTGGGAGATACTAAGTTTCAGCGAAAAAGTAGGGAAAAGATGCAATCGCTTTTAAATGAGGATGCCACGGTTCTTTTTGTGTCTCACTCAACTCAGCAAGTGAAAACCATATGTGAAAGAGCAATATGGTTACATCAGGGTGAATTAATTGCCGAAGGTTCTGCTGAGGAAGTATGTGATTTATACGAAAAATGGGTAAAAGAAAACTAATCTGAGTCTAATCTGCGAGTTTTGCTTAGAAACACCCCCAAATATTAGGGGGTGTTGTTCATGCTATTATGGTTACCTGTTCGGAACTGTAGAAATCATTGTCTTCGTTTGATTCGTAAATTTCTTTATCAGAATCTACAACCACCCTAATGAAGTATCGGCCTGGTTTGATATTGGAGGGTACTGTGAACTTGGTGTTCTGACTTTTAACCTTCCCACCTGCAAGTTCACTCATCCTTATTTTGCCTAGAAAGATCACGTTTTTCGGACTTTTTTCAGGTGCAAACTGGAAGGTAACATTAAAATCATTAGTAGTTATAAATCCCTTGTTTTCAATCATGGTGGGTATGGTAATTTCCCCACCACTTACCCCTGTTGATGGAACTGTTAGGTTGGTTAAAACTATATCTGGGAAAAAACCCGCACTATGAGCAGCTATTAAACCAAAAATCAATAAAGATGTAGCTATAATAATTATGTACTGTTTTTTCCAATCCTCAAAAATACTGTCAGAAGATCCAGAGTTTTTAGAAAGTTTTGTTTGTTTAGGATTTTCATAAGTTTTACGGGGTTGATGAGTTTTAAGAGTGTCAGATGTTTTGGGCAGGGTGTTAGGTGTGTTTAACACATCTTTTGTAATTTCTACTTCCCCACCGCAGTCACATTGAAAGTCAGAAGGATTTTCATCTGCCATTAATTGGTATGTGTTACCACATTTTGAACATTGGACTTTTTTGATTTTAATCTACCCCTACTAAATATGAATACTATTTTGAGGTTATTTTGTTTTTGAATATAAATTTATCCAAAATGTTCGTATAAATATTAGTATTTCATTTAAATTTAACATTAATTATTAAAGTTAGAACAGATTAAACCAGATAACATCTACTGACTTCATATTCACCGGATTACTGGTAGTATTCTTTAATAAATCATTTATCCAAAATATAGGGGATGTGTATGGATTTATCCATCATTATCGTAAATTATCAAACCTATGATCTGACTAAACAGGCCATAAACTCCATTGTAGATAAGGATCATCCCTTTAACTATGAAATCTTCCTGGTTGACAACAACTCACAGGATGGTAGTTTTGAGAAATTACAGGAAGATTTTAAAAAGCAAAGTGCAGATGGTCTTATTAACTTCATCAAGAACACCCATAACAATGGTTTTGCCAATGCTAATAATTTAGCCCTTAAAAAAAGTAATTCTAAATATGTGTTGCTTCTCAACTCAGACACGCTTGTTGTTGATGATTGTCTGGCTAAATGTGTCAACTACATGGAACAAGATGATGGTATTGGTGCTTTAGGGTGCAAAGTACTTTTACCTGATGGTTCCCTGGATAAGGCCTGCAGAAGGAGTTTTCCCACTTTCAGTGTTTCATTTTATCGCATGACTGGTTTGTCAAGTCTTTTCCCAAAAAACAAACGTTTCGGACAGTATAACCTCACCTATCTGGATGAAAACAAGACTTATCCAGTGGACTGTTCAACTGGCGCATTCATGATGGTTAGATCGGAAGTGGTACACTTGGTAGGTCTTCTAGATGAAGATTTTTTCATGTACGGCGAGGATATTGACTGGTGCTACCGTATAAAAGCAAGTAATTGGAGGATCTTATATTATTCTGGTGCAGAAATTGTTCATTTTAAAGGTTCCAGCAGCCAAAAAAATAAGGTCAAACTTACAGTTGAATTCTATAAAGCCATGTATATTTTTTACAACAAACACTATAGATCACAGTATCCCGGGATCATCACTTTCATAACTTACCTGGGAATCGGTGCAATCTGTGGGATGCGTATTCTAGGAATTTTTTTTAAAAAAATTGTATCCTCAGTATCAGCTGCCTGATGATCTAATCTCAAGAATAATAGTGATTCAAAGTTTTTAAGAGGGAATACAGATAAAAATATGTTCATATCATTTAAGAATTAATGGTGAATTATTTGATCAGGGAAAACCAAAGAATATTCAATTCATTGTTGGTGACTATCGACATTGTAGTGATTACTTTTGCACTGATTTTAGCATGGTTTATCCGGTTTGAAACCAATCTTTTAGGTTTTGGTAGTAGTGTATGGGGATTTGAACGCTACATTATGCCAATCATATTCATAATACCGGCTTACATCTTTATTTATTATCTTTTAGGGTTATATTCACCACAAAGAACTCAAAAAACCATAAAATCAGAAGCATTTAAGATAGTTCAAGCTAACGTTTTAGGATTGCTATTTTTGTCCACTTTCTTATTTATAAGTGAATTAACTGATTACTCCAGGTACATGCTGGCAATGTTTGGATTGTTCAGCACCATTTTTTCGGTAACTGAAAGATTTTTCCTCCGCCAGTTTCTGAAGTATATCCGAGCCCAAGGATACAACATCAAATATATTCTGGTTATAGGGGCAGGGAAACTGGGTCAGAAGTTTGCCAATGTAATCATCCAGAATGAATACATGGGTTATAGGATTATAGGATTTTTAGATGATGACCCTAAAAAGGACACAGTTTGCAGTTTAAAGGTTTTAGGGAAACTGAACGATTTAGAAAATGTTATTGAAGTGAACACTGTTGACCGGATTGTTGTAGCATTATCCCCAACCCATAATGAGCTTATGGATTGGATAATTGAAGCCTGTGAAAAAAGTGGAATCCGGGCAGAGATCATACCAGATTATTATAGTTATTTATCTTCAAAGCCACATATGGGTATGATCGAAGACATTCCTCTCCTAAAAATTAGGTATGTGCCCCTGGATAATCATTTAAACCAGTTTATTAAGAGAACAGCTGATTTACTGCTGGTGATCCTTTTTCTGATAATTTTATCACCCCTTTTACTAGTTACTGCTATTATGGTAAAAATTAGCTCACCGGGTTCGGTTATTTTTAAACAAGAACGATTTGGTAAGGATCGCAAGGTTTTCAACATGTACAAGTTTCGCAGTATGAAACTGCATGATGAAGAAAAAGAAAAATATAAATGGACCACTAAAAATGATTCTCGGGTTACAAGGTTTGGTTCATTTATTAGAAGAACAAGTATTGATGAACTACCTCAACTATTCAATATATTAAAAGGGGAGATGAGTTTAATCGGTCCCAGGCCTGAGCGCCCTCATTTGGTTGAAAAATTCAAAGATGAAGTTCCAAAATACATGATAAAACACCATGTACGTCCGGGTATGAGTGGATGGGCTCAAATAAATGGTTATCGTGGTAATACATCCATTTTTAAAAGGATTGAGCACGATATTTATTATGTGGAAAACTGGACATTATCCATGGACATGGTAATATTTTTCAGAACCTTAATTAACCTATTCCGAGACAAGAATGCTTATTAACACTTTAGCTTTATTTTTACTTTGATGTAACAGATCAGATTTTTTCTACTACTATACATTAGCTGACCTGATTTTTTCAGGCTACTTTAAGTGTAACAATCTTTTTTTGATATGGTTTCTGGCTGGGGAGCTTGTATAAGATGATTTCCATATTTCTTTCCCCGGGTATTCCGGCTGTGAAGTTTATTGGAATCACAATTTTTTGATTGTTTTGAAGGGTAATATTTTCCTGTTTTAGGATACTGCCATTCACTCGCACTAATATTCCGTAATTCACAGTTGATCCTTCTTGATTCACCAAAATCATGTTTAAAATTGAATCTCTCCCGGAGACCAAGTTGATGGAATTGACACTGGTATTGGAGTTACTTTCAGTAACATAAAAACTGGTTAAATTAGTTTTTTCATCCTTCATCTGCGAGTCTTCTGGTTCAAGTAGGGTGTAAGCTGTTGCTCCAACTGTCATGAAGATGCAGATGATAAAAAATATGCTCAGCAGTTTTTCCATTTTAGGAATGCGGATTTTTTGGGATAATGGCAATTTTTTCCTTCTCAAAAATATCATTAAACATAACAACAGACTGATTACAGCCATAACAAGGAGGATGAGTTCTAAACGAATACCCCATTGGGTGTAATTAAATATTAAGCCGATTATGGAAGTAAGGATTAGACTGGAACCAGAACTCAGTGCAAAGCGTTCAATCAATTCCAAGTCATCATTTCTTGGGAACATAAGCTCGAAAAACAGGTAACCTGGGATTAAACATACAAAAAGACTTCCTGGAAGCATCCAAGCCGGAGTTTTGTTTAAAGGATGAACCAAGACGGTTATAATCATCAGTAAACTCAGTAAAGTGAATATTATAAGATTTATATCCCATAATTCCCTAAATGATGGGGGGATCTGTTTTTCTAAAACTTTTTCAGTTTCTTTTATTGGTTTAAAATGGGTTAAACGTATAATGTAAGATGTAATGGTGATTGATGCTGTTATTATTGATAAAAACCAGGTTAAATCTTTAAAATGCAGTCCCAATGGGGAAATTTTAAGTATTAAACTAATTAAAATGGCCATGAATATGCTGCACATCACAATTAACAAAGGTTTTTTTAAAATCCCAAGAGCATTCTCTTCAGGGTAAACCAGTGACATCAATGAATATCCAGATAGTACAATAATCATTATAAATAAAGAAATATCAATAATGAAGCTGTTAAGGGGTCCGATTGATGTGAATAGTGCAGTTATTGATGCTAATAGGAAAATTAACATCAAGTCCTTGGATGATGTTTGTTTCATTATGATCCTCCACTTTTTATAGAGTTCAGGGAATTGTTCATTTTATTAGTTTTGTGAGCAGTGTTAATATAATTGATATTAAATAAGCATCATTTCGCCTATTTAAATTTATAATAAAAATTACTGACCACATGTATTGAATTTTTGCTTCTTATTAGTACTGTGCTGATGTTATTATATAATAAAGAACAAAAATATATATTAATGACAAGAAAAAAAATGTACTAGAAAGGTGTTGTAATGAACAAAGATCATAAATTGATGGGTGTGATGGTCCCAGTTATACTTATTTTGTCTATTGGGGTTTATGGAATTCCAGGGGTTGTAGGCTCAGATTCAAACCCACTGATAACCGCAGTAGATTATAAAGGAAATACTACTGATGATTCTAGTGATATTGGCTCTGATGACACTGACACTGATCAATCAGGCAATGTGAGTCTAGATCTTCAATCGAATGGGGATGATGCATCTAACACTGATTCAAATTCAGGATATAACACAAGACCACAAAGTCCAACCCCACCTCGTCCAAATCCCCCTAGTCCAGACCCACCTAGTCCAGACCCATCAATTCCTCCTGAACCAGAACCAGAAGATTAATTGGACAGACATAAAAATATGACTGATGAGGATCATTATGTTTAAAGTTAGACTGAATGATCCTTTTTATCCTATTTTTTTTAAATTGTAGTTTTAGCTTAAAAAGATTCTGTTAAGTTAATGATGATAGAGAATTTCTATAAACTGTTTTGGTTTTTTGGTTTTTATGTTTGTTGGTTTGTGTTTGTCGCTGTTTGGTTGTTTTATATG
>ENA-UOOK01001576-UOOK01001576.1-fermentation-metagenome-genome-assembly--contig:-NODE-1576-length-29871-cov-10.725114_pt1 | contig 29871 bp, 28 predicted proteins | sample MGYA00245777_ERZ724023 | MGnify/ENA primary metagenome ERZ724023 (study PRJEB28704, sample SAMN03018312) | fermentation metagenome | biome: anthropogenic terrestrial biome; feature: soil...
AGAAGGTCAGGACGACGATTTTGATCCCGACCATGACGGCGTTGAACCGGGCGCTTTCCCGGATGCCCCGGATGAGGATGAGGGTGATGACGGTGACGATCCCCACGGCCAGGAGATTGAAGATGATCGGCACGCCGAAGATGTGGGGGGCGTCCCGGAAGACGACCTTGACCCCGTTTTCATCCACAATCTTGGCCGCGGTCCGATAGTCCATGGACAGCCAATCCGGCACGTTGATGTTGAATCCCTTGAGGAAGGTCTTGAAATAGTTCGCCCAGGAGATGGCCACGGCGATGTTTCCGACCGCGTACTCGATGATCAGGTCCCAGCCGATGATCCAGGCGACGATTTGCCCCAGGGTGGCGTAAGAATAGGTGTAAGCCGACCCGGCGATGGGGACGATGGAGGTGAACTCGGCGTAGCACAGGGCGGTGAAGCCGCAGACCACGGCCGTGATGACGAAAGAAATCATCAGGGCCGGCCCGGCGCCGGGTCGATAAACGTCGCCGGCCGCGGCCGTTCCGATCGTGGCGAAAATGCCCGCCCCGATGATGGCCCCGATGCCGAAGAGGATCAGGTGGGCGGGCCCGAGGGTGCGCTTCAGCTTGAATTCGGGCCGCTCGGAATCCTCGAGGCATTGGTCCAGTGATTTTGTCCGGAAGAGCTTGCTGCGGGCGGAAAGACGGACCGGGCGGGGATGGGTTCCGGCAGGAGACGCGTCCATGGTCTCTCCTTGCGGAAAAGGGCGGTCCGGCGCGGGTCGGAAGGCCGTTCCGTGGCTTGAAGCCCCATATCTTAGCAAAAAAACCAAGGAAAAGGGAAAAAAACCGAAAGCCGGCTCTGCCGCGGGATTGTCAGGGGGGCGGGCGTTTTGATATGCTTTCCCCGTGATATTATTCCCGTTCAATTCGCCGGTGAGGAGGATCTCATGTCTCGTTCGAACGTTCTGTTTTCGATTGTCCTGATCATGGCCGTGGCCCTGGCCCCGGGGTGCAAAAAGAGCGAGCCCGGACCCGCGGCGGCCGCCCCCGAATTCCGCTGGCAGGTCGACCAGTTCGCCGACTTGAAGATCCTCCGCTACCAAGTCCCCGGCTTTGAAGCGCTGATGCCGCCCCAGAAGGAGCTGGTCTATTACCTCTCGGAGGCGGCTCTCTGCGGCCGGGACATCGTCTTTGACCAGAATTACCGGCACAACCTGACGATCCGCAAAACGCTGGACGCGATCGTCGAAGGCTACAAGGGAGACCGGACCGATCCGCGCTGGGACAAGTTCATGACTTACGTCAAGCGAGTCTGGTTTTCCAACGGCATCCATCACCATTACGCGACGGACAAGTTCCTGCCGGAGATCGAGCCGGAATATTTCGCCGGGCTGGTGAAGGGCTCGGAAGGGGTGACGTTCCCGGCGGCCGCGGGGCAGTCGCTGGACGAATTCATCGCCTTCCTTCGGCCGATTCTCTTCGACCCGGCCGTGGACGCGAAAAAGGTCTCCCAGGATTCCTCCCGGGATTTAGTGGTCCAATCGGCGGTTAATTTCTACGAGGGAGTCACCCAGGCCGAAGTGGAGCGTTATTACGAGAAGGTCATCGATCCAAAGAACGAAACCCCCGTCTCCTACGGCCTGAACACGAAGGTCGTCAAGAAGGACGGGCGGATCGCCGAAGTCGCCGCCTCGATCGACGGGATGTACGGGCCGGCGATCAAGCAGATCGTTTTCTGGCTGGAAAAGGCGGCCGGCGTCGCCGAAAACGACCGGCAGAAGCAAGTGATCGAAGCCCTGATCGCGTACTACCGGACCGGCGACCTGAACGATTTCGACGCCTACAACATCCTCTGGGTCGGCGATCTCGACTCCCGGATTGATTTCGTCAACGGCTTCATCGAGGTCTATAACGACCCGATGGGGAGGAAGGGCACCTGGGAATCGCTGGTCAACTTCAAGGACCTGGAGGCGACCAAGCGGGCGGACCTCATCTCGGCCAACGCCCAGTGGTTTGAGGACAACTCGCCGGTCGACCCGAAATTCAAGAAAAAGGAAGTCAAGGGCGTGGCCGCCAAGGTCATCACCGCGGCCATGCTCGGCGGGGACTGCTACCCGTCCACGCCGATCGGGATCAACCTGCCCAACGCCAACTGGATCCGGGTCAACCACGGCTCCAAATCCGTGACCCTGGAGAACATCACCTATGCCTATAACCAGTCCTCGCTGGCCTCCGGCTTCGGCCCCGAATTCGCCGCCTCGCCCGAGGAGCTGGAGCGGAGCCGGACGTATGGCGGGCAAGCCGGCAACCTTCATACCGATTTCCACGAGGTCTTGGGCCACGGCTCGGGCCAGCTTCTCCCCGGCGTCGGCTCCGAAGCCCTCAAAAATTACCATTCCCCGGTCGAGGAAGCCCGGGCCGATCTGTTCGCCCTTTATTACATCATGGATCCGAAGATCATCGAGCTCGGCCTGCAACTGGTCGGGCCGGTCGTCCAGATACTGGTTCACGTGGCCCAACTGGTCTTCCACCCGCCACATGCTGTCGATGGCGCCCTGGGTGATGCCGGCCGCGATGCCGCACTGCAGCAGCACGTAGCCGGTGACCGGCGCGCTAAAGGCCGTGCTGCTTAAAATTCGTATGTATCGCCCCCTCACTATCACCCCTACCCATCTCCAACAAAGGCAAAACATATGTTGTATATATCTTGTTCAACTCCCTATACTCCAAAATCTTCTCAATCGCAGGATGCAGACCCTTCAACTCTTCCAAAACAGCCTCCCTTGTTGAAGCTCCTCTTTTCTTTGGCAAATCAAGTTCATTAAACAGCACATCAGACAGTTGCTTTGGTGAATTAAGATTAAACTCATGCCCAACAGAATCAAATATCTCCTTACTAACATTCTTAATCTCACCACTTAACTCAACATCTAACTCCTCCAACAGCTTAATATCAACCAAAATCCCCCTCTTCTCCATCTTCGAAAGAGTCTTGCACACAGGTATCTCAATCTTCTCCAAACTCCCTTCAAAAAATCTTTCTTTAATATCTAGAAAATCACTCAAACTCCTTTTAGTATGCTCATACAATTCAATACTATTTGCTTTCTTAATCTCCTTCTCCTTAATCTCTACCAAAGCATCCAGAACCTTCTTCATCTCCGAAGGATGTATCCTCTCTTCAAAAATACTTCCAGAAAAATCAAAAGCTAAATCTTTAAAAAGATAGCTTCTTTTTTCAGAATGAATTAAATGTGCAAAAAGTGAAACATCAAAAAGCTTTCCATTAGGTATACCTACTCTCTCCGTTATATTCTCCAAACCGTATATTAATTTTTCACAATCTGTTTTGAGAAGTGTTGTAATGTCTTCAAAGAGATAATCCTTGTATTCCGATGGTGATATTACACTCCTGACAAAACTAAAACTCTCACCTGTGGCTGATTCGGACTCATCAAAATACGCAATTAGGAGATTCTTAGCATCTTTGCAAATATTCTCCACATCTTCACTCTTTGCCCATATTACCTCTTGTTGTGTACCTGTTGAGAAAATATCTAGCTGTGTAGTAATCTCACTTCTCTCATCTTCCTTCAATCCATCTATCTTTTTTATGAGGGATCTAAATGCATATTTATGGAATACCTGAAGTACCTCTTTTTTATCAAAATCTCTCATTAAACAATCCTCTAGATGTATTTTTAGATCTACATCCTGCTCTATTGTTGCCAATTTCCTACTTAATTCTGCCTGTTCTATACCCTCTTTAAGAAGGTTGGCATATCTTGGTTTTACCTCTGCAAGATTTTCATATATTTTGTTTAAACTCCCATACCTATCTAGCAACTCCAATGCTGTTTTACTCCCAACACCTCTCACACCCGGTATATTATCTGATGCATCGCCTGCCATTGCTTTGTAGTCGATGACTTGTTCTGGGTACATTCCAAACTTTTTCTTTGTTTCAATTCTGTCATATACCACAAGGTTGCTAAAACTACCTTGAGGGAGAGCGATGTTCACATTCTCTGATATTAGTTGGAGAAGGTCTCTGTCTCCACTTAATATGTACAGTTCAATATTCTCATTACTCCACTTTCCTTCTCTAGCATATCTAGATATTGTTCCAAGAATGTCGTCTGCTTCAAATCCTTCCTTTTTCAGGATTGGTATGTTGAAGGCTTTTAATACTTCCTCTACCAAAGGAAATTGATCTATCAAAGATTGGTCTGTGGGTTTTCTAGTTGATTTGTATTCCGGAAACTCTACATGTCTGAATGTTGGTTTTGCTGTGTCAAAAGAACAGAGTACATATTTAGGTTCAAACATTTTTAGTGCTTCTAAAAGCATGACTGTGAAGCCGTATACAGCATTTACTTGTATACCATCTTCTGTTTCCAAGGTTGGTGGGTATGCATGAAAAGCTCTGTGTATGATGGCATTTGCATCTATGGCAAGAAACCTATCTCTACCGTTTTTTATTAAATTCATACTGTATTTTAACATAAAAGGCCTGACCTAGGCCTGGCCTTCGTTCAGAACTTTTTAAGAAGATGTTTCTTTGGGCTTAGGGAAGACTTTTTGGATATACACAAATCTGTGTTTGTAGTTGTAAACCGTACATACTACATATGCAGAGGGTTAGGAAGCCTCTTAGGACAAACATAACCCATGAGATTAAATATTTCTTAACAGGGGGCAGACCTAGGCAAGACCTCATAAAAAGGGTCACCGTAATATACGGTGACCCCTCAAAGTACCAAAGCACATCTAGTGGATAAAGAAGATTATTGTTCTCTTTTGTCCTGCAGGAGTTTCAAAGCTGAGCCTTCCTGGATTATCTGCTACTGTATGTAAAATTGGGTTTACAGTAACTCTACTCCCAAAGGTTGGAGAGATAGTAAACCTTGGATCTCCTGATTCTTTAGAGAAAGTAGATGCAATATTAACATTGAAACTCTTAGGAGTACCAATGTAAAGTGTTGGCTGAGCTGTCCAATTAGATCCCGAACCATCTAGAAGGTAGTTACCCTCAGCTTTCATTGTGATGGAGTCTGTCAAACCTGCAAAAGTAGCTGTGATTGTGACATTCTCTGTGCTATAAATCCTCTCAGGTCTAGGAACTATAGCTGTACGCACACTACCACTACTACTTATATTTATATAATCTGTATTACTACTTGTAAATTTCATCTGAGAGGTAAGGTCTGTTGGTTTCCCACAAACCCCCATTCCACATTCTGCCCTAGTTGCTGTTACATTAGCTGTAATCCCTGGTGCAATAATGGTTCTGTCGGTTTTTATAGTTATCCATTGATACTCTACATACACCGTTATCTGTGCTTTTTCTCCATTCGAACCTGTGACTGTAACAATTGCTGTCCCCCCGTCTTTTGTATCTACGCCTCTAACAACACCACTACCATCAACAGTAGCAACTGCTGGATTATTAGAAGCAAAAGTTGCAGATGATACTCCTGACACACCTATTTTCGAAGTTTTACCCTTCCAGATTCTAAGAGGATTTGGTGTTGTAATAGTTAATTTCTCTACAGTAGGAGGAGTTTCTGGTTTTGGATCTACCTTCTCCCCCACCTCCTCCTTCTCTTCTTTCTTCTCAACCTTCTTTACCTCTTCCCAATGTCCAACCAATGTAATATCAGCTGTAACTAACTGTGCAAAATCATACTCAACATCATTCAAAAACCAACCTTTAAATGTTGCATTCTCCTTCTCTGGATCTGTTGGTTTCTTAACTGCTGTATTCTCCTCCACTTCAATCTCTATTGGTGGATTACCATTATCTGAATTAAATGAAACCTTAAAGGTTACTGCATCCTCTGATATCCAACCTGCTACCAACTTAATATCCTTAACAATCTTTGTTGATGGTACAAAAGGTTGTCCATCTAACAACCAACCATTAAACTTAAAACCCTCCTTAGTTGGTTCTTTTGGAAGCTCAACACTCTCACCCTCTTTTACCACTATCTGCTCTATTGCACTACCTCCATCTGTATCAAATGTTATGGTATATGTCTTCTCTTTCTTTCGGAAGAAAAATAGAAAAACTACCGCAGCAATGATAGCTAACAAAACACCTCCTATTAAAAGAAGAAGTTTTTTGTTCTTGAGAATCTCTTTTAATTTGTTCTCCATGATATGTGAATATAATTTAAATATTAGGTATATGTTAGCATAAAACACAGGAAGTACAATACTCTTACTATTATTTATGAATATTTCTATGATATATTATTTATATGTATGTTGAATAACTATTTAAATTTTATTTTTTTAATATGAAAGAAGAGAAAAAAGTACAGGAAAATACTCCTGTTAAAGCAACAGAAGGTGGTAGTTCTGTTGTACTACAAGTAGCAATTGTATTATTGCTTGTAGTTATAGCTGGGTTAGTATATTCAATTGTCTCAGGAAAAGATCTAGAGAGTATATTCAAAGGTAACCCTAAAGAGAAAGTCGAGATTGTAGAAAAAGAGAATGAAGAATCAAAAGAAGATTCTAAGCCAACACCTGCAAAATCAAACCTGCCTGACAAGGATACTATTGAGAATATAAAGGCTGTATTAAATACAATGAATACACAACCTATGGAATCCTATATGGCACCAAAGGTAAACATCCATTACAACTCACCAACTCCAGATACTAGCCAAGAAGTAACTCCTGCAACCTTAAGTATGGATTATCTTTCAGATGCTAAAACTCCTTGGACTTTCCCATTAAGTGATAGTGAGAAAGCAAAATATGCTAGTAAAGCTGGTTTTGAAAATCTCTTTGACTCTAACTGTTTAGTTGGTAGATCTGCAAATTCAGGACATCTTGTATCTTTCTGTTACAACGAAGATATTAAAATACATACAATATTCTACTCAAGAGATTTAAGTATATTTAATTAGGGATTAGGAATAAATGAGAAAAGAAGGTTTCTATATCCTTACTCTATTCATATCTATTGATACGCCTAACTAAACAGAGCTTCGAACTCATCTCTAGTTACTACTTCTTTCTCTAGAAGTGCATTAACTAGCTTCTCTACATCATCTTTATGCTCTGTAAGCACTTTCTTAGCATCCTCATAGGCCTCATCTATCAATCGTTTCACTTCTGTATCTATTGCCTTTGCTGTCTCTTCACTAAAATCTCTGCCACCACCATACGAATATCCCATATGATTCGTCCTATCCATATCTCCATACTTAACCATTCCCAACTTCTCACTCATTCCATACTGCATAATCATCTCCTTAGCCAACTCTGTTGCCTGCTCAATATCAGCAGATGCTCCTGAAGAAATATCATCCAAGAAAAGCTCCTCTGCTGCCCTACCTGCAACACCACTCCTTAACCAAGCCAACATCTGATTCCTGTACAAAGTTCTTCTCTCTTTCTCAGGAAGATATACTGTGACACCACCCGCCATACCTCGTGGAATAATGGATACCTGCTCCACAGGATCAGAATCTGGTGTAAACTTAGCAACAATGGCATGACCAGCCTCATGATATGCTGTCTTCTTCAAATCCTCCGCCTCAGTCTCCCTATTCTTCTTCCTTCCCAACTTAACCTTCAAAAATGCCTCATCAATATCATCTTGACCTATCTCCTTATCCCCATCTTGAGCCGCCATAATGGCAGATTCGTTAAGAATATTCTCCAAATCCGCACCTGAATATCCAATTGTTTTCCTAGATAATGCATCCAAATCAACATCTTCAGCAAACTTTTTGTTCTTTGCATGAACCTCTAAAATCTCTCTCCTACCCTGTGCATCAGGCATATGTACAACAACTGTCCTGTCAAACCTGCCAGGCCTTAAAATTGCTGGATCTAAAACATCTGGTCTATTCGTAGCTGCAAGTACTATTACATCCTCCCTATCCTCCAAACCATCCATCTCTACAAGAATCTGGTTAAGTGTCTGCTCTCCTGCACCAGAATGAAGTACCGTACCTCGTTTTTTCGCAACAGCATCTATCTCATCAATGAAGATGATACATGGCGCTGCTTTTCTTGCCTTCTTAAACAAATCTCGAACCCTAGATGCTCCTGCACCTACCAACATCTCCTCAAATTCTGAACCTGATGTATGGAAGAAAGGAACACCTGCCTCACCAGCAATTGCCTTTGCAAGCAAGGTTTTTCCAGTACCTGGAGCTCCTGCTAACAACACCCCCCTAGGTATCCTTGCACCCAAGTCTCTATACTTCTTAGGACTTTTCAAAAAATCTACAATTTCCGTCAACTCTTCTTTAACATCATCTATACCTGCTACATCACCAAAAGAAATACCTGTTTTCTTTCCAAAAAGCATCCTTGCCTTACTCTCTCCAAAATCCATAATCTTCCCTCCTGATGCCTGCATATTCTTAACCATCACAAACACCAAAACCCCTGCAGCACCCAAGAAAAGAATTGTAATGATGTCTCCAAATGTAATACCAACCTTAGGTTCATAGAAGTCATCTCCCAAATCTTTTACATCTATTTCTGCATCAGAAAGAACTTGATAAAAATCCATTTTTTCAGGAATATGTGCATATTTTTTCTTAATCACAGACACATCATTTACCTTATCCTTTCTCTCTAAGGTAACTATATCATCCTTTAAGATTATCTTGTCATATTTTTTCTCTGCAATATCAGAGATAATGCTACTTACAGAGACCTTATCTCCTTTGTATGAAAAAGCATTGAAAAGGAAAACCCCTACTGAAATAGCCCCTATTATTAAAGCGATTGTAAGGAAGTTTGGTAACACAATCCTTCTACCTCGTGGCATCTTTCGAATATCTACAACATATGTATTCTCTTTCTTTTTTGAATCACTCTTTTTTTTCGTATCTACATTATTTTTCTCTTCGCTCATATTTGGAATATCTTGAAATATTATGATTATGGTGGGAAGTGGAATCGAACCACCGACCTTGGGTTTATGAATCCCATGCTCTAACCAACTGAGCTATCCCACCAGTAAGTATCATTATATCATACACACAGACCTGGTTGGTAGGTTTTGATTGGTATATCAAAACAGAGATTGCATATATTACAAACTTTTAACTTACTACAAGACAATGGGGATACACTTAAGATACCAATCAAAATAGGAAATGTGCAAAGGAGCAAGATTCCCATCCACCCATAGAGAAATTAAAATTCGATTAAAAACAACAAGAACGACTGCCCACAAGCACATTTTCCTACCAACCAGGTCTGTTATGCTTTACCTGAATATTGACCTGTTTCTGTATTTATTCTGACAACATCTCCCTTCTTAATGAAAAGAGGAACATGTACTTTGTATCCTGTTTCCAAGGTTACCTCTTTAGATGCAGAGCTAGATGTGTTCCCTTTCACAGCCTCAACCGCTTCGATTACCTCAAGGTCTACAGATGGATTTTCTTTAAGCGTTAAAACTTTCCCCTCATGTACCATAACCAAAACTTCTTCTCCCTCTTTAAGAAATTGCACATATCCACCTACTACATCTTTAGAAATCATAACGGTATCATATGTTTCAGAATTCATGAAATATGATCCAGACTCATCAGAATACAAAAATTGAAAAGACTTTGTTTCTGGCTCTATATGTTCAACTTTTGCGCCAGCTTTAATTGTTTTGTTCACAATCTGACCATTATCCAAAGCCTTCATTTTAAGGATTATCAAACCTCCTTGTCTTCCTTGTGTTTTTAATTGTCTGTCTTGCAAGATAAAGACTCTCCCATCTTCAAGCAAATACATTCCTTTTACAGGTTGTGTTGTTATTGGCATATGATTATTTATTTAACTAATACAAAGGTGATTGTACCACCAGAAGTTAAGAATTACAAATTATGATAGAAATATTAAAAGAGAAAAGCGTATGGGGACAAAAAGAAGGTGTTACAAAAATATGCTGGGACGAACCGAGCACCAAATACAGTAACACGTATCCCCATACGCTTGGCTAACCACTAGTACGCAGAAATATCGGACCATAAAGGTCAGACCATGATTCCGCAAAGCGAATCCTACTCACCAAATTATGCTGAATAAGATCTCGCAAAGTAGGTCTCAACCTACCCTATATGGTTAGCAAGAATAGTAGTACCTAACTACATTCCTACATACATTATAGCATATTATAGGACGTCGCTTCAATGTAACGGTATCTCTACCCCTTCAACCCACTCCCCCACTTCTTTGCCCTCTCAACCTCATCCTCCTTCAACGGTCCCTTCATATTCATCACAAAAAATGACTGTACAGATAGTATCTCAGCCCCCTTTTTCTTCAAAATATTCGCAACCCTAGGAGCAGAATACCCAAAAAACTTAATAACGCCTTTCATGAAGAAATTCTGCTTGTAAGTGGCCATACTAGTATCAAAAACTGCAAGCTTACTCCCCTTCAAAGACTCCTTAGGAAGCATATTTAACAAAACCTGCATGGCCTTAGAAGGCCTACCTGTATGTGTAGGACTACCAATAATAACCAAATCTTTCTCTTGAAAATCTTTTAACTTCGCCTCTGTTACATTCTTAATATCTATCTCATGTTTTTTTTCTAAAACCTCTTTAATTGTTTGAGCTATTTTCTCTGTATTACCATACAAAGAATCATATATTATGGATATTTTCATTAATTTTTATGCTAACTTAAGTTAATTCGAAACCATAATATATGTTAGCAAGATGAAAAATTTTTACAACCAATCCTATAACTTAAGGGAAAATAGATGTCTAGTATTTCTTGACAAAGGAAAAATGGTTGCGGGGGCTGGATTCGAACCAGCGACCTTTAGGTTATGAGCCTAACGAGCTTCCACTGCTCTACCCCGCGTTAACAATTGATACTAGGATTATATCCCTATTTATCAATATTTTCAAATACCATTCTTCAAAAATTCAAACCATACCATATAGGTAGGATCCTCAGGCTCCTTAACAGGTGGGTACAAAAAGGCTGCCACCCTTTCTTTCCCTACATCTAAAAGACTTTCTGGTATTACAAAAAGATACTCATTACTACCGGAAAAATTCAATCTATCCCTTGCCTGTACCTCTAGATATTCTTTAGATTGCATTGATTCTAATTTTAATGCCAACTCCAAATTCTCTACCCTTAATTCATTTACTTGCTCTCTTGCTTGATGGGAAATACCCATCTTTTCACGAGTAATTACTACCGAACGATACACGTTGTACAGGAGAAAGCCCGAAAGAGCTATCATGACTACTTTCATAAAGACATTACCTGTAATGTTTTCAATCGGCCTTTTTACCTTTTCTTGCCTACTTGATTGAATGAACTCCCTTCCTTTTCTGTAAATGACTTTATCCATACGCACATATTAGCAATATTGAGAATTATAGTCCAGAACACCCACCACCCTATATACAATTACTATTGCACCTCCCAGCCAAGGATGATATAATTACCCTATATACAAAGAAATGCCCCTTAAATTTAACTGTTAAAAAAGGCGTGGCTGGAATAAACAACCCAAATTTTAAGGAAAAGGCAGAACTTTTCACGGAAGATTTATCTAAAAAGGGTAGATCAGAAGCAACAATCATTGCATATGCAAAAGATATTGAGCAACTTCTAAACTACCTTTCTAAATTAGGAATTGATTCCTTAGACAAAGTTACAATCGAGCAACTTGAAGGATATAGACAAAACCTACAGGATAACAACTACACCCCAAAAAGTGTATCTAGAAAAATTAACAGTACTAGAACATTCTTCAGATATCTACTAGATCACAACTATATCCAAGACAATATCTCTGAGAAATTAGCACATCCAAGATTTGAGCTTAAACCACCTAGAGTACTCTCTGAGATGGAATACAGAGCTCTAAGAGATGTTAGCAGGGTTGATATTAGACTCTATTCAATTGTTGAAATACTACTTCAAACAGGTATTAGAATTGGTGAACTAGCAGGACTTTCCTTAGAAGATATTAGAACATCAAAAGATGGGAAGATTAACTACCTCTACGTAAAAGCAGCAGGTAGTCACCCTTCTAGAAAGGTCCCCCTAAACAAATCAGCAAAGAAAGCTCTAGATGACTATCTAACTGTCAGACCAGAAACAGAGGATGATACAGTATTTGTAACTAAGAATGGAAGACCCCTACTCGTTAGGAATATCAGAACAGCAATAGATAAGGCATTTGAGAAGGCTGGTATTAAAAATGCAAAGGTTAATGATCTTAGAAATACATTCATTGCTCATCATTTAGCAAATGGTGTTGGACTACCAACAGTTTCAAAACTTGTTGGGCACAAGAGGCTTTCAACAACAGAGAAGTATCTAAACATCATCAAACCTGTTGGAAAAGAAGAGAGAAACTTAAAGGAACTCTAATCTTCTATTATTCACAACAAAATCTTTATCTTTTTGATTGAATTCTTCATATACCTATAGTATAATTAAGGGTTGAGTTAGATCTTTAAAAAATATAAAGAAAGGAGGCCTAGATAAGTGAATCTTACAAGAGAAATGGTTATGGATGTAATTCTAGAGCAAGGATTGTATGGCTCAAAAGAGGGTGAAAATGTATATCAACACCTTTTGCCTCTTACAGAAGGCGATGTAACAGGTCCGGAAGTAGTCCAAGCATGTATCCTGTGCGAAAGTATATCCTCAAACTTTAGTGCCTTACAAGCACTGCTTAAAGTTGAAGTCATATAGTATTAATGAAAAAGGAGAAATAATGAAATCTACTTATAAAATAAGTGGTAAAAGGATTGAGAAAGCTGTTAATAACATCTTTACAACAATCCTTACCAACAAACTTAAACGAAAGATTCCCGAATATATCGAAGCAGATCCCTGGGTGTTAAGTAAAATGATTCTCTCCACACTGAGAGAAATTAATTTAGATGATTTTGCAACCCCCATCTTAATGAACCTAATCAACGGTGATGACTTCGATGAGAAGGCTTCTCTACTCTCGGTAGAGTTCTACAAAAGGAAATTCCCTCGATTAGAGGAATAATCTAATTCAACAAAAGAACCCTTGTGGTATATAAATGCTTATATATAAGCTTTAACCACATCTAAGGGTTCTTTTTCTTTTAACAACATATAAAGTGTGGGAATAGGTGGACTCGAACCACCGACCACGGCTTTATAAGAACCGCGCTCTAACCACCTGAGCTATATTCCCATTAATGAAGACAATTCTATCAAAACTTAGCCCATTTTACTAGAACATTGGTGGAAAACCTTGAGCTTGCTCCTGTTGTGGTGGTTGTGCCTCTGGCTGCGAAACCTCTGACCTTCTTCTAATATCTTCATTCACAACATTAATATCCCTACCGTATTTCATCCTAGACACATTCTTAATTATCTTTGAAACCTCCTCATTGGTTGGGAGATTAAACCCAGAATGTGGAGCAAACGGTCCATACGCACTATCAAGAGAAAACGGTGATGGATACTTACCATCAGTTAAAAGCTTCACATACCAATGCCCCATTCCCTGATTAACAATATCTCCTGCACTAACATAACCTTCAAATGGAGTTTCAAGAAACTGTGCATCTTCAGGACTACACCTTGTTATGAAAAGAGAACCAACATTACCAAAAACAGCATTCTTAATATCTTCCGGAAGTTGCCCAATATATTGATGTGCTAATGTAAGATTAAGTTTGTATTTTCGAGCTTCAGAAAGAATCGAATTAAACTCCTGTGTTGCAAAGTTCTGAAACTCATCAGCATAGAAAAAGAAGTCCTTCCTCTGATCACCTCTAATATCCTCCCTACTCAACGCAGCTGCTAAAAGCTTCTGCACTATCAAAAGACCTAAGAAAGACATATTCTCTTCACCTATCAAACCCTTTGAAAGATTAACAACCAATATCTTCCCCTCATCCATAATTTGTCTAAAATCAAAAGATGACTCAGACTGACCAATAATGTTTCTAATTGCAAGATTTGTTGTAAACTTATCAAACTTAGAAATGAAGTAACCTAAAGACTCTGCTTTTGTCTTTTTATCAGTCTTTGCTATCTGATCTGTCCAATACCTTCTAACAAGATCATCTTGAATTAACGGAAGCCAGTAGCTCATAACCCAATCCTCATCCTGAAGCATCCTAACAACCTCTATTAACGTAGAACCTGGCTTAGACATAGCTGTAAGCATAGAGTTTCTTACCGCCTGTTGAAATGCAGGACCAGCATAACCTTGATTATTAGGGTCAAACATCCTAACCAGAAGAGCTATAAAACTATTCACTATTTGATGCTTATGCTGCTCATTGTAGAACTCCATAATGTTAAAACCAAATGGTCTCTCAAAATCACCAGCATTAAAATATATTACATCCTCTGCTCTCTCAGGAGGAATTCTATCCAAAATCATCTCCGCGGCTTCCCCGTGAGGATCAATAAAGCAGCAACCATCACCATTATATATATCCTGAATAATCATCCTTACCATTAACCAAGATTTACCAGTACCTGTTTGTCCTAATATGTATGAATGCCTACGCCTGTCATCCCTTTTGTGACATATTGCCTTCTTTTTGCCTCTAAAATAGTTATTTCCAAGCCAAACAGTATCCCTAGAATTAATATCTGAGTTCACCTCATTGCTAGCAGGAAGTTCTTTAGCTAACAACCACATAATATTTGGGGTTGTAATATCCTTATTTGGAAAGTGAAATAACCCAGAAAGCTCCTCAATATTCAAAATACTTCCCTCTTGTTCAGGAGTTCTTCTGTATACAACATCATAAAGAAAACCTTTCTCATCCCTACCCTTAATTTTACTCTTTTTCAGTTTGTTAATTCCTGGATTAGCATACTGATCATATGCAGCAATAATGTTGTCAAGATGCATCTTTGCAATTGCTTTGTCTGGAGCACTTGTCACTATCCTTATCTCTGCTACCATACCAGGCTTAGCAACCTTCTTGTTAATAGCTTGAATCTTCTCCTGAGGTACATTTATCTTCTTCTTTTCCGGATCTGAATTGTTCTTTTCAATATTCTGTACAAACCCTACACCATTCTTCTGCCATTTAGATTGAGTAGGAGCAACTACAAGTTGAACTAAAGCACCCTCATTCTCAGACATCTTGCTAAGAGTACTTAAAACATTTGCCATTGGATCACCTGTAAAATCAGCAGGAACTCTAATTGGACAGTATGGACTTTCATCAAGCACTAATTTTGCATACTCTATCTCTGTATTAGGCGCGAAAATATTATACTCATCAACAACTAATACATCGGCATCTTGATATGAACCTAAAATCTGCTTCTCTACTAATTCTGCATATGCTCTTGGACAATGTACAAAGAACCTTATCTCTCCAGGAAATGCTGCAATTTCAAAACTTACACAATTATTTACACTAAAATGCTCTGCCAACCCATCTCCCTTACCTCCAATACCGTAGAGGTTTGCAAACATACTCTCTGCAACACCTATTTCTATCTCATTACCTTTGGGAACTCTAACCTCCATCAAAATACCATCACTTGCCTTCTCATTCCTATCATCTTTTAACAACTTCTTCCTTACAGCAAGGAAAGCAACAACGATACCTGCAACAAGGATTACTGCAAGGGCAATTAAACCCCATGGAATGTCAGACATAGCTGTTGGATATGGAGGTTGAGTTGATGAACTTCCAGAGGGAGTAATTTGTGCAAAAACAATATCTTCAGAATACATAATTGGACAGTAATATTATACTGAAAGAATATCACAGAGGGAGATATATATCAAAAGAATTTGTGGTAAAATTATACTATGGAACAAACAGAAGGAGATTTTATAGACAACGAATTACCCTACGATGTAAAAGGTTACCTACTGCCTAGCAAACAAACAGAAATCACAACAGAGATAGTAAGTATGGTTGAGGGTGTTGTAAACAGGCTAGAGGGAAATACCATCCAAAAAGCACAACAAATATTGGAGATTATGAAAACCTATTCATCAAAAGAAGAGTTTAATGAAGAAGAATTTCGGAAAAGAACAGCATCCGAGATAATCAAAAGCGGATATTATACGGGATGTACTGATTTTGCACTGGCATTTACTTTGCTTGCAAGGAAAGCAAAAATCCCTACCATGTATGTAGAAACTGTAAGTGAGGAATGGTTAAAACATGGAGGTGACTCTTACGGAGGACATGTGTATGCAAAGATTTACGACTCAGAAAAGAACGAGTGGATTTGGGTTGATCCAATGCAAAGAGAGGTCCCTTCTACTCCACCAGATAATCCAACACCAGAGCAAGAGAAAAGGAGAGGGAAAAGGATTATTTTAGCAGAAGGGAAAGATTCTTGGGATATCGGGATTAGCGACTTCACCTCATTAAAAGAAAAATTTAACACATTCAGAAATGAGTGGAATTCAAAGAGAGATTTATCGAACTAGGTAGTAACAGGAGTTCCGTTACCTTTAGCAAGGACTAATGAAGACATAAAATCACCTTTTGTCTCATTACCATCACTATCCACAGAGGGTACGTATCCACAACCTTTCCAAGGATCTGCTGGAGCATTTTGTGATTCTACTGTTGGACCAGTCTCTGGAGTTCTGATTAAAGCCTCCTTGTTTGCGGTAGTTTTAGACTCACTTGCCCCTGTAGGAATAACAGGAGATTCATTCGTTTCTACAGTAGGTACAACAGGAACAAATCCCCCTTCAGGGACTTGCGGTGCTTGTTCTATTGTTGGTATTACATTTTCCATAAACCTATATAATATTATACCACATATTTCCTCTCTTCGTAAAGCATTTCCTTGTCCATCTGTCTCTTCTTCTCTCTCTCCTTTTTCTCATGTCTCTTCCTACCCTTTGCAAAAGCCACCTCTACTTTTATCACTTTTCCTTTAGTATATAAAGAGAGAGGAATTAATGTTAGATTCTTAGACTTAAGCTTACTATCTATCTGTATTAATTCTTTCTTCTTGATCAAAAGCTTCCTTGTTCTACGACTATCATAGGATTCATCAGAACTATACTTATACCTTGGTATTTCAGCATTAATGAGATACAAATCTCCATTCAATATCTTTACAAAAGTATCTGTTAAGTTTGCTCTACCATCCTTTATACTCTTAACCTCAGCTCCTGTTAGAACAATGCCCGCTTCAAAAGTTTCTAGGATTTCATAATCAAAACTTGCTTTCTTATTTGAAATTTTCATTCTGTATTATACCCTACATTGATATTTTCCATATAGAGGTACCATCAAGAACATAGATATTCTTCTCTGCATAATCAACAACAAAGTCTTTAACATTATTAAACTCTTCACTGTCCCCACCCCTGTACTCATACTGCTCTAAGAAAAGAAGTTGATTTGGATGCCTCATTTCTGCTCCTGCCTCTATTGGTTTCTCGAATTTAATAAATCTTCTTCCATCTTTATCAAACATATAGAAGCCTGTATTTAGGTTACTTGTATCATTGTATGCCTTCTCTACTCTACCAATTGCTCCAGACAGGCCAGTTATACCCAAAGCTACTTCCTGCTGTTTCTGTGCCACATAGCTATATGAATACCTTAAAACTCCACTCTCACTTTCCGGATCGATGATATATACACTAAAATCACCCATAATATCGGTAGAATTAGCAATCTTGTCATTATCTATATAATGCATAAACATACCGTATCTATCAGGATATATAGCTGTTGATTTCAGCACCGCTTTTGAATCTCTCCCAAGTATATATATATTATCATTCTGTGTAAGAATAACCATTTCAGAAACATCTTTTGAAGGAATGTCTTTTGCAGTAAGTCCATTAAGTGCAAAAACTTTTCCAAACACTCCATCTTGAAGAGGAGATTTCAACATCCCAGCTTCTTTATCATATATGTACAACCCCCCTACTCCAGAGGAAACATACATAGGAGTCTTTATCAATTTGTCTGAATCATCTACCGCTTTTAATGTAGACTTATCTGCAAGTGAAACTGTAAAAAGAGCCTTCTTCCCCTTATCTATAACAGCAATATATTCATTGTTAGACTTATCTTTAAATATTTCAATATCTGTAGGTTCTGAACCCTCACCAAAGTTTAATTTTGTATCCAGAAATTTAGAAAGATTCCCTATCTCTTCTGAAAAACCCTTTTTCTTAAACAGTTCATCCCCTACTTTCTCATACCTTTCTTTAATTTTCTTTGCTTTCTCCTGATCTTTTTCTCTTAGTTCTTCAGGTATTGATTTAGTTAATTGTCCTGCTTCGAAATACGTTGTCTCTGCACTACTTTTGTCTGATACAAAATTACCCTCTGTTTTGTCTAGAAGTGCAGCTATTTTTTCAAACTTATCATTAGCTTCTTTACTAATCTCATTAGCCTTCTTTGTTTTCATTGTGAAATTAACTCCAACAACAACAAGAATCACTATTGCAACTAGACCAAAAAGAATCTTAAACCTCTTTCCTCGTAGATCTCGAACTTTGTAGTCATCAATCCTCATCCCTGCTGTTCTAACTGTTCGTGGTACTCTACCTAATTTAACTACAGATGCTTTAGACATAATTCTCTTAAACCACCTTTTTGTTGCAAGTGCTGAGGAAATCTTTTCCCATATTTTCTTAGCTCCTGATAGTATTAAAGCTCCTAACTTGATTCCTATCATCTTTATGAATTCCCATATTTTCTTTAAGGCTGTTTTTACTTGTGGAGGTATTTTAATCTTACCCTTAATTTCTGATATCTTTTTCATACTATTCTTAGCACCCCTTGAAACTTTACCAAATGTTTTCTTTGCTTTTACACCAACCTCTTTAATATTAACTTTCTCTACTGTTTCTTTAGGAATGAATGTATTTACAACCTTAGGCTTTTCCTCTAGAGGAACTTTTTCTTTTACAACATCTTCCTTGCTGTTAGAGAAACACATAATTGCTGAGTTATCTGGTAATGATACCCCTATTTTAGTTGTTTCTCTTTGTATCTTCCTCTCTTCTGATGCAACTATTATATCTCCTAAATTTTCTGAGAGAACCCCTGAAGTTGAAAGAAGAAGTGCCTCATTTTCTTCAAGTACTACACCTGCTGTATTTGCCCCTTTACTACGCATAATGTCCGCTATATTTATGATTTTTTCTCCTTTAGTAACAAGAACTTCACCCTCTCCTGCAAGACCTATATATGCACCTTCTTTTTTTACTAAAACCATTAGAATGTCTGTATGAATTGCTACTTCACTAAGTTCTTTATCCTGTTTAATCATTCCATTTATCTTTTCAATACCATCAGAGAGAGCTGATTTGAGAGAGTCGTTGGTAGTTTTTGCATGGGAATATATATATCCATCTACAATACTGTCTAGTATGAATCTTGAGAGCCTGGAGAAAGGAAGAGCTTGTTCTGAAGACATTTTTAGAATGATATATACATCACCATCTTTTTGGGATGTATCTTTTCTTGTTGAATAGAGGCTTGTGTGGGTAGTTACAAAGACTTTAGGATCTTTGTTGCTAGATACATATTGTTGGGCAGTTATTTCCATATTACGCCAGGATTAAAAATAGGATAGAGAGGAGTGTCCCTATTACTGTTGCAATAAGGTATGTAAAAAGTAATTGTTTTACACGCTTGTTTCCTGAAGTTGCAATAGTGTCTGATAAAATTCTTACTCTTAAGAAAAGTAAGACTGCTGCGAAGACATTTACAAAAAGAATTATTATGACTGGAAGTTTTATAAACCATGAGAAATCCATTGCACTAACATGGGTTTCCCCTGTTTTAGCAACTGCTTCTGATCCTATATTGTTCAAAAGTTGATTTACATCATCCATTATATTTCTTTTTTGTTAGCTAATTCTAAGAGATCAGAGAGAATATCTTGTATCTCTCTTGGTTTAGGAACATCATCAAATTCTATGAAGGCATTTGCACCTGCTGTTTGTATATGTACTGTCCCTATGTCTAAAATGTTTGTGAAAGCACCACTTTGATGGGATGTTACATCCTCTATTTTTTCAAGTCTAGCCTCTGAAGAGGTATGGGAGAAGATAGAGTTGAAGTCTAAATCAATTACTCTTTTGTCTGTAATGATATTGACATTGTAATACCACATCAAAAAACTATACATAGCTAGTGACATTGATAGTAGTACACTCGTGAGAAAAACTGCAATTAAAAGTGTTGCATTTCCACTTAATGAAGGTATGAGTAGAGCAACAACCGTTGGAAGTATTAGAACTAAAGCAGAGGTAACAATATATTGAATGTATCTAAACCAGTGGGACCTTACAACCAGTATTACATTCTCATCACTTTCCTTTCCCATGAAGGTTGTATTCTTTGGAAAAGATCTAAAAGAGGCTGTATCTTCAACTGAAAGATGTTCCATGAATGATTGCTCTATCCCTCTAAATTTCTCAGGAAGATTTTCCCTGTTTGTTGATATTGCCATATGAAAGAATACCACAAAACCTTCTATACAACAATATATTGAATCAGAATTACCTCTTCTCTATATTTATGAACACAAAGCTACTCTGGGGGATGTGCATGTGACCTGGTGCCATCTGATTGTATATATCTTTAAAGCCCGCCCCTGGGATACTTACAATACCCCGGTTGGTATAGAAGACAACACTATTTGTTGTTCCATTTCCAAACGCCACATTAACATTTGAAATTGATCTGACAGGATTGGAAAGTAAGCTTTGCATCTCAGAAAGAGAGTACGGTGTTAAGTCTGTCCTTCCATAATCAAGCCTCTCTACACATCTTCCAAAGTCATGAGGTAGAAGCCTTGCTTTATTTGGTGTACGAGCCAATCCAATATCATTCTTAATTAAATACCCATTTACCAAAAGCAACATCTCTTCTTGAGAAAGGAATGGAGAGTGACCACAAGTCTGACTGTTAGAGTTGTATGTTTTTGTATTCCAAGATCTGTAGAACCAGTTTACCCCCGAGATTCTTTCCCACGAATCATTAAACCAATTACCTCCATTTCCACTTTGGGTATCCCACCCCACATTATTCACCCAAGCTCCATGTACGGCAGCATATTGTGTCATTGCCGGAGTTCCATCCCCATTAACAAGAATCTGTCCCCTTGTTTGCTGCACAGCTGTTTGCCATAGTCCACTCTTAAGTGGCAGGTTGAACACCTGGCAATACTGGCTTGTACATATACCGCTACGACCATTATTCGTCCTTCTAACAGCGTATGTTCTTGCTGCAATTGCTTGAGCTTTGAGAGCTTCAAGACCGAAATAGTCAGGCATCTCTTTAATCCCAAGGAGGTAGTAATCCTCAAATGATAAGTTTCCATACCCATCAACAGGGATTGTAGACATTAAAGACTCATTAACACCATTGATTACTACTGTACCGTTAGAAATCCTAGTACCTGGATAGTAAAAGCCCAAGATTTGTGCAGATGAATGACCTGCAGCCGCTCTCGCTTTTGCTCCCCACTGACTCATACCATTTCTATGTGTATATGCACCAATTGAAAACACACCAAAAGAACCCGCAGGTGCCTGTGATATAGATGTACCCGCAACTGTCCCTGTAGTACCACCAGAAGAAACAATCCCTGCTGTTCTTGCTGCAATTAAAGCGGACTGGAGTTGAGAGACCTTCTTACTCAAATCTGTAATTTCTGCACTTAAGACACCTTTCTCTGAGCTTTGTTTCCTTAGCTCAGCTTGTAATTTTGCCCTTTCTTCATTTAACAATGCATATGATTGATCTAAATCCTTCTTTTGAGTATCTAAACTCTCTTTTTCTTTGTCTAGCGATGCTTTAGCATCTGCTAAAGAGCTAAAATCTCCATTAATTTTTTCAATCTCTTCTTTCAGGAATGTTATCGTACTGCTTTTAATATAGAATCCACGTAGTATATTATTCCAACCTTCTCCTAGAAGAAAGAAAGCTGGAACCCTATTTCTTGACTCTATGTAAAGCTCTCCAGAGATATCATCCAGAAACTTCTTCTTCTCTGATAGTTCTTTTTGCTTATCCTCTATGGCTTTTAATTTCTCTTCTATCTGTGCATCTGTTTCGGTAATGCTGTTTTGGAGATTATTTATCTCCGTAGTCATTAACTCTATTTTCTGACTTAATGAGTTATTACTCCCTCTAATTGCAGCAATTTTTTTCTCAATATCACTTAACACACCTTTTTTTTGATTGATTTGTTGATTCTTCTCTGTAATCTCTTTTTCTAAATCTGTAATTGTTTGAGAGTGGGCAATACCTATTGGTACAAGAAAAAGAGTTGCAATTACTACTATTAGAAGATATTTCTGAATTGTTTTCGGGGCATTCGTAAGCATTGTAGTATTATATCATGTACTACAACATCTTTTTAATCAACTCTATTATGTACGGAAGAAAAACTATTATTCCAGTTACAAATGATACAAAAGCACTTAACCAAACAGCTCCAGCACTAACATCCTTCGCATATTTGATATTAATCTTGAAGTCTTGGGATACTGCATCACACAAAGCTTCTATTGCACTATTAATTGCTTCTGAGATAAGAACCATTGATATAACTAGACTAATAGCGATCCATTCAAAATGACTAATGTTTAAAGCAAACCCAAGAGCAACAACGATAACAGCTATTACAATTTCTCTTCTGAAGTTTTTTTCATTTTTGAGGATTAGTTTCAAGCCATTTCTGGCATAACCCTGACTTTTGAAAAAGCTTTCTGCTTTGTATTTCTTGTTTTTCATTATGCTATGGCATCCATTATTACACCTATTAATAGTCTTGCTATGATAACAACAAGCAATCCTATGACTGACCATGTGAGTGTTCCTTGTGCCTGTTTTATCTTGTCAGGATCCCCTGCAGACATCATCCACATGTATCCACCCTTAATGATAAAGCCGAAGCATATCAAACCTCCTAGAGGGAAGATATATTTGTACACAACATCGTTTAGAAAACCATCAATAGTCCCAGGACTTATCTGAGGAGGTGGTTCATCACTTTGCGCATATGTAATAGTTGGAAAAAGCATTCCAAAAGAAAAAAAGGTGTAAAGAAGATTCTTCCAGTTCTTAGACATAGCAGTTTTTATATGAACTTATCTAATATGAACTTAATAAGGGTTGGAGCTAGAAATACAATAACCAAACCTACTAGTGCGAAAATCAAGGACTGGGTTGAGCTTTTAACCTTCTCACTGTCCCCTGCAGATGTAATATATTTGAAACCCGCAACCAACACAGCAACAACTGCAATTATGACAGCAAAAGTCATCGCAAACTGTATGATGTTGGACAGAAAATCTGTTAAGTTGTCAAAGCTCGTATAGTTTAGACTATCGAGCAGATTTCCAAAAGGGTTCATTTTTAATTTGGCTAAAACCTATTAAAGATCTCCTGTTCTTCCCAAGAATGAAGTCATAACAAACCTTACCAACAGCATAGCCACAAATGCAACAATCAAACCAACAATTGCCCATGTCAATGTTGTTGTAGCCTTCTTAATCTTAGTTTCATCTCCAGCTGCTGTGATGTACATGTACCCTGCAGCAATAATTACAACAACGGCAACAACAATTGCAAAGCCTAGTATCCATGTTAGAACCTTCTGAACTATTTCAGGTAAAGTACCTTTAACTGGAGGGTCAGGAAGAAATCCACCTGGATCTGTAGCCTCCTGGGCAAAAGTAGCAGAAGCTAAATATAGATTTGTTGCTCCTACAGAAGCACCAGCTAAAACTCTTGATAACTTCATTTTATTTATATATGTTTAATTAAAATATATTGAATATAACGATAACATTATACAAAATAGCTTTCAAGTATGCAATGACATGCACAAGTCTACTTCCCCCCAACTATCTCGAGGATGAATAGAACTATCAACCTTGCGAGGAAAACAACAACCAAACCGATTATCGCAGCAGTCACACCTTTCTGTGCTTTTTGTATCTTCTCCGGCTCACCCATAGAGGTAATAAAGTTGTAACCTGCCATGATGATCAAGACAACAGCAACAACAACAGAAAAACCAATAATCCAATCAAAAAGAGGTTTTATCCCAAGTTCTACAAGAGAGGGGATATCTGTCACACCTTTTAGCGTCGGGAGACCAAACCCTGATATATTTACAGCCATATTATCTTTATCTTACATCTTATTATTCGTAAATCTTCTGACCTGTTGAAACTCCAATTGTATTACTAATAATTAGTAGTATAACAACAGACAAAAGAACAACCAAAAGTCCAATAACCGCGTTTGTCATAATTGACTTTGCCTCCTGAATCTTATCAGGATTACCACTACTAGCAGACAACAAATACCCACCGTATACTAAAAGTATAAAGCATGAAATGACTGCGATTGGAGCTGCAACTTTAACAATTTTATCAATATATGGAGCAACAGGATTGTCAGGATCTACTTTCTCCACAGGATCTATTACATCTGTAAACCTCTGCCCTAAACTCTGAGCATAGACCTTTGTCACTAAAAGATTGTTCAGTTTTTCAAAAATATTCACCATACTTTTAATTATACTACATACTTACAACTCTGCATATTCACAGATTGAATTAAAATCACAAAACCTACATGTATAAGCTTGAGGCTTTGGGGTAAAATCACCCTCTTTTATTCTATCCAACGTTTCCAACAATTTTTCTTTCGCCAACTCTCGCCTCTGCTGAGAAACATCCACGTCAATAACATTACACGTTTCAACAAAGATATACTTAGCACCAACAACCTTAACACCAAATTTCTGTTCAGCAACTAAAGCGTAAAGTGGTAACTGAAGATCCTTTTTAATCTCAGCAGGTTTCTTCTCTTTTCCTGTTTTGTAATCAACTATAACTACCTCCTGCACACCATCCTTTACCCCAACTAAATCCACCCTATCTATCTTCCCATTAAAAGAAGTATCTCCAAAATATAAAGAGAAAGACTCTTCAAGCTTAAAAGGGTTCTCCTCTAGAGAAAAGAGCTTTTCGTAGTAGGATTTCATCAACACCCTCCCTTCCATCTTTCTCAACTCTTCATGCTTTTTACTATCATACCCACTAGCCACCCAATTCTTCTCATACAAAGACAACAAAACTTCAAGCGTTGGAGACTCAACAATACCCTCTAAACCTTCCTTTGACCGCATTAGAAGTGCATAGAAATCTTTTAAGGTATTATGAACTGTTGTTCCAAAAGACATCGAAGCACTACCCTTGGTAGGTATCCTTAAAACATATGCATATTCATACTCCCTTGGACAATCCTCATACAAATCTAGCTTGGAGTAACTAAATTTCTCTATTAGATTCTTCATATTTTTCTGTGGAATTATCGAATTTCCCATATCAACATTTTTTGACAAGTGAATAAAATCATCAGTAAAACTCTCAGTACCTATCTCCTCTGTGAACTCACTATCAACATCCCTATTTAACACCTCCTGCAAGAAAATGCTAGGCTTCTTCCTTCGCTTACCATCACCGTAATACTGAGCTGCTGTCAGATAAAGCCTCTCCTTTGCTCTAGTAGATGCAACATAGAACAATCTCCTCTCCTCCTGGAGCCCTGCCTCTTTTTCCGAAACACCCTCCATACCCACCTCTTTAATCAATCTCTCAGGCATTGGAATTGCATCAGCTCTATTTCTTCCAGGGAATCTCTCCGATACGAGATTTACAACAAACACAACGGGAAACTCCAAACCTTTAGAACCGTGAACAGTCATAATGGTAACAGCATCTAAATCATCCAAATCACCCTGATCTACAAGAGGTGTCTCCCCTGCTTGGATACTATAATCAAGATAATCTACATATTCATATATATTACTATCGAGATTATCCCTCTCATAGTTTTTCACCAACTGGAAGAACTTGTCTATATTAGTAATTGCAAAAAGACTCTCCGGAGAATCTTCATTTATAAAACTCTCAATGTATGAACTTTGCATTACAAAATCATAAAGAATCTCTGTTATCTGCCTACCCTCTTTTATCTTTTTCATACTTGAATCTAACAACATCAAGAGAGTCCCTATACCTGCAATTGCCTGGGGAGAGAGAATCTTGTCAATCAAATTACTGTCTATACTCTTAAAATCATCTTCTACTAAGTCATCTTTGCCTAATTTCAACTTCCACTCATCCTCCAATGTCTCCAAAACACTCTGCTTCTTTTCTCTTGCTATTTGTACAATATCAACATATTCTCTTGGACTAAGACCCCAAATTGGCATTGTAAGAAGCCTATACATTGACTTCTCATCTGAATAATCAACTAAAACTCGAAGAAAACATATTAGATTCTTTATCTCCTCTCTATAATACAACCCTCTTGAACCACCTATCTTATACCTAACTCCTTTACTCCTTAAAGCCTGAACAAAAACATCTGCATGATTATGCGCTCTGATAAGAATTGCAATATCCGAAAACTTGTACCTAGCATCTTTCCCTGCTGGTTGACTATCAAGAAATGTTGATTGCCCCTCCTTATCAAAAGTCTGAGCACCCTTATCCTCAACCTGATTGATTAACTCCCCATATCCTGTCAATTCTAAAATCTCCTCCACAACCCTCTCCGCTTCACTCAATTCATTTTTTGCAACAATAAGATTTACAACATCACTATCTTCTTCAAAAGCTGCCTTCGCAACCAGCCTCTTGTCAATCTTCTCTGTAACCTCAAGACGATACGGGTCATTATGCCTTATCAACGCATGTGCTGAATCCAAAATCTCCTGTCTTGAACGATAGTTCTCTGTTAAAACAACCTCCTGCGCATCTGGATATCTCTCCTTAAATTGCAATATATTTGAAATTGCAGCACCTCTAAACTTGTATATAGCCTGATCATCATCACCCACAACAGTAAGCAATGGGCCATCCTTTCTCTCCTGTTCAGTTCCACCTTTCAAGATATTAATCAAAACATTCTGGGTATAGTTTGTATCCTGGAATTCATCAACAAGAATATACTTAAACCTCTCCCTGTACTTCTCTAAAACATTCTTCCTCTCTCTAAAAAGCCTAATTGTGAGTAAAATTAAATCTCCAAAATCCAAACGAGAGTTCTCAATCTTCAATTCCGTATACTTTTTGTATGCCCCAGCCAACTCCAAAGCTTTAATCTTCTCCTCCTTATCCTTGAGGGCTTCTGCATACTTCATATAATCCTCGGGAGAAACATCCTCATCTTGCAACCTACTCACATGAGACAGAAAATTGTTAATAAAGTCTGTAGCAGAACCCCTTGGTAGAAGAGTTTTCAAACCAAGCTCATAAAGATACTTTCTTAAAAAGATATATGCCTGCCCTTTACTCATCAAAGAATACCCCCCATCAAGTCCAATATTGTACCCATCCTCACGCAGAATCCTGTCACAAAAAGAGTGAAAAGTTGAAATAACTGGCTCATCATACCCATACTCCATCTGCTCATCAACCCTCATCTGCATCTCCTCTGCAGCTTTCTCTGTATATGTCAGAGCAAGAATTTCAGATGGCTTCGCCCACTCATTTTTGATAATGTGCAACACTCTCTGTGTAATAACAGCGGTTTTACCTGTACCCGCCCCTGCAATTATCAAAAGATCTCCATCTTTATACTCAACTGCTCTCTTCTGATTTTCATTTAATCTAATCTGTCCCATTACTTAAGATTTAATAATAAAATAAGTAAATAAAGCAAAACTCCAAGTATCAATGCAATAGCCAAAATTGTTATAATCTTTGGATTAGGCAACTTAGCAATTACCTCTTTTACCTTTTTATCCTTTAGAAATGACATATATATTATGTATAAAATTATTTTGCTAACTCCTTTAATTTCTCAACCTCTGCAGGAATTGTTTTCTCATCCTTCAATGCTGGTGTTTCCAAAAGAAAAGGAATGTTTTTGAATTTAGGTTCTTTCAAAATACTTCGAATCGCTTTTTCCCCTAACTTACCTTTCCCCAAATTTGCATGCCTATCCTTATTACTCCCACACTCTGCCATAGAGTCATTAAGGTGTATTGCTTTAACATTTCCAACACCCAGCTCCCTATCCATATCCTCCACAACACCATCTAGATTATTCACCCAATCATACCCACTTGCAAATGTATGTTGGGTATCGATGACAAACCCCACCCTATCCATATCTTTCACACCCTCTCTAATCAACCTCAACTCCGTGAAGTTTCTCCCCAAATTACCACCCGTCCCCGCAGTTGCCTCCACAAGGAGCTTCTCACTTCCCTTCACCTCATCCAAAACCCACTGCATACCGTATGAAATCCTCTCAAGACTATCCTCATATGAAAGCTCCTTTTGAGAACCTGGATGGAAACACACTCCCAATACCTCAGCATCCTTTATCTTCCTCTCCTTAATACCCTTAGCAACCCTCTCTGCAAAATCCAAATATGTAACTAAACCCATTTTACCTAAATGAAAAAGCCTCTTATCCTCCCTTGCAAGATTGGTTAAATATATCCCATGGATCAATATCTTCTTTACACTACTCCTCTCTAAAGCATCTAAAAATTTCTCTATACTCTCATCAGGGATCTCCTTAGTTGACCACCTCATAGGAGCGGTTGGCATCATCTGGATACTATTAACTCCATACCTCTCACCATTCTTTATTGCATTTTCAATACCACCCGAAGATGATACATGAACACCTAAATACATACCCCTATTTTACCACACCAACCTGGTTGGCAAAGTTTACTTTATACAGAAAGGGCTAGAAACGTTTTTGTTACGATTAGTTAACTTGCTATAGGACTGGACCTTGTAGTAGTGATGTGACATAATTGCAATATAGTGAACACACAACTAAACAAAAGAATTAAGGAACTAAGTTCAGTTCTTGATATTGATAAATACTTAAGGGAGATTAATAGTGGTAATATAATTCAAAAGTACTACAAAACAAATCGAATAGCATACAAATTATTCCATAATAGAAAAGGTTTTTATCACATGGGAATAAGTGAAGATGGTCGTTACAGAAGCTCCGACTTGTTTAAATCTCTTGATCAAATTTCTTTTTACTTAGAGGATAAGAAAGGATTTAAGGTACTTGAGCTAGGAAGTGGACAAGGTCCAAACACAATCTATCTTGCAAAGAAATATAAAAATGTAAAATTCACAGCACTAGATTACTCTACAAAGCCTCAGAAAACTTTTTATAAACTAGATAATACAGAATTCCACTTAGGGGATTATCACAACCTAACAAAGTTTAAGGATACATCATTCGACTTAGTATTTGCTATTGAATCGCTTTGTTATGCAAAAAACATCGCAAAAGTTCTCTCGGAGGTTAAAAGGGTATTAAAACCAAATGGCTATTTTTTGGTGTTCGATGGATACAACAAAAAGAAGCTTAAGGAACTTGAGAAAACAGAGCTCCAAGCAGCAAAATTAACAGCAACAAGTATGGCTGTTGACGAATTTCATTACTTACCCTCTTTTCAATCAGCTGTTAGGAAAGCTGGTTTAAAAATAGTCGAAGAAATCGACCTATCCAAAAAGGTAATACCAACAATGAGGCGTTTTGAACGATTGTCAAGAGCTTTTATAAAGCTTGGTGTTGTCGGCAAAGCAATAGCAAAAATCCTCCCCGATATGTTTGTTAGAAATGCTGTTGCAGGATACTTAATGCCCGAACTCACAGAACAAGGCATTACTACCTATTACAAACATGTTTTGCAAAAGTAACAATTAGAATCAAAACACCCATTAGATAAAAATAGGGTTACCCAAGTACTTCAATTTTCTTAACAATTTATTTCTCCTTTGTAGACCACCTCATCGGAGCAGTCGGCATCATCTGGATACTATTTACTCCATACTTTTCACCATTCTTTATTGCATTTTCAATACCACCCGAAGATGATACATGAACACCTA
>ENA-UOOK01001581-UOOK01001581.1-fermentation-metagenome-genome-assembly--contig:-NODE-1581-length-29829-cov-59.860919_pt1 | contig 29829 bp, 19 predicted proteins | sample MGYA00245777_ERZ724023 | MGnify/ENA primary metagenome ERZ724023 (study PRJEB28704, sample SAMN03018312) | fermentation metagenome | biome: anthropogenic terrestrial biome; feature: soil...
GTTTTAAGTTTTATTTTATTAGATAATCAACAAACAAATAAGGAGTATGAACATCGTGAGGTTCTATTTTTTCAACCTCTTCTGTTGCTTGTGCAATAACAACGTCTACTGCCATAGCAATCAAAGGGTTGAAGTTTTTTGTTGTTCCCCTATAAACAAGATTTCCAAAAGAGTCTGCAATACTTGCTCCAATTAATGCTATATCGGCTCTTAAAGGTTTTTCCAAAAGAAAATCTTTTCCATCAATATTGATAATTTGTTTTCCGTTTTCAACCATTGTTCCCAAGCCTGTTTGAGTTAAAACTCCACCTAAACCAGAACCACCACAACGAATTTGTTCAATAAGTGTTCCTTGAGGCACAAGCTCAATCTCCATTTCTCCACTCAACATCATATCTCCAGCAATTGGATTTGTCCCTATATGTGAAGCAATAACTTTCTTAACCAAACGATTAGCAACTAATAACCCACTTCCACATTCTGGAAATGCGGTATCATTGCAAATTATTGTTAGGTCTTTTTTCCCAGCTTTAACAATGGCTTTAATTATGTCATCAGGAGCCCCAACTCCCAAAAAACCACCTACCATTATTGTCATTCCATCTTGTATTAGGTCAACTGCTTGATTGATTTCAATCCTTTTCATATATATAAATTTATGTATTAAGTGAGAAAGTCCACAAACTGATATTACTAAAACATTACGTTTTAAAGGAAATGAAAGACAACGAGTCAGAACGACGAGAAAGAATAATAAAAATTAGAACGATAAACGTTGCCTGAAACAGAGAAATCCTGAAAATTCGAAATGCAGTTATAAATTCAGAGCATCTTAATTTCCGCTCAATCAAGGTTAAAATTCTCTCAGGGGAAATCATTTCAAAATTTTCGAGCATTAATGAGGGAATAACCTGCTTGGTTAGCTTCCAGGACTCCGTAGCATGGAGCTAGAATTCACTCATTGAAGCAGCAAAGGTGTCTTTCACTGTCTCAACCTTCTGCTGGAAAACTAACTTTTTGCTCTGGGAGCACTTTTACTCTATGGTTCAGGGGGAGTTAAAGTGCACAAACTTATTGATAAAAAAATTAAATGTAAATGATGAAAAATAAAAAAGTTTCAGAATTTTAGTAAAAGTAAATTTGTCATTTTCTAAGATAAAAAATTTAAAAAGGGATTCTTAGAATTCTTCACTGCTCGAAGGTAAATTGAGAATTTCAGGAAGTCCCAGATTAAATTTACATTTTTCAGAACTTGAAGCCTCAAGAATCTGCTGCTTTATATAGTACAGTGCATTCAGAATACTATCGCTGTCTTCAGAATTCATGTCTCCGGCATAGGGATGGATATTTTCTTCAAGGGCATTCAGAAGCCCTGGATCAAGGTCGTTTACGAAGTAAGTATCCAGAACCAGAAGACTCGAGATCTGCTCGTAGAATGATGTAAGTTCCCGAAGCCAGTCTGGAACTCCGTAATCTCTCGCATACTTTTCCCTGTTCAGGAACGCAAGGTAACTGGATATAGTATCTATGAGATCTTCGGTTAGCCTGTTATCAGGAAACACGATTGGAAAACGTTTTATCATTGCAGGAGCTGTGTAGCTCGAATATGCCATTTTAGACTTACAGATTGAAGGAAAGAGTCTGGCAATCGGACTGTTAAGCACTGCAGTAATATAGGCATACCTGCCTGGATCTTTGAGGACAATGCCGCATCCGTTCTCAAATACATGGTTTCCTTCAGCATCATATGCAGCCTGCAGATGATAGCCTTCAGTAGCAATAATCTTAGGAGTATTAAAGTATTCCAGAAATTTTCTGCCTTTTATGCTGTAGTCTGCAGATACAAGGGGAGTGGTATCGTGGAGGAACTTTCTTTTGAATTCCAGAATTCTCCCGTAAGCCATAGGGAATTTTGTCTTGAGTTCTTCGGGAGGAATTACATTGTATTCTTTCTTTTTTCCCGCTGTGGACAATTCATAAGGCAGCATGAAACGATAAGGTGAAGGGCGAAATGCAAATTTTTCGGAAGAAGCCCCTGAAACATACGGGTAAACAAGTTCAGGCTCTATAAATACAGGTTCGCACAAGCCTTCGCAAAGATAATACGAATCTGAACCACCCTCTTCAGGAAGGTAAAGCCTGTGAAGCAGGCTATTTTTTGTGTTTATACCCTCAAAGATGCTCTCGGAAACATCTCCAAGTGTAACCGGGATTTCATAAATCTTTTCTACTATTTCGCTTTGTTTAAGAGACATCTATTTTTCACTTCTTAGAGGTACATTATGAAATATATTCTCATGTACTTTTTATTTTTCAGGCCACACTTATCCGGATGGAGTCTATCATTTGAATGATCATCCCTGAATCCTGGACTTTTGGATTCCAATAAATTGTCAAACCCTGCCAGAAATGTAGGTACGATCGGATAACTTATACAGAGATCTCATTCCCAAAATCAAAATTGGTTCACTAAATCTAGAAATTTAAACAGCCAATCGAGTTTCTTGTCATTGAATACTGACTTAAGAAGAAACCTGATTTTGGAATGAGCTCAAAGATTTGTTTAACTCTTTGGAGATCTTGGAGGTTGTCTAAAGGTTGTTTCTGGATAAATTTTTAATATGTCTCATTTTAATTTTAATATGTCTCATTTTAATTTTGATATATCTCATTTTAATTTTGATATGTCTCATTTTCAGATTCATTTTTAGGTTTAGATTAGTGTTGTATGAATTAATCGAAAACTTTCCATAATTTCAATATTATCAGGAGTTAAAGGCATATCGTTGCCGAACAAAAATCCACGTGAAATTTAGTTTGAAAGCTTTTACTCTGTCATTTTATTGATTAACTGGTTCTCCTATGTCCTGAGTTTTATTTTTTTCTCTTTTAATACACGGTAATCAGTTTCCTAGTAATAATATAAATAACTTTGTATTGAGTGAATAAATTAAACGAATGTTTCACATAGTATAAAGAATCCAGGTAAAAAATGAGTAACTGAAAAAGCCTGAACAAATACCTTCAAAACAAGCGTGGAGAATAATACGAGTGATAAGTATGCGAAAGTATGTTAGCGAGAAATACGTTGCGAATAAAAAAGTTGTAAAGAAAAAGGTTAATTAGTTGGTACAGAGGGTCTTAGATTTACTATATCACAAAATACAAAAGGTCATAAAATTATGGGCTCATGAGTCATAACTGTATAACTCTAAGTAATATTAGTTTTGGGATTGTCTCAATGTGTGTTTATCCAGCATTTTGTTGCTAACTTGTTATTTTTCTCCCATAAGTGTTATTTTCGTTTCCAGAAGATATCTTTTAAACCATTCTCCAGCCAGATTTGCAACTTCTTCTAGCGTGCCCGGTTCTTCAAAAAGATGGGTTGCTCCGGGAACAATCTGAAGTTCTTTTTGTTCCGTCTTCAATTGGTCTAACGCCCATTGATTCATTTCTATTACCTGATAATCCTCCCCACCCACAATGAGTAATGTTGGTGCCTTTACGTCCGGCAGGGCTTTTTCAGCCAGATCGGGCCGTCCTCCTCTGGAAACTACCGCTTTTATAATATTTACATGCTCTTTTGCAGCTATAAGTGCGGCTGCAGCTCCCGTACTGGCACCAAAGTAACCGATACTGAGTTTTTTAGTATAAGGATTGCTTAAAAGCCAGTTTGTTACGTCAACAAGCCGATTTGCAAGCAGGTCAATATCAAACCTGAGGTGAGCCGTTACCATGTCAATTCTCTCTTCCTCAGCTGTCAACAGATCAAATAACAATGTTCCAAGCCCTTCTTTCTGAAGTTCCTGAGCAACATATCGGTTCCGAGAACTGAAACGACTGCTCCCGCTGCCGTGTGCAAAAACAACAATTCCCTTTGCTCCTTCTGGAATGTCCAAGTTTCCGTTAAGATAAATTGGCCCAATTGGAATCTGGACTTCCATGCTTTTCTTCCCCATTTTCGATAATTCTTTCATATTATCCCCCTTATAATAGGCAAAATACCGTTTTTTTGTTTGATAAACAGCTTCTTTGTGTGATACAATTATAACTTTATATCCAGTAAATAATCTCGATCTTCTTATGAAACGTAGACAACAGATTTCTTTTAGGTTTACTCATTTTCTTCCTGTCCACCAGCATAGAGTGAGAATAGAAATCAGATAGGGACTATAGTATCCATCATTTCTACTGTAACAGGGCTATATTTTGCCAGATATAGCTTGAGTGCTTCAATAGCAGTAACTCCAATATTTTTACGCTTTCTCCCATAACGTTCAGGTATTCCCTGTGAAGTTACAAAGCAGGACTGGTAAACTTTTTCGGGATTAACTTTTTCCTTGTCAACATAAAATTCTTGTATTCTTTTACCTGCTGGATTCTCTATCTTAATATAAATATTTAAACCGAGACAACGTTTGACGTATCCGCCCATTTGTTGATAAGGGTCACGCGAAAACACCTTCTCCAGGTTATCTTCCATCATTTCCCATAGTTCGGATCCTGTTATCTCACATGTTGAAATGGGAGGATTGGTAGGAATAATATTCCAGAGGTCATTCATTGTTATTGGACCAGGAGGTATAGGAACACCGTAGCGCCATCCATTGGAGAAGGCTAAGTTTATTCCACTGACGTAGGCCATAGACTGTAGAAGTAGGTTATCCATTGTAGTTTCTAAAACTCGATAACGATTAAGTGAGGTTTGGGTAGACCCTACCACAGTACTTAACATTTCTCTGTGAGGTCTCATCAAATTATTGATTATTAATTCTATCTCTTCGTCTGCTTTAATTGTCTCGTCTATGTTTATCAGTTCATGTTTAAAATCTACAATTTTTCCATCTTCTACTTGCAAATCCAATCTTCCAATAAACGAGCCGTGGCAACCAGATTGCATTATTATAGTTCCATTGCTCGTTACTGCATGATATAGGCGGTTATGAGTATGCCCACTCAATAATACATCAATACCTTTTACTTCTTGAGCGAGTTTCAGATCGTGAGGATAGCCCAAATGTGACAGTACAATAACCAAATCGACTTTTTCATGCTTACGCAATTCATTTATAAATGCAGGTAGCTCCTGATTACCCAGAGAAAAGTAAATCCCTTTGCTAAAATGCTCAGGCATGGTTTTATCAACGATATTAGATGCAATACCAACTATGCCCAGGCGTAACCCACTCCTTTCAATCACGCAATAAGGAGGAAAAAACAATTTGTTACTGGCTTTCTCGTAGCAGTTGATTGCAAGTGTAGGATAGATAAGTTTACCGGAAAATTCTTTAAAGTGGTCTGGGCCGTATGCAAACTCCCAGTGGGTAGTCATCGCATCAAAAGCCATTTTATTTAAAATGGGTATAAAAGAATTTCCTTTGCTATTTACTGCCGGAAAGGTCCCATGTATAGTGTCTCCGTTGTCAAGTGCTATTACCTCATCAGGGTTTTCTTCACGAACTTGTTTAAACAAACCTGTAATACGTGCATACCCGCCAGCGGTTTTGAAGAGCTCCTGATTGCCTTGCCAGTAAAGTTCGGGATGAGGCTCTATGTATCCATGACTATCATTCATTTGAAGAATAGTAAGCTTCTTAACCCGTGACAACTGTTGCCTCCCTAGCCTGTTACTTTAAAATATAAGGTTTTAGCTATCTATTTATTGCAGCTTTGGTTGAAAGCTCGCTGCTTTATCTAGAAGTTCACAGACTTCTTTGTCAGTGGTTTGACTGAAATCTTCGTACCAGGCTCCAACCCCATAGAAAGGTTCAGGAGTAGCTAAACAAATTATTTCATCGACTTCCTTTCTGAAAATTTCGCATGTATCAGGTGCAGCCGTGGGCACTGCAATTACTATTTTTGCCGGATTTTTGGTTTTAAGGGCAGCTGCAGCTGCACGCATTGTTGCACCTGTAGCAAGTCCGTCATCTATCAAAATTACAGTCGAGCCTTCTATCTCAGGTTTTGGTCTATCTCCACGATAAGCGCGTTCCCTGCGTTCGAGTTCCTTGCGTTCATTCTCAGCTACCATATCAATTACCCGTTCTGGTATCTGAAATGACATGACAACATCCTCATTCAGTACACGGATATTATCTGAGGCGATCGCCCCCATTGCCAGTTCTTCATTTCCGGGTACTCCCAATTTCCGTACTATAAACACATCCATTTTTACATTCAGTTCCTTTGCGACTTCAAATGCCACTGGAACTCCACCACGCGGGAGTGCGAGTATTAACACATCTGAGCGGTTTGCATATTTCAAAAGGTCTTTTGCCAGCTTTCTTCCGGCATCCACTCTATCATTAAAAAGTGACATTTATACCCTCAACCCCTATTGAATTGGATTAATTGCTATTATAAAAGCCATACTAATTTATAGTATATCTATTCAAACCCTTAAACGTATAGAGTATAAAATTTAAGCTTGAAAATTTATAACTATGCTTTTATCAAAATAAAAACCAGGGGGAATAAAAATTTGAAAAGGTTTATTCAATTTTTCCCAGCTGTATTAACCAGATATAACAAGAAATTCTATCAGAGGCTTGAAATTTTTTACGGCAAACTATCTTTTTCTTACAGGCAATATTTTGAATAATTAATTTAAAATAATTTACGTCCATATTCTATTCAGGAGTTGGGAAGTGAGTTGTATATGACTTAAAATAAAAAAGCCTGGAGTCTATCGATCCTGTTCAGAACCGAATGCCTGCGGGAACATTCTCTGGTTGCTGTATTGGGGGATATGGTAGACAGGATATGGAACTTCCGGGCTTCTTAATCTCTTTTTTGCGATGCGTTTGCGTTTTTCTCTTCCCTTTCCGCTATCTTGTAAGTTGTTTTAGATCTAAAATTGCATTAAGTCTTAGTATAAATCGGACTCGGGGTTAAAATCGGGGTTAAAGTCACTTTGTAAGTCTAAACATTATTAAAGTCACTTTGAGGTTTTATAAGTTCGATATAAGTAAATTCAACTTTATAAGAAGCCGATTAACCCTTCTGGCTTAGGTGGAACGGGGGTAGCTAAACATAATGGGCATTAGGGAAAACGCACTAAAAATAGGTATCTATGAAATCTTAGTTTGGATAATTATAGTCACTTTGCTTTATTTAATTAGCCTTAAAAATTATCTCCTCTTCCACACAGTTGTAAAGTTGTTCAGCGTCTACATTGCTTATGTGATATTTCTCATAGTTTGGAAATCGAGAACTAGACTAGAGAATCGGTATCTTTTAATTTTGGGGGTCAGCTACTTCTTTGTCGGAAGCATTGACTTTTTGAGTACGCTTGCATTCCATGGAATGGGGATATTTCCCGGATTTGACACAAATCTTACTGCTCAACTTGAAATAGTTGCAAGGTTTCTGGAAAGCGTCTCTTTTTTGGTTGCTCCGTTATTTCTGATACACGCTGGAGAGAATCAGAAAGGAAATTTCAGAACCCTTGAAAGCGCAAGTTTTGCTTGGAAAGTCTTTTTAATATACGCAGCGGTTACTGTTACCTGCCTAGTTTCAATCTTTTTTTCCCAGAATTTCCCAGTTTCTTATATCCAGAGTTCAGGATTTACTCAGTTCAAAGTAACAAGTGGATACTTAATTTCTTTCTTATTTCTCTGCTCACTATTTCTCCTGTATGTAACCAGGTACTGGTTTGAAAAAAATGTCTTCCAATTACTTTCAGCATCAATAGTTCTAACAATCTTTGCGGAACTGTCCTTTACACACTACAATCAAATTGACGAGGCTTCAAGCGTTATAAGCCTCTTCTTTAAATTGCTGTCTTTTTACCTGATCTACATAGCAATTGTAGATATAGGCTTTGAGGAACCTTGCAGTCTGCTTTTCAGAGAGCTTAAACACCGAGAAGAAGATTTCAGGCAGAAAGCTATTTTCTTTGGAGACGAGTACAGTCATATTTGTAGAATGATAGGCAAGAGATATCTGAGTGAGCATCGAGGTATTAAGGACAAGGACAATCCAGATAGTTATAATTCCTTCATGCAAAATCTCCAGGGCATAGGATTCCAGCTCAATAAAGATTTTAAATTGATATTTTTACATGGTCCTGTTGAGGCAATGACAGGTTACTCAAAACAAGATTTTCTTTCTGGAAAAACAGAGTGGCAGGAGATAATCATACCTGAAGACCGTCCTGTTATTCTTAAAAGAAGGGAGAAATTAAAGCTAAATCTGAATTTTATTATTGAAAACGAATATCGGATACAGAAAAAAGACGGGGAGATCAAATGGGTCCGGGAAATCATCCAGAATATCTCAGGCAAATCCGGCAATCCGGGAGAGTTCCAGGGACTGGTTTATGATATCACTGAACGTAAAATGGCTGAGGAAGTTCTTGAAAAAATAGACAAAATCCGAGTAAAAGAGATCCATCACCGCATAAAGAATAACCTTCAGGTAATCTCATCCCTGCTTAGCCTGCAAGCAGAAAGATTTGATGACAAAGAGGTGCTTGAAGCTTTCAGGCAGAGCCAGAACCGTGTTGAATCCATAGCAATGATCCACGAGAAACTCCATGAGAGCGAAAGTGCAGATGCTCTTGATTTTGCAGACTATCTGCAAAAGCTAACCGCAGACCTTTTCAGTTCCTATAAGATAGGAAGCAAAAATATAAATCTTAAGCTTGATCTTGAGCAGGTCTATCTGAGCATGGATATTGCGATCCCGCTTGGAATTATTGTAAATGAGCTTGTATCAAACGCCCTTAAGCATGCTTTTCCCTCTGAAAGGGAAGGTGAAATTAAAATAAGTTTTCGCAAAAATGAAACTTTTGCCGCGAAATACGGCATTTCAGACTCAGAAAAAGGCTGTCCACCGAGTGATAAATGTCCTGATATTAAAGAATATACAGATGAAGTGGAATGTACAAACAATAAGGATTTTTATTGCACACTTACAGTAGCTGATAATGGGATAGGAATTCCAGAGGAAATTAACTTTCGAAATACCGATTCCCTTGGGCTCCAGCTTGTAAATATTCTCGTCGAACAGATGAATGGCTGTATTGAGCTTCAAAGAAACGGGGGAACAAAATACACTATCTGTCTCAGGAATGAAAACAATAACTTAAAAATCTGAGATGTCCTTCTATTTAGGAATCTTTGTTTTCGAAATTTCTGAATTTTTTATTGATCCTTCTTATGACAATCTTGTGAATATAGTATCTGTTAGTATTGCATTCCTCTGAACTTTCTTTAATGCTTAATGTTCAATGTGTCAATTTTTATAGAGTTGCTTTAGGTGGCTTATGAAACGCAACACAAAAGAATGGAAAGAAAAAAGGATAGAGTTTCTCAAAGGCAAGACCTGTGCTTGGTGTGGGATTTCTGACTCTCTACGTATTCACACTCCCAGAGCTTTTTCTCCGGCGCAGGTAAGCTCAGAGATTTACAGTGCAACATATGTTAGGTTCAAGGAGGTTTACAGACAGAAATACCAGAAGTTCGATTATATCCCAACAGACAAACACCGTCATAAAAGTCATCCGACCTGGCATAAAGTTTCAACTGTACATAAAATCGAATCTGACCATACTGACCTTGAGGAACAGTTTATTGAAGTTCTCCTTGAAGACTCAGGAAAAGGAAATTTCAAAAAGCTTTATCATGACTGACTTGAAGAAACCGGAATTAAAGAGATGATTAAAGAAGAGGTTAAAAAAGCAAAAGAAGAATACGAGTCTCTTACAAACGCAATCGTGCTCTGCAAACGATGCCATTTTGCAAGTCTCAGGGGTATGAACCTTTGTCCTGAGTGTAGGAATAACTATAAGTCCATAAACTATGAAACCTGCTTTAACTGCCTTCCTGACGAAAAAAAAACTGGTTTAAAAAAAGACAAATCCAATAGATTTTCCGGAAACTTTTGAGATTCTATATAAAATATCCGCTCTTATCCTATAATTTCGGAAATACCTTTTCAAAGCTATAATCTCTGGAAATATCTTTTCAAAGCTATAATCTCTGGAAATACCTTTTATAGAACAGTCTCAAAAAAGAGCCCAGCCACCTCCTCCACATGCTCTGCAGGTTCCATTCTCAAGAGTTCCGGTTCCGCTGCAGAGAGGGCATGCTATTGCAGGCTGAGCAACGAGCACATCACCCTGTCCCCCGCAACCTTCACAAGTTTCACCATTAGCATATCCGGTTCCACTGCAGAGAGAGCATTTTTCCGGAGCATATTCGGTGTCTATATAGATTTGAAGCATTTTATCACCATGGAGGGTTAGATACAGAAATATTTTGCTGAAATTTTATATATATTTTCAACTTTCTAAGTTAAAAGATTATTCATAAAGATGAAAAGGAAAAGGTTATAAATTAATTATCGGTTTTTCTTTTCTTCCAGCATCAGGCTTTTTAATTCATTTTTATATTACAATTTAAAAAAAGTTTTAAAGGAATAACAATAATTTAGTTCTCAAAATTAACTAAATTTCTTTCTCTCTAAATTTACCTTTTTTAATTATCAGTCTCAGCGAATCTTTTTCGGAGGAGAGTATTTTAATAGAGATTTTAGGTTATTTGCTTGTCTGATTTCTTCAAATATAAAGGAAAACTTTCTCAGAAAAATGATCTTATTTCCTTCTTCTCTCTATAATATTTATCCATAATTTTTTACTTAATAACATAAAATATTACTTTTAATGATTCCGGTAGTTTTAAATACATCAAAAAAATAATATTATTGGGAGCGAGGTTTTAGAGCTGTGCTTGGGGGCACAGACTTTGAGACGGATATCTCCTAAATTCAGGGGGTTGGAATATGGCAGATAGGGATAATCCGGATTTTTTGTCAGCAGGCACAATAAAAGGAGATAAGATCGTCAATAGGGCAGGAGAAGATCTTGGGAAGATTGAAGAGTTAATGATTGATCTCGGAAACGGTAGGATTGCATATGCTGTACTTTCTTTTGGCGGATTCTTGGGCATGGGCGATAAGTTATTTGCTATTCCCTGGCAGGCTCTTACATTGAGACCGCATGAGCACGCCTTCTTACTTGATATTCCCAAGGATGTCTTGGAAAGGGCAGAAGGTTTTGAGAAGGACAGGTGGCCTTTAACTCGAGAAGAGCTCTCCAGAACCTACACCTACTATGGATACCATCCTTACTGGCAGATAGGAGTGACGGGACAAACCGAATCGCAAAAGATGGCCCCAATGGAAACTATGGTAGAAAGAGATAATCCTGATTTTTTGTCAGCAAGCACGATAAAAGGGGATAAGGTTGTCAATAGAGCTGGAGAAGATCTTGGGAAGATTGAAGAGTTAATGATTGATCTCACAGATGGTAGGATTGCATATGCTGTACTTTCTTTTGGCGGATTCCTGGGTTTGGGCAGCAAATTATTTGCTATTCCCTGGGAGGCTCTTACACTGAGACCGCATGAGCACGCCTTCTTACTTGACGTTGCCAAAGAAACTCTTGAAAAAGCAGAAGGCTTTGATAAAGACCATTGGCCTGTAACTAACCGTGAATGGCTTGCTACTATGTATAGCTACTATGGATACCAGCCTTACTGGCAGACAAGAAGAATAGAAAAACGACCAGGCAACATTTGAATCTTAGTTAAGTAGGAAAAACACAGATACTAATTGTACTGGCAGATAAGGATACTGGAATTAACTTTATCGAAGGGAAAATTTGAAACTATGCTTGGGTGCAGGCATTTAAATTTGCATCTTCTAAATTCTGGGAGTGGGAACTATGGCAGATAGAAATAATCCAGATTTTTTGTCAGCAAGCACTTTAAAAGGAGATAAGGTCGTCAATAGGGCAGGAGAGGACCTTGGGAAAATTGAAGAATTAATGATTGACCTACGTGATGGAAGGATAGCTTTTGCCGTACTTTCTTTTGGCGGATTCTTGGGCATGGGCGATAAGTTATTTGCTATTCCCTGGCAGGCTCTTACATTGAGGCTGCACGAGCATGCCTTCTTACTTGATATTCCCAAAGAAACTCTTGAAAAGGCAGAAGGTTTTGATAAAGACAAATGGCCTACAACCACCCGTGAGTGGCTCTCCACTATCTATAGCTACTATGGATACCAGCCTTACTGGCAGGCAGGGGCGGCAGGAGTAGCTGGAGAAACTGAATCACAAAGGATGGCAAGGATGGGAAGCACGTCTGCATATAGGGATAATCCTGATTTTCTGTCCGCTGACACGCTAAAAGGGGATAAGGTTGTCAATACGGCTGGACAAGACCTTGGGAAGATTGAAGAGTTTATGATTGATCTCGAAAACGGTAGGGTAGGATATGTTGTAGTCTCACATGGTGGACTCCTGGGTATAGGCAGCAAGTTCTTTGCAGTTCCCTGGCAAGCTCTTACACTTAGATTACATGAGCATGCTTTTGCTCTTAACGTTTCTAAAGAGACTTTCGACAAAGCAGAAGGCTTTGATAAGGACAACTGGCCTTTAACTCGAGAAAAACTATCCAGAACCTACTCTTACTATGGATACCAGCCTTACTGGCAGGCAGGAGTGGCAGCATCCGTAGCAGGGGCTGCAGCAGCAATGCCGGTTGAGACCGAATCGGAAAGGATGGCTAGGATGGAAAAAGAGAGATCGACGCCGGTAGGACCGGAAGAAGAGAGAGGGGCGCAGCAAGAGAGAGAAAGACTCGAAGAGTTAAGGAAAACCCAGGAAGAGAAAATCTCACAGCTAGAAAAACAGCGGGCAGAGACCGCGAAGCAGGCAGAGACTGAAAGAGAAAGGTTGACACGGCTGGAAAGAGAGCGGATTGAGGCGGAGAGACAGGCACAGACCGAGAAGCAGAGGCTGGCACAACTGGAAAAAGAGTTGCAGGAAGCAAAAAGACAGGAAGAAAAAGATAAAGTATCCCGGCTCGAAGAAGAGTTGAGGTCAGTACAGGCACAGGAAGGAACCCTTCGAGATAGACTGTCTCAACTGGAAAGGGAGTGTGTAGAAGCTCAGAGACAGGCTGAAACCGAGAGACAGAGACTGGCAGAGCTGGAAAGAGAACGTACTGAGGTTGAAAGGCAGGCTGAGGTTGAAAGAGAAAGACTGGCACAGCTGGAAAGAGAGCGGACGGAAGTCGAATCTGTGGTTCAGGCGAGAGGCGCAGAAGGTAGAGTGACACCTGACTTCTTGTCGGCAAGTACGATAAAAACGGATAGGGTTATCAATGCGGCTGGGGAGGATCTTGGAAGGATTGAGGAATTAATGATTGACATCGAAAGCGGTAGAGTGGCATACGCAGTCATGTCTTTTGGTGGATTCCTGGGTATGGCTGATAAACTGTTTGCTATTCCCTGGGAGGCTCTTACACTGAGACCGCATGAGCACGCTTTTGTCCTTGATATTCCAAGGGATGTCCTTGAAAGGGCAGAAGGCTTTGATAAGAGCAAATGGCCTTTAACCCGCGAGGAGCTTTCCAGAACTTACACCTATTACGGATACCAGCCTTACTGGCAGAGAGGAATGGCGACAGGAGTATCCAGAGAGGCCGAACCACAGAGGACTACCCACACTGAAAGAACAGGTTCCCTGGAAACAGCAGAGGAAGTAATGGCGCGGCAGGAAAAAGAGAGGATAGAACAACTGGAAAAAACCGAAACTGATGAAGATAGACGGCAGCGGCTTGAAAGAGAAAAAGTAATCGCAGAAAGACGGGAACGCAAGTATCACTGAAGAGCAAGTATCACTGAAGACATAGAAGGAGGCATGTTAAACGTTTTCCTGGATTTAATTGGATATGGCAAAAGTGTAAGCTAGGGTTAGATCGGTTTATAGCGGCTCATTTTTTCGGCTTATAACCTGATTTACTTGCAACCCGATTTATACTTTTCCAGATTTGATTTCATCTTTTCCAGTTAAATCACTTTTTCTGTCAAGATTTTTGCAAGCAACGATTTTTTAATTTCTACCGCGTTGTTTGGGCACAGTTCACGACAGCAGTAACATAAAATGCACTTCTCTTCATTGATCCTGAAACTACCGTCTTCGAGCCTTTCAACAGCATGGGGAGAGCAATTTAAATGGCAAGCTCCACAATGAGTGCATTTTCTCCTGTTTATCCTGGGATATATCTTATAGTATTTGCCTAGGTGGTGGGTAAGAAAAGAAGGGGCAGTACTGACTCCTCCGTTCGACGGTTTAAATTTTATTTTTACTTCTTTTATTGGAGTTCCAATCACAACAGGACATTTGTTTCCAAATCCTTTTTTCATGGATCCTGCGGTCGTGGGAATTTTGAGGGGATCAAAGCCAATCATTTCCGCAGCAACAATATCCAGAGAAACACAATCCTGGCTTGCCAAAATTACCCCGGAGCTTACGGACTTTCCATGGGATGGCCCATTTCCTTCCATACCAATTACTCCGTCCATGACGGCAAAATCGGGTCTGACTACTGAGTACACATCAGCGACAGCTTCGCCAAAAAGGTCCCTTTTTCCAAGAAGATGTGCTTCTTTTCGGCACTTTAGAGGAAGAACTCCGAAGAAATTCTTTACTGCACCTGTGTAATAGGTAAGTTCATGAGTTTTTAATTTTGGAAGGGAGATCACTACATCGGCTTCAAGAACAGGATTTGCAACATATAATTTATCGAACTGCAGAGGATCAGGAACATCCACCAGAGTAAAGCCTGCTGTTTCAAAATTTACTACCTCTGCTCCGGCCTTTCGGGCAGCTTCTTCTATGCCTGAAACTTTAAGGGCTTTTGAGGTGGCTCCTGGTCTTGAGATTCCAGCTCCGTCTCCAACTAAAGGCTTTCCTCCAGCCTGAAGCACGAACTCGCACATTGATGCTACAACTAAGGGGTGAGTAGTTACCGCACTTTCTGGAGGACTGGCTGCAAGGATATTTGGTTTCAGAAGTACGCCGTCACCTGGGTGAATTATATTTTCCAAGCCTCCGAGAAGTTCCAGAGCTTCCGCTATCGCTCTTTTTGTGTTAGAATAATCAGGGCAGCGGACTATGGATACTTTATTCATGGCTTAGAAATAAACGAGTTTATTATTGAATTCTTTTCCTTTTTGAATTAATTTACTTTCTTTTTGAGTTCTTATTTTAATTTTTTTATAAGCTTTATTTTATCTTTATTTTACTCTTTTAGCTCTGACCTTAATTTTCTTATCGGCTTTATCTTATTTTTTTCATCGGTTTTTGATTCCTATTCTGGAATCTATCTCTTCAGCTATGCTTTCAAGCTCATCGAAAATTCTTTCCGAGTCCTTTCGCATTTCTTTTACTGCAGCTTTCAGGCTACCTCCTCGCAAATATATCAGACGTTTTTTCCTGTAAAGGAGGCCAGAATTATTAAGATTCCTGAGATGATGGTTTACTCTTGATGTTTTTATGTCAAGATCCTCGGCAAGGACTTCTGAGGAAGTTATCTCATCATTTGAGATTTTGTCAAGCAGGCTAAAAACTATCCTGGTAGCGGTATTTTCTGTATCCCTGCCTGAAGAAAAGCCAAAACTATCGCATAACCATAAAAGGTCCTCTTCCAGACTTTTAATTTGAGGTTTTTCAAGGTGTCTGAGGATTATCTGCTGAACCATCAGTGTATATTTTAGAATATCTAGTATATATAATTTTTTTGCATTTTATCGACATCATTTCGATCTCTTGGATATTGTGTTTATTTACTCGGTAATTTTTAAATATGAGTTCCACATTATATGCAAATAGTCGGGCGCACAATCGCCCAATATTTGTCCAATACCATACTTACTCATAGCTACCAGTTAATGTTCAGCTAATATGGGGCTACTTACACATAAGGAGGAACAACACAGTGATTATCAGACCTATTGGCGAACGAGTCTTGCTCAAACACCAGAAGAAAGAAGAAGTAACAAAAGGCGGGATCTATATCCCTGAGTCTGCACGGCAAGAGAAAAAAGAAGGTATTGTTATTGCTGTAGGGACTTTTGAAGACGGAAAAGAACTCCCCCTGAAGAAAGGCGACCATGTGATCTACGGGGGATACCAATCAGATGAAATTGAAGTTGACGGTGAAGAGTATATTTTTGTTGACTTTAAGGACATCTTGGCAACAGTCATTGAAGAATGATGTTGAATGAGGCCTATTCTGAAGAATATAGTGTAAAGGTGTATTCGATCTTTTGATGAAACTTAAAGGTATATTCAGATTTATTCAGGAAAAAATTTGATTTTAATCCAGGTGAATATGGATGGCTTCAAAGCAGATAATGTTTGATGAAAGTGCTAGAAAGGCATTATTGAACGGGGTGGACAAAGTCGCAAATACCGTCAAGATTACTCTCGGGCCGAAAGGACGTTATGTTGTGCTGGACAAAAGCACAAAACCTGTGGTCACAAATGACGGGGTAACCATTGCAAAGGAAATCGAACTCCGCGACAAATTCGAAAATATGGGGGCTAAACTTGTCAAAGAAGTTGCTTCCAAAACCCAGGATAATACTGGAGATGGGACAACTACTGCAATTCTCCTTGCTCAGAGCATGATCCGGGAAGGCTTAAAAAATATCAGTGCTGGAGCAAATCCAATAGAGGTCAAGAAAGGTATTGAGCTTGCAACAGAAGAGGTCGTAGGCTATCTCAAGAGCAAGAGCGTTGAAGTAAAAAGCAAGGAAAAAATCATACAGGTGGCTACGATCTCTGCAAATAATGATGAAGAGATAGGCAATTTGATCGCCGATGCCATGGAAAGGGTGGGCTACAACGGGGTAATTACGGTTGAGGACTCCAAAACAATGGAAACCAGCCTTGATGTTGTAGAAGGCATGCAGTTCGACAGAGGTTTTGTTTCCCCTTATATGGCTACCGATACCGAGAAGATGATCTGCGAATTTGATGATCCTTATGTCTTGATTACAGACAAGAAAATCAACAGCATGAAACAGATCGTCCCTGTTCTTGAAAAAGTTGCCTCTGAAGGTCGCTCTCTCCTTATCATTGCGGACGATGTTGATGGGGATGCTCAGGCCGCTCTTATCCTGAATATTATTCGCGGAGCGCTGAGGGTCTGCGCTGTCAAGGCTCCTGGATTCGGAAACGAGAGAAAGGAGATGCTTGAGGATATTGCTGTGCTGACCGGTGGGCAGGTAATCAGTGAAGATAAAGGCATGAAGCTTGAGGAATTCGATGATTACATGCTCGGAAGTGCTCGGAAAATCACAGTTGACAACAATAAAACCATTATTGTGGAAGGCAGGGGCGACAAAGTAGAGATTGATGAAAGAGTCAGGCTTATCGAAGCCCAGGTAAACATTGCAGACATGGATTACAGGAAGACCGAACTCAAAAAACGCCAGGCAAAGTTAGGAGGCGGGGTCGCAGTAATCAAGGTGGGAGCTGCAACCGAAACCGAATTAAAAGAGAAGAAGATGAGGATTGACGATGCTCTCAATGCCACAAAAGCTGCAGTTGAAGAAGGAGTGGTTACCGGGGGCGGAATAAGTCTTTTCCGTGCAGTTGAAACTCTGGGTTCCCTGAAGCTCGAAGGCGACAGGGAAGTAGGTGTAAGGATAGTCCAGAGAGCTATCGAGGAACCTGTACGTCAGATCGCTGAAAACTCAGGTCGCGAAGGCGCTGAAGTCGTTGCAGCTATAAGGGCGGAATCCAGCGTGCTTTTCGGGTATAACGCAAAGAAAGACGCTTTTGAAGACCTTTTCGAAGCAGGGGTCATTGATCCTACGAAAGTAGTCAGAAGCGGTCTCCAGAACGCTGCTTCAATTGCAGGAATGCTACTTACAACCGAAGCCCTGGTTACTGACTTTGATGAAGAAAAGGATGAAAGGACAGCTGCAATCATTATTTGATTTCACTTCTTTCCATTCCTTTATTTTTCATTTTTCTAATTTTTCCATTCCTTCCTTTTTATTTTCACCTTTTTTATTTTCACCTTTTTTATTTTCACCTTTTTTATTTCTCCCCTTTCTTACTTTGATCCTTCAGTTTCTACTTTTTTCTCAGCTTCTACTTCTTTTTTCTGAATTTCCCTAGCTTATCTCCCTTTTTCCAGAAAATCGGGGCTTATATTATATTAGTTGATTTATATATTAGATTTGTATATTATTACAATGGGTAAATAAGGAGCATAACCAAGATTCATTGACGTTTTTTGTCCTAATCAAGATTGCAAATTTTATGGTATTTCTGAAAAAGGAAATATCATAGGTAATAGCACCTATCAATCAAGAATAAGAGAGCTCGAAAATATATCTGCCGCGAACGCGGCAGAGTATTCAATGATTGTACGAACACTTTCTTTGATAATGTTCGGAAAGATGAATCAGTTATCAAATTAGCCTTAAAGAGGGTTATCTTAAATACGCTGCAGCGAAGGTAGATTACCCATCAAAATATTTAATATGCTAATAATTTATATGTAAAAATATTTTAGTAGGTTTATTTCTCTCCATTCGATTTCATTCACCTCGATTCATCTCTTATTTATATTTTTCACGCCTATATTTCTCCCGGATTTTTTCGATCATTTCTTCGTTAGCTTCAATAACAAAAGCTCCTACGTATCCACATTCCTTGCAGTGATAAACAGCACCTGCATACCCGCCAACTTCATAATATAAATCCGCGTTTCCGCAGACAGGGCAAACCTCAATGAGTTTTTCCCGATCCAGAGCAATTCCTCCCGCAAAATGGCTTGCAATATCGAATTGTTAAATATATATAAGAAGGATGATTTTAATAAAGATATAGCATCCACTAGACAGTATCCAAGGATGATAATCGGGACCAAGGAATCTTGAAAGAATATTGACCGACCTGAGGAATAATGAGAATCCAGAATTCCATATAAATTCCCAATTTTACACAGAATGATTAAAGGCTTACAGTGAGTAAAAATGACTAAAATGTTGACCCCTGCAATGCGCCAGTATTACGAAGTCAAGCAGGCACATCCTGACGCCCTTATTTTCTTCCGCATGGGAGATTTCTACGAATCTTTCGGAGATGATGCTAAAACCATAGCAAGAGAACTCGAGATTACGCTTACAGCCCGAGGGAAGGACAAATCAGGAGAGAGAATGCCGCTTGCAGGAATACCTTACCATGCAATTGACACGTATCTGCCAAGGCTCATAAATAAAGGGTATAAAGTGGCAATTTGCGAACAACTCGAAGACCCAAAACAGGCAAAAGGAGTTGTAAAGCGAGGGGTTGTCAGGGTTGTCACGCCTGGAACGGCAATCGATTCTTCCATGTTTTCGGATGCCTCAAATAACTACCTTATGGCAGTTGCAGGGCGGGAGTTTGGAAAGTCTGGAAAGAACACGGAAAAGGAAATAAAAATCGGAGTTTCCTTTCTGGATATTTCTACAGGAGAATTTCTTACAACGCAGTTTCGAGACTCGGAAAATTTTGAAAAACTTCTCAGCGAGCTTGCCCGCATGCGCCCTTCAGAATGCATACTACCTCCAACCCTGTATGGAAACTCAGCCCTTGCAAACCAGCTAAGAACCCAGACAATTGTTCAGGAGTTTGCTCCAGAGGTTTCAGGAACCAAGGAAGCCAGAGAAAGGCTGAAAGCTCATTTCAGGGTTGCAACTCTTGAAGGCATGGGCTGTGAGAACCTGGATCTTGCCGTATATTCAGCCTGGGCTGCCCTGGAATACGCACAGACAACACAGATGCGGGAGCTTACCCATATCAATACCCTGAGGACCTACTCGGATTCTGAATTCATGATCCTTGATTCCATAACTCTGCGGAATCTCGAGATCATAAAAAACGTGCGGGATGAAGGGGATGAGAATTCCCTTTACCGTATCCTGAACTACACAAAAACGCCAATGGGGAGCCGTATCCTGAAAAAGTGGCTTTTAAAACCTCTGCTTTCCGTAGAAAAAATCAACCTTCGGCTCGATGCTGTGGAAGAGCTGGCAGCAGAGCCTTTACTCCGTTATGACCTCAGGAACTGGCTTTCAGAAGTCAGGGATATAGAACGCCTTGTAGGCAGGATAGTGTACGGAAATTCAAATGCAAGAGACCTTGTAGCCCTGAAAAAATCCCTAGAAGTCTTGTCTCCTATCCGAGATTCCCTAATGGAAGAGGCTGAATCCGAACTATTAAAAGAAATTGCAGTAGGGCTTGCATCATTTTCTGACCTCGAAAATTTGGCTGAAACCATAGACAGAGCAATAGTTGACGAGCCACCTATCTCGGTCCGGGAAGGAGGCATGATAAAGTCTGGATATAATGCAGAGCTTGATGAACTGCGGAGCATCGCCAGCAACAGTAAGAAATGGATTGCAGCTTTTCAGCAGAAAGAAAGAGAGAGAAGCGGAATAAAGTCCCTGAAAGTGGGATATAATAAGGTTTTTGGGTATTATATAGAAGTAACAAACGCCAACAGCGACCAGGTACCTGATGATTATATTAGAAAACAGACCATGGCAAATGCCGAGCGGTTTTATACCCCTGAACTCAAGGAAAAAGAGAGCCTTATCCTGACAGCTAATGACAAGGCTATAGCTCTTGAATATGAAATCTTTACAGAAATTGTGCAGATGCTTTCGGGTCATTCAAGAGAACTCCAGGAAACCGCCGAAAGAACAGGCTCACTTGATGTCCTTGCAGCTCTAGCTGAAGTTGCAGAAAATAATAATTATACTAGGCCCCAGCTTACGGATGACTGCAAGATCCTTATACGGGACGGAAGACATCCTGTAGTTGAAAACACCGTACCTGATGGCTTTGTGCCCAATGATACCGAAATGGACTGCAAGGAAAACCAGTTTTTGCTGGTAACAGGTCCGAACATGGCAGGAAAGTCCACTTATATGCGTCAGACTGCCCTTATAGCGATTATGGCTCAGGCAGGCTCTTTTGTCCCTGCATCCTATGCCTCAATAGGGATTATTGACCAGGTCTTTACAAGAATAGGGGCTTTTGACGACCTTGCAAGTGGGCAGAGTACTTTTATGGTAGAAATGGTTGAGCTTGCAAACATTTTGAACAATGCAAGCCCTAGAAGCCTTGTACTTCTTGATGAAATAGGTAGGGGAACAAGTACCTATGATGGGTACAGCATTGCAAAAGCTGTTGTGGAATTCCTGCATGATAAGGGAAGAATAGGAATAAGGGCACTATTTGCAACTCATTATCATCAGCTTACAGTCCTTGAAGAGAGATTAAAAAGAGTTAAAAATTATCACATTGCAGTAAAAGAAGAAGGTCATGAGCTAGTCTTCCTGCGAAAAATCGTACCAGGCGCAACAGACAGGAGTTACGGAATCCAGGTTGCAAGACTTGCAGGCGTCCCGGAAAAGGTAATCGAAAGGGCAAATGAGATTCTTAAGGAACTCGAAAGAGAAAACGTGCTCGAAGAGGCTGAAGATGGCAAGAACGGGAAAAAGAAAAAAAGCAAAGCCACGGCACGTTATACCCAGATGATGCTTTTTGACCCTGAAAACAGCGGCGGAAATTCGAGAGAGGCAAACAGAACCAGTCCTGTAGAGACCTCTCTTAGAAAATTGAATGTGGAAGAAATGACACCAATAGAAGCCCTTAATAAGCTACATGAGCTAAAAAGGCTGCTCGATTGAAGGTCGCTAAAAGTTGTCCAATGAAATTTTTCTCGTCTTGACGGAGTAAAGGAATGATGGAAGAACATAGTGAAGGGAAAGAAAATCCAGAAGGAAAAGAAAAAACTCATGGAAGTAAAATCCAGATTCTTGATAAGGATACAATAAACAAAATCGCAGCAGGAGAGGTAATAGAGCGTCCTGCGTCCGTGGTAAAGGAGCTAATAGACAATTCAATCGATGCCGGAGCTACGGATATCCGCATTGAAGTTGAAAAAGGCGGAAAACACTCCATTCTTATCCGGGATAACGGCTGCGGAATGAGCAGAGAGGATGCTCTGCTTGCATATAAAAAGCATGCAACGAGCAAGCTCAGGCAGATTGAAGACCTCAATACTATTTCTACCATGGGGTTCAGGGGAGAAGCGCTTTCGTCTATCACGGCAGTTGCAAAGGTGGAGATTCTTACCCGTCGCCCTGAGGAAATTACAGGTACCAGGATAGTGATTCATGGGGGAAAAGTTCTTGAAACTTCAGATGCAGGCACAGCTCCGGGTACATCTGTGCACGTAAAAGACCTTTTTTATAATATTCCGGCAAGGCAGAAGTACCTCAAAAGCGACCGTACCGAGCTTGCCCATATTACCGATACAGTAATGCAACTTGCCCTGGCAAATCCGGAAATTTCCTTTACTCTGTTAAGTGAAGGAAAAACAATCCTCAGAAATGCGGGATCAAACGAGTCTTTCAAAAGTATTGTAAATCTTCTGGGGCCGGATACGGCTCGTTCAATGCTTCCCTTGAAACATAGGACTGATGACTTTGAAATCCGGGGATACATCTCAAAGCCTGAAACCACGCGAAGAGAGAGCGACCAAATTTTCCTTTTCGTAAACACGCGTCCAGTAGTCTCAAGAGCCATTAATAAAGCTATTCGTGAAGGATATTATACTAAAATTCCAAAAGGACGCTATCCTGTGGCAGTACTTTCCATTGTTGTTGATTTCAGGGAAGTGGACGTGAATGTACATCCCCGCAAAGCCGAGGTGCGTTTTAGCCGGGAAAAGGAGCTTGGGGATGCGGTCACATATGCTATTGAGAAAGTACTCTCCGAAAATGACCTCGTCCCTGAGATCCGGGAAAAAAGGGACAATACTTTTCAGAAAACCTTCGAGGTTTCAGACTCTTCAGGTAGACTGCAGGAATCAGAATCTGCGGAAACTTTTGGAAGAAAGCTGACTGGAAAGAAGAAGACTGGAAAGGAAAATGAAGTTTTTGAGAAATTCGGCATTCCTGAAAGCTATAGGGTTGTGAGAGAAAAGGCCGAAGCCTATACTTATCCGATAAAAGATACCGAAAGGAGGCTAAAAAAATCCGAGCGCCTTCTGGACTTTACCGCCGAGAGAGGCGGGCAGGAAGTCTCAGGCGATAAAAAACTGGATAGTAGAAACGAGCAGGGAAAAGAGAAAAAAGGGAAGGAAAAAGGAGAAAACGGAAAGAGAAAAACAGGTCTTCAAGGAAATGAAAGTGAAAAAACAGTTTTGAGAGAGAGGGAGAAGGAGAGAATAAGTGATAAAAAAAGGCAAAACCCTGAACAAAGACCAAATACTGATCCTCTTGAAGACCTGCGGGTTATAGGACAGGTCTCTAAGTTATATATCCTTGCCGAAAAGGGAGAAGACCTTGTGCTTATCGACCAGCATGCTGCGCACGAGAGGATTCTTTACGAGCAGGTTTTGAGAACTAAGAAGTTCAGGGTTCAGGAACTTATCACTCCTGTAACCATAGACCTTATCCCTAAAGAGAAAGTGCTTATGGAAGAATACATCCCTTATCTGGAAGACTGTGGCTTCGGGATTTCGGAGTTTGGGGAAAATACATATGTTGTCACTTTCGTGCCTGAGGTCTTTGGCCGGCTTGAAGATCCTGATATTATCCATGATATAGTTTCTGACCTTTTAGCTTCAGGAAAAATTAAAAAAGACACAGGTATTTCGGAAGAGGTCTGCAAAACCCTTGCATGCAGAGCCGCGATCAAAGGGGGAGCAGCCTGCAGTCCCAGGCAAATGGAAGAGCTAATAGAGCAGCTTAAAACGGCTGAAAATCCTTACTCCTGCCCTCACGGGAGGCCTACTGTAATCACATTTACGAAAGGAGAACTGGACCGTATGTTTGCAAGGATCCAATGAGAAAGGATTGCAGCCTGGAAAAATTAGTCCAGTCCCCAATATTAAAAAATTTAGCGTCTCCCGTCTTTTCAAAATTAGAGATAAGAGCTACCTTTCCCTTCTGATTACTTCAGATAGAATAGACACATACTCCAAAAAGGAACTTATTTCAGCCCGGTCAGAAATAGGATATTTAGATTGAAAATATAGGGATTAATGGAGGTATGTAGAGATTAATGGAGATATATAATGATTAATATAGGTATGTAGTGATTAATGGGGATATATAAAGATTAATGGAGATATGTAATGATTAATGGAAGTATACAATGATTGATGGAGGTATGTAGTAATTAATGGAGGTATGTAGGCGACTTTTCCGTAGTCAATTGATATATTTCTGTAATGAAAAAGGTCCTTTGTTTCCTATATATTTATATATCACTTAAGATGTAGTAGTGAATGCCAGACAAGTACTGGCATCTGGAAAAGGCATCATTCCATAAAGCTATTTTTCACACACCAACCCCCCAAAAACCCTAAAAAAAGGAACGATACCCCAATCGTTCACAATCCAGGATAAAACCCCATTTCCGAAAGACAAAACCCCATTCCTGGAATGATGCCCTTATTTCTACATCTTTCTCTGTTCTTCTATGATTTTATAGTTTTTTTAATTGAGTCTGTTTTTATTTAAACTAATTAGTCTGGATTTCCGATAAGCTTTAATGGTTTTACTTTCCAGTAAACTTCAATTTAATATATGGGAGAGTCGAAAAACTGGGCAGGACTTATCCAAGATATTAATTGGGCTCATTCTGATTTTCACGTCAATACATTTATAATAAAAAACCTCCGAATATTCTTCCATGATAGATCCTGTTAACAATTTCAAGATTCCTGAAGAATGGATTATCCGGACCGGACTGCCCAGAAAAGAACTAGAAACAAAAGTAGCATCCGGAATGAGTGTGGTTCTGAGTGATGGATCTATCCTCAAACGAGGATACACTACGGGAACCACAGCAAGCGCTGCTGCAAAAGCCGCAGTTCTCTCTCTCAAGAAAACGGTTGGCAGCGTGTCCGTCCCAACTCCTGTGGGACTTAGAGCTCAGCTTGAGGTAAGTAAAGCCTCGAAGGGGTATGCAGTTGTGAAAAAGATTCAGAACGACCATGAGTCCGATATTACCAGGGGGCTTGAATTTGTGGGCGAAGCCCGGGAAGCTGAGGGGATCCGAATTCTTGGAGGAAAAGGCATAGGAATTGTTACAAGGGATGGGCTCCAGATTTCAAAAGGTCAGCCGGCTATTAACCCGAAACCAATGGAACAGATAAAAGCTGCAGTGCAGGAGGCCGTAGAAGAACTGGGCCTGAGAGGAGCCGAGGTTACAATCTCAATTCCAGACGGGGAAAGGATCGGAAAAGAGACCCTGAACAGCAGGATAGGTGTGGAAGGCGGGATTTCCGTACTCGGGAGCACGGGTTTTGTTGAGCCCTGGAACGACCATTTGGGAGAAATGAAAGGAGACCTGATCCGCTGCACGGACAAAGTGGTCCTGACTACAGGCCGGATAGGAATGCGTTACTCTCACATGCTTTTCCCTGATTACACAGTCGTTATGGTAGGAAGCAGGATCTCGGAAGGACTTGACAGTGCTTCAGGTGATGTAATTATCTGCGGGCTTCCTGGTCTTGTTCTTAAATGGGGAAATCCTGATATGCTTAAAGGCAGCGGATATGCAACCGTTGTCGAGATGCTTGAAAAAGCGCCTGAACATGCGCGCCTGAAAGAAGCCTTCGAGATGGCACTTGAGAAAGGAAAAGGCGCAAGAATTGTGGTAATCGATAGGGACGGCTCGGTTCTGATGGACAGCAAAAATGAGAGCTAAACTAGAATTACTGAAAATCTAATTGATAAACTTAAATATAGATAGGCAAAGGGGAAGAAAATAATGATTGTGGTAGGAGTCGGAGTTGGGCCCGGGATGCTCACGGAAGAAGGAATAGAAGCCATAAGAAAAGCTTCTGTGGTTTATGGGGCAAAAAGAGCCCTTGAAATTGCTGAGAAGTACATTAGCTGTGAAGCAAAACCGATTAAGGACTATAAATCTCTCCACCTTCTGCCAGCAGATGCTGTTGTCCTATCCACAGGTGACCCTATGTTTTCAGGGCTCGGAAAATTCGCAGGAGAGAAGGATAGAGTTATTCCTGGGATTTCTTCGATGCAGGTTGCATGTGCACGTACTAGAGTGAACCTGACCAATCTCTGCGCAATCACAGCCCATGGCAGGGACTCTGAACCTGCAAAAGCCGAACTCATCAGGGAATTAAAGAACGGAAGAAATATATTCCTGCTGCCGGAAGAAACCTTTGGCTCGCCTGAGGTCGCGGAAATCCTCAGAGAGCTGGGCATGGAGGCCGATCTCTATACCTGCGAGAACCTCGGCTATCCCGAAGAAAGGATTGCAAAAGGCACGCCTGAGAATCCGCCTGTTCCGAAGACGATTCTTTACGGGTTGCTTGTCGTACAGAAAAGGTAATTATTAAAAGATTATTAAATTAATCAATTCTGTCTAGTAGAAAGGCCAAATCGAATGAAAATGTGATAATTAGCTTGATTTAGCCTGTAATAAAAAACATGACCGTATAAAAGATTAAATCCCCGAAAATAACTGCGATTATAAATCCCGCTGTAATTGAAAGCATGAATGGCAGGCCTGGAGTAACCCAGATATCCTTGCCAATCAACCCTTTTTTCATATATTCTTCAAGTTCTGGTCTCTGATCTGCATCGAAGTTAAGACCTGTGCGGGCAAACCCTCTTTTGAGGCTTCCGCTTTCATCAAGCTCAAACTTCTCAAGCAAGCCAAGGTGCTTTTTATATTTCAGAGAAGAAATCTCAGTTCTGTAACCTATAAACATATAAAGCGGATTTTTGATCATTTCAGGTGAGAAATGCAGGAGATTATAGCAGAACATCCCGAGCGGGACAAGCGTTGTCAGCAGGAGAGCATTCCCGAACACCGTGAAAGTAAAAAGCCCAACCGGTGGAAGCCCGAGCAGGGGATATATTTCTCCTGAAATCTTAAAAACTGGATAGGAGGGAAAAAGGATGGAAAGCACGATTAACCCTTTCGCATCCCCTCCCCCGAAAGCTCCAAACTGGAAAAGGATATAAACTACCGTAAAAACAAAAATCCCTGAAATAGCAAGAGACACGAGATAGGAAGTCCCCCCAATAAAAATTTCGTAGATTATAAACACAGACCCCGCCGCGAGCATGTATTTCCAGACCCGATTTGAAACCCTGCGGGATTTCAGGTCGGAATAACATGAGTACAGCAAAAAGGGCATGCTGATGAATATTTTGAGAATTTCTATCATTTCAATCCTGCGCAGAAATTAGTACTGGAGTTATTCACATTTATAACTTATCTACTTTATTGATTATGTGGATAATTTCCGGTAAACCAGCTAATAAACCTCAATCAAAAAACGAAACCACAATGTGTAAAAACTACAAATTAGATTAAAAGTCGATGGAAAAAACATAAAAAATTATATAACGCTTCCGGAAAACCCTTTTCATTAATTAACAGGCGATAAGCTTATACACAAGAAGTTCTATTTTATGGTTGCTTAACCCTTGTTAGTTTTCAATTTCAATTCATGGGCTCGTGGTCTAGACGGTTATGACGTCGCCTTCACACGGCGGAGGTCCTGAGTTCGAATCTCAGCGGGCCCACTCTTCTTTATCATCTTTATTTTCTATTTAAAGGTGTTATAGCCTTCCTTTTCTAGTGCTTTATTTCTTACTTCAAAGTCAGATTTTTCTGGTTTTGTAACTTTAATTCCCTATTCAAATTTCATAAAAATTCTTTTTAAGTATCGTGGCCAAATGATTTCATTGAAAAATCACATTAAATGATAGCTTCCAGTTGATCTCGCTCAATAGTTTTGTTTCATAGCTCCGTTTATACGCTTTTTCTAACAAGTCTCTGATAATAGTTTTCCATTTTAGCAATGAATACGCGTATAGATTCAAATGAAACATTTAATTTCACAACAGATATACTAACTTTTACAAATAATCAAATTGTCTTAAAACTTTGTTTACTGAGATTAATACAGGTTGACTTGGAAATGACGAAACATGATGTAATTGTTGTCGGGGCAGGTGTAAGTGGACTTCTTGCAGCACTGACACTTTCAAAACATGGGAAAAAGGTCCTTGTTCTTGAGAAAAGGCAACATATTGGAGGAAATTGCAATAGCTACATGATAGACGGCTATCAAGTAGACACCGGAGTGCACGCGATTACTCATCTGGCGGAAGGACCTCTCAAGATGTTGATGGACAATTATTTTGATTATCTGCCTGTATTTGAAGACTACGGGTATTACTATATTCGAACTGAAAACACTTTTGTCAAAGTTCCTTCTAACCTCAAAGATTTCGTTACTTTTGACGCGCTTCCTAGAATGGATAGGGTTTTGCTTTCCCAGACCCTTACAAAAGCTTTTACTCTTTCCTCATTCGGAATAGATCTTTCGAATCGATCGGTATATGATTTTATGCCAAAAAGTCTTTCTGAAGATACATACGATTTTGTGGACGCGATTTGCAGGTCCCTTTCTGGAAAACCTATGAAAGAAACTTCCGCTCAACGTGTCCTGTATGGCAGTAGTTTTGTTAGGGACAGTGTTACTCAGGAGCAGTTTGATACCATGAGAGGAAAGCTTGAGCCGAAAAAACGTCAGTCTGCAGAATCTATTCTTGCCTCAATACTTCCTTATCATCTCCATGCTTCACTTCAGGCCAGAATGACAAAAATCACACAGCCTTTTACATCTCTTGAAAGACTTGCTACAAATGAGGTAAATGATTCTCAGGGTTATCCCAGAAAAGGATTAAAGGCTCTTCTTAATGCTATTCTTTACTCACTTCCGGAAACTGTCGAGATCAAAAAAGAATGTGAAGTAAGATCTATTTTAGTAAAGGACGGGAAGATATTAGGTGTAGAAGCCGATGAGATCTATAGCTCAGATATTGTTATCTACACAGGATTTGCAACAGAACTCCCTAATCTTATAAAGGATCTTCCTCCAGAGTATGTAGCAGACCTAAAAGGTATTGTCCATAATAAAAGCTTGACTATCTGGCTTGGAATGGAAAAAAAGATTCCTGAATTTAATTACACAGGCTCAGAGATTTGGTTTAAGGATCTTGCTTACTGGGCATCTCCTATAAGTAACTACGATCAATCACTTGCTCCCAAAGACAAACAGCTTATAGGCTTTACTTTCATTATCAACGAGAATAATAGTGAAAAGCATGAACTTAAAAAAGCCTATGATACCATTTTCCACGCCATTCCAAACGCTGAGAAACATGTCGATATGCAGCATGAGCAGATAACAATTCCCGAAAAGGCTACAGTCTCACTAGATGGAAAGTTTGCGGATATCAGAACTCCAATTCAGAATTTCTATTTAGCTGGTACAGACACAGACAAACGCAGCATGGGGATCACACGGGCCTCATATTCAGTCATCGAGCTATTGAAAATTTTTAATGAGGATGGGCATCTTCATTAAAAGAGGGTTCATTTCTTTTAATATCCGAAGGTACCAGCTACAAACTAAATATAAACAAATAGAAACTAAACTAGGAATTACGTAGTTGAACCGAAGAACCAGCAGCATCAGATCGCTAACTGTCTAAAACTTGATTTGAATCTTCTTTCTTTAGGCTCTATAGAAATCCTCTAAATTCTGTTACTATCCAAAAATTTATAAAAATAAAATTGTAAAAATGCTCCTTATTTTTTGTCCCCACGAAAAAGAGGAGCGTCTCATATTGCCATCAAATAAGTATATTAAATTTCTTGATCTCAGTCTTAAAACGATTCAGTCTAGAAGACTGAACTTTTACTCCTGTAAATATTCTAAACGTGTTTATACTCAACATCAGCTTATTGTCCTTGTTTTACTGAAGGAGTATGTAAGTGTACAGGCTATCGGGATTTTGTAGAACTTGTTGACCTTATGAGTAGTATAAAAGAAAAACTTGACCTTGATAGGGTTCCTCATTACACTACTCTTCAAAAGTTTGTGTCCAGAATTCCTT